>VFSW01001444.1_pt1 | contig 36297 bp, 41 predicted proteins | sample 5358111 | NCBI WGS metagenome assembly VFSW01 (sample SAMN11554181, study PRJNA540505) | mine drainage metagenome | isolation source: sediment from site ElyBrook_90M | place: USA: Ely Copper Mine, Vershire, VT | collected 2017 | reverse complement strand
CGCCGGTGTGGGCATCGAGGTTGCCGGTGGGCTCGTCGGCAAAGAGCACGGCCGGTGCCGTGGCAAAGGCCCGCGCCAGGGCCACGCGCTGCTGCTCGCCACCGGAGAGCTCTCGCGGATAGTGCTGCGCGCGCGTGGCGAGGCCCACGCGTTGCAGCAGTTGCGCAGCCTGGGGTTCGGCACTGGCGGTGCCGGCAAGCTCCAGGGGCAGCATGACGTTTTCCAGGGCAGTGAGCCCCGGCAGCAACTGGAAGGTCTGGAACACAAAGCCCACGGTCTGGCCGCGCAGCCGCGCCCGGCCGTCTTCGTCCAGCGCCGCCAGGTCTTGTCCGGCCAGGGTGATGCGCCCCGTGCTGGGCAGATCGAGCCCCGCAAGCAGGCCGATGAGGGTGGACTTGCCGGAACCCGACACCCCCACGATGGCCACGCGCTCTCCCGCGTTCACGGTAAAACTGACATCCTCGAGGATGGTGAGGGCCCCACCGGGCATCATGACTTGCTTGCCCACGCCCTGGGCCGTGATAATGGGGCTTGCTTCCAGAACTGCTGCCATGCGTCGCTTCCTTCTTGCGTTCCTGTTGATCTTCAGCTGCTCCATAGAGGCCGCCACCGTACTGGTGTTGGGTGACAGCCTCAGTGCGGGCTATGGTCTGGCCTCGGGAGAGGGTTGGGTCAGCCTGATGGCGCAGCGGATAGCCGCGCAGCAGCTGCCCTACACGGTGGTCAACGCCAGCATCAGCGGCGATACCAGCGCCGGAGGGCTGTCCCGCCTTGACGCCAGTCTAGACCAAAGCCACCCCGCAGTGCTGCTGCTCGAGCTGGGGGCCAATGACGGGTTGCGCGGTTTGCCTCTCACGGCCCTGCGCCATAATCTTGAAACCATCATCACCCGGGCCCAGGCGCGCGGCGCGCGGGTGGTGCTGATCGGCATGCACCTGCCGCCCAATTACGGCGAATCGTACACGGCGCAATTTCACCGCATCTACACTGAGCTTGCGGCGCGGCATCACCTGCCCCTCGTGCCCTTCCTGCTGGAGGGCGTGGCCCTCGACCCCACATTGATGCAGGCCGATGGCCTGCATCCCACAGCGGCAGCCCAGCCGCGGTTGCTGGACACGGTGTGGCACACACTGGCGCCCTTGCTGCGCCAACATGCCGGTCACCCGCAGTGAACGGCCATAATGCCTATTGTTGAAGGGAGACCTCAAATGAAACTGTACCTCGTCTGTATCGCAAGCCTGTTGCTCGCCTCCTGCAGTGCCGTGCCGCCCACGGCAGAAGCCCCTGCCGATGCGCATGGCGTGGCCATGGCCAAACCCCTGCCCGCCAGGGATGTGGCAGAGGCCATGGCGGAGGCTGGCAAGTCGGGACCCTATCCCGAGCGGGGGGTTGGAGGGCCCATCGGTGTGCGCAGCATCCATTACGGGTTCAACCAGTTCACGGTGCCTGCCGAGGCCTTGCCCGTCGTCGCGGCCCATGGCGAATTCTTGCTGCGCCATCCCACGGCCATCGTGGTGCTGCAGGGCAATTGCGACGAACGGGGCAGCCGCGAATATAACCTGGGGTTGGGACAGCGCCGTGCCGATGGCGTGCGCAAACTTCTGGCGGCCCAGGGGGTGATGGCGGGGCAAGTGGTGGCCGTGAGTCTGGGCGCTGAAAACCCGCGCAATCCGGAACATGATGAAGCGGCCTGGGCAGAAAACCGCCGCACCGACATCGTCTATCGGGGCGAGCCGGCGGGCAGACCCTAGCGTGCTTGGCCCGGCTTGTTCAGTGATATATTCTTTTGCCATATACCAATCGGAGGTAGCGATGGAAACCGCGCGCATATTTTGGTCTGGCCGCTCGCAGGCGGTGCGGCTGCCCAAGGCGTTCCGCTTTGAAGGGAATGAGGTCCGCATTCGCCAGCATGGCGCAGCTGTCATCCTGGAGCCCATTCCTGCCGATTGGGCCTGGCTCGATGCCCTGGCCGCCGGGCCTCTCGATACTGACTTTCAGCAGGCGGCGACGGAGCAGCCCGCCATGCAGGAACGCCCATCGGTCCTTACGATGGGCTGATCGCTCGATTTTTTGGAACGCATGCGCAATATGATGCGATTGATGCGCAAAAGATTTGAGGAGAGCTCATGAACATCAGACCGATTAAAACCAAAACCGACTATCAAGCGACTCTGAAGGAAATCGAAGCCCTCATGGGAGCAAAAACCAATTCACCCGAAGGCGAACGCCTTGATGTACTCGTGACTTTGGTCGAGGCTTATGAAAAGAAAAAGTTTCCACTTGAAATGCCGGATCCCCGTTGATGCCATAAAATTTCAAATGGACCAGCAGGGATTAACACCAAAAGATTTAGAACCGATGATCCAACTACGCGACAAACCTCGCCGTTCAGGGCGGGGAAGGGTAGCGTAAATGGCCGGGCCATTTTGTGTTTAGCACCTTGCAATGTATGGCGTAATGCTATACAATACAGTCATGAAAACTCACGTCAGTTACCGCCTTTCTGAAGAGGCGATTCGTTTGCTAAGGCTCTTGGCAGAGGCAAAGGGCATTAGCATGGCCTCGGCATTGGAAATTGCAATCCGGGATCTCGCCAAAAGAGAATCGTTGAAGTGAGGCGCTTGCAAGCCTACAAGTTCGAGCTACAGCCCAATGGCGAACAGCAGCACAAGCTGCGCCGCTTTGCGGGGGCTTGTCGGTTTGTGTTCAACAAGGCGTTGGCGTTGCAAAAAGAAAACCACGAAGCGGGTAACAAATTCATTGGCTATGTTGCCATGGCAAAGCTGCTCACGGGCTGGCGCAACAGTGCCGAAACAAACTGGCTTGCAGATGCGCCCGTTCACCCCCTACAACAGGCGCTGAAAGACCTGGAGCGCGCCTACATCAACTTCTTTGCCAAACGGGCCGATTTTCCGCGCTTCAAGAAGAAAAGCCAGCGCAACAGCTTCCGGTATCCAGATCCGAAACAGATCAAACTCGACCAAGCCAACAACCGCATCTTCTTGCCCAAGCAGGGCTGGGTTCGCTACCGCAACAGCCGCGACGTTCTTGGAGCGGTGAAGAACGTCACCGTCAGCTTGTCTTATGGCAAGTGGTTTGTTTCCATTCAAACCGAGCGTGAAGTCGAACAGCCCATTCCGCATGGCGATGCAGTGGGCATCGACATGGGGGTAGCTCGGCTCGCCACGCTTTCAGATGGCACGTTTTACGCGCCACTCAACAGTTTCAAGCGTCATGAATCCGCGCTGCGCAAAGCGCAGCAGGACATGAGCCGCAAGACAAAGTTCAGCAACAATTGGAAGAAGTCCAAGGCCAAAGTCCAAAAGATTCATTCCCGCATCGGTAATGCCCGCCGCGATTATCTGCACAAAGCCACGACCACGATCAGCCAAAACCACGCGATGGTGTGTATTGAAGACTTGCAGGTACGGAACATGTCCAAATCAGCGGCTGGCAGCACCGAGAAGCCGGGAAGAAACGTTCGGGCCAAATCCGGCTTGAACAAAGCCATTCTCGACCAGGGCTGGTTCGAGTTTCGACGCCAATTGGACTACAAGTTGGCCTGGAATGGCGGCCACCTCATTGCCGTTCCGCCCCAGAACACCAGCCGGACCTGCCCCTGTTGCGGGCATGTGTCGGCAGACAACCGGCAGACTCAGGCCCGGTTCGTGTGCGTGGCGTGTGGCTTCGAGAAAAATGCCGATGTGGTCGGAGCGATCAATGTGTTAAGGGCGGGACACGCCCGGTTAGCCTGTGAAGTGAGCAGTGCGGTAATGCTGCCAGCAGCAGGAACCCACCGAAGCGACAAAGGCGTGGCCCAATGCCCCGCCTGAGCGCAGTAGGAATCTCCGTCCATCAGGGCGGGGAGGATGTCAATGGCCGTTCCAATCGCGTGTATGAAATTCTCAACCGAAAACGCCCGTTAACGGTTCGCATGATCTGGAATTTGCATTCTCAATTGGGTATTCCTGCAGAAAGCCTGATCAAACAGCCTGACCATCTGGACGCTGCCTAGGGTTACTACAAGCGACCTCAACTTCCCCCCAAAGCATCCGATAATCCCTTCAAGGGGGGAGTGATCATGGCAAACCGATTGGTGATGACCCAGCAACTGCACGAGGCCATCAGTACCGTGCTGGCTCAGGGTCTTTGTGTGGATATTGAAGCTGGTGAGGGTGGAGAAGGGTATCAGGTCACCACGCTCAACATCGGGTTTCTTCACAGCCGGGAAGCCCGCGCCACGCGCGCCCTGGCGGTGCAGTTCACCCAAGCTCCCGCGAGTGAGTGGGGTTATTTCATGGAGGCCGTTCCCGGTTTATGTCGCGGCGAGCATCGCACTATCGCCCCCTTTCTGGACGCCATTACCCGCCATCCGGACCAGTTTCTTCGAGAGGCCCTGTATGAGGCCGTGCCGTCAGACGCGCCGTCCAGTGCCTCGGACGCCTGGCAACTGATGCTGGCCTGAAGACGGCCTGAACGCATCACGCACGAGCGTTTGCCTAATAAGCCACATAAGGCCCATAGCCCCAGGGGGTGGGGCTACGCTCGAAGGCGGTGAACACCTGGCGGCCAAAAAAGAATGGCAGGCCCCAGTCGAACATACCGGGAATTGGTGTGCCTGCCAAGGTGCTGAATGCGGCATCATTGGTAAGACTGAAGAGCGCTTCGGCGTTGGCTACCGCAAAGTTGATGGAGCCGATGCTGCCGTTGCTGTACCCCTGGTTGGTGGCTGATAGCAGCAGTGTGCTACTCGGGCAGTAAAAGCCCGCGGCGGGTCCCGTGTTGCTGCAGGCAGCAATGCGGTTGTCAGCAAAGTACAGGCCGTTGGAACCACTGTCGAGGAACGCGGCATCAGAAAAAATCTGCCCGTTGTACACCGTCGTAAAGTTTCCCTGATTCATATCCAGATCATAGATCGTGGTGTTGTTGCCCAGGCTGTTGTTGCTTTGCGTGCCGATGCCCAGCGTTAGGGTACCGTTGGCACTGACGGCGCCCGAGAGGGGAATGGCCGGCAGGGCCAGCACTACGCCGTTGTTGTCCTCGTTGAGTTGCGACACCGGATTGGGCAGCTGCTGGGTGAGGGGCACCCCTACGGGCTGGCAGCCCGCAGGCGGGCAGGTGTAGTAAAGACTGGTGGCAGCATTGGTGCAGCCATCGCCGCAATCTTGCACGAAGGTGCTGACCCCCAGCACGCCGTTGGCGCCGAAGGCCACCACGGTGTCCTGCACTGGACCCTGATTGGCGCAGCTTGCGGGCGGCGGGGGAAAGGCGCCATCTCCGATCACCTGGATGGGAATTGCGCGGGCGGTCTCACCCCCCAGTTGCACGTCGGCGGTGCGCACCGCACCCCAGCTGACATTGCTGGCAAAGACCACGCATTCCGCCAGTCCATTGCCGCTGCCATCCGTCACTGGCGGCAAGCCCGTCAATGCCGGTTCCAATACTGAGGCAATGATGCGCAGTCCCGTGGAACCCGTGTCCACCAGTACATGATCGATGGGCTGGCAGATGGTGGTGCCCGGTTGGCAGACGGTGACACTTACATAAGGGATGTTCACTTCTGCGCTGCCCGCAGAGATTACGGCGGCTGGCCCTGCATCCACCGTCAGGGGCAGCTGGTTGCGCACCGGGGTCTGGCAGATGGAGTTTGCTGCCGGAAGGCTGCCGCCCACCTTGAGGCCTTGCAGGTTGACGGTGACGAGCACGTTGCTGTAGCTCACGGTACCCACCTGCACTGCGGGAATGGTGAGTTGATTGGTTGTGAGATCATAGCTGTCGCAGGTGCCGTAGGGCAGGCCCTGGTCTACGGCCAGAACCTGTGCTAGCGAGACTGCCACATCGGTATACACGGTGCTGCCTACTACCACGGCAGGAATGTTGATCAGGCCTGTGGTGGCATTGTAGGTGTCGCCGGCTTCAGCACTCCAGGCGGCTAGCAGGCAGGCAATCACAAGGCCCATCCGGGTCAGCATCGTGCGCCCTCCCTACCGCAGATCGGCCACGGACACGCCGGGTGGCAACAGCAGGGGCGCGTAGGCCTGCCCCACAAAGGCGCGCATGTGTCCACCAGAATGCACCACGAGTTCCGGGCGCTCGACGTGAAGGGGGCCGCGGCCATGGAGTGCACTTGCAGCTGTCTTGAAAGTGCCAAAATACGACCCCAGCAACTGCCTGAGATCGGGGATGCGCGGGCCATTCCAGGCCACCGCAAAGACCACACCGTTGGGAGCGAGATACTCACGCACCTGCACCCCGGCCGGGGTGGTGATCTCATGAATGGTGTACTGGGCGGCGTGCACCTGACGCAGCGTGGCCTTCATAGCCAACCGGTCGGCCTCGATGGAATCGGCCCGCCCCCCCAGCTCGGCATGGGCGAGGGTGACCAGCAACAACAATGGGGACAGGCCCCAAATTGGGGTCTGTCCCCATTGTCCCCAAAACCACGATGTTTTCACTTGGTTGTCCTCGTCGGTTGCAGGCGGATGCGGGTAATCTCGGCAGGAGCACCAAAACGCTTGGGCGGGCCCCAATAGCCGGTGCCGCGACTGGTGTAAACCCACAGGCGGCCGTGGCGGTGCAGGCCTGCCGTGTAGGGTTGCTGCAGGCGCACCAGATGATTCCAGGGCCAGAACTGGCCACCATGGGTGTGCCCGGAGAGCTGCAGGTCAAAGCCTGCGGCCTCGGCTGCATCGGCCGAACGGGGCTGGTGGGCCAGCAGGATGCGGGGGATGCCTGCGGGGCTGCCGGCTAAGGCCGCTGCGGGGTCGCTTTTCTGGGTGGCGTCGAAGAGTTCGGCGTTGAAGTCGGTGACGCCCGCCAGCACCAGCGAAGCCCCTGCATGGGTGAGCACCACATGCGCGTTCATGAGTGGGGTAAGTCCCAAGCGGCGGAATTCTGCCACCCAGGCCGCAGCCCCCGAGTAGTACTCGTGGTTGCCCGTCACGATAAAGCAGCCCTGGCGGGCACTCAGCCCGGCGAGGGGGGCGGTATCTGCAGTGAGCTGTACCACGCTGCCATCCACAACATCCCCCGTAATCACCACCACATCGGCATTCAAGAGATTGACCCGCTGGACGATACCTTCCACATAGGCGCGCTTGAGGGTGGGCCCCACATGGATGTCGCTGATTTGTACCAGGGTGAAGCCTGCCAGTTGCGGGGGCAGGTTGGGCAGGGGAATGTCCACAGTCACCACGCGCGGTAGGCGTCGCACATTGACGTAGCCAATGAAGGTAATGAGCAGCGCCAGCAGGGGTACGGCCATGGCCGTGTCGGACACGAGGGCTGGCGTTAGGGACCAGCGCAGCAGATCGCGCAGCAGGGTGAGGACGAAGAGGGTGGAGAACAGCCCCATGAGCAGCGCACCGGCCAGGGTGAGCCGGTCTACCAGGGCTTGCTCGGAAAAAAGAAAACGCGCAAACAGGCCCAAGGGTACGAACAGGGCGGACGCCGCCAGTAACAGGATGCCCACTGTCCACCCCTGGGCGCTCAAATGCCAGGCAGGTAGCAGACTCCAGCCGATGTAGAGGTGCAGCAGCGCCAGCATAACGCTGGCGCGCAAGGCGAAACGGAGAAGTCGTACAGGGGTAGGGGAAGAAGCGGTCATGCTGTTCCAGTGCAACGATAGCGTATTATGAGGCACTTACCGGGGGATGAGTATTACAAATGATCACCCTGTTCCATTTGAAAAAGCTGCTCTCTGCCTTGGTGCTGCCACCCGTTGGCATCGTGCTGCTGGCCCTGCTGGGTCTGGGGCTGATGAGCCAGCATCAACGGCGGGGGCCGTATTTTATCCTGTTCGCGCTCGCCCTGCTCATAGCTCTGTCGCTGCCCGTGGTGGCTGACGCCCTTATGCATACCCTTGAAGTCTATCCACCCGCTTCCTCTAAAGCGCTCACCCGCACCCAGGCCATCGTCATCTTGGGCGGCGACGATTATCCCGGAGCCCCGGAATACGGCGGTGATACGGTAGGGCGGGAAACTCTGGAGCGGTTGCGCTATGGGGTACGGCTGCAACGGCAAACCGGGCTGCCCATACTTGTCACTGGTGGGGCGCCCTATGGGGCCACCCCGGGGGGGCGGACCATGAAGGCCGTGATCGAAGATGACTTCAAAGGCAGCGTGCGATGGGTTGAGGACGCTTCCAACGACACTGGACAGAATGCACAGTTTGCCGCACGCATGCTCTATGCTGCAGGCATCACGCGCATCGCGCTGGTGAGCCACGCCGGGCATTTGCCGCGTGCCGTGGCCCTCTTCGAGAGCCAGGGGCTGCAGGTAGTGCCGGCCCCGACGGGATTTGCCACCAGCGCTCCTTCCCTCTGGGCGCAGTGGCTACCTTCAGGCGACGCATTTGAGAGAAGCCGCGAGGCCCTGCATGAATGGCTGGGCCTCGTGGTGCAGCGGGCCGGCGGTTAACCCCCCGGCCAGGCTTACTGCTGGCTGGCCGAGAGGGTGGAGAGGATGGAATACTGCTGCTGGCCCTGAGTCAGGATAATCTGCCCGGCCGGCAGGGTGGAGACGGTGCCGTCGGGTTTGTACAGAAAATAGAAGATCGTGGCCGGGTTGTTGTTGGTGAAGAACACCATGTGGTTGACCGGATCCACATCGTTGCAGCCCCCCACGCCATTGAGAGCGCCGCCCAGACCATTGTTGGACATGTCAATCGTTTTTGCCTGGGACATCGCGCCGGTGCCGGTGTAGGAATAGACGTTGAGAATGGGGGAGTTGTTGTCTGAGACAAAGTAAAAACGGTTGGTGGGGTCATAACCGCAGGCATACGCGGTGCCGGACAGGTTGAATGAAACCGCGGCGGGCCCCACACTCGCCGCTGAGTAGGGAATGGCCATCACTTCCGTGCTGGTGCCATTGCTGGCATTGGCCGTGGTGAGCAGCACATGGTTGGTCATGTCTATCCGGGCGTCCACATTGTTGCTGCCACCGGCATAGGCGAGAAGGTTGGCACTGGTGACGGCGGTGGCCGTCGTAAAGTTGACGCCGGTACTCGAGTAGGGATAAGCAGCCACTCCGGTGCTGGTGATGTCAAAGGCCTGGCCATCCTGCTTGTCCAGGGCGATGACCTCTGCCAGCTGCGCACTGCTCTGTGAAGCGGAAGGACTGGCACTGATGGTGCCATTGGCAAGGTTGTAGTAGTACAACGCTGCGGTGGGTCCGGACTTGCTCAGCACCAGCAACTGGTGGGTATACGTGTTGAGATTGGCCTGGCTCGCGTTTGGGAAGTTGGCGGGCGGGCCGGCTGCAGCCAGCGCTCCCGTGGTCACGTTGAAGGAAAAGGGTGTCACCGTGAGGCCGCCACTGGCCAGACGCACCACGTCAAAGAGCAGGTTGTTGGTTTTATCTAGCAGCAGTTTGGGTTGGTGGCTGAGGTCGGCATTCAACAATGCTGGATCCCGGATGGTGCTGGCCACCTGGGTGCCTTGGGTGTAGGGGTAGGCGGCAATGGTCTGGTCGTTGGGGTTGGCCACGATCAGATAGGCAGACGGGGTGGCCACGCCATCGCAGCAAGAGACAATCTTTCCCACGGTGATGGACACGTTGGTGAACAGCTGGCCCGCGTAGTACACCGAGGGGATGAAGAGCTGCCCTGCGTTGTAGTTGTCGAAGCGCCCCTGGGGGGTACCATCACCCGGAGGAGTGACAGAGGTCACGGTGACAGAGGCGTTGAGGTAGGTGTGGCCAAGTGCATTGACCATGGGGATGGTCAGGATACTGCCATCATAATAATCCGCGCCGAAACTCCAGGTGGACGCCGCCAAGCACAGCATGGCAAAGCACCATTGACGCATGATAGGGCTCCTTGAAATGGCAATGCGGCATCGTGTGGGCAAAGATTAGCTCCCGCCCTGTGGATTTGCAAGGGCGCTGATCACTTTGGAATTCGTGCCTCGATCTGCGTGCCTTGTCCGGGCAGGCTGACTATGGCAAGTTGCCCTCCCAGCAGGACACAGCGCTCGCGCATGCCGATCAGCCCCAGGCTTTTTTGGTGGGGCAGTGTTGTTGCGTCCATGCCCCGGCCGTCATCGGCGATGTGCAGAATGATGGCGTCATCGCGTTCCACCAGAGCCACGTTCACCCGGGTGGCCTGCCCGTGGCGGCTGACGTTGGTGAGCGCTTCCTGCAGGATGCGAAACAGGGTCGTACTGGCGTCGTGATCGTACTGAAGGGGGCTGCTGGGCAACTGCAATGTATGGACCAATCCGGTGCGTTTGCTGAACCCCACGAGCAGCCATTCCATGGCGGACTCGAGTCCAAGGTCGTCCAGCAGTGGTGGGCGCAGATCCGAAGCGATGCGTTTGATGCTGGAGAGGGTCTCGTTCGTGAGAGCTTTGAGAGTGTCCATATGGCCCACCCAGGCGGCAGAGCCGACCGGCAGTTGCGCTTCCATGACACCCAGGCCCAGTTGCAGCGCGGAGAGCGACTGACCCAGTTCATCGTGCAATTCGCGCGAGAGGTGCGTGCGCTCCTCCTCGCGCACCGATTGCAGGTAGGCGGAGAGGTCACGCAGTTCCTGCTTCATCTGTTTGTGGTCGGTGACATCGCGAGAAATGCCCACTGTGCCTACCACCAGCCCCTGGGTGTCACGAAGTGGGGTCTTGATGATGTCAAACCAGCGTGCCTGTCCCCCCGGGCCCTGGCGCCATTCTTCATATCGCATGCGCTGCCCTGACGACACCACCTGGGCATCGGTCTTCATATATTCCCGGCCCCAGTGAGCAGGCCACACTTCAATGGGCGTCTTGCCCAGGATGTTGGTTTCGGTGAGGCCACAGGCCGTCACGAAGGCCTCGTTCACGAGGATGTAACGAGAGTCCCGGTCCATCAGCCAGGCTTGGTCCGGGATGTTGTTCAGGATGGCTTTTTGAAGGTCGATGTCGGTGAGCATGCGAGGGATTGTACCCTGCAGTCGAGACTGCGGGTGGGTTTGCCAAGTCGGGCGCACCAAGACTGTGCGGCAGTGGATGGATGCCGTTCCAAAATGGGGCCCCAACGGTGGCTGCGCTAAGCGCGTGTGGTTGGTTGCGAATCCTGGCTAGGGGCAATGGTTTGGCCCGAATGTTGCTAGTCATCCTGCATGTCGCGTGTCGTTTGACCATCACGGAGGAATTGCAATGGCCTATCTCGTGCCTTCAGAGTTCGTGAAAAAAATGGTGGATGCCGGTGAATCCAAGATTTTCATGGCCACCCGCGACGTTCTGATCAGGGCCTACATGGCAGGGGCAATCCTGGCGCTGGCCGCCGTGTTTGCGGTGACGGTCAACGTCCAGACGGGGTACCCCATCATCGGGGCGATTTTGTTCCCTGTGGGGTTTTGCATGCTCTACCTGCTGGGCTTTGACCTCTTGACGGGAGTGTTTGTGCTGACACCCCTCGCCCTCATCGACAAGCGCCCGGGCGTCACCCTGGGTGGGGTCCTGAAAAACTGGGGACTAGTCTTCATCGGCAATTTTCTGGGCGCGCTCACCGTGGCATTCCTAATGGCCATCGTCTTCACCTATGGGTTTTCAACGCCACCTGACAAGGTGGGAAAGGTGATTGCCGGCATCGGCGTAGCGCGCACCCTGGGGTACGCCCAATACGGCGCGGCAGGCATGCTGACGCTGTTCGTGCGCGGCATGCTGTGCAACTGGATGGTGTCCACCGGGGTGGTGGGTGCCATGATCTCCACCACCGTTACCGGCAAAGTCGTGGCCATGTGGATGCCCATCATGGTGTTCTTTGCCATGGTCTTCGAGCATTCCGTGGTCAACATGTTCCTGTTTCCTTCGGCGTTGCTCATGGGCGGTGAATTCTCCATCACCGACTACATGATCTGGAATGAAATTCCGACGGTTCTGGGCAATCTTGTGGGAGGACTGTCGTTTACCGGACTGACACTCTATGCCACGCACATGAAGACCGCGCCGAAGCGTGTGTTGAACTGATCCGGGCTGACCACGAAGGGCCGCTGAGCGGTTACACATGAACGGGGCCAGGGCGTTGCAGATTTCGGTCGGCCAACACACCGACAGGGGACGCCGTGCGATCAATCAGGATTTTCATGGGGTGCTGATTCCAACGGGGCCGCTGCTGGCCTCCAAGGGCATCGCCATCGCCCTGGCGGACGGCATTAGCAGCAGTGACGTCAGCCAGATTGCCAGCGAATTTGCTGTCATGGGCGTGTTGGACGATTACTACAGCACTTCAGAGGCCTGGTCGGTGAAGCGCTCGGTTGAAAGCGTGCTGAGCGCCACCAATTCGTGGCTGCATTCGCGCACCCGGCAAAGCCCGTACCGCTACGACATGGACCGGGGCTATGTGTGTACCTTGAGCGCCCTCATCATCAAGTCGACGACCGCGCATCTCTTCCATGTGGGGGATACACGCATCTATCGCGTGCATGCCCATGCGCTCGAGCAATTGACCCAGGATCACCGGGTTTGTGTGTCGGAAGGGCAAAGCTATCTCAGTCGAGCAGTGGGCTTCAACCCGCAGATCGAAATCGACTATCTGGCGTTGTCCCTTGAAACAGGCGACCTGTTTTTGCTGGCCTCAGACGGGGTGTATGAGCATGTGGACGCGGCATTCCTGTGCGATACCATCCAGCGCGGGCGGGACGATCTGGACGGGGCGGCCCGCGCAATTGTTGCTGCGGCATTGCAACAGGGCAGCGACGATAACCTGACCGTGCAGATTGTGGCCATCGATGCATTGCCTGAACCGGGCGCCCACGACCTCCATCCGCAGCAATCCCAGCTCGCGCCACCCCCACTGCTCGAGGCAAGGGAGGTCATCGATGGGTACCGAATCGTCAGGGAAATTCATGCCAGCCACCGCAGCCACATTTATCTGGCACTCGATACGGAAACCCATGGGTTGGTCGTCCTCAAGACCCCCTCCGTGGACCTGCAGGTCGACCCCGTCCATCTGGAACGGTTTCTTCTAGAGGAGTGGATTGCCCGACGCATCAACAACGCCCATGTGTTGAAGCCGTACCCGCAGCGCCGCGATCGCCATTTTCTGTATGTGGTCATGGAATTCATCGAGGGGCAGACCCTGTCGCAGTGGTTGATCGACAACCCAAGGCCCGGCCTCGAAACCGTGCGCGACCTGGTTGAGCAGATTGCCCGGGGGCTTCAGGCGTTTCACCGGTTGGAGATGCTGCATCAGGATTTGCGGCCGGACAACATCATGATCGACACGACGGGCACCGTGAAGATCATTGATTTCGGGTCAACCCGCGTGGCGGGCATCACGGAAATGGCGGGCCCCCATGAACGCGCCCCAATCCTGGGTACGGCGCAATACACGGCGCCGGAGTATTTTCTGGGAGAGGCGGGGTCCCCCCGTTCGGACCTGTTCTCACTGGGGATCATCACCTACCAGATGCTCACGGGCAAGTTGCCCTACGGCGCCGAGGTGGCCAAGGCCAGAACCCGCGCCGCCCAACGGAAACTTCGCTATGCTTCGGTTCTAGAAGATCACCGCGAGATACCGGCCTGGATCGATGCGGTGCTGAAGAAAGCCGTCCACCCTGATCCACTGAAGCGCTACGAGACGCTGTCCGAATTCGTGTACGACCTGCGCCATCCTGACCGGGTAGTGTTGGGCAGGAAGCCCCCTCCCCTGGCTGAGCGGCACCCGGTGCGCTTCTGGCAGGGCGTGTCCTTCATTCTCGCGTGCCTCAGTGTGGCGCTTTTGATTGTCTGCGCTCGCTGAATCGCCATTCAGGGCAAAAGCGCATTTTTTAAACAAGGAGCCAACCATGAACCGCAACGACGTCACTGAACTGATTATTGCCAGCAAAATCGCGAAGGGCCTCAAATGGAGCGAGATCGCCAAAAAGGTGGGGCTCTCGAAGGAATGGGTCACTGCCGGTTGCCTAGGCCAGATGACTTTCGACCAGGCGCAGGCGAAGATCCTGGGGGAAATTTTTGACCTGCTCCCTGAGGCGGTGGCGCTGCTGCAGGTGGTGCCCTACAAGGGGTCACTCCCCACATCGGTGCCCACAGACCCGCTTATTTATCGTTTCTATGAGCTGGTTTCCGTTTATGGCACAACGTTCAAGGAGCTAATCCATGAGGAATTCGGTGACGGCATCATGTCAGCCATCGATTTCAAGATGGACCTGCAGCGTGAACCGAATGCGGCCGGAGACCGAGTCAAGATCGTCATGTCCGGAAAATTTCTGCCCTACAAAACGTACTGAGTTCCTCGTTGAGAACGAGTTTTGGTGGGTTCAATCAATTAACCGCATGCCGCAATGTTTCGCCGCATCGCGGTCGAATGAGCATGTGTAGGCACACCCGGCATTTTCGGCGTCTTGCCCGATCAGGCAGTCCGCCAGATCGGCTTTGCCCTCTTTGTATAGTCGAACGGCCTTCCACACCACATCGGTTTTCGCCACGATGACCTCTTTGGTGCGAAGCAACGTCTCAAGCAGATGACAGATCTCATCTTTGGTGGCTGAGTAGCAAGAGGTCATGACCCAGTACAGCTCAATGATCACCACAAGGCTTATATAACCAGGATCATCTGGCGTCAGGGATTCGACCAGTCGCGTTGCCTTGGGGGACTGCTCCGGATCATCCTGCGCCGCGTATCGCACCAGTACGTTGGTATCGAGCCCAATCATCGCGCCTTCGCGCCTTGGTCTGCTATCGCTGCGTTCATGGCTTCAACGCTCACAGGTTTTGATGGCTTCCTGATCATGCCTTTGAGTGCTGTGATGGAGTGTGTTGCTGCAATAATCTCGAAGCGTCCGGGCTGAACCTGCACGAACTCCAATCGATCGCCAGAATCAACGCCCAGCGCTGCCCGAACCGCAGATGGAATGGTTATCTGTCCTTTGCTGGTCATCGTGGCTGTAGCCATGGTCGCCTCCATTTTTGACTTTGCCTTACTATAAAGTAAGGCGCTCCGGAACGCAATAACGAGACGTCCCCAATGGGGTATTTGGGACGGTGCCCCTGCAGTCAACTCAAGCGAAGCGCCGAAGGAATCCACGGCATTCATGCCGGGGAGGACGTCAAGATCCAGTGTTGCAGGGGGTGGGCACGACGCATAAACATCTATTTGTGTTGCAGGGGGTACCGTTCACGCGCCTGGAAGTGGTGGCCGCCTGCCAGTGTTGGGGGGGGTATGCTCATCGCATAAACATCTATTTGTGTTGGGGGGGGTACCCGTATCGCGTCAAAAGGTGACCGTCCAACACAAAAACCCAGATGAAAAAACCGGGTTTATGTGCGTTTGATTTGCGGGTGCCGACTGTTGTATGTTAAACTAAGTCAACAGAACTAAGTCTATTTGGGCAAACCATGCGAACCGTTAATATGCACGAAGCGAAGACCCAACTTTCGCGACTCGTGGAGGAGGCGTTTCAGGGGGAGAGTTTCATTATCGCCAGGGCGGGGAAGCCCCTGGTGAAAGTTTCAAAACTCGATCCCCCTCCTGCTCCGGATGTGAAAAGGCTGGGATTTATGAGCGGCCAACTGTTGGTCCCTGATGATTTTGACCAGATGGGCGGAATGGACATTGAGGTTTTGTTCACTGGGGTGCTATGAAACTGCTGCTGGATACCCATCTGCTTTTATGGGCGGCGGGCGCCCCCGAGCGCCTGTCTGTGGAGGCCCGTCACTTGTTGGAAGACCACCAGAATGAATTGCTATACAGTCCCGCCAGCCTTTGGGAAATCTCCATCAAGCGTGCGCTCAATCGCCCTGACTTTAGGGTGGATGCCAGGGTGTTTTGGCGGGCATTGCTGGATAACGGTTATCACGAATTGCCCATTACCGGTGAACATGCAGTATTTGTTGAGGGCATGCCACTGCTGCACAAGGATCCCTTTGACCGCATCCTGGTGGCTCAAGCCTGCGTGGAGGGGGTCACCCTGGTGACGCTGGATGCAGTGGTGGCAGGCTACCCTGGACCGGTGCGGTTGCTCTAAATCCGAAGAGATCTGTGTGGGTTATATGCAAACCACAGCAGGGGATCAAAAAGGCGGCCTACTGATGGGGACAAGTCCCCATCACGTTTCAGGAGGATCTATGGCCAGCGCTTCGCGCGCCTTGCAAAGCCTATCCCTTCTGGCCCTTTACTGACCCATTGCCGGTAGGTTTCGCTGTCTCATGCTCGTGCTGTCTGACAATCACCCCAAAAACTTGCCGTCTTGCCCCGACACCTTGTCCGAGCCTGCCCGGCCTATGAATGCCCGTTTGCTGGCATTCACTGGGTTAAAAACGAGAGATCTTTCGTTAAAGAGGGGAAAGCATCCTTGGCGGAAAACGTGGCTTAAAACCAATTTTAATTGGTTTTATAGGCCATGCTGAGCGGCTTCAGTTTTACCGTGCGTTGTGCTTTCCACGCCTGTCCAGTTTGCTGTGGAATCAGTGTTCAGTTGGTGTGGTTTGCACATGAAGGGGTAAGACCAGTGAGGGATTGCGGATCTGCCTTAGTCGGTCTGGGTGTATGCTATTCCCCTGCATTTTGCAGAAAACTTCTGGGGGGAAGACTATGAAAATATCAACATTGGGAATATCGTGTTTCGCAGGGGTAGTGATGTCGCTGTCCAGCCTCGTCTGGGCAGCCGATGCGGGTTCCATCACCATCCTCTCGCCCAAGGCTGGGGCCGTGCTGCCAAGCGGGGCGGAGAGCAAGCTCGATTACAACATCCGCTTGAGCCCCGATGGCAACCATCTGCATGTGTATGTGGATGATGGCAATCCGATTATCGTGCGCAAGGTCAGCGGTTGCCCCTGCAGCCTAACCCTGCCGGGCCTCTCGCCGGGCAAGCACAACATTGTCATCAAGGAAGCCACGGCGGGCCACAGCCCGACGGGGGTGGAGGCCGCCGTTGCCGTTACCGCAAAATAGGGGTCCGTGCAAAACTTGATTTATGCGCTGATCCAGGTGACCCACAACTTCGGGGCCACCGCGATTGTGGCCCTGGCGGGTTACAGTGCCTGGGGTGTGAGTGGCAGGCCGCAACGGCGCAGAGCGTTACTGCTTGCAGCGCTCTGGGCGCTGCAAGCCTTGAGCGGCGCGCTCTTCGGCGCCGTGACCTATTTTTATGACCATCAACTGCCGGACATTCACGGCGTGGCGGTGGATGCACTGGTCATCAAGATGGGCTGCGCCGTGCTGGGCATTTCCCTGGCGCTTCATGCTGCAAAAACCGGGCGCCCCCTCTGGGGCCTCTCATTCCTGCTGGGCCTCACGGCCTTGAGCGCAGCTGCTTTTCTGCGCTGGTTTTCCTGAAAGGGCGGCTGTGCTGCGTATTCCGGTGAAGCGGATCGGGCATGAGGGCTCACTGGTCCCCTGTGGGGCTACTGGACAAATGGTTGAACGGGCTGGAAAAAAGAAGGGGGGCGGGTAGAGGGTGCTGCTGGCGCGCAGCGCCTTGCGGCGGAACGCCATCCGGGGGGCGCGCGGGAGCGCGTTGAGCAGGGGCGGAGTCCCTGCTTTAAGATCGGCGGTACGCCGTTCTTCTCGGCAACGCCGTCCTTTTACGCGCAACGCGCGTGCTTGCGAGCCCGCAGGGCGAGCGTTTAATGCAGCGATATGGGTGTGTTAAAGATTTTTTCAGCCCGCTTTTTTCTGGTGGGCATTGCGGCGGATGTCGCGATCCACTCGCCGCAGTTCAAAGCGCATCTGCCGGATTGCACCTATCGCAGGAGCGAGAAAAATCCGTACAGAACGGATCAGGAACTGATTAATGGCGTTTTTTTTCATCACCCTCACTCTCCCCCCATTGCTGCTCCTGCTGCTCGAAAACCACCGGCATTTCCCCTCTCAGCAACTCAGCATCAGGTAGCAACTCAGCATGCCCCGGGGTGACGCGTAGCCAGCGTCCTAAGATGACGCTGATGCAACCCTGGCAAAGCACACACTCCACGAGACTGCCTTGCTCGATGTAGGTTGATCCGGGGCCTGCGTGATAGTGGATGTGCAGGCTTTCCTGGAATTCAGCCATGTTTGTGTAAGGGTTCAATTCGCGGTCGCAGCAACTGCAACGGAATGGGGGTTCAGGATCGGCATTGTTGTTGTCTTCGGTGTTCATGGGGCACCCATGTCGTAGGGAAATGGAGAAGATGCCCCTATGTATAAGGGGTGTCAAACCCCCCGTCATTGCTGGCTTTTCGGGGAGGTGACCCGCGTCATGAACTGGCTCGCTGGCGCAGAATTTCATGTTTTTGTGAGACAACGTCCGCTACAAAAGCAAATGCCGCCCGAAGGCGGCATTATGTTCAGATATTTTGCTGATCAGAAGTGATAGGCAGCACCGAGATTCCAGGCAGAGTCGTGGTTGGAGATGACGTTGGAACCGCCGACGGCATAATACTGATAACCGAAGCGTGTTTCCACCTTGGGTGTAATGAAGTATCGCAACCCCACCCCGTAGGTGGCCCCGTCTTCCGAATTGTTGTTGCCTGCCACGGAAACCCAGGTGTGGTCATAACCCAGCTTGCCATAGACCCCAAACCGGTTGGCGTGATCAAGGTAGTAGGTACCGATGAGGGAGATATCCGCTTCAGTGGCATGGCCATTGAACCCCATGCCGGAGAAGTTGCCCAGCGTATTGTAGGCGCCTTCAGCACCCCAGGTGATGCCTTGCCAGCGGGCAAAATCATGACCCAGGAACACGCCTAAAGAGTTTCCGGCATCGTTGGAGAGCCCATTACCCAACATTTGGGCTTGACCTGCCGAGATGCCGATGTAGGTGCCTGTATCGCTGGCGGCGAAGGCCGCAGTCGAAAGAACCAATGGAACTAAAGCAATTGCGATGGAATGTTTCAGCATGATGCGCCTCATTGTTTTGTGGTGTGTGAAAATGATAATCACCTTCCTACGACGCATATCATCAGGGTTTGGTTCACAACTATGTTGCAAAGAAATTTAAAGAGATGAAAAGATGTGTTACAGGCATGTGCTGATGCATACGGTAATTTCCACACCGACTAAGGAGTGATACTGTTGCGGCTAAAATGCGATTGCCCTGGCAGCTTGGTGCGGATGAGAGACTAGGCCATTCATGGCATCATCCCAATTTTTTTGAGATCTGAAGGAATCACCATGCAAAAATGTTTACCTCTCCTGGGCTATGCGCTCATGGCTGTCCTCCCGGCCACCTTTGCCGCCAGCAACATCAATAACCTCAGTACCTTGAACCAGGGCGAGTTTCACACCCTCACCGAAGACCTGGGCGCGGCCCTGAGCTACAAACCCATGGGACCGGCAACCCCCCTGGGCCCCCTGGGCTTTGACGTGGGCTTTGGCATGACCGAGACGCAGATGACCCGAAGCTCGGCGCTGTGGAGTCAGATCAACAACGGCGGCGGCTCGGTCGGCAACATCAATCTGCCCCGGCTGCAGGTGGACAAGGGGCTGCCCTTCGGCATCGATGTGGGCGGCTTTTACGCCAAGGATCCCACCAGCAACATCGCGCTCTATGGCGGTGAACTGCGCTACGCCATCCTGAACGGCGGTGTGACGCAACCCGCCGTGGCCGTGCGCGGCGCCTTCACGCGCCTCAGCGGGGTCAACCAGATGTCGCTGGATACCCGCAGCGTGGATATCTCGGTGTCCAAGGGCTTTGCCATGTTGACGCCCTATGCCGGGGTGGGGGAAGTGTGGGTCAGCAGCACGGCCAATGCCGCGCCGCTGGCAGGCGAGAACCTTACCCAGAACAAGGTGTTTGCCGGGGCCGACCTTAACCTCGGCTTTAGCAATCTTGATGCCGAGTGGGATGAGACGGGCGGGGCGCGTTCGTTGAGCCTCAAGCTCGGGTTCCGGTTCTGATGGGGATTTGGGGACAGCCCTCAATTGGGGGCTGTCCCCAAATCATTCCTCCCGCAGTTTGATCGACAGCACCAGCGCCAGTAAGCAGAGCGCCACGATGCCGGTGTTGCCCACCAGCACATAGGGGGTGGCGCCGGCAAACCCCTGGGCCTGGCCGTTGAGGCTGAAGATTTCGCCCCGCGGGGCACGGCTCACCACCTGCCCCTTCTCGTCGATGAGGGCGGTGATGCCGGTGTTGGTGACGCGCAGCATGTAGCGCCCGGTTTCCAGCGAGCGGGTCTGGGCCATCTGCAGGTGCTGCTCGGGGCCGATGGAGTTGCCAAACCAGGCATCGTTGGTGAAGTTGGCCAGCATCGTGGCGTGCGGCAGTGCGCGGATGACTTCCTCGCCAAAGGCGTCTTCATAGCAGATGTCCACACCCACCCACTGGCCTGCCACGCGCATCGGCGCCTGGTCCGGGCTGCCACGCTGCTGGCTGTCCAGCGGAATGCTCAGCACCGCATGCACCAGCGGTTTCAGGATATCCTCAAAGGGAATGAATTCGCCAAAGGGCACGAGGTGCACCTTCTGGTAGGTCTGCGAGGGCGAGTGGCCAAAGCTGAACACGCTGTTGTAATAGCGGCCGCGCGCGGGCTCGGAGAACATGCCGATCAGCACGTCGCTGTCGCGCTCATAGCCATAACGCTCGAGATCTTCGGCGTAGGTTTCGGGCATCTGCTGGCGAAAAAAAGGCAGGGCGCTCTCGGGCATCAGCACGAGGCGGCTGCCGCTGTTGTAGAGCAGGTTGGTGTAGCGCTGCACGGTGAGTGCCGTCAACGCGCGCTGGAATTTCTGGTCCTGGGGAAAGTTGCCCTGCAGCAGGCTCACCGTGACCGGGTCACCCTGGGGGTGGGTCCAGGGCACCTGGCGCAGGCCCACGCCAGCGCCCACCAGCAGCAGCATGCCCAGCGCAAGGGGGGCAATGGCATGGTCGTCACGGCGCGCGGTGACGAGGGCGGTGATGAGCCCTGCCAGCAGCACGGACGCCGCACTCACGCCATACACGCCCAGCAGCGGCGCATAGCCCGCCAGTGGCCCTTGCGGCGTCTGCGCATAGCCCAGCGACAGCCAGGGAAAGCCCGTAAGAAACCAGCCGCGCGTCCATTCCGACAGTGTCCAGAAGGCGGGTACGGCCAGCAGCCAGCGCGTTCTGGGGCGCTCGGCAAAAAAGCGCGCGGCAAGGTAGCCCACGGCGGCGGGAAACAGGGCCAGCAGCGCGGCAAACAGCAGGATGGCGAGAATCGCCAGCACGCGCGGCATGCCGCCAAAGTCGTGCAGGCTGATCTCGATCCAGCTCACCCCGCACACAAAAAATCCCATGCCCCACAAGAAGCCCGTCTCGGCTGCCGCGAGCGCACTGCGGGTGCGCCGCCACAGCAGCATCAGCACGGTCAGCGACAGCAGCGGGGCGGGCCAGAACCCGTAGGGGGCAAAACCGGCGACAGCAAGCCCCCCCGAGAGGGCGGCCAGCAGTTCCAGCAGGCCAAGGCGACTCATGAAAACAGGTCGCCCCCGGGGTTGGGCACTTTTTCCACCAGCACCGAGTGCAGGCGCCGGCTGTCGGCGCGCAGCACCTGGAAGACGAGGCTGTCGATGGCAATGCGCTCGCCGCGCTTGGGCATGCGCCCAAAGCGGTTGAGGACTAGCCCGCCCACGGTGTCAAAATCCTCGCTGAAGAAATGGGTGCCCAGCGCCGCGTTGAAGTCGGCCAGCTCGGTGATGGCCTTCACGCGATACTTGCCCAGGCGGTCGGGCACGATGTTGTCCTCGGTTTCGTCGAAGTCGTATTCGTCCTCGATGTCGCCCACGATCTGTTCCAGCACGTCCTCGATGGTGACGAGTCCGGACACGCCGCCGTACTCATCCACCACGATGGCAATGTGGTTGCGGTTGGCCCTGAACTCGCGCAACAACACGTTCAGGCGCTTGGATTCGGGAATGAACACGGCCGGGCGCAGCATGTCGCGCACGTTGAATTCCTGGCCCGCGTAGTAGCGCAAGAGGTCCTTGGCCAGCAGGATGCCCAGCACGTTGTCCTTGCCCTCATCCACCACCGGAAAGCGCGAGTGGGCGGTGTCGATGACGAAGGGGATGAAGGCTTCGGGCGCCTGGGCCACCTCGATCACGTCCATCTGCGATCGCGGAATCATCACGTCGCGCACCTGCATGTCGGCCACGCCTAGCACGCCTTCCATCATGGTGAGGGCGTCGGCGTCCAGGAGGTTGCGCTCCAGGGCCGTGTGCAGGAAGGCGATCAGGTCCTCGCGGTTCTCGGGCTCATGGTGTAGCCACTGGTTGAGGCGCTCCAGCAGGGAGGGTTTATGCGATTCGTCTTGCATGGTGGTGGCCGGTCAGTGGGAAAGTAGATAGGGGTTGGGAATGGCAAGGCGCTCGAGGATTTCGATTTCCAGGGCTTCCATGCGGTCGGCCTCACGCGACGTTTCGTGGTCATAGCCCTGCAGGTGCAGCAGGCCATGGACCACGAGGTGCGCGTAGTGGTGCGCCAGGGGTTTTTTCTGGGCCTCTGCTTCCGCTTTCACCACCGGGGCGCAAAGCACCAGGTCGCCCTCCAGGGCGTGGTCCCGTTCTCCGTACACGAAGGTCAGCACGTTGGTGGGGTAGTCCTTGTGGCGAAACTCCCGGTTCATGCGCTGACCCTCGCGGCGGTCCACGAGACGGATGGTGAGGCGCGCGGAGGTGTGCAGTGCCGCCAGGGCCCAGCGGCGCAGCTGGCGTGCGCTGGGCTGCCCCGTGGTGCGGCTGGCACTTTGCACGGCGAGCGTGAGTGAGGGACTGGGATCGGGGTCCATGGGCTACTCGAGGGGCCGGGCGTGGCGTTCGTAGGCATTGACCACCTGCTGCACCAGGGGGTGGCGCACCACGTCTTCAGACTGGAAAATGGTAAAGGCAATGCCCTCCACGCGCTGCAGCACGTTGCGCGCATCGATGAGCCCGCTCTTCTGGGTGCGGTGCAGGTCAATCTGCGTGACGTCGCCCGTGATGACGGCCTTGGTGCCAAAGCCGATGCGCGTGAGGAACATCTTCATCTGTTCCGGCGTGGTGTTCTGCGCCTCGTCCAGGATGATGAAGCTCTGGTTGAGGGTGCGCCCGCGCATGTACGCCAGCGGCGCCACTTCGATGATGCCGCGCTCAAAGAGGCGCCCCACGCGCTCGTAGCTCATGAGGTCGTAGAGCGCGTCGTAGAGGGGACGCAGGTAGGGGTCCACCTTCTGGCTCAGGTCTCCGGGTAGAAACCCCAGCTTCTCGCCCGCCTCCACGGCCGGGCGCACCAGCACGATGCGCTTCACCTCGTCGCGCTCCAGCGCATCCACGGCAGAGGCCACGGCGAGGTAGGTCTTGCCCGTGCCGGCAGGGCCCACTCCGAAGGTGATGACATGGTTGCGAATCTGCTGCAGGTACTGCAATTGGTGCGCCGAACGGCTTTTGAGGTCCATGCGCCGGGTGCGCAGCTGCGGCTCGCCCGTTGCCGGCGCCCCGGCCACCGGCGTGCCCGCCTGATCCAGCGCATGCACGAGGCCCAGGTGGATGTCTTCCGCCGAGAGGGTGTGGCGCGCGTTGCGGTAGAAGGATTGCAGCACTTCGGCCGCCAGCACGGTTTTGTCCCGTTCCCCTTCCACGCTGAAATGTTCGCCGCGCCGGCGGATCGAGACGGTGAGCGTGCGCTCGATCTGCTTCAGGTTTTCGTCCAGCACGCCGCACAGGTTGGCGAGCTTCTGGTTGTTGACGGGCGAGAGGTCAAGCTCGAGGGTGGTCATGTCGTGACAGGCTCCTCGGTGACTACTTCACCGCGCAGCGAATAATGGGCCGTGGCGGTGATGGTGACGTCCACGAAATGGCCGATGAGGCGCGATGACCCCGGAAAATTCACCACCCGGTTGTTGTCGGTGCGCCCGCGCAGCTCTGCGGTGTCGCGCTTCGCGTGGCCATCCACCAGCACGCGCTGGCGCGTGCCCACCATGGCTTGCGCCACCCGCGCGGCTTCCGCATCGGTTTTGGCCAGCAGCTGCTGCAGGCGCGAGAGCTTGGTGGCGGCATCCACATTGTCGGGCAGCTCGGCCGCCGGCGTGCCGGGGCGCGCGCTGTAGATGAAGCCATAGCTGCCGTCAAATCCCACCTCGTCGATGAGCTTGAGTGTTGCCGCAAAGTCGGCCGCGGTCTCGCCCGGAAACCCCACGATGAAATCGCTCGAGATGGAGATTTGGGGGCAGACCGCACGCAGACGGCGGATGATGGATTTGTACTCCAGCGCAGTGTAGCCGCGCTTCATGGCCTGCAAAATGGGGTCAGACCCTGACTGCACAGGCAGGTGCACCTGGCCCACCAGCTTGGGAAGACGTGCGTGGGCCTCGATCAGGCGCTGGGTGAATTCCAGCGGGTGGCTCGTGGTATAGCGGATGCGCGCAATGCCGGGAATGGCGCTGACGGCCTCCAGCAATGCCGCAAAGTCCAGATCCTCGTCGCCGCTGTCCATGTCCAGCCAGGCGTTGACGTTCTGGCCCAGCAGGGTGACTTCCTTCACGCCGCGAGCGGCAAGGTCGGTGATTTCGCGCAGCACGTCCGCGATCGGTCGCGAAAACTCCTCTCCGCGGGTGTAGGGCACCACGCAGAAGCTGCAGTACTTGCTGCAGCCTTCCATGATGGACACGAAGGCCGTGGGGCCTTCCACGCGGGCGGGGGGTAGGGCGTCGAATTTTTCGATTTCAGGAAACGAGATGTCCACCTGGGCGCGGCCGCTGCGACGGCGCTCGTCCAGCAGGGCGGGCAGGCGATGCAGGGTTTGCGGGCCGAACACCAGATCCACATAGGGCGCGCGCGCCACGATGGCCTCACCCTCCTGGCTCGCCACGCAGCCGCCCACGGCAATGACGAGGTGGGGTTTTTCCAGCTTGAGTTCGGCGAGACGCCCAAGGTCGGAAAACACCTTCTCCTGGGCCTTCTCGCGCACAGAGCAGGTGTTCAGCACGATCACGTCGGCCTCTTCGGCATGCTCGGTTTTTTCTAGGCCGTGACTGGCGTAGAGCAGGTCGGCCATCTTCTCCGAGTCATACGCGTTCATCTGACAGCCAAAGGTGCGGATATGGACTTTCTTGTTCAAGGGGATCGCTATGTGGGGCCAAGTGGGGACAGACTCCGCATTTTACCAGAAAGGGGTCGGCTCATTGGAAATTGGGAACAGCCCCCCATTTCCGCTCACCGCCGCACGAAGCGGTAGGCCAGCTCGGCGATGTTCTTCAGGATGGGCAGCCACACGAAGTTGATGCGCACGAGAAAGATCATGATGATATTCATGTAGCAGCTTTCCTTGAAGCCCACCCAGTTGGCCTCTTCCACGTTGTAGGCCAGGAACAGGTTGACCCCTCCCAGAAACAGGTAGAGCAGGGCCAGCATCAGGTTCAGCCAGCGCCATTCGCTGCTGGCCAGTGGCAATGAGGACCCGATCACCCATTTCACCGGGTAATCCCAGTGCAGGAAGGCCGCCCCCAGAAAGATGAGGCTCATGCTCCAGTACACCACCGTGGGCTTCCAGTGCATGAACACCGGGTAATCGGTCTGCGGGGTGCCCGTGCGCATAAACCACAGGGCCACGCCACCCAGCACCATGAAGGCGGCCACCATGATCCAGGCGGCGGGGCTGGTGCCACCACGGGGACGCCACCACCAGGCCAGCGCCAGCGCCAGGGCCAGCAGGACGAAGGGCGTCATTTCAGCCACCACAGGGTGGCTGCCATGCCCAGCATCCAGAGAATCTCCAGGGACACGGCGTTGCGGGTGACCACTCCCAGAGGGATGGCAGGAGGGCGCGGCCCCGTGCTGCGCGTAATCTGCACCGGGGGCTGGGCCTGGGCCAGGGCCACCTGGAAGGGCGAGGTATGGGTGCCGCGCAGGGATTTCTGCACGTGCCGCAGGGCCTGCCGGGGCGCCATGCGGATGCGGTTGCGCAATTGCTGCTGCGCGGTCACGTGGCGTTTCAGGATGGAGCCGCGCAGGCAGGTGGGGCAGGGCTTGCCCACAAACTGCAGGTGGCCCTCGGGGCAGGGGGCCATGCGCCCCGAGTTTTTCTGGGCATAGCGGCCCAGGGTGTCGGCCCACTCGTAGGCGCTGGGGCGCCCACCGGGGCCCCAGCCAAAGGCGCGGTCAAAGAGCGCGCGCAGATCGTCGGGAAAGGCCTCGTGGACGCTGGCAGGCGCCGCGCGCACGCCGTGGTGCGCCACCTTACCGTAGGGGTAGAGGGCCGCCTTGATGCGCCCGGCAAGTTCGGTGGGATATTTGAGGCGGTTCTCCGAGACCCCCACGAAGGGATGGATGCCGTAGTTCAGTAGCCGAAAGATGATGGTGGCCAGCGCAAACCAGTCCTGGGTTTCAGGATGGGTGACTGCCACCCCATGGAATTCCGGGGCCAAGTACTCGGGGGTGACCTGGGGTGCGTCCGAGCGGTGTGAGGCGTCATAGATGCAAAAGCCGTCGCAATCCAGGATGGACACATACAACTGCGACTTGTACACCTTGAGGTTCATGGGCTTTAAGTCCACCACGGCAATCTTCTTGCCGTGCAGGCTGTTGATGAGGGAGGCTAGGTTGTAGGCCACCGTCATGAGCTTGCCAAAATCTACCGCCACTCCTTCCTGCTCGGCCTGCCGGCGGGTCAACAGGTAATCGAGCTCCAGCGTCTGGCTGAAGTCGATTTTTTCCATCAGGAATCCGGCAAACTGTGATCCGCGCAGCACCTCCGCCACCGGCCACGCGAGCTGCACCACGGCATCCTGCCCAGCGGGAATGGCGGGCAGGACGGGTTTGTTCTGCACCATCCAGCGAATCTTTTGTGCGTACTGGGTGAGCTGCGCGGGTTTGGTGACGCCGTGGTAGAGCTTGGCCACATAGCCTGGCTTCCTGTCGATCTCGAAGATCTCCCCCGCGCCGCCCGATTTGCCGGTGGGTGTCAAGCGCACCTTCTCGGTCTGCCCGTCGGGCCATTGCAGCCGGATAGGGTTTCCAAACATGGGGCTTAACCGACGAAGGCCAGTAGCAGGGCTTTGTCGTCGCGGGTGATCTGCAGGGTCTTTTCGCTTTCCAGCAGGTTTTGCAGAGCCGCGTTGCCGGTGGTCGCATTGGCCTGCTGCAGGAAAGAGGCCACGGGATCGATGAAGGGTTTGTAGAAACCGGTTTTCTGCCGGTCGATGGCAAAGGCCGAAGTGCCATCACTCATGAGGCCGATGAGGTCGCCCTGCTGCAAGGGCGTCAGGAGGGTGACGCGCAGGTGCGCCTGCCAGTCGGCATCGGTGACGAAGTAAGTTTCGTTGGCGTATTCGCCGTTTTCCGGTGGCGAGAGGATGGTGGTGCCCGCCTGGGGTTGCTGCACGGCAAAACCATCCCCGATGTGAAAGAAGGCGCCGCCGGAGCGGGAGGCGAGGCAACCCACCAGGGTGCAGGCATGGTCGCGCAGGGTGAGCGGGGGGGCGATGCGCGCCTCGAGCGTGGCGCGGGCTTGGGCCAGCAGCGGCGCGATGCGCTCGCGGTAAGCCGCCTCGGCATGGTCCTGCGGCAGGCCCTCTGCGGTGAAGGCTGCCGCCAGCAGTCGGGTGATCTCGGTGGCAAAAAATTCAGCACCCACACCCCCGGCACTGGCCGAACCCGCACCGTCGCACACCACGCCCACCAGCAGGCCGTTGTGGACTTCGTGGCAGGCAAAATCCTGGCAGGGACTGTCCTGGTCGAGATGGTGCCCGCCGGTGGCCGCCGCAAGAAAAACCCGCCAATCCATGCCGCTCTCCGGGGTCAAGTGGAGAGTTGCGCCCAGCTGTCCACCGGGTTGAGTTGCACGGTGCCGCCCGTGGGCGCGCGGGACACGGCCTGGATGCTGCGGCTCAGCCACACGAACAGTTCCTTGAACTTGAGGCCGTCGAGGTTGAGCGCGCCCTTATTGCTGAATTCGCCCAGGGTATCGCGGTTGGCCTTGCTGCCGATGCCGATGGCCATGATGTTGACCTTGTGCGCGCCTTCGGCATTCTTGCAGGACACCGCCGTGGCCTGCCAGTCGTCGGTGGGTTCGCCGTCGGAGAGCAGCATGACGATGGGGCGCTTGTAGGGCACGCCGGCGCTGCGCATCTGCACTTTTTGCGCCTCGATTTCGTCCAGTGCGCATTTCATGGCGGCGCCAATGGGTGTCATGCCCCCCGCCGTGAGTTCGGGCGGAACAAAATCCATGGCGTCCGTCCAGTCCCCCATGATTTCCACGTTGTTGTCCCCGCCAAAGGCAATCACAAGAATGCGCCCACAGCGCGCCGTAATGGGGTCGTCTTTGAGTTCAGCGGCCAGCGTTTTCAGGCCTTCGTTGAGCAGGCCCATCTTGTTGTCCTCGGACATGCTGCCCGAACAGTCCAGCACCAGCACCAGCGGAGCGCGTTCTTCGCTGTTATCGATGAGGGCGACGTCAGGAATGATGGTGGTCATGGGCGGGCCTCAAAAAGGATTCCAGGTTTTTTCAGGAGTGTAATGCATGTAGCCCACACTCGCTCCGGTGCGCAGGCCAACCCCCAGACGGATGGGGGCCAGGATGATGTTGCCGCGCTGCTGGTAGTTGATGCCCGCCCCGCCCACATAGTAGAAGCTGCCGTCTACGCCGGGGTAGCGCTGGAAGATCTTGTCCACGGAAGGCAGGTGGTACACCAGGATGAACACTTTCGAGGCATTGCCGCCGAAGTCAAAGCCCAGCGACGGGCCTGTCCAGAATACCCTGCGGCTGCCGCCGCTCTTCATCATGAGCTCGCCGTCGCCGTAACGCAGCCCTACCGCAATGGCGCCGCTGGCCTCCTCGCCCTTGATGTAACCGTTGGGCCGGCCCTGTTCCTTGAAGGCCTTCTCGATCAGTTTGGCGAGACCCTCGGTGGTGCTGCCAAAAAATTCGGTGGCGTCCTTGAGGATGGAATCCTGGTCGTAGGTGTCCTCGGCCCGGGCGCTGAGGGACAGACCCAACGCCAAGCCCAGCAGAGCCATCCAGACGATGCGCGTGAAGAAAGGGCGACGGTGCATGGAAAACCTCACGGGTGATGAAGGGGCAAAGCCCATTTTGCCACAGGCCCCGGGGTACAGAAGAATTTAAAGATTTTGTAACATTTGCCGCTATGGTACAGAGGGTCGGACTTGGGGGAGGGAACTGATGAGCATTCGTAAAAAAATCATGGTGTTGCTGGGTCTTGCCCTGCTCGCTCTGGTGACCGTGGGTGGCATCGGGTTGTGGCAGCTGCACGGGGCGCAGGCGCGCTTCCAGTTTGTGGAAGACAACATCTTTCCCAGCATCAAGTTGCTGCAAGCCGCCGAGCGCGATGCCTCGGACCTGCGCATCATGACGCACAAGCACCTGATCGATAGCGACCCGGAACAGAAGGCCGAAGATGAAAAGCTGATCCGCGAGAAGTACGACGCCTTTCAGGAAAAGATCGTCCAGTATGAAAAGGGTATGGCGCTGGACGAGAAGAATCGCGGCCTGCTGGAGGCCGATCGCGCCATCATGGCCGAATACTGGACGGCCAACCAGGCCTTTCTGGAGAAATCGCGCGCCGGTGAAGTGGTGGGTGCGGCCATCAACCTCGAGCGGGGCACGGTCAACCTGGCCGCCAAAAAGCTGCGCCAGCAGCTGCAGGATCACATCGAATACAACTATGCCCTGGGGAGTGAACAGAGCCAGAAAAATCTCGGGGCCTACAACCGGGCCAAATGGCTGGAAATACTCTTCTCGCTCGCTGCCGTGGTGGGCGTGGCCGTGGGCGGGTTTCTGCTGGGGCGCACCATCACCGAATCCCTGGCTGGCATCCAGCGCACCATGGAACAGGTCCGGGCCAGCAAGGACTTCACCCTGCGAGCTCCTACCCGACACCAGGACGAGGTGGGTAAAACCGCCAGCGCCTTCAACGGCCTGCTCAACGAACTGCAACAGAACTTAAGCGGTATTGCCGGCATGTCCCGGCAGGTGTCGGGCGCCTCGGCGCAGATGCATGAATCGGCCCAGCAGATTTCCCGGGCGGCGCAGGAACAAAGTGAAGCCGCAGCCACGGTGGCAGCCACCGTGGAGCAGTTGACGGTGAGCATCAACCATGTGGGAGAGCGCGCCAGCGAGGCGCAGACCCTGTCGCAATCCTCCAGCCAGCAGGCCGAGGCAGGCTCGCGCACCATCGGCCAGACCATTGAGGACATCCGCCACATCTCGGCGGCGGTGATGCAGGCGGGCGAGGCCATTCGCAGTCTGGACGAGCAGAGCGCCCGCATCATCAACGTGGTGCAGGTGATTCGCGAGGTGGCTGACCAGACTAACCTGCTGGCACTGAATGCAGCCATCGAGGCGGCCCGTGCCGGCGAGTCGGGGCGTGGCTTTGCGGTGGTGGCCGACGAGGTGCGCAAGCTCGCCGAGCGCACCGCTTCGTCCACCCATGAAATTTCGGCAAGCCTTGATGCCGTGCGTGAATCGTCCATGCAGGCCGTAGCCCAGATGAAGACGGCCGAGACTCTGGTGGAAGGCGGGGTGGCGCGTGCCGATGAGGCTGACCAAGCCATGCGCCAGATCGGTGCTTCAGCAGCGGACACCAGCGCCATGGTGGGCGAGATCACCATGGCCATCCAGGAGCAGGGGGTGGCCAGCAACACCATCGCCACGCAGGTGGAGCGCATTGCGCAGATGACCGAAGAATCCAGTGCTGCTGCGGCCCAGACGGCCAGCGCTGTAGAGGACATGAAACACCTGGCCGAACAGCAGACGGAGATACTGTCCCAGTACAAAATCTAGTATTCTGGCTCCACGTCTTCCCCGGCCCCCCCATGAACCAGGACCTGGATCCACAGCTGGCGCAGCAACTGGAAATCGAGCGGCTTGATAAGCTCTATGCCGTACTGGCCCATGTCAACCAGGCCATCGTGCGCATGCCCACGCAGGCTGACCTGTTTCACACTGTGTGCCGGGTACTGGTGCAGCAGGGCGGCTTTGGCATGGCCTGGGTGGGCTGGTGCAATGCCGCAACGGCCCGCCTGGAACCCGTGGCCCAGCACGGTGACACCCACGGCTACCTGCAGGGCATCAACATCTACACCGACATTCGCCCCGAAGGCATGGGGCCCCTGGGCACCGCGCTGCGCGAAGAGCGCAGTTACATCTGCAACGACATCTTCAACGATCCGGCCACCCTGCCGTGGCGCGAGGCGGCCCGGCGCAGCGGGTTTCGTTCCTCGGGGGCCTTTGTGGTGCGTATGCGCGGCGCGGTGGCGGGTGCGCTGAGCGTCTACGCCCTCGAGCGGAACTATTTTCAGGACAAGGAAGTGGCGCTGCTGCAGGATGTGGCCACCGACATCTCCTTTGCCCTCGACAATTACGCGCGCCGCGAGGCGCGCCGGCGGGCGGATGCCGCCGTGGCGGAATACGCCCGGCAGCTGCAGGCCATGTCGCGCCAGTTGCTGGAAGTCCAGGAAAACGAGCGGCGCCTGCTGGCGCGCGAACTGCACGATTCAGTGGGACAGGAGCTGACCGCCTTGAGCCTTAACCTCAGCATGATCCGCAATGCCCTGCCGCCCGAAACCGCGGCCCTGGTGGGACCGCGCCTGGACGATTCGCAACGCCTGCTGGAACATACCACCCAGCATCTGCGGCATGTGATGGTGACGCTGCGCCCCCCCGGCCTCGATGAACTGGGTCTCTTGGCCGCCCTCAAGGACCACGCGCAACGGGTGGCCCGGCGCAGCGGCTTCATCCTCACGGTGCAGGGCAGCGAGCCCCGGCCCCGCCTGCCCCCCACGGTGGAGATTGCGCTGTTTCGCATCGTGCAGGAGGCGCTCAACAATACCGTCAAGCATGCCCAGGCCACCGACATCACCATCACGGTGGAAGGCAGCGACGGGCGCGTGCGCCTGTGCGTGACGGACAACGGCTGCGGGTTTGACCCGCAACGCCGGGCGGCCGATGGCAGCACCACGGGCATGGGCATGACCACCATGCGCGAGCGGGCCCAGGCCGTGGGTGCCAGCTTTGCGCTGCACTCGGCCCGTGGTGCGGGCACCACCATCACCCTCGACGTGGTGCGCCCCGCATGAGTATTCGCGTGTTCCTCGCAGACGACCATGCCATCGTGCGCGAGGGGCTGGTGACGCTGCTCGCGGCCCAGGCGGACATGACCGTGGTGGGCACGGCCGCCAACGGCCAGGAGGCCCTCCTTCAGGTGAGGGCGCTGCTGCCGGATGTGGTCATCCTGGACATTTCCATGCCCGGACAGGATGGCATCGAGACCACGCGCCAGATGCTGGCCCAATGGCCGCGCCTGCCCGTGGTCATCCTCTCCATGCATTCGGGTGCGCAGCACGTGTTCCATGCCCTCGAGGCGGGCGCGCGCGGTTACCTGCTCAAGGAATCGGCCGCGCGCGAAATCATCGAGGCGGTGCGCATGGTGCAGACCGGGCGCCGTTATTTGAGCCCCAAGGTGGCCGAGATCGTGGCCGAGGGGTTGAGCGAGCGCAGTGGCACCAGTCCGCTGGAGAGTCTCAGCCGGCGTGAACGCGAAATCATCAAGCTGGTGGCCGATGGCCATTCCAGTGCTGCCATTGGCGAGATGCTGCATCTCTCCCCCAAGACGGTGGACAGTTACCGCAGCCGCCTGATGCAGAAACTGCACATTACGGAACTGGCAGGGCTCATCAAGTTTGCCATCCAGTATGGCCTCACCACCCTGGAATGAGCCCTTTCATCAAGAATTCCCTACAGACACCGAGGTCCTCAGGGCGCTACAGTGCAGGCCATGTGTGCATACTCCATTGACCCGTTGACGATTCTCATCGTCGAGGACCACCCGGCCACGCAGGCCGCCATGCTGGGCCTGCTGGGGGCGTCCTTCGCGGGTGCCCGCGTGCTGGCCGCTGGTTGCGCCGAAGACGCGCTGGCGCTATGTGCCACCCAGGCGCCGCATCTCGTCATCATGGACATTGCCTTGCCCGGCATGAACGGCATCGAGGCCACACGCGAAATCCAGGCACGCCACCCGGGCACCCGCGTGGTGATGCACTCCAGCAACGACATGCCCATCTATCGCGAAGAGTCGCTGGCAGCCGGGGCCGTGGCCTTCGTCAGCAAAAGCGCCACCGCGAGCGAACTGATTCCCACCCTTGCCAGCCTTTGCGCCTAGTTGCTGCGGCGCATCCAGAATTCCCTACAACAAGTCTCCGAAGTTCCCTGCATCGCCACCGGAAGGTGGCCCGTATGATGTCGTACAAAGAGTAAGAAGAAAGGGGCAGGGGATGGACACCGATCTACTGGGTTTACCGCAGGATGAAGAGGAACGGCTCATGGCCCTCGAGGCCTACTGCGTCCTGGACACGCCGCGCGACCCCCTGTTCGACCACCTCACTGAACTGGCTGCACAGATCTGCGCCGCACCCATCGCCCTCATCAGCCTGGTGGACCGCAACCGCCAGTGGTTTAAATCCGCCCTGGGACTATCCGACATCCACGAAACGCCGCGCGCGTATTCCTTTTGTACCCACGCCATTCGTGGCCAGGACATCATGGAAGTGCCCGACGCCCTGCTTGACCCTCGCTTTGAACACAACCCGCTGGTCCTGGACGCGCCCCATTTCCGCTTTTATGCGGGCGTGCCGCTCTACAATGCCGAAGGCTTTGCCCTGGGCACCCTGTGCGTGCTGGACAGACAGCCGCGCACCCTCGATGAGGCGCAGCGCCGGGCTCTCTCCCAGTTGGCTCGCCTCGTAGTGGTGCTGCTGGAACAGCGCAAGTCAGACCAGAGGCTTGCCTACCTCGCGCAGTTCGATGCGCTCACCGGGCTGCCCAACCGCCATCTGCTGCGTGATCGCATGACCCAGTCCATGGCCCGGGCCGAGCGCAGCGGCAAGCTGATGACGGTACTGACCCTCAACCTCGACGGCTTCAATCTCATCAACAACAGCCATGGCCATGCAGTGGGCGACCGCCTGCTGGTGGAAGTGGCGCAGCGCCTGCTGTCCTGCACCCGGGCAGGCGACACGGTCAGCCGCCTCGTGGGCGACGAGTTTGGCATTGTCCTCTCGGATGTGGGGCAACCTGAAGAAGCCGCCCAGGTGGCGCAGAAGTTTCTGGGCGCGCTGGTGCGCCCCTTTTCCCTGGACCACGGCGCCGAGGTGTACCTCTCCGCAAGCCTGGGTGTGGCCCTCTTTCCTGCGGACGGGCGTGACCCCGACGAGCTGCTGAAAAACGCCGAAGCAGCCCTGCATCGGGCCAAGGAGCAGGGGCGCGATTCCTGCCAGTTCTATGCGCCGCAGATGAACCAGCGCGCCCTGGGCCGGCTGCGCCTGGAATCGAGCCTGCGCCAGGCGGTGGCCCGCCAGGAATTTACCCTGCACTACCAGCCCAAGATTGGCGCCATGGGCGGGCGGGTCTGCGGGGTCGAGTCGTTGCTGCGCTGGAATGATCCCGAGCAGGGCCTCGTTTCTCCCGAAGTGTTCATCCCCACGCTGGAAGACACTGGCCTCATCCTGCCGGTGGGCCTGTGGGTGCTCGATACCGCCTGCGCGCAGTTGCAGGCCTGGCGCGAGGCGGGCATCGACGTGCCGTCCATGGCGGTCAACCTCTCGCCCCGCCAGTTTTTGCAGCCGGAACTCGATCTGCGCATCGGCGACATCATTCGCCGTCATGGCCTGCCCCCGGCGGCCATTGAGCTGGAGATTACCGAATCCATGCTGATGCGCGACCCCCAGCAGGCGGTGCAGATCCTGGGGCGCCTGAAGCACCTGGGCGTGCGCCTGTCGGTGGACGACTTCGGTACCGGTTACTCGAGCCTTGCCTACCTCAAGCAGTTTCCCCTCGATGCCCTGAAGATCGATCGCGTCTTCATCAACAACATCACCAATGACGCGGACGATGCCGCCATTGCCATCGCCATCATCAACCTCGCCCATAACCTCAACCTCAAGGTAGTGGCCGAAGGAGTGGAAACCAAGGCGCAGGTGAACTTTTTGATCCATCAGGGATGCGATACCCTGCAGGGGTTTTATTTTGCCAAACCCATGGACGCCCATACCTGCGGCCACATGATCCGTGAAGTGGGGCAGTTTGCCCTCGACGATGCCGAAGAGGATGCCGCATAGGAGTGTGAATTCCAAACCGTAGTCGTGGCAGAATAGGGTTTGTGACCTTGAACATATTAAGCCCTGGACGGAACTGACGCGTGCCCGACGCCCTGCTGAAATCTGCGCTGTTGCAGCTACCCACCCAGATCCTCAACGATCTGGCTGAAGGAAAGTCTCCCGAGTCCCTGGGACGAGCCATATGTCAGTTTGCCGAACGGGTGGCGCCGGGGCGTATTGCCACCATCATGTCGGTGCGCCCTGAGGGCACGCTCTCGGTCTATGCCGCTCCCAGCGCCGCCCCCGAACTCATTGCCGCCCTCAATGGCCTGCAACCCGGACCGCGCAGCGGCTCGTGCGGCACTGCCGTGTACAGCCACCAACCCACCCTCGTCAGTCATGTGGCGCATGATCCGCGCTGGGACGACCTGCGCAGCGTGGCCCAGGACTGGAATCTCCAGTCCTGCTGGTCTTACCCGGTATGGCTGGATGAGCGAATTGCCGGCACCTTTGCCCTCACCGGGCAGAGCACCGGCATGCCCGACGCCGATGCGCTGGAGTTGCTGGAATTCTGCGCGGCCATGACGGGTACCGTATTGCGCTATGCCCAGATGCAGGCGCGCGCGCAGAGCCAGCATGAATCTCTCGCCCGCGCACTGCAGTTCAACGCCATGCTGGCCCAGGTCAACCAGGTTATTGCGGGCGCCATGGAGGCCCACGACCTGTTCAAGGCCATCTGCGAGATTGCCGTGCAGTACGGCGGGTTGAAGCTGGCGTTCATTGCGGTGCCCGATGCCGACCGGCGTTTCAAGGTGCTGGCTTCCGCCGGCGACACCGGCTACCTCGAAGACCTCTACATTTCCACCGATCCGGACATTCCCGAAGGGCAGGGCAGCATGGGCCGGGCCTGGCGCGACGGACAAATGCGCTACAACCAGTCCTTCGTCAACGCGCCGCATCTGGCTCCCTGGCGGGCGCAGGCCGAGCGGTTTGGCTTTGGCGCCAGCGCCGCCCTGCCCATCCTGCGCCAGGGGGCCGTCAAGGCCATTCTGTCGGTGTACCACCCCGAAGAATATGTCTTTGACCGCGAGCTGCAGCGCCTCCTCGAAGAACTCTCGCACAGCGTCTCGCGCGGCCTCGAGCATATCTTCCTGCAGCGCCGCCTGACGCACGAGCAGGACAAGCAGCGCTACCTCACCATCCACGATGTGCTCACCGGCCTGCCCAACCGCCTCGCCCTGGACCAGCACCTGCCCGGGGCGCTGGCGCGGGCGCGCAAGGACCAGACCCTGCTCGCGGTATGCATGGCCGACATTGATGACTTCAAGGCCATCAACGAGCGGTGTGGCGAGACGGCGG
>VFSW01001443.1_pt1 | contig 36307 bp, 31 predicted proteins | sample 5358111 | NCBI WGS metagenome assembly VFSW01 (sample SAMN11554181, study PRJNA540505) | mine drainage metagenome | isolation source: sediment from site ElyBrook_90M | place: USA: Ely Copper Mine, Vershire, VT | collected 2017 | reverse complement strand
TCGCCGCGCAAGCCGTTCACCTGCGCCCAGCCGGTGATGCCGGCTTTTTCGCGGTGGCGTTCCATATAGCGCGGCACCATTTGGCGGAACTGCTTCACAAACACCGGTCGCTCCGGGCGCGGTCCCACCAAACTCATGTGCCCCAGAAAAACGTTGATGAAATTCGGCAGTTCGTCCAGCGAGTACTTACGCAGCCACCGCCCGATGCGCGTCCGCCGCGGATCGTCTTTGGTCGCCCACACCGGACCGGTTTCCGCTTCCGCGTCCGCACGCATCGAGCGAAACTTGAAACACGGAAACGGCGACGCGTCCAATCCCATCCGTTCTTGCGAATAGAGCGCCGGACCCGGCGAGTCGAGTTTGACGAGCAACGCGATCAACAGCAGGAACGGCGAAATGAAGACGAGAATGATCGCACTGCCGATCATGTCGACGATGCGCTTGAGTGTGAGCCGCCAGCCGCGCAGCGCGACATCGCGCATCGTCAAGAGTGGCAAGCCGTTCAAATCGCCCACGTTGACTTCGGACGCCATAATCTGAAAAACGTCCGGGAAGACCTTGATGCTGACGCGTCCGTCTTCGCACCGCGAGATCACCGACAACAATTCATTGTGCGACGCTTCCGGCAGCGCGACGATCACTTCATCGATGCCGTACTGTTCGACGATGGTCCCCAGTTCGTCGATCGGTCCGAGCACGGGCAGCCGAAATACCGTCTGCCCGACGCGTCCGTCGTCCAGAAATCCCACCGGGCGATAGCCGAGCGAAGGCGAGTCGTGAATCTTTTCCAGGATCAGGTTGCCGGCGTCGCCCGCGCCGACAATCAATACCTTCGATTCACCCCAGCCGCGCGCGTACAACGTGGATCGCACGGTATGATGCGCGATGCGCCCCACGCCGACCATCACCAGCGCAAAAAACCAGAACAGGACGATCATCGTGCGCGGGTAATCGACATCGGTGCGGTAAATGAACGCGGTCAGCGCGACGCCGGCGATGACGCCAATCGACACCGCCGGCAGCAGCGCGTACAGCTCGTCGAGCCGCGACATGCCGCGCCGCAGATGGTACAGTTTGTAGAAGAAAAAGACCACGATGAGCGCGGCGACGCTCAGCAGCATCATGCCGACATAGTTGCTGAAGGGCAGGATGATCTGATTGGGATTGCCGTCCAGCGGACGGAGGAGATAGGCGATGAGGAACGCCAGACACGTCATCACCGCGTCCAGCGCGACCAGCGTGACGGCAAAGACGAGATTCGCCTGCTCCTTCACGATGCGACCTCACTCATCGCGTGAATCTCCGCGCCATTGGGCGCAGGCGGCAGCGGCTGCATCATTTCACGAATCAGTTTGCCGCCGCCCTTGGCTGCCAGACCCAGCACGACGAGCGCGCGCAGCGGCAGCGGCGTCGTGTGCGCGTAATGTTTCTTGTAGAAAATGTATGCGGCGCGCCAGAACTCGTACTGTGCGCGCGCCGAGCCGCGGCTGGCGGCGCGCTTGTAATGCCGCACCTGCACCGCCGGGTTATAGTACACCTTCCAGCCGCGCTGCTTGATCCGCAGTGCAAGATCAAGGTCTTCGCCGTACATGAAATACGTTTCGTCGAGCAAGCCGGCTTGCCGGAGCGTCTCGGTGCGCAGCATCATGAACGCGCCGACGACCGAATCCACTTCGGCGACTTGATTCTCGTCCAGGTAGGTGAGATTGTAGCGCGCGAAACGCGGGTTGGTCGCAAATCGTTGGTCCAAGCCGAGAACGTGGTAAATCGAATTGACCGGATCCGGAAAACTGCGGCGGCACGCCAGATCAAGCTTGCCGTCCGCCATCACCAGTTTCGGACCGACGATGCCGGCGTCGGGATGGGACTGGAAGAACTCGATCATACCCGCGAGCGCGTCTGGCGGCAGCACTGTGTCCGGGTTGAGCAAGAGCGTGAACGGCGGCGTTGGGTCGCGCGCCAGAATCGCGCGCAAGCCCAAATTGTTGGCGTACGAATAGCCGCCATTCGTTGGGCTGGCGATCAGGTGGAGGCGCGGGAATGTCTCGCGTACCATCGCCGCGCTGCCATCGGTCGAGCAGTTATCGACCACGTACGTCACGAATGAAACGCCGCGATTGGCGTCCAACGATTGCAGGCAATCGCGCAGCCGCTCGCGGGTGTTATAGTTCACGATGACAATGCCCAGCTCCACCACAGGAGCGATTCTAGCACAATCTAAAAAGACGGTCAAACTTTTCGTAGTGCGCTAAACCGCTGACCCGATGTGGTGATTGCGCCAAGCCAATCACCACGCCCAACCCTTTGACTTTCCTCCAAAAATCCGTACAATAGCGAGGATGAGTGAATCGCCAGTCACTTCCGACGCTGCCGGGACAACGCGCGCCCGCGCTCGTCGCCGTCGTCGTGGACTGCCGCGCAAATTTCTCACGCTCTACGCGATTGTCGCCCTCTGCTTCTTCCTCGCCGTCCTCTTCGCCGCTTACGAAATCGTCTATCGCGACCGCGTGATTTTGGGCGTCACCGTTTTTGGGCAGCCGCTTCAGGGGCTTACACGCGCGGATGCCGACCAATTTCTGCAAAAACAGTTCGGCGAGCCGGACGCTATCCTCGCGCGCTTTGGCGGCGAGCCGATCACGCTGCGTGACGGCGCGCAGACTTGGCGCGCCTATCCCTGGCAGCTTGGACTCCGCACCGATTTCAGTCCGGTCGCGCAAGCCGCGATCCAGCTGGGGCATCAAGGTTCGGTCCCGGCGATGCTTGTCGACCAGGCGCGCTGCCTGTGGTTCGGCTGCGACTTGGGCACGGTCGCGCAGTTTGACGAGCCGACCGCGCTGGCGTATCTCGGCTGGCTCGCGCCGCAGGTCGATCAACCGGCGCGCGATGCGTCGCTCCGCATCGATGGACTGCACGTCGTCGCGACGCCGGCGCAGAACGGGCGCGTGCTGGACGGCGCGGCGATGCTCGATCAGTTGCGCGCGCGCGTTCTCAGCGGCGACCGCAGCGACATTCCGCTCACCTTTCGCGCGACCACGCCGCAGCTGGCGAATGTCGATGGCGCGAGAGCGCAAGCGGAAGCGATTCTCGCCGCGCCGGTCGTGCTCACCTTCAACGGACACGCCTGGGCAATCGATCAAGCCGCGCTCGCATCGATGATTTCGATCCAGCGGCAGTCTACCGCCGATGGCAAGGCAACGCTCGCCGTCTCGCTGAATCATTCGCAGCTGGTCGCCTACCTCCAGCCGCTGGCGCGCGACATTGATCAGCCGGCGCGCGATGCGCGCTTTCATTTCGACGACAAGACCGGCGCGCTCACGCCGACCGTGCCGAGTCAGTATGGTCAATCGCTGGACGCCGAAACCGCGGCAAAGCAGATCGAGCAGCAGGTGCTGGCGAGCGCGTCGCGCGTTCCCGGCTCCGCCAGCCCGATGCAAACGCTCAGCGCGCGCACGATCGGCTTGCCGGTCACGCTGACCAAGCCGACGATTGCGATGGAAGACGCGGCGAAATTCGGCATCAAAGAACTGGTCGCGCAGGGGGTTAGCAATTTCAGGGGATCGACGCCGGGGCGCATTCAAAACATCGTCACGACGACGGACGCGATGGACGGCATCGCCGTTCCACCCGGCGGCGTGTTCTCCTTCGATCAGTACTTGCCGGAGGTCGTCGAGGCGAACGGCTACGACGACGCGTACATCATCTTCGCCGACCGCACAATTTTGGGACCGGGCGGCGGCGTGTGCCAGGTTTCGACGACGGTCTTTCGCGCTGCGTTCTTCGGCGGCTTTCCGATCGTCGAGCGGTGGGCGCACGCGTACCACGTTGGTTTCTACGAACCGCCGGTGGGATTGGATGCAACCGTATTCGCGCCTTCGGTCGATTTCAAATTCAGGAACGACACCGACGCGTATTTGCTGGTCCAGCCGACCGTCGATTTGAAAACCGATGCGCTCACGTTCAACCTTTACGGTACCAAGCCGAACCGTACGGTCGTCATGGAAGATCCGATCATCGAAAATGTTGTGGCGCACGGTCCGGCGATCTATACCGACGACCCGACATTGGCGAAAGGCGTTGTCAAGCAGGTGGATTTCGCGCACGATGGCAGCGACGTGACCATCTGGCGGAAAATTCTCGTCAACGGTCAGGTCGTCAAGCGCGAGAAATTCTTCAGCCGCTATCAGCCCTGGGTCGCGCGGTACATGGTGGGAACCAAGGTGACGCCGTAAAATGATCGGGGCGGGTCTCAGACCCGCCCCGTGTTTCCTCGCTTGAGCAACCTCTTCATCCCGTTAAGAATCGTCTGACGATAAGACGATGGTCCCTCCGCCATTTCCATCGCCGCATCCTGCACCGATACGCTGCGCGCCGCGATATGGTACGCCAGATGCGGCATTCGATAAAACACCTGCGTCAGCGCCCACGCGTACCGGAAATCGGAATTGATTTCTGTGTTGATGCGCCGCGTATACGCCGATAGATCAAACTCATCGTGATCGAACGCGCTCGCGATCTCCTCTGCCGCGATTTGCCCGCTGCGAATGGCGTAATAGATTCCCTCCGCCGTGAATGGATCGACCACCCCTGCCGCGTCGCCAACGAGCGCGGCGCGCGGCGCGTGATAACGCGCAAACTGTCCGCCCAGCGGCACGCGATGCCCCCGCGCAAACCTTTCCTTCGCGCCGCGCAGTGACGGCTCAACCCCGATGTAGCGCGCGAGTTCCGCGCGCAAATCGTGTTGGCGTCCCCGACCCATGAAATAGCCGATGCCGACGGAGAGGTGCTCCGCCTTGGGGAAAATCCAGCCATAGCCCCACGGAATCACGCCGAAATCCAGATGAAACGTGCCGCGCCATTCGTCAAGCGCGGTGGACGGCGCTTCCATCTCCGCTTCCAGCGCGACCGCCAGCCGGCGATGCGGCGGCAGCCCTGCCGCGCGTCGCACGATGCCATTCACGCCATCCGCGCCGACGACGAACGCGGCGCGCAGCGTCTCGCTTTTCGTCGTGATCGTCGCGCCGCGCGCGTCGAACGCGATCTGCGACACCGGCTGCGCGTCGCGCAGTTCCGCGCCGGCGCGCGCCGCGCGTTCCGCGAGCAGCGCGTCGAACTTGTCGCGCATCACCGCCCACGCGATGCCCGCGGGCGTGCGCGTTCGCTCCGCGCCATACGCAATCGAGACCTGGCTGATCGTCTGCTCCACCGCCGGCGCAAAATCGAAATCCAGCACATCGCGGACTTTGGTCGTCAGTCCGCCGCCGCACGGTTTATAGCGCGGTATTTTTTCTTTTTCGAGCAAGAGGACGCGCAGACCGGCTTTCGCCAAACCATACGCGGCGGACGCGCCGCCCGGTCCCGCGCCGACCACTACCACGTCCCATTCTGCCGTCATATCGGCTCGCCAACTAGATCGACGCCTTGCCCGGCGCAGTCTCGACGGCGGGGGCGACTGTTTTCGCCAGCATCATCTGCGATTCCTTTAGCAAGAGCAGGACGCCGCAACCCACCACGATCAACCCGACGAGCGCGAGCAGCGACGGCGCAAAAGTCCCCGTCACACTTTCCAGCCAACCCATTCCGTAAATGAAGATGACCGAGATTTGTCCCGCGAGCATGAACAAACCGTTCGAGGTTCCCTCCGGCACGGGATAGGTGATTTCCGCGCCGTACTGGAATGCGACGGGCGCGACGCCGTTCAGGAACAAACCGAGCGCGAAGAAGGAGAGCATCAAAAAAGCGTACCCGCTGCCGTAGGTCAATCCAAGCAAGCCGGGAATCGAGCAGGCAACGCCGATCAGCAAAATGACTTTGCGCTTGCGCAGCCGATCCGAAATCATCGGAAGGACGACCGCGCCGACGATGCCGCCGATCAACATGATTCCGCCCATCTCGCCCGCCTGGGTGATCGTCATCCCTTTGGGTCGCACGATTCCTTCCACCCAGGTCGACAAGCCGTTGAAGATGCCGCTGCCGACGAACAGCACGAACGCGAGGTAATAGAAATCGCGTTGGCGCAAAATCTGCTTCAGTCCATCCAGCATGAGCGCGCGCTGATCGTACCCCGGCGGACTCGCCGGCGTCGGCGGATTTTCGCGAGCCAGAACGAGAAAGGTCACTGACGAAAGCGCCGCGACCGCGCCATAGATCAACAGCGTCACCCGAAAGCCGTACGACAGGACGAGAAAAGGCGTGAGCACTTCGCCGATCGCGATGCCCAGGAAGGAAGCCACCGCTGCCAAACCGACCGCCGTCGCGCGCTCCTCGATCGCAAACCATCTCGCGGCGACCTTCGCCCACGCGCCGAGGAGAAAGGGCTGCGCGATCGCGATGCCGATGGTGAACACCAACGTGAGATTGAAATCGGATGCGAACGCGCCGCGCAGCAACGCAAACACGCCCATCAGGATCGCACCAAAGCCGACGGCTTTGCGGAATCCGAAGGTATCAATCGCCCACGCCGCGGGGATTGCCATCGGAATGTAGACGATCATGAAACTCATCGCGAGAAAGCCGATTTCCAGTTCGCTGACGTGATAGTGCGTCGCCGCTGGACCGGTGACGGGCGCAAAACAGATCCAGAGGATTTGAATTGTCACGTTGATAAACATGAATGCCAGGAGAACGATCCACCGATAACTGTACACCTTGACGTTTGACGTGCCCACGTAAAACCTCCCCAGGGATTTTTGTATTCACCGAGCTGAAGCGTTGGAGCGAGCTTGCTTCGGCTTGCGATGACGCAGACGGAACGGTTACGAAAACAAAAAAACCGCCCAAGCATCCAACTCCTGGTTATTCTGGAGCGAGACCTGAGCGGGCAACCATGCCATACTCCCATCTGGCGCGCCAACGTTGGCGCGACCAATCAAATTCCGTTCACCGCGCCGATAGGAATTCTTTAGCGGAATCGATTATACAAACGCTTGGCGAAATCTGCAATGGCGACTCATCCACCGCCCAGATACTGCAGCGCAGTCCGCACGCGCTCCTCGACAGTCTGCGCGCTCGACGGCACGGCGCGCGCCGCGCGCGTCGCCTCTGCCGCGCTGTAGCCAAGATTGATCAGCGCGTTCATCACGTCTTCGTCCAGCGGAGATAGCTCGCCCACTTCGCTCAACCCGCTGACATCGATCTTGCCTTTGAGTTCCAGTACGAGCCGCTGTGCGGTTTTCTTGCCGATGCCTGGAATCGCAGTCAGCACGTCGAGGTTGCCCTGTGCAATCGCGACGCGCAGTGTGTCCGCCGACGCGCTCGACAGCACGCCCAGCGCCACCTTGGGACCGATGCCGCTCACCGTCAGCAGCGTTTCGAAAAGACGCAATTCCTCTTCTGTCGCAAAGCCGTAGAGCGACAGATCGTCTTCGCGCACGTGCAGGTGTGTGAACAGCATCACGTCGCTGCCGACCGCGCCGAGATTCGCGAGCGCGCTGCTCGGTATGCGCACGCGGAAACCAACGCCGCCGACGTTGATGATGAGCGAATCGTCCGTGCGCGATTGGAGTTTGCCGTGCAGAGTAGCGATCAATGTGAACCTCTAAGGGCGATTGATGCGGGGCAGGTGACGAGAATGTGTTTCTTGACAGTGGTCATGCGTCACCGATCACGCCTTGAAATCGCGCGCTGTGCGCGTGACAAATCGCGACCGCGAGCGCGTCCGCGGCGTCGTCCGGCTGCGGAACCACGTCGAGCCGCAGCAACATCTTGACCATCTGCTGAATCTGGTTCTTGTCCGCGCGCCCATAGCCGACGATGGCTTGCTTGATCTGGAGCGGCGTGTACTCGTGAATCGTCAGACCGGCTTGTGCGGCGGCGAGTAAAGCGACACCGCGTGCCTGACCTACAGACAGCGCGGTGCGAACGTTCTTGCTGAAGAATAATTTTTCGACGACGGCGTCGGTCGGCTGATGCGCGGCGATCCGCGCGGTCAGTTCGGCGTGAATGTGCTGCAGGCGGCGCGGCATCAGCCAGTCGGACGGTGTGGTGATTGCGCCGTAATCGATCAATGCCAAATCATCGCCGTCGCTCTTCACAAGTCCGTAGCCGGTAATTGCGGTGCCCGGGTCCACGCCCAAAATGATCATCGTTCCAACGTTTCGACCTTCAGCCGCGCTTACGCGTGCTCCTTCGCGCCTTCAAATTTGTTCATCACTGCATCGGTAATATCAAGATTTGAATAGACCTTCTGCACATCGTCATGTTCTTCAAGCGATTCCATCAGTTTCATCGTCTGAACCGCCTGATCGTCTGTGACCTGCGCCGGCGTCTTGGCAATCCACGCCAACTCCGCCGATGCAATCGGGACCTTGCGTTTTTCGAGCGCGTCGCGCATCGCCTTCAAGCGCTCTGGCGCGCAATACGCCTCCAGCACATTCCCATCGACTTTGAAATCGTCCGCCCCCGCGTCGATCAGTTCCAGTTCGAGGTCGTCGGTGTTCTTGACGCCTTCGATCGTCACGACGCCTTTCTTTTCAAACATCCACGCGACGGCGTTGGCGGCGGCTAGGTTTCCGCCGGTGCGCGTAAAAATATGCCGAACATCCGACGCGGCGCGGTTGCGGTTGTCCGTTAGCACTTGGACGAGCAGTGCGCTGCCCCCCGGACCGTACCCCTCGTACATCACTTCTTCGAGTTGTCCCCCCTCGTTCAACTCGCCAGTGCCGCGTTTGATCGCGCGCTCGATATTTTCCTTCGGCATATTCTGGCTGCGCGCCTTGTCGACGGCGAGGCGCAGCGCGAAATTTGAATCGGGGTCGCCGCCGCCTTCCCGCGCGGCAATCGAAATTTCCCTGCCCAGCCGGGTAAACACCGCGCCTTTCTTGACATCGGCTACACCCTTCTTGCGTTTGATTTGCGCCCACTTGGAATGTCCGGACATTTTATCGTCCCTCCGCAGAGTCCAATTCGTGCCTGAGTATCTCTATTATACCACGCGATTTCGAAATGGAAAAATGTCCAGTGATTGCGCGTACGCCCGGTGGGTCGCCCTACTTATTTCACCACGCTCGCGCCGTCCATCGCGCGACAGATGTAAATCTGCGGTGCGATTCGCACGCGCGCGTGATACTCCCGCGCCACGCCGGCGACAAACGCATCGACGGCGTCAGCGTAGACGAGATTCACCGTGCATCCGCCAAAGCCCGCGCCGGTGAGCCGCGCGCCCAGACAGCCGCGCTGCGCGCGTGCGATCTCGACCATCGTGTCGAGTTCGGCGCAACTCACCGCGTAATCGTTCTTCAGACTCGCGTGCGATTCGTTCATCAGCTTGCCGAACGCGACCAGGTCGTTCTGCCGCGCGGCGGCGACCGCTTGCAGCACGCGCGCGTTCTCGGTGATGATGTGCCGCGCGCGCCGAACGACGTTGCGCGGCATTTTGTTTTCGAACTGCGCCAGCCGTTCCAGCGACGCGTCGCGCAATGCTTTCACGCCCAGTTGCCGCGCGGCTTGCTCGCACTCGGCGCGCCGAGTGTTGTACTCGGAATCGACCAAGCCGCGCCGCTTCATCGTATCGCAGACGACGATGGTCGCGCCGCGCGGCAACGGCGCGTTCTCGTACGAAAGATCGCGGCAGTCGATCAAGAGCGCGTGCCCCGCGTGCGCGAGCGTCGAGATGAATTGGTCCATAATGCCGCTTTGGACGCCGACGAATTCATTCTCGGCTTGCTGGCACATCCGCGCCAGATTGATCTTGCTCATCTCAAATTGCGCGAAGGTCTGGAACGTCGTCGCCGCGCAGACTTCGAGCGCGGCGCTGGACGATAATCCCGAGCCGACCGGCACGTTGCCCTGGATCGCGAGATCAAGCCCGGGCAGCACGATGCCGCGCCGGCGCAGCGCCCACGCAACGCCGCGAACGTAATTGCTCCATCGGTTCGCGTCGTCACACTCGATTGGAACATCGAGCGAGAACTCGGATCGCTGGCTGTCAAAATCCAGCGCGACCATGCGGACGAGTTGGTCATCTCGCCGCCGCGCGGCGATGAACATTTCGCGATCAATCGCCATCGGCAGCACAAAGCCGTCGTTGTAATCCGTGTGTTCGCCGATCAGATTCACACGTCCCGGTGCGCGGAGGATGCGTTCCGGCAGTGTACCGAAGGTCTTGGCAAATTCAGTTTGGAGAGTTTCAAGGTTGGACATTGCCAGTAGCCAGTGATCCGTATTTCAGTAAACGGTAAGCAGTGAATGGCGAACAGATAGATAGTGTCTGTTTACTGTGTACTGCGGTATAACGTTTCGCTCATCTCGCGCAGGCGCGCGGCGGCAGTCTCGGCGGTCAGATCACGCTGCGGATTCGCCAGCATCTCGTAGCCGACCATAAACTTGCGAACCGTCGCGCTGCGCAGGAGCGGCGGGTAATAGTGCGCGTGCAGATGCGATTCGGGATGCGCCGCGCTGTCGGTGGGCGATTGATGCCAGCCCATCGAGTATGGGAACGAGACCGCGAACAAATTGTCGTAGCGCGTCGTCAGCCGCTTGACCATGTCCGCGAGCGCATCGCGTTCCGCGTCGGTCGTCTCCGGCAGCGCGCCGATGTGACGCCGCGGGAGTAGCATCGTTTCAAAGGGCCACACTGCCCAGAATGGTACGAGCGCGACGAAATGATCATTCTGTGCGACGATGCGCTCGCGCTGGTCGAGTTCCAGCGTAAGGTAATCGCACAGCAGACACGCGCCGCGCTCGCTGCGATACGCGGACAGCGAACGCAACTCTTTCGCCGGTTCGGTCGGCACGTGCTCGATTGCCCACACTTGGCAATGCGGATGCGGATTGCTCGCGCCCATCGCCGCGCCCTTGTTCTCGAAGACCTGGACGTAGCTGACGAAATCGAGTTCGCCGAGTTCGCGCGTTTGCTCGCTCCACACATCGACCACGCGGCGGATGTCCGGCAGTGGCATATCCGGCAACGTCCAATCGTGCCGTGGCGAAAAGCAGATCACGCGGCATCTGCCGCGCTCGCTTTCGGCGCGAAGCAACTCCCGCCCTTCACCCTCCGCCGTCGGAGACGGGGAAGGGTGCGCGGGCAGCAGCGCGGCAAAATCGTTGTCGAAGACGAAAGTGGTGTTGTAGTTGGGATTGCGCGCGCCGCCGGCGCGTTCGTTGCCGGGACAGAGGTAGCAATTCGGATCGTGCGCGATGAGCGATTCTGCTGGGATTTTTTCGACTTGACCCAGCCACGGGCGCTGCGTGCGGTGCGGTGAGACGAGGATCCATTCGTTGGTCAGTGGATTGTAGCGGCGATGCGGCAACGTGAAAAGATTCATTGTGATTTGATTGTATTGCTTGCTTGGCATATTGTCAAAAGCCGAATGCACAATCAAACTCTGCGCCTCGTCCTGTTCCACGATTCGCCGGACCTGCACGAGTGATCACAACCAGGCTGTCCACGGATATGAGTGGCGCTTTCTCACGCTCAGAAAACCGCCGTTTGTGACCGTGCCAAGAATATCTCTGACTCACGACACTCGTACGTCCCGTTCTGCTGCCGAGTCTGTGGTATCGACCCCGGTATTCGGTTCACTTCGCGGGGGTGAGGCATGACGCAAAGTGACCAGTCCCAAACCTGCCGCGATCACCGCGGCAAATCCCCCGACTGCTAATCCCCAGCGGGGGTCCGTACTTTCACCAATCCAGCCGACAATCGGTCCTCCAATCGCCGTCGATCCCAAAAAGGCAACGGACCAGAGCGCCATCACGCGGCCGCGCATGTGGGGCTCGCTTGCCAACTGCAAAATACTATTTCCGAGCGACGTAAAGTAAATGGAGCAAACGCCGACCAGCACCATCGCCAGCGTCGCCAGGACCAGGTTAGGCATCACCGAGGCGACGAGCGTTGTGAACCCGAAAAGGAACGCGGCTATAACCAGCAGCTGGGTCGATATCTTTTTTTGCCCCGCAGTGATCAGCCCTCCCACTACCGCGCCAATGCCCATTCCCGATAACAGGGCAGCATAGCTTCTTGCATCACCATGAAATGTAAATTGAGCAATGAGCGGGAGACTCACCTGGAACTCGAACGTGAGCGTTCCAATGATTGCCAGCATCAACAGAACGTTGCGGAGAACCGGCGTCGAAGCCACATAGCGGAAACCAGCGCGAAGCTGACCGCTGGCGCGCGGCGTGGGCACTGGGGTCCTCAATTCGCTGGTGCGCATGACCGCTAGCATAATGACTACGGCGACGTACGACAGACCGTTGAGGATAAAGCAAGGGGCTAGCCCAATGGTAGCGATCAAGACTCCTGCAATGGATGGTCCAATCACCCGGGCGAGATTGACCAGACCGCTATATAACGTGACGGCATTTCTCAATTGTGCTTCGCCGACCATTTCGACGACAAAGCTTTGGCGGGTCGGATTGTCAATTGTACTGATCAGTCCGTAGCAGAGCGCAAAAACGTCGACCATCCAGAGGCGGACCAACCCGGTGAGTACCAGGATACCCAACCCGAGCGCCAGAATACCAAAAGTGGACTGGGTGAAAAAGAGCAATTTACGCTTGGAAAAGCGATCAGCAATGACACCGCCGTAGGGACCGAGAAACAAGACGGGTAAATACTGCAACGCCATCACCAGCCCTAAAGCAGTCCCGGAGTTACTCAGTTGGAGCACTAGCCAGGCTTGGGCGACGGATTGCATAAAAGTGCCAGACGTCGAGATGATCTGCCCGATGTAGTACAGACGATAGTTGCGGATTTTTAGTGATGAAAAGGTATTATTGGCATATTGCCCAAAAGCCCAAGCCATTCGACGCATCCTTTACGAAATTGATGCTATTATACACCGAAAAATGGCGCGACGCGCAAGCACTGCTGCGCCTTTCTCCGCGACGGCGGATTCCCCTGCGCGATTTTTTCGCCGCCGATAAAGAGCATCGGCAGATTCACCGTGCGATATTTCAAAATGCCTATCGCTTCGTTTTCTTCGACCAGCGCAATTTCGATGTTTGCTCGCGCCGCTTCGTCCAATACGATCTCGCGCATCAACTGGTAGCGGCGGCAAGTGTCCGCGCCGACGAGTCTCACTTTCAGCACACTAGCGTCTCCACGCCTCACCCGTGCGTATTCCGATCAGCGTGCGGATCGTGACGACGAGCCAGAACGCGGCGAGCCGCGTAAACGACAATGCGCCGAACCACTCGAACGCGTTCACCTTCATCACCCGCGCAAGCGTCAACGTGTCCACCGTGTGCGCGCCCAGTGGAAACGTGAACGCCCACCAGCCGATGCCGAAAGGCAAGCCGCTCGTCCGCAGATATTTTCGCAACAAAAGAATCGCGGCGGCGAGCCGCCACACGCCAAGCCCCACAGCGCAAGTGCGCCGAGAGGCGATAGCGCGTTCACCGCCGCGCTCAGATCGCTCTCGCTGGGGATCGCGGGATCTCCAACCCAAATATTCGCGCCGCTTTGCGCCATCCGAATCGATGGTCGAACAGCATACACATAGACGTGTCTGTTGACACTCAAGTCAATCCCGCTACAATGTCAACCCGGAGGCGACCATGAGCCAACGAGCGAATTACTTGAATGAAGTCGGGATGTTGAACCGCACACCGCGCAGTGGATTTCAGTTTCTCGGCGCCGGCAAACAGTCGGTCGCCGAGCACATGTATCGGATGATGCATGTCGCGTTCGTGCTCGCGCGGATGAGCGCCGAACCCATCGACGAACTGCATTTGCTGCGCCTCGTCATGTTCCACGATTTGCCGGAGGCGCGCACGAGCGATCACAACTATGTGAACAAAAAGTACGTTCAGGAGGACTTGGAGAAGCTGCTCGATGAGGGCGCGCGGCAATGGCCCTTTGGCGAAGAGATCGCCGCGTACATCCGCGAGTTTGAGACCGCTGCCACGCCCGCGGCGCGCCTAGCCAAAGACGCCGACCAACTCGAACTGCTGCTCGTGTTGAAAGAGCAAGGCGACCTCGGCAACCCGCACGTCGACGATTGGATCACGCCGCTTCTCGCGCGGCTGAGGACCGATGCCGGGAAGCAGCTCGCGCAGGAGATTCTCGCGACGCGTTGGGACGCGTGGTGGTTCAACGACAAGCGCGATCCCCACTGGGTCAATGGCAGCGATCCGCGCGCGTAAGAGGAAAGAACGATTCACACGCGGTTACTCGAATCGAAACCGCCACACCGCGAGTCCGAAGAATCCAGCCGCGTACGCCAGCAAGATTCCCGCCGGTGCAAGGACCGAGCCAAACGCAAGCCCGCGCACGACGATGTTCTGAAAGCCATCCATTGCCCACGCGCTCGGCATCAAGTGTCCGATCATGGCAAACGTCTGCCCGGTGACTTCGAGCGGAAACCACGCGCCGCCCAGCGCCGAAAAGACGAACATGGCGATGAGCGACCACAACGCTGCCTGGTCTTCGACTTTCGCCAGCACGCCGATGAACAGACCCAGACTCGCCGTCCACAGCGCCAGCGCCGCCATCACGAGCGCGATGGCGAGCGGCTCGCGCGCATAGTTCACTCCAAAGACCATCTGCCCGACGAGCACCAGCAACAGTTCTTGCGCGAACACCACGACGAACATTGCCAGGACGTGTCCCGCGATGATTTCGGCGCGGCTCATCCCGGTCGTGATCATCCGTTGCAGCGTGCGCGTTTTCCGCTCGGTCACCAGCAGCATAGCGGTAGTCGTCAAGCCAAAGACCGCAAACATCACCATCATTCCCGGCGATGATTGCGCGAACGAACTTGGCGCGCTTGACGTTTTCGCCGCGTACGCGTCTTCCATCGTCACGGTGAGCTGCGGATCGCGCCACGCGTGACTCGCTTCCGCGATGGCGTTCAGCATCGTCGTTTGACGCGCTGCGTCGCTCGAAAATGGCTGCACCGCGTTTATTTGTTCAACGCTCAATTTACCTACCTGCGCCATACTGAGCACCCGCGCAACAATCGCTTGCACGGCTTGACGCGCCGTCGCGCCGCCCGGCGTGTTCACGTCGGCAATCAGTTTGAGATTCACCGTGTCGCCGGCGAGCGTCCCCGCGCTAAAGTTTGCCGGCACGATGAGCGCGGCGGCAAGCGTGCCCTGCTGCACCTGCTCCGCTGCCTGCGTTTCATCGGTTGCCGATACCACGCGCAGCGTCTTGCTTTCGTTCAGCATCGACTGGAGATTCTGGCTCAAGATTCCCGACGCATCGGCGGTGACAAAACCCAGCGGCAAGCGCGAGTCCGTTTGAGTTCCGCGTCCAAGCGCAAGTCCCATAAAGCCGGTGAACACAATCGGCATAATGACCAGGAACAGCGCCGACTTTTTGTCTCGGATGATTTGGGATAGGTCTTTGAGCGCCAAATCGATTACCCGCATTTTGGGTCTCCCATCACGCAAAGCGTTTGCGGAAATTGAACGCGCCAATCGCAAAAAACACGCTGCCTATTGCCAGCATCACGAGTACTGGCAAAACCACATCGCCCGCACCTGCGCCATCCAGCGCGAGTTTCCATCCGCGCAGCGCCCAGCCCTGCGGCATCGCCAGCGTCAGCGTATCGAACGCGGCAGGCATTGCGACAGCGGTCGTGAACAAGCCGCCCAACATTCCCGTCGTGCTGAGCACGCCGCCAATCACCGGTCCGGCTTGACGCGCCGTCTTGATGAACGAAACGAGCATCACGCCAAATCCAGCCGCCGCGACCAGCAATCCGATGGCGACGAGGAGTACTGTAGCCGGCTATCCCCAATTGATCTTGAACAGCAGCGCCGAGACGATCATCAGGACGATCACCTGGACGGCGATGGTCACGAACACGGATGCGAACTTGCCAGCGAGAACGGTCGTGCGCGAGGTCGGCGTGGTAAACAGACGTGCTAGCGTCCCCTCTTCGTCTTCGCGCAGAATCGTCTGCGCGGCATTCGCGCCGGTAAAGAACACAAACATGATCATCATGCCCGCCATGATCTTGCCCATCATATCCGCAATCGGATCGCGTCTGACCTGGTTGGCAGACGCCGCGGGCGCTTGCACCGCGAGCAGTGGGTTGGTGCTGTGGCGAAGATTTCTCTGCATCTCGGCGTACCACGCCGAATAGTCTTGGAACATGGCGGCTTGCGCGGTTGGCTCCAATTTCTTTCCCGTTGCCGTCATTTGATCACTCACGACCTGGAGCGCGATCTTGCCGCTCGTAACGCCGTCGAGGAACAAGCCCATTACGTCCTGCACGAACGCCGGACCGATCGTAAGCGTCGGGTCGTGCAGGATCGTGATGGTCGCTCGCTCGGTGGGCGAGAGCGCGGCATCGGACAAGTTCGCCGGCACGATTATCGCGACATCGATCTCGCGCGCGTTCAACGCGGCGCGCGCGCTCGCTTCGTCGGCGATCTCGCTCACCTGAAGCCAACTGGGCATCGCGGGATCACGCAGAAAACCGGGAATCGTCTTGCCCAGTTGCAGCAAGTTTTGGTGCGGCTGATCGAGATTCACCACCGCGACGCGGAGCGTCGGTAGATTGAAACGTCCCACGCCCGCGCTCAAACCGCCGAACGCAAAATAGATCAATCCTGCAATCAAGAGCGGCACGGCAAACATCATTCCGAGCGCGAACGTGCTGCGGAAGGATTGGGTGAGGTCTTTTAGCGCAATGTCTAGGATTTTCATCGTGGCTCTCTAGTCGCGCAGCGCGCGCCCGGTCAAATGCAAAAAGACCGCTTCGAGATTCGGCTCGTGGATTTCGACCGACGTAATGCGTCCGCCCGCGCGCGTTGCCGATTCAAACAGGCGCGGCAGCACGCGATTGCTGTCATCCGCCAAGACGGTCAACTTGCCATCGCTGCCGGTCACGCGCGACACGCCTTCGACGTGTTGCCACGCGTCCATCACTCGATTCGCTTCGACGTTGAGCGTCAGTTCCAGCCGCGCTTGCTCGCCCACCAGTTTGATGAGTTCGTCGTGCGTGCCGAACGCGATCACCTTGCCGTGATCCATGATCGCAATGTGATTCGATAGCTCGGCGGCTTCTTCCATATAGTGCGTCGTGTACAGCACGGTCATCCCTTGCCGGTTCAAATCCTTCACGTTGTCGAGAATGTGACGGCGGCTTTGCGGATCGATGCCGACGGTTGGCTCGTCCATGATGACGACCTGTGGCTTGTGCAGCAACGCCACGCCGATGTTGACGCGGCGCTTCATCCCACCGCTAAACGTGTCGATGCGCCCTTTCTGCCGGTCCGCCAAGCCGATGACCTGCAGCGTCTCATCGACGCGCTGCTTGAGCGCGCTGCCGCGCAGACCGTACATCTTGCCCCAGAACGTCAGGTTCTCGCGCGCGCTGAGATCGGGATAGAGCGCGAGGTCTTGGGGCACGACGCCGAGCGCCTTCTTCGCTGCCGCGCCGTCGCTTCGGATCGAGTGTCCCATCACGAACGCGTCGCCATCCGTCGGCGCGAGCAGACCGGCAAGCATCGAAATCGTGGTGCTTTTGCCCGCGCCATTCGGTCCGAGCAGACTCAAGATTTCGCCTTGCTGGACCGCGAAGGAAATGCCTTGCACCGCCAAATGTTCGCCGAAATTCTTGGTCAGCTTTTCAACTCGAATTGCCTTACCGTTCTGCATTGTTTTCACTCCTGGCAGCCAGAGATTAGATCGCGCCTTGCCCAAATGTCGAATACACGCTCTCTGCCCACGCGCGAATCTTGTTCCAATCGCGCAGATCCTGCTCTTGCGCCTTCATCGCTTTGGCGAGCAGGTTCTCAAAAATCGAGAGCTTGGCGTAGTCGAGTCTGCCGGCAAAAAACGTTTCGGTCTTGGGCGTCACGATTTTCCGCACGGGCTCGGTGTACGTTGCGCGTACTCAGCCGCGCTCGATTATTCTTGACGAATTCGACTGCCTCCGGCAGCCACTGTCCCATTCGAATCGCACCGCTCTTGCTGGCATACGCGACGAGAATTCGGTTGTCCATCGTTGAATTCCCTCCCAAGGTATTTTGAGTCATTGCGATTTTTGGTTCGCGCGTGGCTGCCCAGCCCACCCTGCTGCACGTCAGCACGCTACCGCCGCCGACCGCGCAGCCCAGCTTGTTCGATTGCTTGTCATCCTATCACCGGATGTCCGGCATCGCATCACGCAAAAGAAGTACTCGCGGCTCAAACTTTTGAAGGAGAACATTCCTCGCCCAAATGGGGGATGGAGCATCGACGGCGCGCCGCGTTGACGAACGCCAACGTGCTTGACCTCTTAGGTAACGCGTGGTATAATGCAGTCAGTTACCTAAGCAGGGGACGAACGCCGCTTTATCTTCTATGGTGCAAAACAATGCCCCGGTCAAAGAGACCCAGCCCGCTGACCCAGCTCAGCGAAAAAGAAATCCAGCAGCTGCGCGAGATCGACGAACGGCTTCATCGCGTCGTGCAGGAGCGCCGCGCCAGTTTGCCGCGCCCCGCCGTTCACGCCGAGCAATCGTTCGGCTCCATTACGTTTCGCTACGAAACCGTCCGCTGCGGCAAAAAGAATTGCACCCGTTGCCCGCACGGTCCTTATTGGTACGCGTATTGGAAAGAGGGCGGACGCACGCGCTCGCGTTACGTGGGGCGCGTCCTGCCCGAATCGGCGCGCGCGGTCTATGAAGAAAAGCAGCGCGCCAAGCTCGAGAAGAAGAAATAGTGAAACGTGAGGCGTGAAGATCACGAACTCCGTTTCACGTTTTTATTATCGGAGGCGACTATGCATCGGATCATTCGACCTTTGACGCTCCCCCGCGTGTTTTTCATCGTGCTGATCGCCGCACTGGCGCTGGGCTTGACCGTGACGGCGACGAACGCCGGCGGCTACGGCGAACGGCTGAGCAACGGTTCGTTCGAAGAGGGCTTTGATCCCAACGGCGTCGGCGCGAACTGGGTTGGCTTTAATAACGGCGGCTCGGCGTTCTACCATTTCCAGGACGATACATCGCCGGCGTTCAGCTTTGACGGCAGCCATTCCCAGCTGATCGAGATCAGTACCATGAATTATTACGTCACCGAGCCGGAACGGTACGCCGGGATTTATCAAACCGTTTCCGTCGTCGCCGGCACATCGTACACCTTGACGATGCACGGCGAGCTGCGCGTTCTGCCCAACGACCCCGATATGAACAACTGGGCGTACATCGTCCAGTGGGGCATCGATCCGAGCGGCGGGACCGATTGGAGCAAGGTAACGTGGAACGACGTGCCGTGGCAGAACACGTACGATTGGCTCAAGCCCGGTCCGCTGTCCGATTTTACGACGACCTTCGTCGCGCCGTCGAACAAAATCACGCTGTTCATCCGCGCGCTCAAGAAATTCCCAACGCACACGCGCGACCTCTTCGTCAATCTGGACGGCATCCGTCTCACCGGACAACTGCCAACGACGAGCGCCGCGCCGCAGGTCGACGTGACGTGGCCCCAACTGGTTTACACGACCAAGCCGTTCCCAGTTCACGTGAGCGCGTCGGATGCAGTCGGCTTGCCCAAGATCAGTCTCTATGATAACGACAAACTCACTTCGAGCGTGGCGTACGCCGTGGGACCGCTGACGAAACAGATCGATTTTGCCTGGACGCCGACGATCTCCGGCACGCACACACTCAGAGTCGAAGCGTTGAACGAAATGGGAATGACGACGACGGTGACTAGCACTATCAGCGTTGTGCCGATTGTCGAATTCTTCAAGAACGGTAATTTCGAAGGCGGCTTTGTGGGCAGCGCGATCGCCAAATATTGGGGCTTTTTCAACAACGGCGGACGCGATGTGTGGCAAGTGCCGTACGACGATACTTGGCTCCCCGTGGTGGCAAGCGGTCAGCATTCGCAGTTGCTTGAAATCAATACGACGATGTACGGTGAGGGCGATCCGAACCAGGAAGCAGACCGCTATGCCGGGATTTGCCAAGTAGTCACCGGCTTGACGCCGGGTGCATCGTACTATGTCACCGGCAAGGGACTGCTCCGCATCAGCGATGTCGAGAATCCAGCGCATCTTGACGATTGGAGTTACGTCGGGCAGTGGGGCTATTCGCAAGGCGCAAGCTCGGACTGCAGCGCGTGGAACAACGTGTCGAACTGGCAGACATTTCCGTGGCAGCACGTCGATTACCGCGAATCGCCCACCAAGATCAATTCGTTCACCTACATCATCACCGCGCCGAGCGATACGCTGACGGTGTACTTTCGCGCGTGGAAGAAATGGGCGATCGGCGCGCGCGAGATGCTGCTGAATCTCGACGACCTCAGTTTCGCCGGCTACCAGCCGTTGCCGGTGAGCACGCCAACTCCCACGCCAACAGCGACGATAACGGCGACCGTCACCCCGACACCAACTTCCACTTCCGCGCCTACTCCGACTCCAACGCCGGGGCAGTAAACGTAGCGCAGATGCGCAAAAAGAAACACGCGGCTTGAAACTCGAGCCGCGTGTTTTGCTATCGTCGGAGGTTTATCATTGCGGATGAGTGTGGGAGCGGCAAGCGCGATCTCTTCGATTATATTGGTTATTCGCTTCCATCGCAAATTCTCACTCGCGCGCCTCCTTGGGCTTTGGCGGCGTACATCGCGTTATCCGCCAAGGAGAGCAGCGTTACAATTTCATGGTGATGGGTGGGATAGGATGCCATCCCAATACTCACGGAGAGATGCACTTGGCGATTCCCAAACTCAATGGGATGTTCGCACAGCCAATCGAGAATTCGCTGGGCAACCACCGTCGCGTCTTTCTCGCTGGTGCCAGCCAGCAGGATTCCAAACTCGTCGCCCCCATAGCGCCCCACGACATCGGTCACGCGACATGCCGCCATCATCGCGTGAGCAATATGGATCAACGCGGCATCGCCGGCGACGTGACCGTACGTGTCGTTGACTATTTTCAAATTATCTACGTCCACTAACACCACGGTCAACGGAAAATTGAAGCGGACGGCGCGAGCCAGTTCAGCGTGAAGTCGTTCTTCAAGTGTGCCTCGGTTCCACAAGCCGGTCAGCGGGTCAATCGCGGCTGCCCGTTCGAGCGCGCCGTACAACCGCGCGTTCTGCAAGGCAATCGCGGCAAGGTTGGCGAAGATCGACAACGTGCGCAGATGATTGGCGTTGAATGGACCTGCTTCGTGGCGCGACCAGATCGTGAGCCAGCCGATAAAGCGGTCGTGCGATTTCAAAGGCGCGATCGCAACAGAGCGGTTCCCCAGCTGCCGTCCAACACCGGAGGCAAGGGCATCGGTCTGTATGTCATTGGACAAAATGGGGCTGCCTGTCTGATAAACGATTCCGTGCAATCCCTCCGTGGCGGATGCGGTTCGTCCTTTGATTGTCTCTGCATCCAGCCCCCAGGCAGCCACAAACGTACGCGTGTCCGCTCCCTCGTTGGGTATGCTCAACGCGCTTGTCTCTGCGCCCGTCAACTGCACCGCCTTCTCTACGATCAATTCACGCGCGCGCTCGAGGTTCAACTCACGGACCAAAGCGGATCCCAGCTCCTGGACCAGCTCCAGCTCGCGGACGCGTTGGTTCAGTTCATCGTGCAAACCAGCGTTTTCGATTGCCGCCGCGGCTTGATCGGCAAAGAGTGTCAGTAAGTGCAAATCGTCTTTCGTAAAAGGCGGCTTGTCAACCGACCGGTTGACTTCGATGGCGCCGATGATTTGGTCCTCGGTGCGAAGAGGCGCAAATACTCCGTGTCGTGCGGCGCGGTTACCCGAGCTTGATGCCAGAGGATAAATTGAGACATCATTCACCAACAGAGGTTCCGCCGTGGCGATGACTCGACCTAGAATCCCTTCTTGCAGGGAATATTTCTGCCCTTGGCGGATGTCTGTGTCGATTCCGAAACCAGCGGCGCGTGTTCGTGTCTCGCGATCTGGATTGACCAGATCGATGGTCGCCCGGTCTGCCTCAAGCAGATGGGCGACCTGTTCGATGATCAATTTGAGAATTTCGTCCCGCGCGCGCCCGCTGATCAGCACCTTGCTCATTTCTTCCAGAGTGCTGAGAGCGCGGAGTCGCTTGACCGACTCGGTATGCAGTCGGGCATTCTCGATTGTCTGAGCCGCCTGGATGGCGATTTTATTCAGCAGATCGAATTTGTGGCGAGGAAACGGGCGGCTGGGTCGCCGATTGAACGCGGATAAGCATCCAACGACTTGGCTATTCACGGCGAGCGGCGCGATCATCGCCGCGCCCGCTTCGACCTCCAGGGTTTCGCTCGAGGTTACCCTGCCGTTGCTAATCAGATCGTTGACCAACAAGGACTTGCCGCCATGGATGACCTGGGCGCTCAGACCTTTGTGGCTGGAACGTTCACGGCTTTGTTGCGCTTTCGCTGCTACGCCAAAAGCTGCTACATCGCTGAGCGTCTGTTGATCTGAACTGAGAAGCGACAACACCGTCACATCCGCGCCGGTCAGATGCGCGGTCTTTTCGACAATGAGGTCGAAGACCGCTTGTAGGTTTTCTACATCGGAAACAAGCTGGGCTACTTCTTGGAGACCAGTGAGTTCATCCAATGGCTGGGTCGCGTTTTCGTTTAGGGCGCCGGATTCATCGTCCATCGCAAAGGTCCCTCGTGAACCTGGGATAATTCTACTTTCCAATCCCAGGTTAGGGAAGGGGGCTAACGGTACCAACGGCGGTCACAAAAATAACCGTAGTAAGCGCATCGAAAATAACACGCCGATGTTATTGTTTGTTTCTCTGCCATTGACTGCTCAACCTCCCGCAGGTTGAGTCGGTTGCTGGCTGTGACCGGGAATTGTTCGATCAATCAAGAAGGCAACCTGCGGGAGGTTGGGCTGAGTACTGCCACTGAATTGACTTGCGTCACGCGGCGATACTCAACAGCGCGACCAGACCAAACGCCGTGATGATGACGCCAGAAAATCGGTTGACCCATTGCAGCGCGAACGAATTGACGCGCGAACGTAGCCAAGCCACGCCGCCGCTTAGGACGAGCCACCACAACGCCGAGCCGAGAAACACGCCGGCGACGAGCGTCGCGGCGGTGCGATAATTGCCATTCGCGTTCGCGATGCCCAGTCCGGCAAAAATCGCCGCGAACGAAATAATCGTCATTGGGTTGGTTACGGTCAAAAAGAAAGTTGAGGCGTACGCGGCGACGAGATGGCTGCCTTCGGTCACCGCCGTTTGCGCTTGCTCCGCCGGTTTTGCCAGGAGCGTTTTGATGCCGAGGTACACAAGAAACGCGCCGCCGATGAGACGCAGCGCGATCCGTTGATCGATCAGGATGTTGGAGATGAACGTCAGTCCGAACGCGGCGATGAAGCCATAACAGGCGTCCGCCGACGCCGCGCCCAAGCCGGACACCAGACCCGCCGCGCGTCCGTCTGCGAGCGTGCGCCGGATACAAAGAACGCCGATCGGTCCGACCGGCGCAGCAATCGAAAAGCCAATGGCGAGTCCACGAAGAAGAAAGGTCAGGTCCATTTTATTTGTCGGGGCGCGGTGTATCGCGCTCCGACCCATTTCAATATTCCACCGTGACCAGTTTCGGCGCGACGTGATCCTCGACGATCCGCACATCTTCCTGAATCAGCCCGACCCAGTAATACACGTTGATGCGCGGTGGCTTGTCGATGATGCGGACGCTGCCGCTTACCGTCACGCGCTGTCCCGGCATCAAGTACAGGTACTCGTTGCCGTCGATCGTGACGTGTTTCAATTCTTGGTTCGATCCCAACTGCCAGCGATACGGGTACGGTCGACCGATGCTGTTCCCATCCGAATCCAAGCCGACGCGCCACACGCCCGGCTGCTCGTAATCGCCCAGCGTGTTGAAATTCTGGCTCGTCGTGTACACCGTGCCCGGCTCCGGTCCGCTCGTCCGAATCGGCACGGGACCGACATTCTCCACGGTCACAGTGAACGTTAGCGTTCCACCCAGCGGCACGAGCAGCGCGTTCGGCGCGGTGACCAAACTGGGCAGCGCTTGCGGCGACCAATCGACGCCGGCGTTGGAGATGGTGGCGCGCGGAATGCCGCCTTCCGAAATCGTCAATTTCTTGGAAACGGTCGTGCGGTTGCCAACCGCGTCCACCGCGTCCACGACGACATCGTATGTCCCATCCGGCGGCGGCGTTGCGCCCAGATCGATGCCGCCGTCGTAATCGTACTCGTGTGGACCCGCGCAACTCATTCCATTTTTCGTGCAGACCGTCGTCTGCTTCTCCGCGATTTCGTACCGATTCTTTCCGTCCGTCAGATAAACATCCACCTTCGCCGGCTTGGTCAGGTCATAGTGGATTGCGACGCGGTCGTTGATGCCATCCTGGTTCGGCGTGAAGGAATTGGGGAAAACGGTAAAGTTGAGAATCTGCGGCGGCGTCGAGTCCGCGCCGGTGATCGTCAGCGTCTTTTCCACTTGGGCGACCTGACCCGCCGCGTTCTTCGCTTCGACGACGACGGTGTACTTGCCATCGGGCAGTACGCGGTCGTTCACCGCGCCGCTGAAAAGCGCCTCGTACGATCCCGCCGCGCGCGGCTGATCGATCCGAAAATCGTGCCGCACGCCTTGCGCGTCGATCAAGTAAATCGAAACGTTCGCCGCGCGACCCACCGAATAGCGAATCGTCGTCGACGGATTCACGCTGCCGGCGTACGGCGAGATCGCGTCCGGGTTGATCGAGACTTGATCGATCAACGCGCCGCTCGCGCATGCGCTGAGCGCGAAGAGAAGCAATCCCATAGCCAAAATTCGTCTGAGCAAACTAACCTCCCGAACGTGGAACACGGTCACAGTTTATCCGCAAAGCGGCGCGGAGTCAATTCGCTGCGCCTCAAGTTCTGAGCCGGCGACAAGTTCAGCGCGCGACCTCAATCTTCGCGGCGATGACGCTGTTGCCGCCGCGATCCACCGGCAGGCGCGCGCCAGTCGCCGGGTCGTACAGCCCTACTTCGATTTGGTATGTACCCGCCGGCGCGTTCGCGTCGATTGGAACGCGGTACGTGTCCGACACGATCTCATTGGGCAGCCACGCGGTCGTCGGATATGCGCCGTCGCGCGGCACGCTATCGATTTGACCCCACAGCGGATTATTTTGTTTCGGATTGAACTGTGCGCCAACGAGATGCACGAACGCAGTGTAACTGGTCGCGATGGGACGGTCGGCGCGCCAGTAGAGCGTGATGGGCACGGCGTCGCCGGCGCGGAACTGGGTCTGCGGCAAATCGTAGCCGACGAGATGGATCGAATCGCCAAAGCGATAGTCCGTTGGATGCGTGATCGCGCCTGCCGGCGCGATGCCGGCGCGCGGCTCGACGCGTAACCGCGCCAGTTCCATCGCGCCGACCTGAATGCTGAAATCGCCACTCGCGTCCGGCGGAATGACCAGATCGGTCTCGACACGCACGCGCGTACCCGCCGGTACCGGAACGGTCTGCGAATTGATTTGTGCCGCGCTGGCGTTCCGCGCGTTCCAGTACGTGACGACGCGCGCGGTATCGCCCGCCTGCGCTTCGTGGATTGGCAAATCGAAGCCGAGCAGTTGCAAATCGGCGTTCACTTGCGCCGCGCGGAGGTTCTGCGGCACAAAATCCGCGTCCGCGACGTTCGTCAGGTCGCGGGGCGCGGCAGCGTAAAGCACCAGCCGCTTGTCGCCAAACGTTTTCTCGAAACGCTGGGGCAGTTCGCGCGCCAACCGCGCCTCGAGCAAGTGCTGCGGATCGGTCGCCAGCGCGTCGGGAATCACGACCAGCCAGACGGCGTCGTGCTGCGTCAGCGCGCGCTGCGCCAGCGTATCGGCATTTGCCGTGTTCATCGGCGCGCCGTTCGGTACGCCGAGCCAATCGAGCGGCGCGCGCAGATAGTACAGGAACGTGGGCCACTCCTGATCGGTATCGAGCAGCACCACGTCGCCTTGCCGCGCGAAATCGTTGATCGTGTTTGCCAGCGTCGCATAATCGTCGGTCAGGCGGCGCGTGGCGTAATAATCGTTCAGCACGAACGCGCTGGCGGCGAAGACGAACAGGACTGCGAAAACCGCGACATAGCGCGAAAGCCGCGCAAGGAGCGCGACGCCGAGCGCGAGCAGCATCACGTAGGCGGGCGACAGAATCAGCAGATAGCGCGGCTGAATCTTCGGCGCGAAGAAGGAGACCGGAGTCAGAGAAAGAATGTAGATGAGGATGGGCGGCAGTACGACGATCAGAATGAAGAGCAGTGAGTAGTGGTTAGTGGACAGTGGATAGCCATCCTGCTTTCTGACTACTAGCCATTGACCGCTGACCACTGGCAGCGCTGCGATGATCGTCAGAGCAATCGTCAGGGCAGCATAGTTGTCGATGTTTGTCGTGACGCCGAGCGGCAGCACGGTCGCGACGAGTTTCAGGAATAACGAGAAATCGAACGCGGGCGCGGCGCTCCACGCGGCGGCGTTTTGCAGGTAGACGTACATCCACGGCGCGAACAGCGCGGCGGCGAGCGCATTCGCAATAAACCAATTACCCAATGAGCCAATGAGCCGAACTTCTGATGCGTGATGCGTGATGTGTGACGTGTAAAAAGCGCGGGCGAAGACGATGAGCGCGTAGAGGTTCACCGCGAGGAGCACCAGCGCGGCGAGATAGTGCGTCCACATCGCCAGCGCGGCGAAGACAGCGTAGCCGAATAGCGAAAGGCGAATCGCTGACTGTGGCAAAATGCGCCACAGCCATGGCGAGCGCCGCACGGGCGAATCCGAAATCTGAAACACTTGCGCCGCACGCAAGTGCAGGTGTCTGAAATCTGAAATCAGGTCTAACGCAAACCACACCGCCGCGAACGCGAAGAAGATCGACGGCGTATAATTCTTGATGTCCTGCGACCACCAGATGTCAAAGCGCGCCGTCGCGAGAAACGCCGCGGCGAGGACGCCGATCCACGCGCCGCCGATGCGCTTGCCGATGCGGTACAGCAGCGCGACCGTCAGTACGCCGAACGCGAGCGAGAGAAAACGCCCGGCGAACGCGTCCGTGCCGGCGAGCATATTCCAAAAGTGCAGCATCCAGTAATGCAGCGGCGGATGCTCGTCCGACGCGGTGCGCCACGCGATCCACGCCAAATCTTTTTGCGACAGCCAGACGCTCCAGCCCTCGTCCCACCAAACGTTCTTGTCGGCGAGACGGTAGGCGCGCAAAAAGAACGCGACCAGGACAGTCGCGTAAGTGACGAGTGATGAGTGACGAGTGATGTGAAACGTGAAACGTGAAACGTAATTCGTCTGTCGTCTGTCGTCTGTGATCATTTCCCCGCGCTGCCCAAGCCAACGAGCGCGACGCCAAGACCAACGACCAACGATCCAGCCACGCGCAATGGGTTCAGCCCCTCGCCGAGAAAAATCCACGATTCAACGACGACGATGACGTAGCTCAACGCAAGCATCGGGTACGCCAGACTGAGCGGCACGCGCGAGATGACCGACAGCCAGAAGATCGAGCCGCCGCCAAAACCGATAAAGCCGATCCAGATATTGGGATTGGTAAAGATTTTGATCAGCATCGGCGCAATGGTGGAAACCGATACGAAATCAAATACGCCGATTTCGTTCATGCCCTTTTTCAAGAACAATTCACCGGTCGTGCTAAAGAGCATGGCGGGCAAGAGCCACAGCAAGGCAATTATAGTTTCGCGTGACAAGACAACCTCCGAGCGATGACCGAAGACGGAGGACGGAAAATCCGTCCTCGGTCGTCCGTCCTCTGTCATGGTTTGAATTCGTTCACCGCTTGCGCTACCGCGCGCACATCATCCAGCGGCAGTTCGGGGTACAGCGGCAGCGACAAGATTTCGCGCGCGAGCCGCTCCGCGACCGGCAAATCGCCCTCGCGGTACCCCAGGTTGGCGTACGCGGGCTGCCGGTGAATCGCGTGCGGATATTGAATCGCGGTGCCGATGCCGCGCGCCTGCAAGTGCGCGGCGAGTTCGTCGCGGCGCGCGGATTGAATGACGTAGAGGTGGTACACCGCCTGCCCGTACGCCATTTCGCGCGGCGGCGCGATGGCGCGGAGCAGTTCGGTATAGAGCGCCGCGCGCTCGCGCCGCGCCGCGTTCCACGCGTCGAGGTGGCGCAGTTTGACGCGCAAGACCGCCGCCTGCAGCTCATCGAGACGCGAGTTGGTTCCCTTGATATCGCTGGAATAGCGTTCGCGCCAGCCGTACTGCCGCAACAAGTCCACCCGTTCGGCGAGCGCCGCGTCGTTCGTGACGATTGCGCCGCCATCGCCGTACGCGCCGAGATTCTTCGTTGGATAGAAACTGAATGCAGCGATGTCGCCGTATGCGCCGACGCGCTTGCCGCGGTACGTCGCGCCGTGCGCCTGCGCGCAATCTTCGAGCACGAAAATACGCGGAGCGTGCGCGTGCGCCAAGTGAAGGATCGGATCGAGATCGGCGCTCTGTCCGAAGAGGTGTACCGGGATGATCGCTTTGGTGCGCGGCGTGATCGCGCGTGCGAGTTGTTCGACATCGATGAGCATCGAGTCGGGACGCACGTCGCACAGCACTGCGCGCGCGCCGGTCATTTCGATGGCAGCCACGGTGGCGACCGCCGTATTCGGCACGGTGATGACCTCATCGCCCGCGCCGACGCCGAGCGCGAGCAGCGCGAGATGCAGCGCTTCGGTGCCAGAGCCGACGCCGATCGCGTGCGCCGCGCCGATGTAGGCGGCAAATTCTTTCTCGAACGCTTTGACTTCGGGTCCGAGGATGAACCAGCCGCTTTTCAGGACGCGCGCAGTCGCGGCGTCGATTTCGGGCTGAATCGATTCATATTGCTTGGTTAGGTCGAAAAAAGGAACCATCGTACTCCACGTTTCGACATTTGAACGTTCAAACGTTCCAACGTCTACCAGTAATGCTCTTTATATTGGCGGTAATACTCGAGTGTTCGCTTTAATCCCTCGCGCAAATTAACGCGCGGCTGCCAACCCAGCTTGCCGCGAATCTTGCGATAGTCGGCGTAATAGTCGCCGATGTCAATCGGCTTGCGGTCGGCGGGGTACGGGATGATTTTATAATTTCCGCCGGCGTTCACCTCGACGCACAGCGCGGCGAGATCGCGCAGATTGATCGTTTCGTCGCTGCCAAGATTGAGCACGAGTCCGTTCGCGTCGTCGGTGGTCGCGGTGAGCAGCAGCGCGTCGACGACATCGTCCACGTGATTGAAATCGCGCACTTGCGTCCCATCGCCCCAGATTTCGATTGGCGCGCCGTCGACGAGTCGGCGGACCCAATCGCCGAGGAAAGTCTGCCGCGCGTCCTTGACGCGCATCCGCGCTCCGTACGTGTTGGTGAGGCGCAGCGACACCGCGCGAATGTGGTACACGTTGTTGTAGAGGATGTGGTACCACTCGCCCGCCATTTTGTTGATGCCGTTCACGTCGGCGGGATGCAAGAGATGGCGTTCGTCCACCGGCAAATAGTCCGGCTTGCCGTAGATCTGGCGCGTGCTGGCGTAGACGATTTTGACGCGCGGGTTTTGCTTGCGGCACGCCTCCAGGATCGACAGTTGCGCGCGGCAGTTGATTTCCAAGTCGGTGTACGGATCGCGCATCGAATCGAGGTGCGACGTTTGTCCCGCGAGGTTGAAGAGAAAGTCGCGCCCCTGCACGAGATAGTCCATCGAGTACTCGTCGCGCACATCCGCGATATTGACGCGCACGCGGTCTTCGATGCCGGCGATATTGAACAGGTTGCCGCCGTACTCCGGGATGAGCGAATCGACCAGCGTCACGCGCGCGCCGAGCTCGACCAGTCGCCGCGCGAGGTTGGAGCCGATAAAGCCGAGTCCGCCGGTGATGAGGCAGTCGGCATTATCTAGGTTTCGGATTTCTTTTGCCATTGTTGTTTGATTCGTTTGAAATAATCCATACGTTCATTAATCTTGCCGATCTCTTTCGGGTAGAACTCAAGTAACACATCGCACAATTCGAGCATCCATTTCTTCCGAGAGTAACTTTCATTAACCTTGATTACATTCGCATTGGCAATTTGAATTTGTCCCCACCCCAACGCACCGATAGTCAGACAATCCCAGGCGAGAAACTCAATTGGGATAAAATGCGCTTGAGACACCTTTGCGCGTGTTTCGGTGATCGAATAATTGACCATCAAGACAACAAAATAGTTGTTGTCATCCTCGTAGAAACGCGCGAGTCGCTCTACCGAAGTTAGATTTGGCATATTAAAGTGCGTTTCCAAACGATGCGTTTTCACATCCACGATATAATAAAAGCCGGCGGGATCAGAGAACGCCAAGTCTGCCATTGCCCGCCGAGCAAATTGAGCGGAGTACTCTACGCTCAAATCGCCTAAAAGCAATTGAAAGTTTTCCGAAAGAACAGTCTGAATCGCATCGCCAACGGCGCGCGGACTAGCGGCGGTGCGTGCCGATAGAAAATCCGGTTGAGCGTTTAAGAGTTTGACAATTGCCTTTTCGATTTTCTTGTACCGACCCGTATAGAAAATTCGGCTTTTGGTCATTCGTGGTTGTCCTCATTATCCATGTTAAACAAAGGCAAATTGCTTTTGCGGTTTCTTCGCTTGGTCCGATTCAACTTTGGTTCCTGTGAATTACGTTCCCAAAAGACTCCCTCCGCATATCCTTGGATCGTCTGGTCGTCTGTGGCAAGCGCAAGCCGCTTTTCGGCGAGGCAACCATACATCGGATCAACTTCAATGCCCACATATTTTCGCCCAAGCTTCTTAGCCACGACCGATGTGGTTCCCGAACCTAGGAATGGATCAAGCACCAGATCATTCGGCTTGGAACTCGCGAGGATAATCTTCGCTAAAAGCTTTTCCGGCTTTTGCGTTGGATGATCGGTATTCTCCGCCATCGACCAGAAAGGAACCGTGATGTCAGCCCAAATATTTGATGGATGCGTCAAACGAAAGTCTCCACTTGGCGTTTGTTCCCAATCCTTGGGCTTGCCTTCGGGATTTGTATAAGGGGCGACCACTCGGCGTTTGAGTTTTACTGCATCCACATTGAAAGTGTACTGCTCCGATCTAGTGCAAAACCAGATATCTTCGGAGCAATTCTTCCAATTTGCTGTTGCCCCTCTGCCCTTTTCGCGTTCCCAGGTGATGCGATTTCGTACAACAAGATATTTTTCCGCCACTAAGTGAATCGCTGATGAAGATCGCCAGTCACCGCAGATGTACACTGATGCGGTCGGTTTCAGTGTTCGTATCAACTTGGGAAGCCACGATTCAAGCCACGCCGCGTATTCCGCAATGGAGCGTTCTCTGAACGTCGTGCCATTAAAAGACTTGGTGAGATTATACGGCGGATCGATAAACAAAAGATCAACAAAAGCAGGCGGCAACCAATCAAGAATCTCGAATAGGTCTTGATTGATTATTTTTTTCTCGATGCTTGCAGACGTGACGTGACCAGCGATCTTAAGCAGATTCTTTCGATAGAGAATCTGCTCGTCATCAGAGAGGGTGATTGTTCTATTTCTCATTGCTCGCGTTTTCTCACGTAGTCTTGCCATAGCCATACCTTCCAACAGTGTTCCGCTTCGCGCTGTACTCGCGTGTCGCCATCGGATGAGATCCGATGGCTATCAGGCGTCAAACCCGCTTCGCGGGTTTCCAGCGCGTTAGGCGTCGGTTTTCAACCGATGCCTTACTTGCGCCCAATCACAATATACTCAATCGGATATGCTTCCGCGTCTGCGTCCTTGTTGCTCGCGAATCGCCCGGTCTTTTTGTCGCGCTTTTGCGGCAAAATCTTGGACGGGATTTCGCGCTTGATGATTCGATCCAGCGCAAACCCGGCGTGCTGCAAACTGTCCGCGAACGCTTCCGCGTTGAGAATGTCCACGCCTTTCAACTGCGTGTTGCCGATGACGTAGCAGCAACGTCCACCCGGCTTTAAGATGCGGTAACTTTCGTCGAAGACTTGCTGCATATCCACAAAGTACGCTTCGACTTCGCGCGCCATCTTGGCGCTGACTTGCGACATTTTCTCGACGATGTCGCGCGCAATCTGGCTACGCGGTTTTGTGTTGTCGGACGATTTGTAGGACGTGCCGATAAATTCTTTCCGGTAGGCGGTCAGATCGTCCGCAAAGTCAAGCCAAATGGTGGACAGTTGATGCAGGTCGGCGTACTCGTAGCTGGTCACGTACGGACTAGAACTGACGATGAGATCGACGGTCGCGTTGCGCGCGGACTGGTGTCGCGCGTCGCCAATCTTGATTTGCAAGTACGCTTTCAGGTGCTCGCGCGTCCGCGCCGGCACGACGGCGTAAAACTCGGCGTTGCCGCGCTGCATCTTTCGCAGATGCCGCCGCAGCGCGTCGATGGGTTTGACCGGCGGCTTGCTCAAATCGCGCGTCGGCTTGGTGCTGCCTTGTAGCCAGATCGAGCAGGTCTTGAGGATGTGGCTGAACGCGACGAGAAAGAAGTCTCGAATTGCCGGGTCGCGCTCCTGCTGAATCGCGCGCAGTATTTTGCCAAGTTCGTCGGTACTCTCATCGCTGAACCAGTACTTGATTCGATGGATATGCTTTGGCGGAATCGCCGGTTCGATGTGCCCATCTTTTAGCGCGGCAAGCAGCCCATTGATTTTCTTGCCAAGATGGTCCGGGTCGATTGGCGTCGCTTTGACCTTCGTGATGAGAAAGGCAATGCGATTGACATCCGTGCCGCTGGCGATGACCCCGCGCGAGATCGCGCTGACGATCGTCGTGCCGCAGCCCATGAATGGATCATTGACGTGCGCGTCGCGCGTCGGCAAATATTCGTCGAACAATCGCTCGACCAGTTGCGGAATGAATTTCGCCGGGTAGCGATGATAGTCGTGCGTCCATTTGCCGGTATCGGACGGCTTAGCTTGAATGAACGACCAGTCCGTATCGATCTCTTTGGCTCGGAAGAGATCGCTGATCTCTAGCGGCGATTTGATGGGAGTCTGCCTCGTCAGCGCGTTGCCGATCATCTTGTCTTCATCCGACCGCCGTCTGCGTCTTGTGCGCGACCTGCGCGTCGCGCTTGGAGCGGTATTCGCGCGCCGCTTCGCGCTTGACCACGAGCCGCCACCACCAATGGAACATGCGTGCGAGCGTCGCCGCGACGCGCGGAAAGTTGAAAAACTGCGATTCGCCGTACTGCCGATAATAGTGGTGCACCGGCACTTCGGTGAATCGATAGCCGGCGTCCTGGATCTTCTTGACCATCTCGAAGGTGATCGTGCCGGTTTCCGATTCCAACCGAATCACGTCGAAAATCTCGCGGCGCATCAATCGAAAGTCGCAGTCCACGTCCTTGATCTTGAGACCGAAGAGAATTTTTACAAAGTACTGGTACAGGACGCCAATGACGATGCGGTGGAACGGATCGCGCCGTTTGATTTTCCAACCCTGTACCACATCCACGTCGTTGGAAATTTTCGCGGCGAGCAATTTCAATTCGCGCGCGTCGTACTGCGCGTCGCCGTCGGTGTAGAAAATCCAATCCTTGGTGGCTTGGGCAAAGCCGGCGCGCAGCACGCCGCCATAGCCGCTCGGTCGCTCGCGGTTCTCAAAGCACAACTCGCGCGGATAGAGGCGCGACAATTCTTCGAGGATGAAACGCGAGTCGTCCGTCGAGCCGTCGTTGATGACAAAGACTTCGTAATCGTCCGACACCTCGCGCAGCGTTTGGATCGCGCGCATGACCATCACACCGATAGTGCCGGCGTCGTTGTAGCAGGGAAAAAATACGGAAATACTCGGTTTTGCCATTTGTCTGTGATTGCGCCTACGGTTGAACGGTGATCGTCGTCTTTAAGAGCACACGATCGCCCGCCGGCGCGCCGTTGTCGTCCAAGACCTGGAGGCGCGCGAACGCCGGGTCTTTCGCATCGTACCAACCGATTTCGATTTGGTACTTGCCCGGCGCGGTGTCCGGTTTGATCGCCAGATCGTACGGGTCGGTGATATATTCGCCAGCCACCCAGCCGGTCGTCGGGCGCGCGCCGTTGAGCGGCTGCGCATCCTGCTGCGCGACGGGCTTGCCGTCGCTGCCAAGTAGGTGCACAAAGACGGTGTAGGGCTTGTCCACGCGAAGCGTGCCACGCGCCTGCCAATACAAAACCAGTTTCAGCGTTTCACCGGGTTTCAAAGTTGTTGCGGCGAGGTTGTAACCCGCCAGTGCTATCATGTTATTGAAATTAGCGGTCTGCGCTGTTTGTATATTCGGCTTGACGAAAACCCGGTCGGTTTTTTCGATGGTGAATGGCGAAAGATCGATCACGCTGCCGTCGCTCAACACGACGCGCAGGTTTGCGGTACCCGGCGACGCGGTGGCTGGAATCGCAATCGAGTATTGCGCGCGTACGATTTCGCCGGGGCGCCACTGCGACGTGGGAAATTGCGCGTTCGCCAGCGGCAGCGGATCGGACAGCACATCGCCGAACTGGACGCGCAGCGTGTAATCTTTTGCCGGCGCGGAATCCGCGCGCCAGAACAGCGTCAGCGGAATCGATTCGCCCGCGCTCGCCTTGTCGCGTCCGAGTTGATAGCCGAGAAGCGTGAACGGTCCGATCGGCTGGCTGATCGTGTTTTGGATGTTGAGCGAGATGAACGTCGCCGGTTTTTCTGCCGGCAAAACCGGGATCGGTCCAATTTTGACTGTCTTGCCGATCGGCGCGCCGTTCGGCGCGAGCACATCGAGTCCGCTCTCGTCGGCTCTGGTGTAAAAGGTCACTTGAACGAAATAGTTGCCCGCCGGCGCGCCGGCAAGCAGCGGCACGGTGTATGTGCCGAAAAGATCCTCGCCCTTCTTCCAACGCATCGTCGGATAGTTATAGCCGGCGGGACGGCGGTCCTGCTTGCCCCACAGATTGCCCGCCGCATCCACCACCCGCAGCGCGACGTCGTAGTCGTCCGTGAACGTATCGAGCGATTGCCAATACAAGTTGAACGACGCGCCGACATCAGCGGTGGTGGGGGCAGGCGTATCCCAGCCCAGCAGCTTGACGCGGTTCTTGAAATTCGCAACCTGCGGGTGCGCGATCTCCGGCGTCGCGCTGAACGGCTGGGACGATGTCAGCGTCCAGTGGCGTAGTTTCACTTGCCAGAACGCCGCGGTCAATTTTTCTTCCGTGCCGCGCGACGAAAGCAGCACCGGCACGAAACCGTTCGGATCGACCACGTCGTCCTGCCACAGCACGACCCACACGCCGCGTTTGCCGGCGAGCGTCTGGTTCAGCACGTTCGCGGTGTCATAACCGAGCACGTGATCGGTGTTGAGCGTTGGATCGTCCGGCAGGCGAATTTGCGGCGCGTTGCCGTGATAGTAATAGTCGAACGCGGGAAAGAGGTGACCGCTGACGAGAACGATCGCTTCGTCCGGCGCGATGTGGTCTTCGATGTAGCGCGCGACGCCGCGGAAATCGGCTTTGGTGAACGCGGGATCAAAGTACGCATTGGAATCGGCATACGCCGAGCTGAAAAGTAAAAAGCCAAAAGCTAAAAGTGAAAACGCGACCGCGATGCTGCGCGTGAAAATATTTTTCCGCCGCGCGAGTGAAAGCAAACTCGCCAGCCCTGCGCCGAGCAGCAGAAACAGCGGCGGCGAGGCGATCATCAGATAGCGCGCGTTGAACTTGGGATTGCGCGAGAACAGAAAGAGCAAGAGCGCGAGCGGGATGACCAGATACAAAACCAGAAAGGTTGTTGGGTAATTGCGTAGCTGGGTGGTTGGGAGATTGGATTGTTCGGTGGTTCGGTGGTTCGGTAGTTCGATAGTTCGATTTGTTCCTCGCGTGAGTAGCGCCCAGACTAACAACCCAACCACCAAACACCCTAACCATCCTGCGGCAATCCACTGCGCCTGCGCCTCCAGCACCGATTCGCCGGTCGTGAAATTCATGAAGATGTGGCGGATCGCCTCGTCAAGTTTGAGCGCGCCGCGCCAGTAACTGGCGTCTTCTCCAAAGCGCGCGACGACGAACGGTGTCCACGGCAGGAACGCGGCGAAGATGGCGATGAATGTAACTGTGGCGCGTGTTGCGAATTGCGTAAAATGTAAACGAAGGTCAGTGAACAGTAAACGGTAAACGGTGAACAATAGTTGGAACGCGATGATGACGAAAGCGAAATAATGCGTGTAGACCGCGGCGATGTTCGCGAGCGCAAAGACGATCCACCACGCCCGCCCCTGCCGTGGACGAGAGAGGGATGGGGTGAGCGCGCGCAGCAACGCGTAACTCGACAGGAGCAGCAGGAAGGTGATCATTGAGTACATCCGCGTCTCTTGCGAGTACCAGATGTACAGCGGCGAGAGCGTTGCGAGCAGTGCGGCGATCAGTGCGGCGGGGGGGGGGGGGGCGCCCCCCCCCCCCCCCCCCCACCGCGGCGCGCAGCAGAGAG
>VFSW01001442.1_pt1 | contig 36316 bp, 19 predicted proteins | sample 5358111 | NCBI WGS metagenome assembly VFSW01 (sample SAMN11554181, study PRJNA540505) | mine drainage metagenome | isolation source: sediment from site ElyBrook_90M | place: USA: Ely Copper Mine, Vershire, VT | collected 2017 | reverse complement strand
TGCCCAAGCCTGTGGAGTCCAAGACCCTGCTGACAATGGAGGACCTGAACCAGTCTTATGGCTACTTGCTCTACCGCACCGCTATGGCGAAAGGCGATGGAGGCGAGCTGGTACTGAATGGACTTCACGATTACGCGCAGGTATACGTGGACCAGAAGTTCGTAGGAACGCTCGATCGCAGAATCGGCGTGAAGAGTCTTACCCTACCGACAATGACAAACACTGCCACGCTCGACATCATGGTAGAGAACAGCGGCCGCGTGAATTTTACCAAGGTGATTCGCGGAGAACGAAAGGGCCTGACGGGCAGCGTGACTTTAGGAGGCAAGGAGCCCATGCGGTGGGAGATCTACTCTTTGCCAATGGATGACTTGAGCAAACTCGACTTTACTTCGGCGCCATGCGTTGGTCCGTGCTTTTACCGCACCCAGATGACCGTTCCAACACCAGCGGACACCTATCTTGATACGCGCGGCGTGCATAAAGGGGAAGCATGGATCAACCAGCGCCCGCTGGGAAGGTTCTGGTCTATCGGCCCGCAGTCCACGCTGTTTGTGCCGGGCTCATGGTTGAAGACAAATCAAAATGAGATCCTGTTCTTCGATTTGAACGGCACCGGGACAGATGAACTCAAGAGTACGGAACACACCATCTTTGGCGAGTCGATCGCTCAACGCAATTGACGAGGTTCGTTTTCTGCAGGAACTCGGCGTGCCACGCACAATTGTGAGCAGTATGGCTTTTGCAGATACGCCTTGCTGCTCCAGGAGTATGTCTTCACCTGCCGAGGGCCGGCTAAGCCGCGATCAGTATCTGTACTGATTTGGCGGGGTTTACAACGCCGGCGGCCTTTACAGTGCTGCCGACGGCAGGCACCCTCGCAACGACGATTCCGGTGAAATTACTCACGCTTCGGTGAAACGAAGCAAGCCGCAGCCGCACTGTCTATGCAGTCAGCTTACGTAGCCCTCAAGCGGCTGCATCTCATTAACCCATGATTCAACACCGAGGAGAAGCATATGAGCAACTCAGAGCAACACAAACAGATCGTGAAGAAACTGCTGGAAACAAAGGCCGTCGATTTCTCAGCAATCGGCAAGGTCATTGGAGACGTAGGCCCCAGCCTTGCGCTCTCGGATTACGATGGCGAGGATCGCTTCTGCGGCACCATGCGCTTCTTCATCCGCGTCATGGTTCTACACAACCCTGGCATCCCTGTCGAAAATCTCGGAGCACTCGGCGCCAATGCCGGTGAACTGCAGAGCTGATATGACCGCCGGAATCGAGGACATGGAGAGGCTTATGACAACACATCGCAACCATCAACACACATGGGATGAACGCGATCTCATCCGGCGCCTCTGCCATGCCCTCGATATCTCTGCCCTCGCTATCGAGCATCTCGCGCCCGCGGGCTATACCGACCCGCAACGGCCGTCCGCCAGCGTCCGCTCGGAGAAGGTAATTGCCGAGACCGCAGTGCTGCTCTATGGCGCAACTCTCGCAACCCACCACCCTGAAGTCAGTGACCTTGTTCATCGCGTTGCCCAGCGGCTGGCGCCCTATTCACGCAGCCCGCAGATGAAGCTTGGCCTCGCACTGAATCCTTCGCTCGCTTTCGACTACTCGCTCGGCCACATTCTGCTCACGAGGCTCGGCTATCCCGATATCGGCTTTGACAAGCTGCTCAACCAATGTCGCGCGTCCCAGGCTCACGCTGGACGTGAGCGCTTGCCGCATCGCGCCCTTGAGCAGGAGTGGATCGCCGGACTGCGGCTTGAGACAACGCCCGCAACCCCGCGAAACGTCTATCGCACAGCCCGGCGAACCATTCTCGCGACGCCGATGGACCTGTTCTCATCCACCGACGAAGATCTCTACGCATTCACTCACGCAATCATGTATGTCACGGGTTTCGGACTGAATCGTGCCGTGCTCCCACGTCGGCGGTCAATCATCCTTGCCGAGGCAGAGGCCGTGCTGGCTCGCTGCCTCGATGCCCAGGATTATGATCTGGCCGGCGAGATCCTCCTCGCGTGGCCGCTTACCGGCAAGAGTTGGAGCGCAACGGCAACATTTGCGTTTCACGTGCTGGCGGATGTCGAAGACAAGGCCGGCTTTCTGCCCACTCCCGCTACGCGTGTCAACGAATTGAAGGCTCGTCAGGGATCCGAAAGAACTCGCTACCTTCTGGCTACTGCATATCACACCGCCTATGTTATGGGTCTGCTTTGCGCTGCCGCACTTCGACCTGGAGGCGCTCCTCCAGCCTCCGTTCCCCCGCGCAGTCGAGGCGTTGTCTGCGCGCGCCGCATACTCGCTTTCATTGATGCCACCGGGGCCACCCCGCACTGGCGCGAAACATTCGAGAGGCTACATCCGAAGCAAGCCGAATCTCTCGCGGGACTGCTCTTCGACATTGCATTGCAGCGCAACGCCGCACAACGCGACTTCAGCGGGATCGAAACCGTCTTGCGGCTCGCTTACGACTTCGACCTGGCAGCGGTTCCTGCCGCCAGTCAGGCCGCTGAAATGCTGCAACGTGCCGCTGCTTACGCCAGTTCCCTCAGTGCGCGTGAGATGGTGAATCATCTCTCCGAATCAATCGTGACAAATGCGTCTCAAAGGTTCATCCCTTCAATGTTGGCTAGGGCAAGCCACGCCGTCCCTGCGGCCTGCCCGTCAGCGTCCTGAACACCCGTGCTTCAAAACAGTCGAAGAGATTGTGCGGGCAGGCTGTTGTTCGTTTGAGAATTGCGCGGCACGACGGTTCGAGGACGATGAGGAGCAGGTGGCCGCGGAAGTTCAGCCCTGGTCTCGTCCGCACGCACCGTTCCATTGCAAAACTGAACAGTGCGCCCCGGCACCGCCGCAACGCGGTCGCCAGGCAGGATGATGCCGACGAGATTCATTGGATCCGCACCGGAAACCGTTATGATCTCCTGCGATGCGCGATGCCGCGAAGTTCGAAGGCTTTCAACGACTTCGGGAAGCGCAAATTGCTCTCCGCCGAATCCGCTAATGAAACGGCCACCGCGGACCTGGCCTCGATCCTCAAGCCGGCGTAGCATTCGAAGCAGGATGGCCCACTGGGAAATGTTTGACTCCCGGGTCACCACATCTCGAAACACCACACCGTACCTCAGAAGAAGCATGCGTGCGGCAGATTCAATGGCCGCATCGGCCCGTCGTGCTTCCTCAATTGCGTCTGTTCCACAGCGAAGCTCAGCGCTGAACAGCGACCACCGCCCAGCCGCGCTGCGCATCTTTCTGTACGCCGCGATTGCGGCAGGTTTGCGCTCGGGATCAATCATTGCACGCAGTTGATCGAAGCCGTCGGCCGCTGCCAGGCCCGCGGCAGCCAGTTCCCAAAGCGCCTGTTGCGTTTGTTGCCGAGTAAGACTGAGAAGGCGCTGAATGTCCTCTACGAAGCACGCTCCGCGAAGCTTGAGAAGATCTCGCACGCGCAATGCTTCAGTGGTCAGCGTCTTCTGAAGAGTAGCTTCTTCAACGCGCTGATCCGCGAGCGCATGGGCCAGCCAGTCCGCTGAGTCGCGCACGTAAAACGTGATAGGCGCCGCATTGGTGGGGATAACGCGCCGCGGCGCCGACCCATCGCCTGCAGACCACGCCGGATGTGGTGAGACGCGACCCCAACCCACGGCCCCGGAGAGGCAGAGGCGGTCAAGCCAGCGTGGATCGTAGTTCGCAACGCGTGCGGGAAGGATCGTTCGCTCCCACTCAATCGCGGGCGCCTCAAAGCCCTCCAACTGCGAGAGAGCCTCCAGCAGACCCTCTTCTCCGGCAAGTTGCGTCTGCGGCGCAAGGTGCTGCCATGACAGCACCCATCGCATATAAGCAGCAGGCGTGACCGGCTCTACCTGTTTGCGCCGAACTCCAACTGTGAGCCGATGAATCCGCTGAAGAATGCGGCGCTCGCACCACTCGATGTCGCATTCCTCCGTGGTTGCCGGCTTCTCATAGCTTCCTCGCATCAGCAAGCCCTGGACTTCCATGCACACGAATGACTGATAGATGAGAGTTGGATCGAGAGAGAGCCTGCTCGCAAGCCCCCTCGCAGTGACCGGTCCAAGGATCTGCAACCATCCTTGCACGCACATCTTCAGCGCATCATCTCTGCTGACCCGCGCATCGCTTTGCGGAAACCAAAGCGCCTGCGCAAAATCCAAACGTTCGGTCGGAATCCAACACGGAACTCCGCAACATGCGAGCGTCTGTGCGCGACCTGTTCGGGCAAGTCTTTCATAGAACTCTGCCCAGTGGGGTCTGCCATCTGCATCGAGTTCATGCAGGGGAAGCGCGATGAGGGCCATCAACAGATCGTGCAGTTCATGTTCGTCGCGCAGATCGGGCCAACACTCCCTGCGCACAGTGTCAATCGCCGTTTGATCGAGCCTGCCTGCCTGTTCGAGCACGCTGGCGGGAATCGCACCTTTGAGCGAAACCGCACGAGCTCGGCGCTCTTCAAGTCCGGCTTCATCAAGAAAAGCATAGGGATTCGCGTTCAGCAATTCGTGCGCGAACTGCGACGGCACGGGAGTATCCACAGCAAGGCAGCGAATGCTGCCGTCCTGAATTCCTCGAAGCACGCCGAGCAAGCCTTCCAGATCCATCGCCTCCTGAAGTACATCCTGCATGACTTCTCGCACAAGCGGATGATCGGGAATCTGGATATCGCCTACGATGGTTTCGAAACATGCGGCTGCCTGCGGAAATACGCTCGCCATCAGATCGTCGGAACGGGTGCGCTGCACTTGCGGCGCAACGCGCTTGCCATGCGAAGACCGAAGCAATTGAAGGCTTCGTCCCGCCGCCCAGCGCCAGCGAGTTTTAAAGATTGGCGAGGCAATGGAAGCCTGCTCCAGCAGCGTCTTCACGGTAATCTCAGTCAGGAACTGGAAGACGTCAGACAACGGAAAGCTATGCTGCTCCGCAAGCGAAATATTGATGCCGTTATCTGTGGCCGCTGCCTGCAGCTCAAAATTGAAGCCGCGGCAAAAGCGCTTTCGAAGCGCAAGACCCCAGGCTTTGTTGATTCGGCCGCCAAAGGGCGCGTGGAGAATCAATTGCATCCCGCCGCCTTCGTCGAAGAATCGTTCCGCGATAATTGTGTTTTTCGATGGTACAGCGCCAAGCACTGATCGTCCCGCCACGATGTAAGCAATGAGTTGCTGAGCGCCTGACGAGCAGACTCCGCATTCCTGCATCAGCCATCCGATTGCGGCGGAGACTTCAGGCTGTGCCGGCGAGATATAGCCGGGCGTGACGTTCGATGTCAGTGCCGCGATGGCTTCGCGCAGGTCACTTACGCCATCGCAGAGGACTCCTGTTCGTTGCGGGGCTTCTCCGGTCCAGAACGGTACATTGGGTGGTGCGCCGTGTGCATCCTCAACAAGCACCCGGCCGGCAGCTTCGATTCTTTGCACCCGCCAGCTTGAATTGCCGAGCAGAATTACATCGCCGGGGCTGGAGTCTACGGCAAAGTGTTCATCGAGCGTGGCTATCTGTACGCCCTCTGGCTGCAGGATCACGTTGAAGAGGGCCGTGTCCGGAATAGCGCCTCCGTTGGAGATGGCAATCGTTCGCGCCCCGCGCCGCGCATGCAGCCGGCCGTGCACGCCATCGTGCATAAGGTACGCGCCGTATCGGCCACGGCTCGACTCGATCCCGTTGCAGAGGATTGCAACGAGTTCGTCGAACTGTTCAATCGTCAAATCGCGGTACGAGTAAGCACGCCGGAATACGTCAAACAACGCTCGCTGGTCCCACGACTCCGCGCCGCAAGCCGCCACCATCTGCTGCATCAACACATCGATCGGCTGCGGTGGAATCTCAAGCACATCGAGTTCGCCGGCACGCACCTTTCGAATCAGTGCAGCCTGTTCGAGCAAGTCATCGCGCGTCGTGGCAAACAATCGCCCCTTGGAGATGGCGCCGCGCCAGTGCCCGGCTCTTCCCACGCGCTGAACAGCCACCGCAACCGCGCGCGTACTGGCGATCTGACAAACGAGGTCAATATCTCCAATGTCGATTCCGAGTTCGAGAGAAGCAGTCGCTACGAGGATCTTGATCTCTCCGCGTTTCAGTCGCTGTTCGGCATCGAGACGGAGAGTGCGTGAGAGGGATCCGTGGTGCGCTGCCACGTGATCGGGACCAAGACGTTGTGCCAGAGCAAATGAGATTTTCTCAACCAGTCGACGCGTGTTGACAAATACCAGCGTGGATCGATGGCTCTCTGCGTGAGCAGCAAGTTTGTCGAAGATTTCTTCCCACATGGAGTTCGAAGTTGCCGAGCCAAGTTCCGCGCTTGGAACTTCGATGGCGATATCCATCGGACGCCGCTGGCCCACCTGGACGATTGTTGCCGGACAGCGAGCCGAATGGACACCTGTAAGAAATTCTGCAACGATCCGAATCGGGTTCTGCGTAGCGGAGAGTCCGATACGTTGCGGCGCCCGCATGAGCCCGGTGAGGAACGCGCCCGGAGAAAGCTTGTTCTCGCCGCAGACCAGCGCTTCAAGGCGCTCGAGCGACAGTGCAAGGTGCGCGCCGCGCTTGTCATCGGCAATGGCATGGATCTCGTCGACGATTACCGTGTGCACGCAGCGCAACTGCTCGCGGCTCCTGGCCGCGGTAAGAAGAATATAGAGAGATTCAGGGGTGGTAACGAGGATGTGCGGGGGATGCCTGAGCATGGCCGCGCGCTCTCGGGGAAGAGTGTCGCCGGTACGAACCGCAGTTCTAATCCCCATGGAAAGATACCCGCGCTCTAACGCAAGTTGTTGTATCTCGGCGAGCGGAGCATCGAGATTCTTCTGGACGTCGTTGGATAACGCCTTGAGCGGGGATACGTAAACAATCTGTGTTGTTGACGGCAGCGACCCGTCGATCGACTGGCGAAGAAGTCTATCGATGCACACGAGGAAGGCCGCAAGCGTTTTGCCGGATCCTGTGGGAGCCGAGATAAGCGTCGGGTTGCCGGCAAGAATACTCGGCCACCCCGAGACCTGCGGTTCGGTCGGGGTGCCGAATTTGTTGACGAACCACTCGGCGGTGACTGGGTGAGCCCAGGAGAGCTCAGGGGGGAAGCCCATGAGCGATTCTAACCTGTTCGCTTTTTGTTTGCCCAATCTATCTTTGAATTCTCTGGAGCTTCAGCGTCTTAGGCCGTTCGTGGCTGGCTTTACGGGTAAAGAACCCTGCCGGTTTCGATGATCGAACGGAAAAAGAGAGCCTCCCCGGCCGCGGGGGAATCAAGATCTTCAGGGGTACAAAGAACCAGATCGACGGGGGGAAAGCTGCGGCCCACCAACAGCCGCGCTGTTCTGAGCCATTGATCCCGCTCTCCAATCCAGTCGCCAACAATCAGCAGGTCAATATCGCTTGCGGGTCCGGCGGTCCCTCGCGCTCGAGAGCCAAAGAGAATGATATTGCGCGGGCGCAGAGCCTGCGCCAGGATTTGTACCGCGGCATCGACCGCCTGCTGCCCAGGCTTCATCTCAACACTCGTCTCCTCTCTGTCTCCCTGTTCCTGCTGTTGGCGCGCTCAAACGGAAAAGTCGATCTGCAGAATCAGATCGCCAATCTGGCTACTTTTGAGCGACTGATAATCGGGTGCGCCCTGGGCCTTCAATTTAAAGCTCCAGTTGCCGAGTACCGCGCCGGCAGCGCCTGCTACGACACCGCTTGAAATGATCTCAGGAAGCGGGGGTGGAACAGAGACTGGGTTCAGCGCCACATCGGCGATCGGCAACGCGGCCTGGGGTTCCAGCGTGAACGAGCCCCCGCTCCACGAGGCCGCATAAACGGTCAGAGCATTGACGTTGATCTTCTTGCCACGCGTCCATGAGGGGAACTTCGACGCGCTGATCGGCAGCGTCAGCACCTGATCGGTGCCGCCGGGAGTGGCAAAGAAACTTTGCCATGGCGAGAGTGTGCCGGCCGGCGCGCTGGAGGAGACAGGAAAGTCATTGGCCGCGCTGAACACCTTTGTACCCGAGGTGGGCGCGTTCGCCGCCAGAGATTGCTTCGCGGCTTGGACGAAGGCGCCGTCTCCGTTGAGCGAGGTGAAGAGCAGATGGATCTGCACATCGCTGACCGTTGTTATATCGATTTCGTTGGCGCTGGGCAGTTCGAGCTTCCAGTCGCTGATTGCGCCAGCACCCTCGAACGGCAGGTAGCGCGAATCCGTGATCTGGTAGTGCACGTTATTTTCAAAGAGCGCGGGATCGTCCTGCGCCTGGCTCATCACGATGGATTGAGTACCTGCATATTGATAGTGAAACCGCGGATCGCTTGGAGGCATGCCGGCGGGAGGTGGAACCTCCACGTAAGGATCGGGATTGGCGTTGAGTTCCGTGTTCATCCTCACCTTGTTGCCTGCCAATGTCAAAGTGCAGCTCACGTTGTCGTTCTTGCCTGGACTGGCGTAAACAACCGTAATGCTGGCGCGCACGATCTGCCGTTGATATTGACCCGGATAATCGGCATCGAAGAGCGACTCCTCGAGCGAGAAGAAGCATACCCCCGAAGTGATGAGCGTGAGGAGGGCCGCCCCATCGATCTTCGCAAGGGAGTAAATGCGGCTGATCTCATTGCGCCGCAGGTTCAATTCCAGGTAGGAGGATTGAAGCCTGCGCAGATCGTGGGCCAACGTCTCACCCGCAAGCAGCCCCTGGTGAAGGCTGTCCCAGTAGCCGAACTGCACAAAGCTGCTGGTATCAATACCTAGCTCGTATCGGTAACAACGCTCTGCACGCTTGGCCATGGCATAGGCGAGGCGATAGCTCTGGAAATAGGTGGCCGAGAGCTGCCCCGCCATCCAGTCGTACAGATCCTCGCTGGTGAACTTGGTGGTGAGAAAATCGAGTTGCTGTTGAAGATTGTCGATTGCCGTTTGATGGTTTGACTGTTCCATCAGCGCGATGGCCAGGGCCGCCTGGGCTGAGAGCTGTTCCTGCGCAATCCGGTTGATTTCAATGCCGGCCTCGGTTGCCTTCTGGTCCCAATCATTCTTGCGTTGCGCGAACTTGCCCACAGTTTCAGAAAGCTTCGCGGCGCGGTCGATGGCCTGCGCCACCGCCTTGCCCGCGTCGGCCGCATTATGTGCAGAGTGACCGACGTTGGGGCCACCTTCCCCGGCATTTGCGGTCGGGCTGCCGCCAAAGCCAGCTGCGCCCAAAACAAATTGCGGAATCAGGTGAGAGAGCGACGCCACTCCCTTCAATACCGCGACCGTCCCAAACAGCGCGATCATTCCTCCTTGCAGGCCGAGGGCCACATCTTCCCACTCATTCGTGAATGATTTCGACCCATAATAGCCCTTACGTGACTGCTGCAGAGCGAGCGACTGGGCGAGGGCAGCAATCTTCTGGTTGGCCTGATCGACCTTTGATTGATAGATCTGACTCGCATCCTGAAGCAGTTGCTGCTGCAGGGTGCCCACCAGCAGGGCGAGCGCCGCGGCGTCCTTCTTTTCGAGAGCAGCAAGCAGTTGTGCGCCGTACGCTCTCACCGCATTGCAGAAGTCCTGCGACTGCGAATACGTGTAGACGTAGCGATAATGCGGCATCGGCGCCGTCAGGTCATTGAGCACGCTGCTCAGATCCACGCCGGCTGCCTGGGCGGCAGTGAGCAGGCCCGGATCGATAGGAGCGTCGAAGAGAGGCAGTGTCAGAGCCTGGCCGGAGAGATCCTCGCAGTTGCGCAGGCGGAAGAGGCGCTGCGCCAGATCATCCCAGTACTTCAACAATTTGTCGTTGGGCGGGATGCGGAAGTAGAAGGTGTGCGGGGCGGGAACGCCTCCGCCCGCGCCAGCGCCTCCGCTAGCGCCATTTGAAGCCGGAATCAGGTTTTCTACATCCACCATCGCATTTGCAAAAGCGTCCAGAGACGGTTGCAGAGTATTGAAAGAATCATCGGCATGGAGCGGAGGCGGAACCTCGATCGGCCGCGGCCCCAGGATCTCCGCCGCGAGCACGTAGAGCAAAGTGGCCTGGTTGAGGTTCTCGCGCGAGTCGGAGGAGAACAGGTAATCGCCCCACGCAATGAGGTTGTCGAGGTACGCCATGACCACCTGCTTCATATAGGCGACGGGACGCATGTCGGCGAGCAGAAATGGATTAAAGGGATTGTTTTGCCAGGCCACCACCTGCCCCAGGGCATTGAGATCGTTCTGATTGATGAGCACCAGCAGATTGTTGATGCGGCTCGCAATCACCGCGGCTGAATTCAAGCTGTTCAAGGGCGCTGTGATCCAGAATCGCTGTGGGTCCGTGCCCGCCAGCGTGGGATTGAAGATGTAATGGAACCATGCCATCGCATCCTCGAACTGTTGATTCTGGCTCAGCCGCTGGGCAACATACAGCGGGATGTGGAAGAAGAGTTCCCAGTTGTAACTGGAATATGCGCCCGAGGTGCTGAAGTCGACGATATCGCTGTCAGGTCCCCAACTGACGATTGGCGAAACCGGTCCATACGTGGCTTTGAAGCTGAAGTCATCGGTGTGGGCCAGGTCGACCGAAGCAGGGTCGGTCTGCAGCTTTGTGTTGTAGATGCCCGGCAGGTCTGCATTGAAGATCTCGTGCCAGAAGAGCTTTGTATAGGGATGGTAGAAGGGGTTGAACGTGTAGCGCACCTGGTAGGGAGCATTCGCCGGGTTGGATGGCGGGACCGGTCGCCACTGGCTGCCGTACTGGTAATAGCGCGTGCCCTCCACAAAATATGCGCGCCGCGAATCGGTGTAGAAAAAGTAGTTCGTCGAGTCGAACTGCGGATCGGTGGCGGGGCCGATGATCCGGAAGGGCGCCTGTGCCAGCTGCAGCAGGGTCTCGGTTCCATGACCCGGAGGAAGCGCCAGCCGCAGCGGAATCTGCGTTGATTGCCCGGGGCCGATGGGCACGGTTGCCAGTGCTCCGGCCTTGGGCACGAGCGACGGTTCGCCGGTAAGGTTCCAGGCCGGCGCTCCGGCGAGGTCCGTCAGCGGCTCGGCATCGTGTCCGTAGAGCGCTTGCGCATAGCTGAGATAACTGCCGATGACCTCGCCGTTGAGGATGACAGATTGATCCCGCATCTGCAGTGCGCTGAAGCGGCCATCGAAGATAGCCCGTCCGATCAATGTGGCGGAGTTGTCCTCATCGGCGTCGTTGATCGAGGCCAGTTTCTGGAAGATCAGGCTACGGAACATGGCCAGTTGCTGGTAGATCTCGCTATTTACATTGGCGGCTGCCTCGCTGGTAAAGATGCTGCCGAAGAAGTTACCGGACATCAACTGGTTGTACGCGAGCTGCTTGTCTGCCTGCTCCAACTGCTGGAGGGCTGCGATCTCTGACTGCTCCAATTGCTGGAGGGATTCGATCATGTCGATGAAGAAGGTGTAGTCGCCAAAGCGATACACGTCGACCATCATGTCGGCGGTGCCCGTGGCCGGCAACTGAACCTTCAGCGTGTAGAGCGCTTCGACGGCGCGGGCGCTCGCGTTCTTCTGCGACTCAAGCAGCAGCAGGGGTACATCGAAGAGCTTGCCCGCTGCCCACTGTGGCGAGGACCAGCTTCCATTGCGCCACACGCTGAAAGCGACACCGATCTCCACATGGCGCGCGGCCGCCGTGCTCACCTGCGGCGAGCTCGTGGGCGCGGCGGCAGGCACAAGCTGCTGTGGCTCATTGGCTACAGATACCTGTGCCCAGAACAGATAGAAACCGCGCCGGTAGACAGCGGGCACAACGTGGTGCGCCTTGATCTCAAGCGGTATCTGCGTCCACGGTGTCCACTTCTGTAACGCCTTGTCGAAGACGCGGTGATAGTACAGCGGTGGATCGCTGTGGGTTCGCGCAACCGCGTGGATGGTGCCGGCGACTGGATCCTCGCATGTCCCGGTGACGCGCAAGTGGGCGATATGGTCCAGCGCGTCGATGTAGGTGAGAACAGCGGTTTCAAGATTGCCCGCGGTATCGGCTTGCTGGTGAGCCTGCTGCTCAAACTTCGCAAAGATCTCTGACTTGTTGGGACGCTGTGCTTCAATCAGCCAGTTTTCAGGATAAAGAAAGACCTTGCGGTTGGCCTCCCAAAGGCGATAGCGCTTCCTCCACGACCATTGATCCCATTCATCGTCATGGTTGTTCGTGTCAATCGAAACGGCGGCTTCGAGATTCATCAAACAGCGCTGCACGAAAAGCTGTACGGCTGCGTACGCCTGTATGACACGAGTCGTGACCTGGCAAGCGCTCATTTCGACGTCGATCAGGAGATACGCGAAGAGGCTGTCGGAATCCGCTCCCCACGCCATCGGCTTGCCGGCCGCGCGCTGCGAGATGAGGTAGGCAACCAGCGCATCGCGCCTGTCTTGCCGGAGCGGATCATTGAACGCCTGCGCGGCGGAAAGCCACGCCGGGGGGGAAAAGCTGGACTGCAACGCCTGCTGAGCGGAGGCTGCGGCGGAGCTAAGATCGCCCACCCCTCCCGGCTCCAGGCTCCAGTTCACCAGCGCTGTGCCGCCGCCGCTCGCGGCCGATGCCATCACCAACAGTCGGCGCATCCGGTCGTAGCTGGCGGGCTTTGTGTAGTCGCCTGCCGCGACCGTCATGCCCAAAGCTTGCGCCAGCGCCTGTACATCGAGCGCAGAGGCTCCCGCCACGCCCGCGAGGGCCGCCTGCGCGCCTGCATCATTGCCTGCAAAGGTTCCCGCGGCTGCGGCGCTCACGATGCTCATCAGAGTTGGATACTGTGGCGGTGGGATCGCCGTGGAGTTTGCCAACGCGTTGAAGCCTCGATTGAGCTGCACCAGCAGTACCGTAGCGAGGAAACTATCGATGGACTGCGAGGGCTGCGCGGCGATCACCGGGAGCGACGTCAAATCGACTCCGCCATAAGCGGCCGCATTGCTCATGAGCCATGTAAGTTCAACCAGGGAGAGATTGAGCTTCCCCACAATCACACTCTCTTTGTGCATAAGTCGAAGAGAGGCGAACTGCCCCGGGAAATTGACCGCGGTCAACGTCTGCGCATAGCCGAACCCCCCCGCTCCGGGCGCGATGATCGACGCATCGGTCAATGCCGTTAGTAGCGTTTCGGAGACGGCAGGGGCGGCGGGCACCGTCAAGTTCGAGAGCAGCTTCGCCGTCACGTCCGTTGCGAGAGACAGCGATCCCGCCACCGCGGAAATGACCTGCGTCTGCATCAGGTACTGTTCCAGGGGCCCCAGGATGAACGCCGGGCGGGCATCGAGCGTTGGGCCCTGGGGATACGGCGTGCCCGCCGGCAGTGCCGGGTTGGGCTGCAGGTTGGCAATCGCGTCGGCTAACTGCTGCGCGGTCATCAGGGGACCAAACTGGAGGGTGAGGAAGTTGGAGCGCGCCGGATCACCGCCAGTGAAGCTTCCATCCACGATGCTCATGGCTTGTGCCAACTGTTTGGCATCGGACAGACCGGGATGGGCAGGATCATTCGACGGCGGCAACTGCGAAAGCTGGTTCTTCAACACCACATACGCCGGGCTGGTCGTAGCGTGGATACCGTCATGAACCTTCTGCATCGCGGTGCGAACACCACCCAGAATGGTTGCCACCTGCGCATCCGAAAGCTGCATTTTAGCTGTCGCGGTGGTTAGGACATAGGTCAGCGCATCGACCTTCAGGCCTGACTGGCTGATAGCGGCGGCACGCTTCAAGTAAGCCAGCAGCGAGGACGCGGACTGTAACACATCAGTGAATGGATTGGCGAGCGTGGGATTGGGGCAGATTGCGCGAGCGTCAGTGAGCGCCAATCCAGCCACGCGGGCCAGCGTTGCGATGAGGTAGACCTGGCTGACGTTTGCGAGCGTGCGCGAGTTATCGGTCAAGCTGATCAAGGTCGCTGCATCGGCAGCCGAAATCTGCAGTGCAGCCTGAATCGCAGTGGCGTGGCTGCTTAAATCCGCCGCGCCGTTCAGATTGCCGAAGGCAAGCGCGGGATCGGGCGACGCGGCCGGATTTTCGAAAAGTCCGGAATACAGCGAAGTGGTCTGAACACCTCCGGGATCGAGATAGGTTGCGTTGTCCAACAGGCGCGGCGGGAAGAACGTAAGCAACTGGTCGACAGTCAATCGCGTTGCATCCCGCAACTGCTGAAAGGCGAACAGGTCAACAAGCGTTTGCCCGCTCAGCGTGGAATCAGTAACGGCGGACGAACCCAGCACGATGTCCAACTCCCACATCTTCCAGCCCGTGCGGCGCCATAGCCTCAGGAAACGATGCATGCGGTCCAGCTGTCCGAGGTCGAGATGACTTAACGTCTGGGCGCTTGTGTCGCAGGTACCGCTCGTGTCCACAATGGTGATTGGAGCGCCCGCGTTGCGTGTCCACACTACGGCGAGCAATTGCAGCAACTGGTCATAGGTCAGGTCGGCGGCACCAATGAACTGATCCACAGAGAGGAGATCGACTGCAGGGTTGGCGGTGTTCCACAGAATCGCTTGCGTGCCCAGAGTGCTGTCTGGAGTGGCAATCAAGAGCCGCTCTCCATAAGAAATCTGGAATCGCTCTGCGGCCAAGGCCTGGGCCTGCGCGGCGGGCACCGCTCCGTGCAGCGGGAGAAATCCCTGCCGCACCTGCCATAGGGGAAGATTGGATTGCGCCAGTACGGTGCGAAGCTGATCCAGCGGTCCATCGTAAGGCAGCGTGTGCGGAAACTTGGCCGAGCGCAGAACCCCGTAGGCATTTGTATTGATGCAGCGCGGATCGGGCGCTGCTCGCAGCACATCCGCGGTCAATTCGGTCTGCCGCACAATTCCCGCCTGAGGTGCACTGACCAAATCCTCCAGTAATTCGTTGACCAAATCGATGTAAGGCAGGGGAGTATCCGTGTTGGGGCAGTTCAATAGCAGATTGCCCAGGTCGCCCCGGCGTGCGAAGAGGACATCGAGCGCACTCTTATAGGGCGACGCGATGCCAGCTTTGCGCTGGCTAAGCCACATCAGCAGGTCGGTGAGATAAGCCGCGGGGCTCAACAGCGAAGTGCAAAAATCGACCTCGCAATAGTCCTGCGAACCGAAGAGCGTTTGCAGCGTGGGGCTTCCATCCGCAGCCCGGCTTTCTCCGTCGTTGTACGCTTGCAATGAGCCGATGGCTGCAGGCCAGACACCCAGCATGTCGCTGCGGAACTGCGACAACAGCGACACCACTCCCGCGTATCTCTGCTGGGCAATGTAGAAGGTTTTGAAAGCATCGATGCGGGAAGCGCCGGCGCTCACAAGCTGATCCACGAACTGCAACTTGCCCACGTTGGCGATCGATGTCGCGGAACTGAATCCCAGCTTTAGCAGACGGACCGCTGTGTCTACGTGCGGCGCAATGCGCAACAATCGCTGAAACCGGCGCACATTGGAGACGAGTGTGGCCCGCTGGTCCGCCGGGACTCCATTGAACGCGGCTTCGCCCGCGTTCTTTAGATAGATCTCGATGTTTTCGCGCCTCAGATCGAGATTGGGATTTGCGGCAAAGAAGCTTCCTACCGCTGGCTGCTGCTCGGGTGGCACCAGGGCATCGCGGCCGGCGCGGCTGAAGAGCGCCGCCGTGGGATAGGCGCGCGTGACACGATCGTACGTCTCCTGTGCGAAGACAGAGGCCGGCGAAGCACCCCCAACACCCATCAGATTTTCCGGCACCGCACCGGCGCCTCCCGCGGCGATGATGTCTTCCCAGTCCTGTACGCTGAGCGTGGCAAGTTGGGGAAGCGCTGTCAAGGCGCACGCGTTGAACTTCTGATTGAGTTGCTGAATCACAGGGAGCGAGTTCTTCACCAAGGCTCCGATGGAAAGCGTCTGCCGGACAGCGGCTACCTCCTGCGCCGTGAAGCCGTGCGTGCCATCTCCGATGGATCCCCAGAACTTTGACGGGCTTTCAAGATTGTCCGCAAGTAACTGCGCAAACGCTGCCTGCTTCTCCGCAGCCAAGCCGGATGCATTCAGCAACTGCCCCAGCGTCGTCTTCCCTGTCTGGTACGGAGAGCTGAGAATCTGCGTATGTCGCAATGCCTGCAGCTCTTGCACGATCTTTGCCGACTGAGCGGTAAATTGTGAACTCAGAATGTTCTGCGCCACCGCGTTGGCCAATACAGCCGCTTGTGCAACAGCCTCCTGGTTGGCAATCAGTTGCCCTATCTGTGCAACCAATGCATCGATGAGCGAGAAATCATCGGATGCATCCAGCAACGAAGGAGGAAGAGAAGACGGAGTCCGCAGGGCAAGAAATGCATAGAAGGCCGGCGCAGGAATCTCATACGCCTGCTCAAGCCGCTCGGCGACACAGACCCGCATGATCTCTTCTCGCGAGCGCCCGGTCTCATTTGACAGGAAGGAAAGATCCTGATGGTCCGCATCTTCAACCAGCGCGGAGAGGTCAAGGCCGCCCAGCAGCGGTTCAAGCGCGCTCACCAGCGCCGCATAGAGCGATGCGTCAGCCGGCGGTTCCGTCAAATCGATGGTCAACTTGGCGACAGAAGCGCGCAGAGAAGAAAAGAGTGGCTGCTCAAGTCCCCCGCCTCGTGCCTCAACAACGATCAGGACCTTGTCCGGCGCGTCCTCGGGGACTTTGTAGGTCAACTCGTAGCGTCCTTCTTCCGAAGCTCTGCCTTCGGCCAGTCGAACGCGGTCTCGAATGCGCTGCCACCATACAGTGATCTCTGCGTGGGAAGCTTCTCGGCCTGATGCGGATTTCACCAGACCCAGCAGAAGACGAGCGGGGGAATGCTCTTTCATCGGGGGACCTCCTGATAAACGAGAAAACAGGGTGCGACCCTTTGATCTGCATTTCGATTCGGATGGGTGTTTATTCGAGGCCGGGGAAAGTGGGCAGGATACCGCAGGAAGCCTTACAAAATAACACTCTTCCGAGGGAGCGGTAAATATAGATGCATCTCGTCACAAATGTCAACCTCACCGATGCTGTTTCTGGGGGTGGGGTCGCGAAACCATTCGAGCAAACTGGTTTCGGAAAGTACGAATTCATTTTGTGCGATGCAGCAATGCTGGGTCTCCAGTGCAGCGCGGTCATCCCGGCGCAAGGGAACGCTGCACCGATTTCATAACTCAGCGTGATAGATTCGATCTCTGGAAGCGACCCTGGAAGAGACGCGCCGTGGAGTGGAGGCCATTTGAATGCTGGAACAAAGATTGAATCGTCGAGGATTCCTTAAGGCGCTGGGTAGTGCCGCGGCGGGTGCAAGCGTGTCAACTCCTGCATTCAGTGCGCAGGCTTCTTCTGTCGCACTCGTCGTCGATCCAGCAGATCCAGTCGCCGCAGCGCCACCTTCGACATGGGCGATCGAAGAACTGACGCACGCATTGCGGGCGCGCGGCGTGATGGTGACTCGGGCAGCCGCGATAAAGGAAACGAGCGCGGAAGCGTTTTACATTTACATCGCGGCCGCAGGTTCCGACACTGCGAAGGCAATGTTGCGTGGAGCCGGAGTTTCAGTAGCGCCCAAGCCCGAATCATTGGGGCTGGTGATCTTGACTCATCGCGGTATGCGAGGGTTGCTGGCCTGTGGTCAGGATGTGCGGGGACTGGTGTACGCGCTGACCGAATTGGCTGACCTGGTGTACAACGCGTCCCACCCGATTCCAGCACTAGAGGCTGTAGAGACATCGGTCGAGCAGCCAGCCAACGAAGTGCGAAGCATCACCCGCCTCTTCTGCAGCGATGTTGAAGATAAGCCGTGGTTCAATGACCGGGCAATGTGGCCGGAATATTTTGACATGCTTGCAACGCAGCGGTTCAATCGCTTCAACCTGGCTTTCGGCATTGGATACGATTTCATTCGTAAGGTTACGGATGCGTACTTCCTGTTTACCTATCCCTTCCTGCTCAACGTGCCAGGCTATAAGGTCCGAGTGCCACAGCTCTCCGATGAAGAACGCGACGGGAATCTGGAGATGTTGCAATACATTGGCGACCAGTGCGTGATGAGAGGGCTGGAGTTCCATGTCGGCCTCTGGATGCATGGCTACGAATGGATCGACAGTCCCAATGCCAACTACACCATTGATGGTCTCGACAGAAACAATCACGGACCCTATTGTCGCGATGCCGTGAAGTTGCTGCTGCAGAAGGTTCCAAACATCCATGGCCTTACCTTCCGCATTCACGGTGAAAGCGGTGTGGCAGAAGGTAGCTTTGAGTTCTGGAAGACAGTGTTTGATGGTGTTGCCACATGTGGCAGGCGCGTGCCAATCGATATGCACCCCAAGGGCATGAGCCGGCAGATGATCGATATTGCCCTCGACACAACGCAGCCCGTTTCGATGTCGCCTAAATTCTGGGGCGAACACATGGGCATGACCTATCATCAGGCGGATATCCGCAAGCTGGAGAAACCCCGGTTAGAAAACAAATCTGGATTGATGGCTCTAAGCGAAGGCACGCGCAGCTTCCTGCGTTACGGATACGGCGACCTGTTGTCCGAAGATCGCAGTTGGAGCGTGGTTCATCGTATCTGGCCCGGCACCCAGCGTGTTTTGCTATGGGGCGATCCATCGTTTGCGGCGGCATACTCAAGGGCGTTCTCCTTCTGCGGCAGCAAAGGCGTGGAGATTATGGAGCAGCTCTCGTTCAAGGGCCGTCGCGGTTCAGGCCACGCGGGAAGCAGATGCGGATACGCCGATGCGTCTTTCGATCCTCACTGGGACTGGCAGAAATTTGAGTATTCCACCCGCATCTGGGGCCGTATGTTGTACAACCCGGAAACCCGGCCTGAAATCTGGCGACGAACCTTGCAACGCCAGTTCGGACCAGGCGCCATGGCGCTTGAGACTGCACTGGCCAATGTGAGCCGCATTTTGCCGGTAATTACCACGGCGCATGCTCCATCGGCCGGGAACAATACGTATTGGCCGGAACTCTACTTCAATCAATCGATGATTGATGCCGAGCATTATGGACCTTACGGCGATTCGCAGGCGCCGCGCATCTTTGGGAATGCGAGTCCATTTGATCCTGAGCTGTTTCTCTCCATGAATGACTATGCGTCGTGCTTGCTGGACACTAATCCCAGTGGCAAGTACAACCCGATCGAGGTGGCGCAGTGGTTAGAGGACTTTGCAGATGCGGGACGCAAGGCTCTGGCTCAGGCTGAGAACTCCGCGAGTGGACGCGACACTCCGGCATATCGGCGGGCGAAGCTCGACATCGAGATTCAAGCAGGCCTCGGAGAATTCTTCGCTGCCAAGTTTCGGAGCGGTGTTCTCTTTCACATTTTTGAATCGACCAAAGACAGGGCGGCGCTCGAAGCAGCCATCACACAGTACAAAAGAGCTCGGATGGTATTTGCAGTCGCGGGGAATGCAGCCAAAGACATTTATATGAGCGATGTGACATTCGGCGAGCAGCCCTATCTTCGTGGTCATTGGCTGGATCGTTTGCCTGCCATGGACAAAGATATTGCTGCATTATCTGCCATGCTGAACAGCAGTTTGCCTCCGAACACTTCCCCAAAGGCCGCAAGCGCAATACAGACCGCATTGTCACGGCCGAAACGGACATCAACCGCCGTCCAGCACCAGGCGCCGCACAGCTTCACGCGCGGTGCCGTGCTTTCACTGCGCTTATCCGCGCCCGAAAGCGTGACGAGGGTGCTCCTCCACTACCGTCGGGTAGACCAGGCCGAGAACTATGTCGTCGTCGCTATGGAGCAGCAAGGCTCGCAGTATTCGACAAGCGTCCCTGCTGCCTATACACAGACCGAATATCCGCTCGAGTACTTCTTTGAGGTGAACAATGTTGATGGAACGGCTGTGCTGCATCCCGGATTCACTCCTGGGCTGACTAGTCAGCCATATTTTGTCGTACCGGGCATTTAGAGCAAAGTAAGCCCCTAGCGTTCGGATGCTGCGGTGCTCCAAGGCGGCTTTCGTTAAGCCGGCTCATTGAGTCACCTACTCATTCATGCCAATCTCCAGAACCTGGATGGAGTATCTCGGCAGAATATGGGTGAGGGTGTTCCCATCGATCGCAATGTTACTAACGACCGGCGCGATCCTCTTGGGCTCGGTAATTGAATTAGTCTCTTCCGTGGTGTTTCCCCCGAGCGATGTTACAGTCACCTTACCGTGATCGTGGGAAGATCCCGTCAGTGTGATGTGAATGGTCTGCGCATTCGACGAAGCGTTGACCAGTTTGACGAACACTGCATGAGTCTTCGAATTGTAGGTTACAGAGTCAAAGAGGCGCGGGCTTCTTGTGGTCAGCTTGGATTCGACGACTTGGTCGCCGAGATGCGTACTGAACATAACCTCCGCGTAGTAGCTAGGCGACCCGTAACTGCTCAGTGCGTCGTACCCGATGAGATCGCTTGGCCATTGCATCCCGCCGGGATTCACATTGACGAAAAGCGGCGCGTAAGATGCCATGACGACGATATCGCTGTTACGCTCCAGTCCCGTCATCCATGCGGCATCGCCTAAGGCCGCGCCGAGGTTGGTGGTGGGAGATCCTTCCCGCGTAGCCCATTCACCTACAAGGATCTTCGGTCCATTACGATCGTATGTATCGTAATGGTGAACGTCTTCAAAAAACTGTTGGGCAGTGCGATAAAAGTGCGTGTGGAGCTTATGGTCGTTGTCATCAAGAATGTCGGGCCGAACCAGTGTGACTGGCGCTGCAGCTACGATCTGCAGCGCAGGGTGCTGCTGTTTGATCGCCTTGTAGAACTGCGCAAAACGCGCGTCGTATGTCCCTGACTCGTCGTGGTACTCTTCGTTGCCGATCTCTACAAAGGACAAATGAAACGGTTTGGGATGGCCATCCTTCGCTCGCTCGGCGCCCCAGCGCGTGGAGGTATCTCCGGTAACGTATTCGATCTCGTCGAGGGCGTCTTGAACATAGGGTTCCAGGTCCTTTCCTGCAGCGATGTGCTCCTGCCGGAGAGAGTACCCCGAGAAGACGGCGAGAAGCGGTTCCATATGAAGATCTTCACACCAGGTAAGGAATTCGAGCAGGCCCATGCCGTCGGACGAACGGTAAGTCCATGGAGTGGAATGCGTGGGGCGGTCGACGAGAGGACCGATAGTCTTCTTCCATTCGAAGTGCTCATTGAGATGATCGCCTTCAAGGTAGTTACCACCGGGGAAGCGAAGAAAGGATGGATGCAAGGCTTCAAGTTTGTGCATAAGGTCCACGCGCTTGCCGGTCGGCTCATTCCTGTAAGTCGGAGGGAAGAGCGATATGAGGGAGAACCAGGCTGTTCCCGGATGCTGCACAAGGAGTTCCAGATGGTTATCGGCGGAAGGGACCAACGCGCCAGTTTTGAGAGTGAATTCGTATCTCTCCCAGGAACTGCCAATCGATGGCACAGTGGTTGAGGCAGCGACAGCGCCCGTTTTATCATTCACGAGTCGAATCATAAGGCCTCCGATTGCCGGGGCCTCTGCTTTGGCGTAAAAGGAACCGTGATAAGTCGTTGATGGGTGAAGAGCCATGCCCCAGAAACCGGTGTTATAAAATCCCGCCTCTGCCGCCGGCTCTGCTGAATCGACAATAAGCTTGAGACTATGCGGAAGAGCCGTGCTCGGACCTGTTGTACTGTCTATCTCGATGTTTGCGCGCGAGTCGCCGTTCTGAATGAGCGTCCAATGCTCGAGACTCAAGCCACGGTTGGTCTGGAAGGTACGGTTGCTGACAAGCTCAGCATATAGGCCTCCATCATAGGAATAATTGATCTCCTCGGTCATGATCCCGTAAAGCGTAGGACTTACTTTGGCGATTGGTTTAGCGGTGTCGATGGTAAGAACTGCCGCGTCCTGGGCAGCGGCGGCAAGAGACATGACGGCAAAGAACAGGGTGGCGATGAGGTTGCGGTGCATGCGATTCCATCCTGAATGTAGATCGAGAAGGCGTTTACTCAAGTGCGTCGCCATAGCAGTTGAAGATTGGTTCCTCGGCAACTCCTGAGTTGCCAGTTGAACCGATGCAGAGACGGCTTCGCTTCACGACGAGAAACCGACGGCTGTCACTCAGCGGCCGGCCTTTACCCCATTACTCTTGCGTAGCGGTTCAACGACTGAGGACATGTCACTGTTTGCGTAGCCTGCCTCAATCGCTTCGGAAAAACGCGCCTCCGCGCTCTTTGCGGTGCGCAGATCCACACCTGCTGTTTCAGCGTCCGCAGCCGCATAGCGCAGATCCTTATCCATCAGCGACAACAGGAAATTTACGTCGTACTTCGCATCCACCATGCGTGCGGATATCGCTCCGAGCAACGGACTCCCCGGCGCACCGTTCCTCAAAACCCGGAGTGCAAGCTCGCGATCGAGGCCACTGCGTTCTATCCATGCCAGACCTTCCGCCAAGGATGCTACCTGCACGCCGCAGAGGAAGTTATTGATCAATTTCATGCGGGCTCCGCTGCCGCTTGGCCCAAGCAGAACTATCTGCTTACTCATCGCCGCAAGCACTGGCCTCACGCACTCGAGCGCCTCTGCATCGCCGCCGACAAGGAAAGTTAGCTCCCCCGCTTCCGCCTGCGCGCGACTGCCCGTCACCGGAGCGTCCAGTAACTCAAGGCTGCGCGCTTTTGCAAGGGCGGCAAGCTCCGCGATCCACTTGGGTGTGACCGTGCTTGACTCGATCAACACTGCCCCGGGCTTCGCATTTGCGAGCGCACCGTGCGCGCCGGTGCATGTTGCTCGCGAAGCATCCTCGTCCGACAACATGGTGAGAATCACATCGGCATCACGGACAGCATCCGCCGGCGTTGCGGCGATGCGCGCGCCTGCCGGGCCAAGCGCCTCCGCTTTGGCGCGGGTCCGATTGTAGACAGCTACCGACAATCCCGCAGCCAGAAGATTCTTTGCCATGCCTGCGCCCATCGTGCCGACGCCAAGAATTGCGACTCTTTGGTTCACAAACTTCCTCCTGCTGATGAGCAAAGTGGCTCGTGATTCAACTCAGGTTTTGCACTCGGATAAGCCGATTGTCCTGTTTGGCCTCGAATCGAATTGGATTGCGCAGCGCGCGACCGTAGCCTTCAAATGACACTTGCATCCAGTCATCATTCTCAAGCACCAGACCTTCGCCGAAGCTGAGGGAGTGCGCTCCAAAAAAGTGCACGTGCACGTGATCGGGTATTCGATGCCCTTCAAACTTAAAGTGGTGATGCTCAAGATTTGCCAGGCTGTGCGACATGTTTTCTTCGCCTGTCTCGATTGCCCTATGCCAGAGCGTTTTTCCATCGCGCTCCACGCTGACTTCGCCTTTCACAGCGCGAAAGTCACCCCCAACAAGCAGTTCAGGACCAATGCTGCATTGGCGGAGCTTCGACCCCGCAAGATTCAGATAGTTGCGGCGTTCGAATTGGTGGTCCGAGAATTCGTTGCCCGCGCACATTCCGATACGGCGAGGTACGCCCTGCGAGTCGACCAGGTAAACGCCCGCGATCTCCGCTTCTTCGCCGCCGTCTTCCGCGTGCGAAGGTACCGTGAGGGGCGCAAACGGCCGTTGCAAAAGAGTTCCATTTCCTTTGTAGAACCATTCGGGAGCGGCACCGATCTCGCCTTCTTTCGGGCGACCTCCTGCGATGCCCGATTCGAACATCCGCATGCTATCAGTCATTGGCTTTGCGGAAGTCGCACTTTGCTCGTGCATCGCCTGCCTGTCCTTCGCGCTGCCAAGGTGAGTAAGTCCAGTACCTGAAACCAACACCCGCTCAGGTGCACCCGGAATGTCAATAGGAGGCAACAGATGCCATTCGCTCTTTTGGCCGTAGACATCGTCATAGGAGAGCGACTCGCCCGTCACAAGCTGCTGCACCCGTTCGCTCAAGGAAGTATTGTCACGAATGCATTCCGACGCCAACTCGTACACGGAGTGCACTCTTGCGAGACACTCAAGTGCAGGTTCATCCACAAGAGCGACGCGCCGGGATGTCCCATTGCCGATCTGTACCAGGCGAATCACGCTTCACCTCTCATCCGATTACCTTGAAGCGCTTCAGTGAATCTTCATTCACCGTCAGACCAAGCCCCGGCTTCGTATCGTCAAGGTCAATGAACCCGTTTACTGGCTCTGGTTCACCGTCAAAGATGTACCAGAAAAGCTCATTGCCAACCTCCACTTCCACTTTGGGGAAAAACTCGGCAATGGGTGAGTTGAGGCTGGCCATCACCACGTGATAGTTATGCATCTGTCCGGCGTGCGGCACCACCGGCACTTGAAATGACTCTGCCAACGCACAGATCTTACGCGCCTGGCTGATGCCTCCCACTCGGTTGGTGTCGAACTGAATGTAGTCGAGCGCGCTATTCTCCAGCAGCTCACGAAAGCCGAAGATTGTAAATTCATGTTCCCCGCCGGCAATGGGAACTCTGCCGTAACTCTTCAACTCCTTATACCCTCGCGTGTCATCGGGAATCACCGGCTCCTCCAGCCAGCGCAGTTGAAACGGCTCCAGGAGCGGCAACATGCGCTTTGCGTAGTCGAGCGTCCACCCCATATAGGCATCGGCCATAAGGTCCACGCAGTCGCCCACTATCTCTCGCACCGCGCGAACCAGTTCGAGATTCTTCTGCATGCCTTCGGCGCCGTCGATCGGTCCCCATCCGAAACGCAGCTTCATGGCCTTGTAGCCTTCGTCCTTATAGCGTTGCGCTTCGCTCTGAAGCTCCGGGATTGGCATGGCATACAATCGGCTTGCATAAACCGGAATCTTGTCCTTGGTCCTTCCACCAAGCAGCCTGAATACAGGTTGTTTGGCATCTTTGGCAATCAGGTCCCAGAGCGCGATGTCCACTGCGGAAATTGCGGTCATTGCCACGCCCTTGCGCCCAAAGGCCATGGTGCGGCGATACATCTGTTGCCACAGAAACTCCGTATCCCACGGATCGGCGCCGATGAGAATTGGCGTCAGGTAAGTATCGATCAGCGTCTTTGTAACCAGCGGAGACAGTGCCGCATCTCCGAGGCCGATAAGACCACTGTCAGTAAAGATCTCGACGAGCACCCATCCATGAAAGGCAAAGTTTCCCATCGACGCCTCGCGAAACGAAACAAGGTCCATTGGGTTGGTGCAGAAGTGAGGAGGCAGCGGAACAGTCGCACCTTCCCATTGAACGACGCGTGTGCGCACTTCAGTGATCTTCATGCGTGACTCTCAATCTCCTTAAGGTCCAAGGCGCGAAGTGGTTGTATTTTGCCCCCCAAAACGATGAGGGTCAGGAAGCCGATCAGGTGAAACGTGCCAACGAGGACGAAGAGCATCCCGTAGCTATATCCATGGCCTAGAAGTGCGCCGGCAACCAAGCCGAAGACTGCTCCGCCAATCGACCCGCCAAAACCAACAAGTCCTGATACGGTGCCGACTGCCGAGAGCGGAAAGACATCTGCAGGAATGGTCATGATGATTCCAGACCACGATTGTTGTGAGAAAAAGGCGATGCTGAACAGCACCAGCGCATAACGCACCGGCACCAGGGACACAAGCATTACTGCCGGCATCATTGCAGCATTCACGCCGAGCACCAACTTGCGCGATAGGTCCAGCGAACACCCGCGCTGCAGCATTCGGCTCGAACACCAACCGCCGAGCGCGCTTCCAATCCCCGACGCAGCGTAAGGAATCCATGCGTAGTAGCTCACCTGTTTGATGTCAAAGCCCCGCACGTCATAAAGATACTTCGGCAACCAGAACAGCAGGAAGAACCATGCAGAGTCGCTCATGAACTTCGCAAATACTAGCGTCTGCACGCTTCGCAAACTGACAATCTCACCAAACGTCAACTCCTGGGCAAGGATGCGCGCGTTGCGCGCGTCGTCTGAGACCGATGCAGGGTTTCCGCGATACGCGACCGCCCACCACAGCACCCACGCCAATCCAAGGCCGCCCGATGCGAAGAAAACCGCGCGCCATCCACTGTACAACAACAGCAATCCAATCAGGGGCGGCGCCAGCAGTGACCCAACCGCCGTTCCCGCATTGATAAATCCCATGGCAGTCGCTCGTTCATGCGCAGGCAACCACTCCGAGATCACCCGCGTTGCCGCCGGGAACGCGCCGCCCTCGCCCATGCCGAGCAAAAGGCGCATAGCCAGCAACCACGCAAATCCGTTTGCGAGACCGTGCAGCATACATGCCACTGACCACCACACCATGATCAGCAGGAAGCCGCGGCGGGTCCCGAGCCGATCAAGCATGCGGCCGCCAATCACGTACAGGCTCGCATAGGCGAGTAGGAACGCGGTCTGCAAATAGGAGAACTGCTGGTTCGAAATGGGTATCGTTCGCTGAATGGCCGCGATAGCCACCGAGATAGTCTGCCGGTCGAAATAGCTGATCGCAATCGCAGCCGCAACCATCCCGACGAAGTACCAGCGAAGCTGGCTGCCAGGCATCTCGGAGTCTGCGGCCAGTGCCATCGCGGTTTCTCTATCCCTTCAGGTTAGATCCCAGGAACGAAATGGTTTGGCATGGCGAATCCGTTTGCAATGGAGCCGGCAATGCGGATTGAGGCTCGCATGCATCAACCGAAATGAAAAGTGAACCCTGTCGAAGTGCCGCTTTCAGAATTCGTACAAGCCGCGCACAAAAATCCGCGCACACGGAATTACGCGGACCTCACTCCGTATTACTGCGGAAACTCTTTGATCCAGCCGACCTCAGAAAACGTATTCCCAATCAAAAGGAATGTAATTGCCCCCGCGAAATGATGTCAAGGAAAACAGAAGCCTCCACTGTCACACGACGCTTGTGCCTGGGCGATCCCCTGGCGTTGCCTCACCTGTTCGCCCCACGTCTTTCGCGCCAGGCCGTGCCAGCGCTCTTCGCCATCTCCCCTGCGATGCCGTCACCTCTTCCGCGGCGATCTCTCGGGCTAAGAATGCGATGTACCAAAATATCGAGCCAGTGGAGGCTTCGATCACTTAATCTGTCTTCCAGGGTGCTTACCGCCAGCCACATCGCCGAGTTTCGTGCCGCCATTGGCGACGACGGTCTCATCACCGGGCGAACCCAGTTGCAGACCTATGAATGTGACGGGCTCACGAATTTCCGCGTTCTTCCCGGTGCCGTCGTGCTTCCTCGCACCGCGCAGCAGGTGCAGGCAGTTGTCCGCGTCTGTGCCCGGCACAGAATTCCATTCGTCAGCCGCGGTGCGGGCACTGGTCTCAGCGGAGGTGCGCTCCCGGCCGCCGGAGGCGTTGTCATCAGCCTGGCGCGCATGAACCGCATTCTCGAGGTGGACCTTGTCAATCAGCGTGTTGTCGTCGAGCCTGGCGTCATTAATGCCCATGTAACCCAGCGCGTCGCACCGCAGGGATACTTCTACGCGCCCGATCCCTCGTCTCAGTCGGTGTGCACAATCGGCGGCAACGTGGCAGAAAATTCCGGCGGCGCGCATTGCCTGAAATACGGCTTCACCGTCACGCATGTGCTGGCAATGGACGTAGTGCTGCCCTCGGGCGATATGGTCCAATTGGGCTCGCGCACGCTGGACGCCCCGGGTTACGATCTGCCTGGTGTTTTTGTCGGTTCTGAAGGCACGCTTGGGGTCGCAACTAAGATTACGCTGCGCATCGTCAAGCGTCCTGAAGTGGTGCAGACGCTTTTGGCCGCTTTCGATTCCATCCAGGCAGCAGGGCAGACTGTCAGCGATATCATCGCAGCCAGAATGCTGCCTTCTGCGCTGGAGATCATGGACGAGCTGTCGATTCAGGCCGCAGAAGCCGCCGTGCATGCGCATTATCCCGTGTGCAAAGGGCTGCTGCTGGTGGAACTGGACGGCCCATGCAGTGAAGTGGACATGCTCATGCGCGAGGTGCGGGCTCTATGCGGCAACAATGGCGCGTGGGAAATTCGCGTGGCGCAATCGGAGCAGGAGCGCGCTCTGGTCTGGAAAGGGCGAAAGGCTGCGTTCGCCGCTGTCGGCCGCATCTCGCCGAACTACATCGTGCAGGACGGTGTAATCCCTCGCACTGCATTGCCGCACCTCCTTACCGAGATCGATCGCATGAGCACGGCAGCGGGTTTGCGTGTGGCGAATGTCTTCCATGCCGGCGACGGCAACCTGCATCCGCTGGTGCTTTACGATCGTGCCATCGACGGACAGGAAGAAAAAGCGCTCGATCTTTCCTATAGCATCCTGCGCCTCTGCGTCGATCATGGCGGATCCATCACCGGTGAACACGGTGTTGGGAAAGAAAAGCAGGAGGCGCTCGGCTACATGTTCTCTGAACCGGAGCTGGAAACCATGCAGTTAGTGCGCTGCGCCTTCGATCCGGAGAACATCGCCAACCCTGATAAGGTCTTCCCGCGACCACGATTGTGTGCGGAAAAGCCCGGACCCTATACGCCCCATCCGTTGGAGACAGCCGGCATCGCGGAGATCTTCTGATGAGTACGTCTGCAGCAATAACGCTGGAACAAGGCATGGCTCATCTCGCTTCGATCGTTGGGCAGGAGCAAATAAGTCTTCGCGGAGAAACGATCGTTGCCGCTCCCGGCGACAAGCTGCAGATTGCAGAGATACTACGCTTCGCCCAAGCCAATGGACTTGCGCTAACTCCCACCGGCGGAGGAACCAAGCTAGGCTGGGGAAACCCGGTTGCACCAGACATCGTGCTGAGCCTGGAGCGCATAGCCGATCTCCGCGAGCATGCATGGCAGGACATGACCTGCACGATTGACGCAGGCTGCTCCTGGGCCGCGATGCAAGCGGAGCTGCGACGTCATGGACAGATGGTTGCGCTCGATCCTCTGTGGCCGGACCGCGCCACCGTGGGCGGCATCGTTGCTTCGAACGACAGCGGCGCTCTTCGCCTCAAGTTTGGCGGTTTGCGCGACCTCATCATTGGAATGACCATCGTTCTGGCGGACGGCACCATCGCCAGAACCGGCGGCAAGGTAGTGAAAAATGTGGCCGGATACGACCTCCATAAACTCATGACCGGCAGTTTCGGCACCCTGGGTGTGATTGCCGAAGTGAATTTCCGCCTGCATCCGGTCGAAGAGTATGCACGGACATGGACCGCGGTCGCGCCCAACGCGGATGCCATATCCTTAGACACGCCACTCCGCGCACTAATGGATTCCCAGATGACCCCGTCTTGCGCTCAGGTCCGCACGTCAAAGCACGAATGCACGTTCGACATTCGCATTGCGGGACTGCCCGAATGCCTGGACGAATATGCAGCGCGCCTTCAGGGCATCTTCGGTCCGATTGCTGTAACAGAATCGGACGAGACCGTCTGGAAGGCGCGCCAGGAGCTTTACAAAAACAGCGATGCGGCGGTGTTGAAGGCTTCGCTGCTTCCGGGTGAAATCTGTTCTGTCAGTTCGGAGTTGCAGCAATGGGCGGCCGGGGAGGTACTGGACATTGCTGCCGTGGCCCAGGCAACCGGCTTAATGACCGTTGCGCTTCACTCCGCGCCGGATGCTGCGCCGGCAATCCTCAAGCGCCTTCGCTCCAGACTCGCCATTTCCGGCGGCAGCGTGGTCGCGCATCAGGTTCCGGACGCGCTCCGAGGCATCATCGACGTATGGGGCCCTGATTCAGGTACACTCCCTCTTATGCGCGAGATCAAGCACCGCTTTGATCCCGTCCGCGTTCTCAACCCCGGCCGCTTTGTGGGAAACATTTGACATCCATGCCGCACACCATCGACAAGGAAGAAGTGCATCCTTCCAGCTTCGACGCTCACCATCCGCCGGACAGGAAGCTCATTGACGATTGCGTGCACTGCGGCTTCTGTTTGCCCGCTTGCCCCACCTACGTGCTGTGGGGCGAGGAGATGGACTCCCCCCGCGGACGCATTTACATGATCAAGAAGGCTGCCGACGGCGAGGCCCCGCTCGACGGTCGTTTCCGGCAGCACATGGATAACTGCCTAGGCTGCATGGCATGCATGACCGCGTGCCCCTCCGGAGTGCAGTACAACAAGCTCATCGAACCAGCGCGCGCGCAGATCGAGCGTAACCTGCCGCGCAGCATCGGCGAGTCTCTTTTTCGCAAATTGCTCTTCGCCACTTTTCCGCATCCCGAGCGGCTGCGCTGGTTGGCGCTACCTTTGCTCGTCTATCAGAGGAGTGGCCTGCGCTCGCTGGTGCGTGCCACCGGAATGCAGAGGCTGCTGCCGAAACGCATCGCAGCCATGGAAGCCCTGTTGCCTGAGGTGCCGCAGCATTTATTTCGCAGACTGCGTACCGTCATCCACTCGAAGACGGCTACGCGCCGCCGTGTCGGCATGCTGAGCGGATGCGTGCAGCAGGTCTTCTTCTCCCATGTAAACGCAGCCACCGCGCGTGTGCTGGCCGCCGAAGGTTGCGAAGTTATCATTCCCCGAGAGCAGCAATGCTGCGGCGCGCTCATGCTTCACTCCGGAATGGAAGACGATGCCACCGTTCTCGCGAAAAAGATGATTGCCGTCTTTGAACACGCAAAGGTAGATACCATCGTGATTAACTCCGCCGGTTGCGGATCGACGATGAAGGAGTACGATCATCTCCTTCGCGACGATCCCGCCTGGGCTGCTCGCGCCGCGGCTTTCTCCGCGAAATGCAAAGACATCTCGGAGATCCTTTGCGAGCTTGAGCCGCAGGCGCCTCGCCACCCGCTCAAGCTGCGCATCGCCTACCATGACGCTTGCCATTTACAACACGCGCAGGGCGTACGCGAACAGCCTCGTCGTCTGCTGGCCGGCATTCCGCAACTCGAAACCGCCGAGATTCCTGAGGCTTCTCTTTGCTGCGGTTCGGCCGGAGTTTATAACCTGTTGCAGCCAGAGACAGCCAACCAACTAGGCGCTCGCAAGGTCGATAACCTGCTTTCCACCGGCGCGCAGGCCGTGCTCTCCGCCAACCCTGGCTGCCTGCTGCAACTCATGAACGGTCTGCGTCAGCGCGGGTTGAAGACCATGCCTGCCTTCCACATGGTGGAGCTGCTGGACGCCTCCATCCGCGGCGTCTCTGCCGGAGACCTGCTTATTCACCGCAATTCTTAAAGAAGGAGTTTCCCCATGCCCGCTCCCGTCAAACTTCCCGGCGTTGAGATCCTTGCTCCGGTGAGCGAAACACAAGCTTCAATCCTCACTCCTGCGGCTGTGGCCTTCATTGCCGATTTGCAACGGACCTTCAATGATCGGCGCAAGACACTGCTCGATGCTCGCCGGCAGCGGCAACTGAGACTTGACGCCGGCGAGAAGCCCGCGTTCCTTGAGGCAACAAGAGGAATTCGCGAGTCCGCATGGACCGTCGCGCCATTGCCTGCGGATATCCTCGACCGTAGAGTCGAAATCACGGGGCCCGTCGATCGCAAGATGATTATCAACGCGCTCAATTCGGGTGCGAAGGTCTTCATGGCTGATTTTGAGGACTCGAGCACGCCTACGTGGAACAACCTGCTCGACGGCCAGATCAACCTTCGCGAAGCCATTCGACGCACCATCGCATATACCGATCCAGCCACAGAGAAACAGTACAAGCTGAATAACAAGGTCGCCGTGCTCTTCATCCGTCCGCGCGGCTGGCACCTCGATGAGCGGCATGTGTTCGTGGATTCAGAGCCGATGTCTGGCTCCATCTTCGATTTCGGCCTCTACTTCTTCCACAATGCAAAGGAACTTTTGGCTCGTGGCAGCGGCCCGTATTTCTATCTGCCCAAAATGGAGAGCCATTTGGAGGCGCGCCTATGGAACGACATCTTCATCCGCGCACAGAAAGAGCTGGGCGTGCCGCAGGGATCGATTAAGGGCACCGTCCTGATTGAAACCATTCTGGCTGCCTTCGAGATGGATGAGATTCTCTACGAACTGCGCGACCACTCCGCCGGGTTGAACTGCGGCCGCTGGGATTACATCTTCAGCTTCATCAAGAAATTTGCCAACGACTCCCATGCCGTTCTCCCAGACCGCGCCCAGGTCACCATGACCACCCACTTCATGCGCAGCTATTCAAAGCTCGCCATCAAGACCTGTCACACGCGCAACGTGCATGCCATGGGCGGCATGTCGGCCTTCATTCCCATCAAGTCCGATCCCGTGGCCAACGACAAAGCAATCGCGCAGGTGCGCGCCGACAAGGAACGCGAGGCAGGTGACGGACACGACGGCACATGGGTTGCACATCCCGGCCTGGTGCCAGTAGCGCTGGAGATCTTCGATCGCTTGATGCCCCAGCCCAACCAGATCTGGAAGCAGTTGCCCGACTACAATCCCACCGCGGATGATTTGCTGCAGGTTCCAGACGGAGAGATCACCGAGACCGGATTGAAGCAGAATGTGGCCATCGGGTTGGGATACATGGAGGCGTGGTTGAGGGGCATCGGCTGCGTCCCGCTTTTCAATCTGATGGAAGACGCCGCCACCGCCGAGATCAGCCGCGCGCAACTATGGCAATGGGTTCACCACAAGGCAAAGCTCTATGATGGTAGAGTCGTGGACCTCGCACTCGTAGAAAGCATCATCGACCGCGAACTCAATCACCAAAAGACCTCAGTGAATGCCGCGCGCTTCGCCTTCTATGAAAAAGCCGCAGACCTGATGCGAGGATTAATCCAGGCCCCGAAGTTCATTGACTTCCTGACCGTGCCGGCCTACCAGCAGATCCTGAAGGAGGAGTCCGAACAGGAAGCTTTTCGCCCATGAGCAGGTCGGCTCGCTTCTTGCGGGGCTCGCTCTTCCGGCCGCACTCACGGTCCTGAATCCCGAATTGATTTTAGTCACAAATCTTCGATCGTCGTCCCGTGGCCGTCGCTCGCGATGAATTCAATTCACGCCTCGATCGCAACTGAACGAACGGCTTCCAATATCGCCTCGGGACTGGGCGGGCAGCCTTTAACCGTGCGGTTCACCGGAATGACGTTTGCAACGGCGCCCCGACTGGCATAGTTATTCCCAAACACTCCGCCGCAGGCTCCGCAGTCTCCCACCGCAACCACAAGCTTGGGATCTGGCATGGCATTCAGGGTGCGCTTCAATGCCTCTTCCATATTCACTGACACGGGACCAGTTACCAGCAGCAGATCTGCATGTCGCGGGCTCGCTACGAACTTTATGCCCACGCCCTCGATGTTGTAGTACGGATTGTTGAGCGCCTGAATCTCGAGTTCGCAACCGTTGCAGGATCCGGCATCGACATGGCGGATGCAGAGAGCGCGGCCAAGTATATTCCTCAAATCCTTCTGCAGTCCCTCAATGGCAGGCGAAGGCGCGGCTGGAACGGGAGTGGTCTCAGTCAGAATCCCCGTGCGTATCATGCGCGATAGAGTGTTAAGCATACTCACCTCATCCGTCGTGTCCGCTATAGGACAAGTTGAAGGATTTATTGATCAAGGGGAAGTCAGGCACAATGTTCCCGAGGATCGCGTATTCAATGAGGGGCCAGTTCTGCCACGATGGATCGTGGGCATGACATCTTCGGATGGCTCCATCGGGGCCAGTTTCCAGAGCGATCGCCACCGGGCCGCGCCATCCTTCAATCAGGCCGAGTCCAAGCCGATCAGGTTCAGCGTGAGGAACCGCTATCTGTATGGGGCCCGAGGCAAGATCTTCAAGGAGCGCCCGGCAGAGGCGGAGAGATTCGACGACTTCGTCGAACCGGACCTGCACCCGTGCGGCCACATCGCCTGAAGTCTGCATCGCCACCTTGGGTTCGAGTGTGTCATAGGGCGGCCACGGATAATCTGCACGCAGATCGAAAGGGATGCCCGATGCGCGGCCAGCCAATCCAATTGCGCCCAGCTTCTCGGCCGTTTCCTGGCCCAGAATCCCCGCGTCGCGAAAGCGATCCTGCACGCCCGCATGGTTGTCGCAGATGGCGCGCAGACACGATACTCCCTCTTCCAGGGTCACGTAGTGTTCGAGAAGCAGCCGAGACGCGCCTTCCGGCAGATCGCAGGCCACTCCGCCGGGCTTGACGAAATCGAGTAGATAGCGCGCTCCGAAAGCGGCAACATTGATGCGTAAAAGATCCTCTTTCATGCGCGAGAATTGTGTGAGTCCAAACGCAAAGCCTGCATCGTTGCCCAGCGCCCCCAGATCGCCTAGGTGATTGGCCAAACGCTCATGCTCCAGGGCGAGCGCTCGCAGACCAACCGCTCGCGGAGGGCAGGTTGTCTGGGTGATTGCTTCCAATGCTGCACAGTAAGCCCACGAAAAAGCCGCGGCAGTATCCCCGGAGATTCGCGCCGCAAGGCGGTGGCCTTCCTCTTGCGACATCTCTTCGAACCGCTTCGCCACTCCTTTGTGCGTATACCCGAGGCGCTCTTCAAGCCGCAGGACTTTCTCGCCGACTACCGAGAAGCGAAAGTGCCCTGGCTCGATCGTGCCTGCGTGGACCGGCCCTACGGCAATCTCATGCACGCCGTCGCCCTCCACCTGGACAAATGGGTAGGGCTGAGAGTCGACTGGAAATGTTTGGCTTCCATCGAAGTCCCGCCGCAGCGGAAAAACCGTCCGCGGCCAGCCCCCATGGCGTAGCCACCCGCGGTGGTCCGGTTCCATGCTCGTAATTCCAAGCAGATCGTTGATCGCGCGCTCCATGTGCAATGCGCACGGGAATATCTCCGCGAGACTCGGATATGTTGGCTTCTCGCTATCTTCCATCTCATGCTCAAATACCGCGACTCCTTCTTTGCGGAGAAAGGCGGCATAGATGCGAAAGCGGCCATCGCGGTCGCGATCGTCTGCACCCCAAATGGTGAGAAGCCGGCCCCCGGACGCGCGCAACTTCTCGGCGTCCATGTGCCAGCGCAGAGCGCCAACCTTGGCGTGACTGCAAGGCAGGTTTGACGAAAGCGGCCTCTTTCCCTCAATGAACTTTGAAGTCATGGGCATCACCCTATCAATCGCGCCGCTGCGCGATACCATTCGGCGAGTGCCGGTGGCATATAAACTCCCAGTGTCAGCACCATTGCCAGGTGAACGAACACCGGCAAAAGCGCCGGAGAGTGCGGCAGTGGAGGCGCATCGTTTTCGCCAAATACCATCGGCTGCACACGGCTGAAAATTCCGGCGAATGCCACGCCAAGCGCGATTAGAAGAAATGGAGTAGTCCACGGGTGCTCCCGCATCGCCGTTGTGAGGATCAGGAATTCACTTGCGAAAACTCCAAACGGAGGCATCCCGAGAATGGCCAGAGAGCCGAGCATCAGCCCCCAGCCTATGGTTGGGCTGATACCCACTAATCCGCGTATACCGTCCATCTGCTGCGTACCGGCAGTCTGCGAAGCATGTCCCGCGGTGAAAAAGATCGACGACTTCGTGAGTGAGTGAACAGTCATGTGCAGCAGCGCCGCGAAATTGGCCACCGGCCCGCCAAGACCGAACGCAAACGTGATGATGCCCATGTGTTCAATCGAGGAATAGCCAAACAGCCGCTTGATGTCGCGCTGTCGCCAAATGAAGAAGGCGGCGAGCACAGCGGACAGCAGCCCAAATGTCATCAGCATGCGGCCCGGCAGGATGTGACCGATGGAACCTTCCACCAGCACCTTGCAACGAATGACCGCGTAGAGAGCGACATTCAGCAGAAGACCCGAAAGCACGGCGGATACCGGCGTGGGACCCTCGGCATGTGCGTCGGGAAGCCAGTTATGCAAAGGCGCAAGCCCGACCTTCGTTCCATATCCTACAAGAAGAAACACAAACGCGAGTCCCAGTACTCGTGGCTCAAGCTGTCCCTTCACGGCATTGAGATGCGTCCACAAGAGCGCCGTCATGCCTTCGCGCCCCAGTGCCTTCTCCGCGGCAAAGTACAGCAGGATCGTGCCGAACAGCGCTTGCGCAATACCGACGCCGCACAGGATGAAATACTTCCACGCCGCCTCAAGGCTTGCCCGGGTACGGTAGAGCGAAACCAGTAACACCGTCGAAAGAGTGGCGGCCTCCATGGCCACCCAGAGCAGCCCCATATTGTTGGTCAGCAGCGCCAGCAGCATGGCCGCCATGAAGAGTTGATACATACTGTGATAAAGTCGCAAACGTCGCGGATTCAATCGCCCATGATGTTCTTCGATGCGCATGTAGGGACGGGAAAAGAGCGCCGTCGTAAAGCCCACAAATGCCGTTAAGGCGACCAGGAACACATTGAAAGGATCGACGAAGAATTGCTCATGTCCGGCCAGCATCGGTCCGTGCCGGATGACGCGCAAGACCAGAAATGATGCGGCAATCAACGTGGCAAGGCTCATGCCGGCGTTCAGTTCGGCTGCATATCGACGCGCGCCGAAGACTGCCAGCAGAGAGGCTCCCAGTACGGGTAGCCCTAGAACTATCAAAATTTCCACTTAGTCCTCCTTGAGCGATTCCAGGTTGCGCAGGTCGAGACTGTCGAATTGCTCCCG
>VFSW01001441.1_pt1 | contig 36328 bp, 17 predicted proteins | sample 5358111 | NCBI WGS metagenome assembly VFSW01 (sample SAMN11554181, study PRJNA540505) | mine drainage metagenome | isolation source: sediment from site ElyBrook_90M | place: USA: Ely Copper Mine, Vershire, VT | collected 2017 | reverse complement strand
CGCACGACCGATGGTGGGGTTACCTGGAAGCGCGGCCTGTTCGTCGATGAGAACAGCGGCGTCTACGACCTCACCATGGATCCCGGCAATTCGCAGAAGATCATCGCGGCCAGCTGGCAAATTGATATTAAGACCTGGGGACGCAAGAGCGGCGGCCCCGGCAGCGGTCTCTTCATGACCACCGACGGCGGTGACAACTGGACCCGGCTCACGAGTCACGGCCTGCCGCCTTCGCCGCTCGGCAAAATCGCCGTCAGCTTCGCGCCCAGCGACGGCCGCCGTGTGTACGCGCTCATTGAAACCGGCCAGGGCGGAACTCTGTGGCGCTCCGACGATGGCGGCTCCGACTGGAGGGTCGTCAATTACAGCCGCTTGCTCAACGAGCGGCCCCACTACTACACGCGCATGCTGGTTATGCCCGACAACGAGAACGAAGTCTACTTTCCCTCCAACGGCATCAGCGTCACCTTCGACGGCGGCGAGACCTCCGACCACATGGCCTGCCCCGGCGATGATCCATCGGCAAAATTCCCACGCGAGCGCGGCGGCTGCGGTGGCGATAACCACGATATGTGGGCCGATCCCAAAAATCCCTCGCGCATGATGATCGGCAGCGACGGTGGGGTGCTAATCAGCACCGAGCGCGGGCGCGACTTCCACCTCATTCGTCTGCCCATCGCGCAGATGTATCACGTGGCTACCGACAACCGCATTCCGTACAACGTCTATGGCCAGATGCAGGACGGTATGCCGCTGCGCGGCCCCAGCAATGACTCCAGCGACGGAGAAATCGGCGGCGATCAGTGGACGACTACGGCCGGATGCGAGACGGGCTGGAACATTCCCGATCCGGTCGATAACAACATCGTCTGGGGCGGCTGCTACGCCGGCGTCACCGAGCGCTTCGACGCGAAATCCGGTTTCGCGCGTTCAGTTTCCGTCTGGCCCGACCGCACCATGGGCGCCAATGCGGGTCAGGTTAAAATCCGCATGAACTGGACCTACCCCATCGCCATCTCGCCGTTCGATCACAACACCGTCTACGTTGGCAGCCAGTATGTGCATCGCACCACCGACGGCGGCCAGACCTGGCAGCAGATCAGCCCCGACCTCACGCTGAATGATGCCTCCATGCACAGCGACTCCGGCGGACTCACCGTCGACAATCTCAGCGTCGAATATGCCGGCGTTGTCTACGCTATCGCCGAATCACCCGTCGAAAAAGGACAGATTTGGGCCGGCACTAATGATGGCCAGGTGCAGATGACCCGCGACGGCGGCAAACACTGGACCAACCTCACCGCCAACATTCCGGGACTCCCGCCCAAAATGACCGTCGACTCCATCGAGCCCTCGAAGTACGCGGCCGGCACCTGCTATGTCGCCTTCGATGGCCATCAGGTCGACGTTTTCGATCCCTACCTTTACAAGACCACCGACTACGGCAAAACCTGGACGAAGATCACCGAAGGTATTGCCTCCTCACCCCTCAGCTACACCCACGTGGTGCGCGAAGATCCTGTTCGCCATGGCCTGCTCTACGCCGGCACGGAGAATGGCCTCTACCTCTCGTTCGACGACGGCGCGAAATGGATCTCATTCCAGCAAAACCTGCCGCACACGCCCGTTTATTGGCTGACGATCCAGCCTGAGTTCGACGACCTCGTTGTTGGAACCTACGGACGCGGTTTCTGGATCCTCGACGACATCTCGCCCCTGCAGCATATGAAGCCGGAACTTGCCGACGAGCCTGGCTACCTCTTCCCGGTCCGTCACGCGTACCGTCTGCGCGCCGGCAGCCGCCGGGAACTTGCGCCCGAAGGCACCTCCGTTGGGAAAAACCCTCCACCCGGCGTGCCGATCAATTATCTGCTCAAGTCAGAGAAGTCGAAGGTCACGCTTGATATCTCCGACAGCCAGGGAAAGGTCGTTCGCCATCTCAAGCCGACCACGCATACCGGCATCAATCGGGTCTGGTGGAATCTGCGCTACGCGCCCACAGCTGCGGTCGCCCTGCGCACCACGCCGCCCGGCAACCCTCATATCTGGTCAGAGAAGCGCTTCGCCGGCAAGGAAACCCGCCCCGCCTTCTATTACGGTGTTGGCGGCGAGGCCACCGCGGGTCCACTCGTCGCGCCTGGCACCTATAGTGCGACGCTCACCATCGACGGTCACACGCAGTCGCAGAAGATTGTCGTTATCAAGGACCCCAGGACTCCCGCGACCCTGCAGGACGCCATCGCGGATTCCGCTCTCGCCTACAAGATCTATGAGGACGCGAACCGCTCAGCCCACCTGATCAATCAAATCGAGTGGAGCCGCCGCCAGCTTGAAGACACGCGCAAGCTGCTCGTCGCAAAGAAGGCCGACAAGAGCCTCCTGGACGCGACGGATGCGCTCAACCAAAAATTTCTCGACCAGGAAAATCAGCTCCTTCACCCAACCATTGCCGAAGGCGACGAAAAGTCGTTCCGCGGCCCCCTGGGACTCTATCTAAAATTCGTCTGGTTGGGCGCCGAGGTTGGCAGCGGCGGCGGCGATGTCTCCGGTAGTTCCGACTTCCCGCCAACGGAGCCCGAGAAGCAGGTTTTTGCGCTGCTGGATCAACAGCTCGACGATGTCGCGGCTGCTCTGAAGCAGATCGACGGCCACGACACCTCGGTCTACAACGAAACCCTGGCCAAATCCGGCATCGCCCGCATCACGACCGTACCCGACGGGGGCTCGGCGCCCAACGAAGACTCCGATCCTCCCTCCAAAGCCAGTGGAGACGACGCTAACCTATAAACTGCAACCGCAATGCGGTTCAGGGCTGCCTCTTTCCCGCCGGCAGCTCCTGAGGTGCTGCAACAGATGCACCTCCCCGGCATCTAACTCGTGGTGAATTCAATGGCAAGTGCTCATTCCGACGCTCTCGTCTTCTTCGGTGCTACCGGCGATCTGGCTTATAAGCAAATCTTTCCCGCCCTGCAGGGACTCATCCGCGATGAGGGCTTTGCCCTGCCCATCATCGGCGTTGCCAAGGCTGGCTGGAATCTCGATCAGTTAAAAGACCGCGCCAAAGACAGCCTCGAAAAGCACGGCAGGATCGATCAACCCGCTTTCGAAAAGCTCCTCAGCCTTCTCCGCTATGTCGACGGCGATTACAACGACCTTAATACGTTCCATGAGCTGCGCAACCAGCTCGGACAATCGCAGAGACCACTGCACTACCTCGCCATTCCCCCGAGCCTCTTCGCCATCGTTGCCGAGAATCTTGCGAAATCGGGCTGCGCCACCAACGCTCGCGTCGTTGTGGAAAAGCCTTTCGGGCGCGATCTCGCCTCCGCTCAGGAGCTCAGCCGCACCCTGCATCAATATTTTGCCGAGGAAGATATCTTCCGCATCGATCACTATCTTGGCAAGGAGCCGGTGCAGAACATCCTCTACACTCGCTTCGCCAATCCGATGTTTGAGCCCAACTGGAACCGCGACCGCGTTCGGAGTATCCAGATCACGATGGCCGAGAACTTCGGTGTCGAAGATCGCGGCAAGTTCTACGACGAGGTCGGTACGCTGCTCGACGTGGTTCAGAATCACATGCTGCAGGTCGTCGCTAATCTGACCATGGATCCGCCCACCGGCGAGGATCACGACGCCATGCGCGATCGCAAGGCCGAGCTGATGAAAGCTATCCGCCCCCTCACTCCCGACGCGGTCGTGCGCGGCCAATACGAAGGCTATCGTTCGGTCCCCGGGGTTGCTCCCGGATCGAACGTAGAAACTTTCATCGCTGTTCGTCTCCACATCGACAGCTGGCGCTGGGCGGGCGTGCCCATCTACATCCGTGCCGGCAAAGTGCTGCCTGTAACCTGCACCGAAGCCACGGTGCAGTACAAGCGACCACCGCGCGAGACCTTCGGGGAAATCGTTCCCACCAGTTCCGCGCACATGCGCATCCGGGTCAGCCCGGATTTCGCTATCGGCCTCGGCGTTCGAGTCAAGATTCCCGGGGAGCGCATGGTTGGCCGCGACGTCGAACTCGACCTCCATCGTCAGGAGGTCGACGACATGCCTCCCTACGAGCGCCTCCTCGGTGACGCAGCGCGCGGCAACCCCGAGTTGTTTTCGCAGCAGGAGCTGGTAGAAGCGCAGTGGCGGATCGTCGAGCCCATCCTCGGCAACGTCACGCCGGTCTATTCGTACCTGCCCGGCACCTGGGGACCCGAAGAGGCCGGTCAGTTGATCGGCAACGACGGGCCTTGGATCGATCCGTTCGTGCAGTCCGCGTAAAAATAGTCTCGATCAACCCACTTCGCAGCCATCGGGTCCGGGTGGCGTGCACGTAGTTGCCGCAACCTGGATTGTGTGCGAAGCTGGCACGGACGGCGGGGCTCGCATCGGCTCCAGGAGATCGTGTGGCCCCTTCCGGAAAGCCCAGCTCAAGAGCCAGCGCCGTTCGTTGGATCGTCTGCGCGCTTCTCTTTCTGATCACGACTGTCAACTACATGGATCGCTCGGCCCTCGGCCTGGTCGAGCCCATCCTGCGCCACCTGCTTGGTGGCGATACGAACCCCGCACTCTACAACCGCCACTATTCTGAAATCGTCAACTGCTTCATTCTTGCCTACGGTATCGGCTTCCTCTTCTCCGGCCGCATCATCGACCGCATCGGCGCACGTCGCGGCCTCGCTCTCGCCATTGCCGTCTGGGCCGTTGCCTCCATGAGCCACGCCTTCGCGCGCACGGTTCTTGGTTTCGGCATCGCGCGCTTTGCGCTCGGTCTCGGCGAATCCGGCAACATCCCAGCCGCTCTCAAAGTCACCGCGGATTGGTTTCCACCTGAGCAGCGCACCCTCGCCAACGGCATCTTCAACGCCGGAACCAGCGCCGCCTTCCTGCTCGCGCCGCTGCTCATTCCCTTCGTTGCCTTTCGCTTCGGATGGCAGGCCGCTTTTTTTACGACCGGCGGGCTCTCCCTCATCTGGCTTGTCTGCTGGCTGCTCTTTCCTTACAACAGACTGCGGCAAAGGTACGGCGTCGCTCCCGCTTCCGGGCTCGTGGCGACGCGGCCGTCGTTCATCTCACTGCTTCGCCATCGCAGCACGTGGGGTTTTGCGCTCTCCAAGTTCTGCACCGATCCGGTCTGGTGGTTTTATCTGTTCTGGCTACCCAAATATTTCAACGAGCGCTATCACGTGGACATGAGCCATCTCGGGCCTCCGCTCATCCTCGTCTACATCGGAGCCACGTTCGGCAGCGTTGCGGGTGGATGGCTCGCCGGCCATTTCATGCGTCGCGGCTGCTCCGTGTACGTTGCTCGCCGCAGGGCGCTGCTCGCCAGTGCGCTCTGCGCTCTCGCCGTCGTCTTCGTTCCCTTTGTGCACCACATTGGTATGGCGGTTGGACTGCTCTGCCTCTCCACTGCCGCGCATCAGGGCTGGTCGTCCAACCTCTTCTCCACCCCTGCGGACCACTTCTCCTCCGCCTCCGTCGCATCGGTCGTGGGTATCGGAGGCGCTGTAGGTTCCTTCGGAAGCACCGTCTTCACCGCTCTGGTCGGAATCCTGTGGACCCACCATGCCCTCTTCATCTTCTTCGCCTCAGGATTCACCTATCTCTTCTCGGTGCTGGTGTTCCAGTCTTCACGCTTTACTCCAGGGCTGCACGCCAAAGCGCTGAACAATGGTTGCTGACGGAACTGCACGTCGTAAGAACGACCCCAGTGGCGCGACTGATTGCCGACCATGATGCGGTCGCTTCCTGGCTTCGGTCGCGATCAACCGCTTCACGCCGTGGAATTCAGTTCCACGGGCGCCCTCAATGCGGTTTCCGGAAGTAGTGGTTCGGCGCACCGGGAGTGGAAACGCTTCCGGTGACCTGTGCGTCACTGGCGTGCTCCCGTTTCAATGGAGCGGTCAGGGTGATACCGCTGCCGGAGACCTGGGCACCGGCCGCGTGCGCCAGGGTGAGCGGCGCCGAGACGATGATGGCAGCTTCGCGGAACCTCCTGACCGAGGCGACAACCGCCGTCTCAGCGTTCGCTCCACTGCCAATCGAGATAGTCTGGCCGTCGCTGAAGCCAGCCGCATTGGCGACCGAGATAGCAGTCGCGCCCACAGTGGTGGGGGCGCCCACCGTCGTCGCACCAGCCGTTCCAACGGTCGCGATGTCGGCGGTCTCCAGGTTCGCACCGGCGCCGATCCTGATCGTCTCCCCGCGCACAAAACCTCCGACGCTTGCGACTTTGATATTGGTCGCGCCGCTAGCGGAGCTAACTCCAACGGTGGTGGAGGGCGAGGTCATGAAATCGTTGCAGTTGCTGTCGGTATCGGCACCATCCGGGAAACGGCCTGCGCTCGTATTCGACGCAGTAGTTGACCCGAAAGGCCCGAAGCCAGCCGCCGGGCCGGGCGCGGCCACGTAGCAGCCGCTCTCTTCTGGTCCTGAAGCAGCCTGATAGCCTTCAGCGGCCCATGGATCGGCGAGGAGACCGTAGTTCAGGCTATCGACCACCAGACCCGTAGCGTCACGCAGCACCATGCTGCCTTCTTTTCGAGTGATGGTGAAGTTGAAGAACGGAACGCTAGCGGCGAGCTCCGGGCCGCCGAACCACTGGTTCGGCGCCGGCGCTCCCTGATAGCCAGCGGTCGTGACCGCGGCGTCACGCACGACTGCGTCGATTGCATGGTCACGGGCCAGCGGGCGGTCGAGCGTGATGCCGGTGCCAAGCGCTTGTACTGGTTCGTCACTCGAGTGGGCAAAGGCCGTCGCAGGCTCGAAGGCGATCCCCGTTCCCTGGCCGCTGAACGGCAGATTGGCCGCGTGGTTGAACTTCAGCGGGGCGGCGAGGTCGAGGCCTGTGCCAGGCTGGACCACTCCCTCGTCGTTGATATGCGACTGTTCGAGGGCCGGGGAAAAGTCAATGCCGGCGCCCTTTGGACCTTGGGTGCCGACGGCGGTGATGGCAACCGTCTGCCGGTTCGCCGGCGTGCCGATGACGATCTTGTCTCCCACTGTGAAGCCGTGCACGCTGCGAACTTTGATATTCGTCGCCCCAGCGGCTACATTGGCCGAGAGATTCGTGTGGCTCGCCTGGGTGCCGACCTTCGTGACCGTTACCGTCTCGATGCCGTGACCGACGCTGTCGATGTCCAGCCTGATCTTGTCGCCGACGGAGATGTCGGCGACCGACGTCACCTGGAGATTGGTCGACCCGGCAGGCGCGTCCGCCGCAAGGTAAGCCTGTGTGCCCGGCTTGCCGACCGCGGTGACCGTGGCTACCTCATACCGCTCCGTGGTCCTCGCCACGTACGGGTAGGTTGCGCCGTAGCCAAGCGCGATCTTCTCGCCGACCTCGAAACCCGTCACACTCGCAATCGGCACATTGGTCGATCCGACAGGGATCGCGGTCACGGGTCCGTCGGGCAATGGTTGCCAGAGCGTCGTAGGGTTGCTGGCCGCCGTCCCCACGCTCGCGATCTTCCGCGTCTCCGCCTCGGAGCCCGTGCCGATGCTGATCGTATCCCCGGCTTTCATGCCGGTCACGCTCCTGACATGGATCGTGCTTGCACCCGCGCGCGCGTCCGCCGCCAGTCCGGAGTTGGACAGACCGAGCAGATAAAAGCCGTGAGCTGCGAGATGCGTCCCGGCCGGGATCTTCACACTCGAGAAGATGGCCTGTTGCGTCGGGCGCTCGGTCAGCGTCCAGTTGGAGATATCGACACTGCGCTCGCCGGCGTTGTAAAGCTCGATGAACGAATCCGTCGCGTTGGCAGGTGGACCCGAGCTGATACGAAATTCGTTAATCCGGATCGGGCTGACATTCCGCACCTTCTCCGCTGTCGTTTCGGTTTGCGTCCTGCCACTCGTCGAGTTCGTCCACCGGGCATTGCCGAGCAGGTCCCCATTGAAGTCTATGGAACCCGATGTGACCTTGAATGTGGCGCTCACACTGGCGCCGGGCGCGATCGGACCCGCGAACGTCTTCGATGTCTCTGTAGCTCCTGAAACAACCGACTTCCATTGCCTGTTGGGAACAGCAATGCTGAGCTGGACATTCGTCGCCGGCGCCTCCGCGGGGTTCGTGAACGTTACAGTGGTGTCCTGCGATGATCCGGGTGAAAACGTCGGGAGTCCGGGCGGCGTGGCAGGCGCCGACGCCGGTGCCAGACTCACCGGTTGCACCCCGTACCTGGCGGCCACGATATTGGCCTGCACCTGCTGGTCTGTGGCGTCGCTGGGGAACGTGTCTGCGGCCGTCATCGCACCTTCGTAGAAGGTGCCCTGCGAACTGTTACTGTTATCGCCGCCATTGCCCAGCAGAATGGCGCCCTGCTTGCGCATTGGGTCATAAGTGGCGTTGACGCGCGGTCCGTCGAACATCACGGACAGGTCACCCTGCTGTGCATTGCCCCCCATCGAGGTCCAGTGGTGCGGTTCGCCCTTGGCGATGGCGGTCACAAATCGCCAATCGATGCTCGGCAGGTTGACGCAGAGTTTCGATCCATCGGGATTGACGCAACCCACCAGGTTATTTTCCTGGTCGGTCATGATCCATGGGCCGGTACGCTGGCCATGAAACCAGGGAGTGGCATCGCCGAAGTAGGCCGTCTCCATCGTGCCGTTGTCGTCGTCACGGCTGTCGATCTCGGCGTTCCCATAGTCAAAACAGCAGCCGGAATTGTAGTGCAGGCCGTTGATGACCCAGTATTGACCCTCTGCCTGGTCGTCGACCGCAGTGCTCTTTGGGTCGTCGTTGCGAAGACCCATGCCCGGCTCGATAAACACGCCGTAGACTTTGTGCCCCATGATCGTAACCGGGGCCATATCGGCAAGCGGCAGGTTGTTCAGCCCGCCCATCGCCGGGCCGCTGAATCCTCCGCGGGGCGCCTGGGTGAGATCGTTGTGTTTGGGAGATTGGTCGTAGATTTTTGTGATCCAGCAATAGGTGTTGGCGCAAAATCCGTCCTGCGCCGCTGCGTCAGCATATCCGCCTGCGTCGGGGACCGGGGAGGCGACGGGCTGGACGACCCCGATGTCCAGGGTCTTGCCGTCCGACTGGCGCAGGACCTGGTAGAGCGGACCGTTGTACGACGCATACAGTGCGGGCGTGGTACTGTGCGCAGCGACACAGGGATCGCCGGCGGCAGCGTAAATGTCGCACGGACCTTTCGGCCGCTGCGGAGCCGTTTCTCCCGAGCCATTCGTTTGCGCAAAAGTCACCGCGGCTGCTGCGTATGCAAACGCCATGGCCAGCATCCATTCGAAATTAATCCTGATTTTCATCCTTACCCTGCCTGCCTCGCGGATTTTGCCGGAACGTCCTCGCTTCTCACACTCTCATCGCTGTTCCGCAGTTCAAGTGAAAACGTTTTCCGGAACGGTCACCAGATGTGAGAAGTGGAACTCATTCCGAACCTGGTATGCCCGCGTTTCGAACCATATCACCGGAATCTGCGTCGCGTCGACGTTCACTGCCACCGATTGCCTGCGCAATCTCCGCCTTCATGCCCTGGCTGGCCATCTCCGGCTGGCACGAGCGTGGTCGAGCAGGTTCGCAATTCTTTTTGAAAATCACGAATCGGGATCGGTATCGGGTTTTCGCGATTACGCTGGATGCAGATGCCGATCGTGAAGTCGCGGGCGGCGTCCACGGGCGAGGCTTGGCTCGCTGCATGAGAGGGAAGGCGAATGCTGGCGGACCGGGCATTCTCGAGGATGGCAGGCGCTCCGCTCCTGTCCGGCAACAGCCTTCGATTACTCCGCGACGCAGAGGAGAACTACCCCGCCTGGATGGAGGCGATTCGCAATGCCAGGCATTCGGTGCACTTCGAGACCTATGCGGTTCATGCCGATGCAACTGGCCGTGCCTTCGCCGATCTTCTCGCGGCTAAAGCCCGCGAAGGCGTCACGGTTCGCGTTATCTATGACTGGTTTGGCTCGCTCGGGGCGGCTCCCCTTTTTTTCTGGCACAGGATGCGCCAGGCCGGAGTACAGGTTCGGTGCTTCCATCCGCCGCGCATCGATGATCCGTTCGAGTGGTTCCGGCGCGACCATCGCAAGATCATCGTTGTGGACGATCGCATCGGGTTCGTTTCCGGACTGTGCGTTGGAGACGACTGGGTCGGAAATGCAAATCGCGGCATCGCTCCCTGGCGCGACACCGGAGTTCAGATCGAAGGTCCGGCTGTCGCCGAACTGAGCCACGCTTTCGCTCGTGTGTGGAATTCACTGCGCCGCAAAGAAGCCATCGAACTCGAAAGCCATCGATCGCGCCGCGCCGCGGGCGATGTCAGCCTGCGCATTGTCACAGGCGAGCCGGGTACCGGCGGCCTGTACCGCCTCGATCTGCTGCTGACCGCGCTGGCGCGTAACTCGATCTGGCTCACAGATGCGTATTTCTATGCGACGCCGGCATACGTGCAGTCGCTGCGTGCCGCCGCTCTGGACGGCATCGATGTTCGCCTCCTTGTTCCTCGCACGAGTGACATCCCCGTCGTTCGGGCGCTGTCGCGGATCGGCTACCGGAGTCTACTCGAAGCCGGCGTCCGTATCTTCGAGTGGGATGGGACGATGCTGCACTCCAAGACCGCCGTCGCCGATGACCGGTGGTCCCGGGTCGGTTCCACAAACCTCAACATCGCAAGCTGGATGGGTAACTATGAACTCGATGCGGTGATTGAGAACGAGGAGTTCGCCCGTTCCATGCGGCAAATGTATCTGGAGGATCTCGCGCATGCGACGGAGATCGTGCTGCAGGAAGGAACAGTACGGCCGACCTTGCCGCGGCGCACACTACGACCTCGCCATCGACCGGCACGCACCAGCGTGGGGCGAGCGGCCACAGGCGTGGCTGCAATCGGCAGCACGGCTGGTGCTGCGCTCACGCGATCGCGTTTTCTCGGCACGGCTGAGGCGCCGGTAATGATCGCAGCCTCTCTCGCTCTTTTGGGATTGTGTGCGCTCCTGTTGCTTTTCCCGCGCGCGGTCGCCATAACCGGCGCTGTTTGTTTTGGATGGCTTGCCATTGTCCTGATCGTCAAGGCCGCACGGCTGCGTCACGGGCACAGCCGAAGCCGACGGTCGTCTATAATAAGAGACGAGTAACCGGCGGTATCCATCCAGGCCTTTCCTTCCACAGCGAATCCCCCACACAATTCAGACAGGCTCCGTGTGGTCACTTACAACGTCCACAAGTGTCGCGGGCTCGACGGTCGCGTTGTGCCCGATCGAATCCTCCGGGTACTGCAGGAAATCGATGCCGACATCATCGCCCTTCAGGAAGTCGTCTGCCGGGAAGGGAAGTAGCCGGACCATCAGCAGGCCCGCTATCTCGCAGACCGGCTCGGTTTCGCCTGCGAACTCGGCGAAAACCGGCGCCACCGTGGCGGCGCCTACGGCAATGTGCTGCTCTCGCGTCATCCGATCCGCCGTGCGCGCAATCACGACATTTCCGTCATCGGACGAGAGCGGCGCGGTTGTCTGCATGTGGAGATAGAACCGGAAAACGGCGCGCTCCTGCACATTTTCAATCTCCATCTGGGGACCGCCATCTTCGAACGGCGCATGCAGGCGCGTCAGCTTTTTGGACAGAAGCTGTTTCCCGGCGGGGAACTCTCAGGCAATAGGATTGTGCTCGGCGATTTCAACGAGTGGACCCGGGGACTGCCCTCCCGGCTGTTTAACGCCCATTTTGAGAGTGCTCACAGTCACCTCCACGCCCATCGCGCCCGCACCTTTCCCGGCGTGCTGCCCCTGTTGCGGCTGGATCACATCTATTTTGACCATAACCTGCTCCTCAACCACGTGAGGATCCATCGCACCCCGGCCGCCCTGATGGCATCCGACCACTTGCCGCTGGTGGCGGAGTTCGCCGCGCCCGCGTCTTCTCCGGCTGCGCTGCACTCGCAGGACACAAACTCCGTGCGATTGTTACCCCCGGCCTGTCCCGGGACGCTACAACCGGAAGCATCGTTCTGATTCCGGTGAGAACCTCCCCGCGCGGTGCTGTTTCATCCTGTGATTTGGATCACGGAAAACGCATCGGAAGGGGCAGATGCTCGACGATAAGAGCGCATGGCAGCGTAAAGTATGAACGTGGGCAGCAAAAGAGCGGTCATTTTGTCGGCGATGGTAGTCCTTTGGGCCGCGATGCCGGTCTTTGCCTGCCTCACGAGCACGTCCCGTCCTGCGTGTTGTCAGGGCGCGATGCAGGACTGTGGGTCGCCGGCAGCGATGGCGCAAAAGAGCTGCTGTGCCGCTCAGCAGTCGCCTGATCCCGTTCTGCCGGGCAGAGCTGCTGTGGCCGATGGTTCGGCGCATCTCGCCGCGATTCCCGTTCTCCAGGACAGCCTCCTCCCGCCGCAATCACCCGGAGCGCAGTTCTCTTCTTCCGCGGACTCCCCGCCGCCCAGTTCACTCTCGACTCCATCGATCCTTCGCATCTAGCGACTCGCCTCCACGCTGAGGCGTCGTGTGTCCTTTTGTGGATACATGGCCGTTTCTTATCGTCGCCAATTCCGCGAGGGAACGATGAAAGTTCTGGCTCTAATGCTCTTCTTGTCGCCGTTCTGCCTGCCTGCTTCTACCCTGATGGGACAGAAACAGGGGCAGCCGGAGGCTCTGCCGCCCATTGAGGCGTTCATTGGAAATGAGACCCCGCCCGAAGTTACCGGCCCGGCGCTCACGCTGGATGAGGCTGAGCGCATCGCGTTGGTCAGGAATCCGGAGATCGCCGTAGCGGTCCGCCGGGTCGTCATGGCGCAGGCAGGTGTGCCCGCCGCAGGCGCCCTCGACGACCCTCAGGCCATGTATCGCGGATGGGGCGTACCGCTGAGCCAGCCGTGGGATTACAACCAGGCGCAGAACATGTTCATGGTCACGCAGGCGCTGCCCGGTCCCGGCAAGCGCAGCCTGCGCGCCGGCCTCGCAAACTCCGATGTCGCTATTGCCCAGGACCGGTTGGCCGCCACCCGCCTCGGCGTTGAGGTGAAGGTCCGCACGGCCTTCTACAACCTGCTGCTGGCCCAGGATGAGCTGCGCATTCACGACGAGCACGTGGACATCGCCCGCCAGGCCATCGAGGCGGCTCGCATCCGCTACACCGTGGGCAACGTCTCTCAGCAGGACATTCTCAAAGCGCAATTGGAGATGGCCCGCCTCGGCGAGCACATGATCCGCTTCAACCGCGATGCCGCGGTGGCGCGCGTTCAGCTCAACACCCTCCTCAACCGCGATCCCGCTACGCCTCTCAGCATTCGCGGCGACTACGGCGTCATGTCCGCTCTTCCGTCAGCAGCGACTCTGGAACAGCAGGCCCTGAAGGTCCGTCCCGATCTTCTCGAGGCCCAGGCAGCCGCGGCAAAGAGCCGGCAACAGCAGACGCTCGCAAAGAAGGCGTATGTCCCGGACTTTGCCGTGTCGGCGGGGTACATGCTGATGCCGCCGTCCAACACCATGCGGAACACCTACATGGTCGAGGGCTCGATGACCCTGCCGTGGCTGGACCGCCGCAAACATGATTCCGAGATCGCCGTGGCATCGGCCGCTGCGACCGAACAGGACGCCGAGTTCGCCGCCCTGCGCACCGAGGCCTTCGGACAGGTGAAAGAAACGCTGGCCGAAGCCGAGGCCGCGCAGAAGTATGCCGCCTTGTACGAGAGGTCACTCCGCCCTCAGGCGGAAGAGACCCTGCATGCCGCCGTGATTGCGTACGAGAACAACAAGACGGACTTCCTCAACCTTCTCGACAGTCAAATGGCCGTCATCGACATCGATCTGGCTTCGCTGCAGGCTCTCGCCGACTTCAATACCCGGCTCGCCGACCTGGAACTCGCCGTCGGTGCACCGATTGACCTGGCTCAGCCACAGGCTGCGCAGGAGGATCAGCAATGAACGGCTCCACCTATCGCACAGCATTCCTCGCCGCCCTCGTCCTCTGCCTTCTCCTGGCGGGTGCCCTCGCCTACGAACTGCTTCATGCCACCCGCTGGACGGCCCCGGTTGAACCCTCCGACCCTGTGATCGCGCGAGGACCTGCGGCCGCAACCCAGCCTCTGGCCGGTCCGTCACCCGGCGATGTTGCGCCGGCACTTGCGCCCCTGCAGATTGCGCCTGAACGCCTGCAGCAGATCGGCGTCACGACCGCGGTCGCTCAAATAAGGAATGTGGATGACAAACTCGATGCGCCCGGCAATGTCGACGTCGATGAAGAACGTCTTGCCTATGTGCAAACGCGTTTCCCGGGGTGGATTCAAAACGTCTTCGCCAACGCCGCCTGGCAGTACGTTCGCAAAGGCCAGCCGCTCTTTACCATCTACAGCCCGGACCTGGTGAGCACGGAGCAGGAATACCTGTTGGCCAAACAGAATCAGAAAAGCCTCTCCTCCGATATGCATGGAATGGCAACCCAGGAGGGCGGATGGCTGGTCCAGGCCGCGGAGGACCGACTGCGGCAGTTCGATGTTCCCGACGCTGAGATCGCTGCGCTCGAACAGAGCGGTAAAGTGCAGCGCGAGATCACCGTGATCTCTCCTGCATCCGGGTACATCGTCGAGCGGAATGCAATTCCCAATGCCTACGTACAGCCAGATACGAAGCTCTACACCATCGCCGATCTTTCCACTGTCTGGGTGTATGCCAACGTATTCCAGACGGATGCGGGAAGGCTGAAACCCGGCGACCCGGCGCAGGTCACTGTCGATTCCTATCCGGGCCGCACCTTCCGGGGCCGCATCGATCAGATTCTGCCCACTGTCGATCCCGCCACACGCACCGTGCGCGTTCGGCTGGTCTTCAACAATCCCCGCCTTTTGCTCAAGCCCGGTATGTATGTCAGCGTGGCGATCGGTATACCGCTGGGACGCCAACTGGTCATCCCGACCTCCGGAGTCCTGCAGGCCGGGAACCGCGAGATTGCGTTCCTCGATCATGATCAGGGCAATCTTGAACCCCGTGAGATTCAGACCGGGCCGCAACTCGACGATTCCGTTGTGGTCCTGAAGGGGCTTGAGCCTGGCGACCGCATTGTCAGTTCGGCGAACTTCCTGGTGGACTCCGAAGCGCAGTTGCAGTCAGCCCTCGGATCCTTTTCTCCTCTGCCGCAGCCTGCCGCGCCATCGGGTTCTGCCACGGTGCAGTCTCTCCGGATCGACTTCAGCAGCGAGCCCTCGCCGCCGCGCAAAGGAGCAAACACGATCGAAGTGCGGCTGACCACTCCCGACGGAAAGCCGGTCAGAGGCGCGCAGATCACTGTCACCTTCTTCATGGCGGCCATGCCCGCTATGGGTATGGGATCCATGCGGGCCGAGGCGCTCCTCGTGGAGAAGAGGCAGGGCCTCTATTCCGGACCCCTGCGCCTTGAATCCGGCGGCACCTGGCAGGTGAGTATCGCAGTCGCGCGCAACGGGCAGAGCCTTGCGGCGAAACAGGTGAGCGTGAGCGCTGCGGGAGGCATCCGATGATCGCCAGAATCATCGAATGGTGCAGCCGCAATCCGTTCATTGTTTTCACCGGAGCCCTTCTGCTGGCGGTGGCCGGCGCATGGTCGATGCAGCGCGTCCCCCTCGACGCCTTGCCCGATATCAGCGACGTCCAGGTCATCATCCATACACCCTGGCCCGGCGAGCCACCCAACGTCATTGAGGATCAGGTCACGTACCCCATCGTGTCTGCGCTGCTTTCCGCCCCGCACGTGAAAGGGGTCCGCGCACAAACCATGTTCGGCGATTCCTATGTCTTTGTCGTGTTCGATGACAGCACGGATCTTTACTGGGCTCGCTCGCGTGTGACAGAGTATCTGCAGCAGATCGCCGGCAATCTTCCGGCGGAGGCGCATCCCGCCATCGGTCCAGATGCCACCGGAGCCGGATGGGTCTATGAGTACGCCGTCCTGGATCCGGGGCACACCCGCAATCTCGCCGACCTTCGGGCTCTCCAGGACTGGTATCTGCGTTATCAGCTGGAAACCGTTCCGGGCGTTGCCGAGGTGGCCAGCATCGGCGGCTTCGTGCGCCAGTATCAGGTCAACCTCGACCCGCAGAAGCTTTTCTCCCTGGGCATCTCCGCTTCCACGGTGATCGACCGTGTCCGCCAGAGCACGAATGAGGTCGGCGGCGACGTGCTCGACATGAACGGCGCCGAGTACATGATTCGAGGACTGGGCTATCTCCGCTCCCTCTCCGATCTGGAGAATGTCCCGGTCGCAACCAAAAACGGTACGCCCGTCCTTGTGCGCGACCTGGGCACCGTCTCCTTTGGCCCGGATGTACGGCGCGGCGCCGCCGAATGGCAGGGCAAAGGCGAGACGGTGGGCGGCATCGTGGTCATGCGCTACGGCAGCAATGCGCTGAACGTGATCGATGCGGTCAAGGCAAAGCTGCGGGAGATCGCGCCGTCTCTGCCCCCGGGGGTGGAAATCGCGACCGGCTACGACCGCTCGTGGCTCATCGATGAGTCCATCCACACACTCAAGCGGGATCTCATTCTGGAAGCAATTATCGTCAGCTTCGTCAGCATCGCGTTTCTCTTTCACTTTCGATCGGCCCTGGTGCCGATTCTCACCCTGCCTATCGCCGTACTGGCAGCATTCATCCCCATGCTTTATCTCCATGTCAGCTCCAACATCATGTCCCTGGGAGGCCTGGCGCTGGCCATCGGTGTGCTCGTCGACGCCGCGATTGTGATGGTGGAAAACGGCTATCGCCATCTCGCCGAGCAGAAGCCCACCAGCGAGAGGGAGCGTCGCCGCATCCTGGTCCACGCGGCCCAGCAGGTCGGGCCGGCGCTGTTCTACTCGCTGATCATCATCGTCGTATCCTTTCTGCCTGTCTTCCTTCTGGAGGCTCAGGAAGGCCGCATGTTCCGGCCCCTGGCGTGGACCAAGACTCTGGCCTTGGTTTTCTCTTCGCTGTTGTCCATCACGCTGGTTCCGGCGCTGATGCCTTTGTGCCTGCGCGGAAAGCTGCGCCCCGAGTCGCAGAATCCGGCGGCCCGCGTGACCCAGGCCCTCTATCTGCCGGTCCTGCGGTGGTGTCTGCACCACTGGAAGCTGGTGCTCGTTCTGAACCTGCTCTTTCTGGGTGTCACAATCCCTCTCTATTTCCGGCTCGGCAGCCAGTTCATGCCTGCGCTGTACGAGGGTTCAGCTCTCTACATGCCAAGCGCGCTGCCCGGCATCTCGGTGCCGCAGGCCGCGTCGCTGATGCAGGAGCAGGACCGGATCATCCGCTCTTTTCCTGAGGTGTCTACCGTCTTCGGCACTGTGGGACGGTCCGACTCCGCCACCGATAACGCGCCGCTCGACATGTACGACACCACCATCATGCTGAAACCTCGCTCCCAGTGGCGTGCCGGAATGAACTACGAGAAGCTCATCGCCGCGATGGACCAGAAGCTGCAGTTTCCTGGTCTCACCAACACCTGGACCATGCCCGTCCAGAGCCGCCTCGACATGGAACTGACCGGCATCCGTACGCCGATCGGCATCAAAATTCAGGGGCCGGATCTGAATCGCATCCAGGGCATCGGGACGCGCATCGAGAGCATTCTTTCCACCATGCCGGAAACCACCTCCGTCTTCTCCGAGCGCGTCTCACAGGGCTTCTATCTCAATGTGGACGTGAATCGTCCCGTCGCCGCCCGTTACGGGCTGACCGTCGCCGACGTGCAGCGAACGATCACATCGGAAATCGGCGGCGCGGACATCGCACAAAATATTGAAGGACGCGAGCGCTTTCCCATCGCTGTCCGTTATCAACGCGATTTTCGAGACAATCCGGCGGCCATCGCTCAGGCGCTGATTGGCACGCCTTCCGGGCAACAAATCTCCATCGGCGAAGTGGCGCGCGTCTACTTCTCGCGCGGGCCGTCGATGATTCGGGACGAGGAAGGCGCCCTGACCGGATACGTCTACCTGACCCTGAAAACCAGCAACTATGGCGACTTCGTCGGCCGGGCCACCCGGCTGCTCAGCCAGCATCTGGCGCTGCCTCCCGGTTACACCTGGCGCTGGGCCGGGGAATATGAGTTCCAGATCCGCGCCCGCCAGCGTCTCAGCATCATCCTCCCCATCGTGTTCTTCGTGATCTTCCTTCTGCTGTACCTGGTCTTTAAATCCGCTTCAGAAGCGGCGGTACTGATCCTGCCCACGCTCTATGCCATGTCCGGCGGCCTTCTGCTGCAGTGGATTCTCGGCTACAACTTCAGCGTCGCCGTGTGGGTTGGATACATCGCTCTGTTTGGCATTGCCGTCGAAACTGGGGTTGTGATGGTCGTCTACCTGCACGAAGCGCTGCAGCACCGGCTGGCGCGCGGCACGCCCCTGAGCGAGGCTGACATTGAACAGGCCACGATTGAAGGCGCGGTCCAGCGCCTGCGTCCCAAGCTGATGACGGTGACGGCCGTGATTCTGAGCCTGGCTCCCATCCTGTGGGAGTCGGGCATCGGTTCCGACGTGATGAAGCCTATTGCTGCACCGATCGTCGGTGGCATGATCACCTCCACGATTCACGTGCTGATCCTCGTCCCTGTTTTTTTTCTCTTGATGAAGCGTAGGCAGTTGCGCAGGGGCAAACTCGAACCCGTTGCGGGGACGGACCATCCTGCCGCTGAACCATCGATGGTATAAGTCCGTGCTCACGGCCAGGATCTCCGTCGTCGATCGCGCACTCATCATGAGCCCGCCGCCTCGGGTCAACGGCTGTCAGGGAATCCAGAGCATCAGGCAGCGCTAGCTTCCGTCCGACAGAGTGAACGGGATCATCTTCGTGACCGTCTGTCCCTTGTACTGGAAGGAGATCTGGGCATCATAGTGGCCGACGGGGAGTTTCATGGTGGGCAGGCTGGCCAGGATAGATGCAGCGCCCGTGGCATCCGGCGCCACCACCCGGGCGGGGCTCTTCATGATCAGTTGGCCATTGCTCCAAATCTCGACGTCTGCATCAATCGGCCCATCGACGGGGGCCGGTGGATAGCTCACGGCGTAGAGTCGGACCGTTCCGTCCGCATCGCGCCGAACCACATCGGACAGCTCGGGCGTAATTTTGCCGCCGCGAGCCTCCAGCGGATCGGAGAAATTCGCCTGTCCCCGAATGGGGTCCACGCGCCGCGCCATAGCCACATCGCTCATCGAGAAACCCGAGCCGTCGGTGACGACCAGAGCCGAACGCCTGACGCTGGCCTTCATACTGTTGCGGTCCACCGCCGCTGTTTCCAGCGTGTAATGTCCCGGCGGCAGTTGGAATGGCGTGGTGAAGCTGACATCGCTCTGCTGCAGTTCGGCCTTCCGGGCGACCGGCAATCCATACGGAATGTCGTTGCTGATCTTCTGCACCACCTGGCCCTGATCGTTCAGGATCAGAGCAGTCACGCTGACATGCACCTGGTCCCATTGCTTCTTCTCGACAATCGACAGGTCGCGCATCGGAACCTGAAACACAAAATCCAGCTGGGTCTCATCCGATCCGGGCCGGAACTGGAGCGCGGCCGCGTGAAAATCGAACTGGTGCAGCACCGGCTTCGTGCCGAGGGCCTTGAGCGTGGCCATTTCGAAGGGGTAGATCTCGCGGCCGTTCAGCAGCGGAACCGCATAGTATCCGGCACGCGCGAATACCCTCACTCCCGGGCGAGAGATTTTCACCTCGATCTTGTGGAAGGTCCCGTCCATCATGGTGTTGCTGGGAGAATAGGCAAGCTCGTAATGCATGCGCACATCCTCCATGACGCGGCGGAGGGGATCGCGCATGTCGAGGGATGCGGGGAGCAGCTGGCCGCCGGTTCCTTCGGCCAGCTCAGCCATATTGCCCATCGTGTCCGCATGGATGGACAAGTCTCCCATCTCGGCGGCCATCACTTCGGTGGGTGTCACGAACTGATCGCCACCATTGATGAGAGCCAACTGTTGCTCTCGACTCGCGTCCACAGCCGCCTTCATGGTCCGCCTGGCGTTGTCGAGGGTGGATTCCGAAGTGAATCCCAGAGTATCAACCCCGTAAATGCTGACATTTGCGCGATTGGCGGCGCTGATGACGCTTCTGAGCAGCCCGACCGTGTCGAGGTGGACGGGCAATCCGGCCGAAAAGAGGAGCATGACTTTGCGACCGGGAAAGTTCGCCTGAGACTGGACCAGATCGCGCAGCGGCGTCAGGTAGTTCACGCTGTCGCCGTAGACATCGTGCATTTCGTTCACCCAGGCGGTGTCCATGGTCTGCGCAAGGATTGCGGCGGTGCCACCCGCGTTGGCGGAGATCGCGCCGGTCGGGCCATTGGGACCGTTGGGATCCGCTGCGGTGCCGGCATCGGTGTTAAGCGACGCTCCAAAATCTGTGCTGGGCAGCGAAAGCTGGTTCGTGGCGGTAAGTTGCCCCAACATCGCGGCGCGCGCCGTCCGATCCATGGCCGCGGAGATCGTCCCTGCATCGTTGGTGTAGGACTGGATGACGCTGATCTTCCCAAAGCCCAGAGCGAATACGCCGACATAGGTATTGGGCCGCAACTCGTCGCGGATGAACTGACGCATGGCATCGGTGGCCAGCGTGCGTCCTCGTGGGTCGAGATTGGCGATGACGATGGAGACAACACTGATATCGCGCAGTTCGTTAACCGTCGGCGCGGGGGGAGCGACCGGGGACGCGGCGACCGCGGAATTTGTGGCGATCGGTGGAGGCGGCTCGAAGGCCTGTGGCTGCTGAGCCGCGGAGCGGCCGTTGAAGAACTCGAAGTGGTGTACCTTCTGCGGCACCCCATTCTCGAAAACACGCACTTCGTCCGGGCGGAGATTGCGCACGATCGCGCCGTGCTTGTCGCGGACCACGACATCGAGGACGACCTCGTTGACCGTGGTGCGCAGGGTTGCCGCGGGGGTCTGGGCAGGATCGGGCGTCTGAGCCGGAACCGCCAGGGGAAGTGCAAGAGCGAAACAGATCCAGTAGCGCATAGGAGCCAGCCGCCTCCCGGTGCCTGCCAGTTTAAGCCAATTTTCCGGGCACAGGCTTCTATCTTGCAAAGGCAAGGTCTGCTGCAGACGGAAGACCTAAGTCGAATCCAATTCGGGCCGGAGCGGCACGGATGGAGATCGGATCGGAGCTCGCCAGGCTCTGGGATAAGTCAGAAGACGGATTTAAAGTCGTTTGCCTATAACTCTTCGATTCGATGGATTTTGTTGGCGGGCATATCCTTCAGTGCCTGGTGAATTCCGCTGGGCCAACGGATTTCGACTTCCTTCGCGGATTTGAACGATCCCAGACCGAAGTGGACCCGGGGATCGCGGGAGGCCTGATAGCCGGCGCTGGTAGACACAATGTCGTACTGGCTCTTGCCGTCCTCCGTGGTGACCTTGACCTGCGCGCCGATTGCCATGCGGTTGCTCTTTGTGCCGACGAGGTGGAATTTAATCCAGTTGTTGGTGTTGGCGCTGACGTTGCGGAGGATCCTGGCGTTGCCGTTGAGCACGGTAAGCACGATATCAATGTGCCCCGAGTTAAAGAGATCGCCCACGACGCAGCCGCGATAGGGCTCGGAGAGTTCGAGAGCGGCGCCGGTTTCTTTCGAAACGTTGTCGAACTTCATCCTGCCGAGGTTGCGGAAGATGGAGCAGGGTTCGCCATAAGTGCGCTCGGAGAAATCGGCGATGTTGTCGAGGACGTTGCCGCGCGCGACGAGGAGATCCTTCAGGCCGTCGTTATCGAAGTCGCCCACAGCATTGGACCATCCTGACATCTCGAGGGTGTAGCCGGCGATCCCGCTCCGGCCCGTGACGTCCATGAACATGCCATTGCCGATATTGCGGAACAGAGGAAAAGTCTCCAACTCCGTGGCGGTGTGCCAGATGTCGGGGAGGCCGTCGTTGTCGAGGTCGCGGAACTCGGCGCCCATCCCGGAGACCGCCTTACCCGTCTCGGAGTAGGCGACGCCCGCATCGAGCGCGACCTCCTCGAAGGCTTTTCCCTTCAGATTGTGAAAGAAGGAGTTGGGCATGTTGTCGTTGGCGATGAAGATGTCGGTGAAGCCGTCGTTGTCGTAGTCGTTGAAGCCGATACCCATGCCCTTGCCGAGGATTTTGGAAATGCCGGTTTGTGCGGAGACGTCTGTGAAAGTGCCATCGCCGTTGTTGCGGTAGAGGGTGCAGGGGAGCGGCTCGTAGAACTTGGGGTGGCAGTAGGCGCGCTCGCGGCCCCCGCTGAGGCACACGGGATCCCCATTGACCTGCCAGCGGCAGTAGTTCGCGACGAACAGGTCCAGCTTACCGTCGTTGTCATAATCGAACCAGCCGGCGGCGGCGCTCCACATCTTCTCGCCCTTATACATAGGCGAACCGACCCCGGCCTTGTCGGTAACGTCGGTGAAGGTGCCGTCGCGATTGTTCCTGTAGAGACGGTTTTTCGTGACGCTGGCGACGTAGATGTCGGGCCACCCGTCGTTGTCGAAGTCGCCGACGGCAACGCCCATGTCGTAGCCATCGCCGTCCAGTCCCGCTTTGGCGGTAACGTCTGTGAAGGTGCCATCGCGGTTGTTGTGGAAGAGACGGTTGTAGAACTTCGGCGAATCCTTTTTAAGAGAGGGAAGCTCGGCGCCGTTGATGAAGAAGATGTCGAGGTAGCCGTCGTTGTCGTAGTCGATGAGTCCGACGCCGCCAAGCATGGTTTCCGGCTGGTTCTTGTTGGGGGTGGGGTTGCTGTCGGAAGTGAACTGGAGGCCGCACCGCGCGGTGATGTCTTCGAACCGGATGGTGTTGGCGGAGGCTCCGGGCGCCTGACCGCCAGGCCAGCCGACGGCTTCGCGCAGGCCTGTCGGCACAAACAGGGAAGAGCCCGCCCAACTGCAATACCGCAGAAAATCTCGCCTCTTGACGCCCATCATTCTTCGTTTCAAACAGCGGTGCAGCGAGCACCGCGCCGTGTGCTGGTGACGGAGGGGATTGTCGATGCAGAAATCAGAACCACCGGGAACATGAAAGCACAACCGGCACCATCGATGCCTGGGTTTTCAGAGATTTCACGGCGGATTTCACGGTGTATACCCGGCAATTCTACGGCTTTTTGGGAGATGTCAGGATAACTCCCTTCGGCCCACCCTGCTCGATGGGGTCCCCTTCTGCCGACCTTGCCGGGGGAGGGAAGTTCCTCTATAGGGTTGCACGATCTCGTCTGGATTCAGAGAAATCGAGGATCAGATTATCGGTCGGCCGCATTGGCTTGAGCGCGGAGGCGCTCAAATTCTGCCCGCTCGTGTTCTGCTTGGCGCTTCTGGCCGGCCTCGGCAAGGGCGCGGGAGAGAGCAAAGTGTGCGTCGGGGCTGCCGGGGGCGAGTTGCACAGCGATACGGAGCTGGGACACGGCCTGATCCGCATGTCCGAGGGCGAGCCAGAGGCGACCGCAGACGACGTGGGCGGCAAAATCGCCGGGGTCGAGGGCAACGGCTTCACGGGCAAATTTCAGGCCCTGCTGATAGTCGGCGACGCGGAGGAATTCAAAGGCCAGCTGGATTCTGGGGGCCGCACTGGAGGGAGAAACCTCGATTTCGCGGCGAAACTGGCCGACGGCGGAGGGTGGATCCTCCTTGAGAAGAAAGACGCCGTACATATAGTGAACGCCGGGCTCGGAAGGATAGAGGGCATCAAGTTGTTTCAGCTCTTCGCCGGCGGCGACCCGATCCTGCATGGCAATGAGGGCCTGGGCATGGCCGGCGCTGCGGATAAGGGGATCGCGAGCCTCGGGGATTTCGGAAGGGAGGGCTCTCGGGATGCGGAGGGCTGCGAGCCCGAAGGCGTCGATGAGGGCGGAGTCGGCGAAGACGGCGTCTTTGGGGGTCTCGGGGTGAGCGGCTGCGATGCGATTGGCGATGAGGGTGAGGCGCTGGAGTGCGAACTCGGGCTTGCCGAAGTACGTGTTCAGAATGCCGTCGTGGTAGAGGACGGCCCGGGCGAACTCGCCGTTGGTGCCGAGGCCGAGATCCCTGCCGCGTTCCAGCGCATCGAGGGCGCGCTGGTACTGATGGAGATGAAACTCGCTGAGGCCGAGCATGCCGAATCCGGGACCGGGCTCGCGGTGTTCGACGACAACGAAGTGTTCGAAGGCGGAGCGGGCTTCGGTGTACTTTCCAGCGTCGAAGAAGATGGTTCCCAGATACCACCAGCCTTCGGACCAGGCGGGCTGGAGCGCGGTGGCGCGTTCGAAGAGGCGGGTGGCCTCCGCGGTTCGGCCGCCGTCCATGGCCGCCTGGGCGCGCTGAGCCAACTCATCGAAGGACTGGGATGGCGGAGCACCCTGGGGTAACGCGGGCCCGTTAACTGAGCGGTTGCTCTGGCAGAAGCATAAGCGTCCGCCCAGCAAAAAAATAACCAGAGGCAAGAGAGAACCGATTTTCCGCCGCCGGACGATCCTGAAGTTCATCTTCGACAAATCCGTGCACCGAGGCCGGCGCCCTTCTGGCGAGTCGCCGTGTGGAAAAGTCTTCCAGCCGAATTTTGCCATATTGAGGCATCGGCCTTTCGTGTAATAATGCCGTGCGCAAGGGGAGAACCGATTGGAATCTCGCGTGAGCGCTGTCTTATCCCAGGAAGGCGCCGTCTCGGCAGGAGAAGTTGGGCCCGGTACAGATTCGCGCGTCGCACTGATACGGCGAGTTCTGGGGAGCAGTACATTCGAACATTCGCCGAAACTCCGAGCGTTTCTGGAATACGTGTGCCGGTGCGCTCTGGACAATGAACCGGCGGCGGCCACCGAACCGCAGATCGGCATTCACGTGTTCGGGCGGCCCCCTGGCTACAACGCCAACGAGGACAACATCGTTCGCTCGCAGGCGCGCCTGCTGCGGCTGAAGCTGGAGCACCACTTCGCGCACGAGGGCAGGAACGAGCCGGTGATGATCACGATTCCGAAAGGGCGTTATCTTCCCACGTTCGAGCCGCGCCACGAGGATATCCTCCGGGTTCAGGAGAAATCGTTTTCCGGGCGGGAGGATGGGAGAGCCGAAGCCGAAAAAAACGGCCACGGAAACGGGACGGCGTTCCCGCAGGGACAGGAAAGTGAATCGGGATCCCCGAAGAACCGGTGGCCGCTGTATGCAGTTGTGGCCGCTGTCCTGGCTAGTGGCCTCGGGTGGGTGGCGCATGTCTCGTTTCGACCGCACTCGGCGGCGGCCGCCGATACTCCGATGGACGAGCCGGCGGCGAACGAAGGGGTGGAGAACGCACCGGCGCCGGTTGCGCTCGCGGCTCCCGCCTTCGACAAGAACATTCGCATCGCGGCGGGGAATACCGGGGCTCTCGTCGATCCAGCGGGACATCGCTGGAACCCCGACGAGTACTTCGAAGGCGGGGTTCCCGAACCCGGTCCGGCGGAGATCTTCCCGCCGGTGTCCGATCCGAGCCTGTTCAGGAATGTCCGCGAGGGCCTTGCGCGGGCGGGGCACGCGCCGGGCGGATTTCAATACGACATCCCGGTGCCCACGGGTGTTTACGAACTGCGACTGTATTTCGCGGATCCGATACGGTATTCGGTGCCGGGGTCCGATGGCCAGCATCTGCGGCATTTCCAGGTGGCTGCGAACGGAAAGCCAATCCTGATGGATTTCGACGCGGTCGCCGACGCGGGGCCCAGCGCCGTGGATGTTCGGACCTTCCGGGACATTGCACCTGCCGAGGATGGCGAAGTGCATCTGAACTTCGCTCCGTCGCAGGACCGCCCTTTCGTGTCGGCGCTGGAGTTGACGCCGGGCCTGCCGGGACAACTGAAGCCGATCCGGTTTTCAGTCCATGACGCCGATTTGGTCGACGAGAACGGCTCGCGCTGGGCGGGAGACGAGTATTTCATCAATGGGAGCAAGGTTGGTTTTCCACCCGGGCAGAAGGAGCCGAAAGTCTCGCCGCTGTATACCGAGGAGCGATACGGGAACTTCATTTATGCCATCCCGGTCCCGCCGGGCAGTTATACCGTGCGCCTCCACTTCATGGAGTCGTTCTGGGGCCCCTCCGTGGGGATGTGCCAGGGTCTCGGGTGCCGTATCTTCGACGTCACCTGCAACGGAGCAACACTTTTGCAGAATTTCGATATTTTCCAGAGCGCCGGCGGGCAGTTTCGGCCGATCGTCAAGACGTTTCGCGGGCTGCACCCCAACGGCCAGGGGAAGCTGATGATCTCGTTCTCCCCAAAGGTCGATTATGCGGAAGTCCGGGCGGTCGAGGTGATCGATGAGGGATCCGGAGGGCAGAAGAAACCCTGAGCCCTGCGACCGCGCGCCGAACATCGACCCAACCTCGGGCCCTGGAAGAGAGTTGGGACGTCCGGACCGCATTTGGACCCGTATGAGAATCAACTTTGCCACCATCTCCGGGGTGGATACACCGTGAAATCCCTGAAAATCGCTCTCTCCGCGTACTACATTGACGGATTGACCCTTCGGAAGGAGTTTCAAACTTCAATGAATCGGCTGGCAGTTGTTCTCTGTGGGACGCTCGGAGTCTTTTCTTGCGTGTGCGGATCGGTGGTACACGCACAAGCCTCGCCTGACGCGAGCAAAAGCACGGATCAAGCCGCCAAAAGCCAGGCCACCGCTCCAACGATTCAAGCCAATGCCCAGGCAGTGGTGCTGGACATGGTGTTTCGGGACAAGAAGGGGAAGCCGATCCTGGACATCCAGCCGAGCCAGGTGCACGTGTACGAAGACGGGGTGGAAGAGCATCTGAACTCGTTCAATTTTGTGGCCGGGCAGCCGGGGACCGCTCCGGCGCCGGCTCCGAGCAGTGCCCCGATCCACGTCGATCCGATGCGGGACCTGCGGCTGGTCACGCTGGTCTTCGAAGGATTGGATCTGGACGGGAAACGGTTCTTTCGCCAGGCGCTGCAGGACGTTCTGAATCAGGCGCCGGAACAGAACCTGTATTTTTCGGTTTACGTGGTCGACCAGTATCTGCACTGCATCCAGCCGTTCACGAACAACCGTGAGGATCTGCTGAAGGCGGTGGACAAATCGGCGTCGTGGTCGTTCGTGCAGTACTCACAGAATTCGGCCAAGATCAAGTCCGGGTTGCAGCAGAGCATGCAGTCGCTTTCGGCCCAGGGTGCGGACCAGCTGCAGGCCAGCGGGAACGCTGGGCCCAGCGCTTCGGCGGTGCAGGGGTTCGTTTCCTATCAGATGGCGAAGATGCAGTACGACATGCTGCAGGCCGCCGATACGGGCGATCGTGAATACGGTGCGCGTTCGGACATCGATTCTCTTCTGAATATCGTTCAGGCGGAATCGTCGCTGCCGGGCCGCAAAGTGGTCCTGTATTTCAACCCATCGCTCTTCATCCCGGAGATCGCGAAGGAGCAATACCAGTACATGATCAGCGCCGCCAACCGTGCGAACGTGAGCTTCTACACGGTCGATCCCAAGGGGCTGGTGACGTGGAACCAGAGCGGCGAGGGAAGAAAAGAGCTGAGCGGCGCCATCGGAGAAATCCAGACGTCGCAGATGGCCGGCGGCGTGGGCGAGGTCACAACCAGCCAGGCCACGGTGGACGAGCAGGCGGAGAATGCGATTCGATCCGACCCGCGGCTGTGGCTGATCAACCTCGCGGACCAGACCGGCGGCGTTGCGATTACCGACACGAACGATCTGAAGGCGCCTCTGCGGACCGTGATGGACGAGGTGGAAAGCTACTACGAAGCTTCGTACGATCCGCATATTACGGTGTTCGACGGGAAATTTCGGAAGATCGCGGTAAAGGTGGACCGGCCGGGCGTGGTCGTGCACAGCCGCAGCGGCTACTTCGCCCTGCCGCATCTGAATGGCGGCCAGCAACTGTTCGCATACGAGATGCCGCTGCTGAATGCGCTGAACAACCCGACCGCGCCGACCGGAGTTGTGTTCCATGCGGCGGCGGAGCGGTTCCGGGAGAGCGGATCGAAGATCGAGTACATGGTGACGATCGAGGCGCCTCTGAGCGTGCTGACCTTCAAGACGCAGCAGGACGGCAAGACGGCGTTGGTGGATGCGCCTCTGATGGCAGTCGTCCGAGACTCCACGGGGCAGATTGTGGAGAAGTTTAGTAATGATTTCGCCGTCCAGGTACCTGCGAAGAACGTGGACGCCTACAAAGGCGGCAATCTGGAGCAGAACTTCAAGACCGAGCTGGCGTCGGGGACGTACTCGCTGGAAGCGGTGATGATGGACCGGAACGCGAGCAAGGTAGGGGTGACGAAGAGCTCGTTCACGGTCCCGGAGCCTTCGAGCAAGCTGGCGATGAGCGATGTGGTCGTGGTGCGCCGCACCGATCCGCTGAAGGACAATCAGATTCTGAATCCGTTCTATTTTCCCGGCGGCAAGGTCGTTCCGACCCTGAATGCCGACTTGAAAGGCGGGCCTGGAAACGTTTTGCCTTTCTACTTTGTAGCGTATCCGGACCCGGCCAGCAAAGACGCTCCGAAGCTGACCATGTCGTTCTACAAGGACGGACAATACCTGGGGTCAGCCGATGCGCCGCTGCCGGTGGTGCAGAGGGACGGCCGGATTCCTTACATCGCGAATCTGCCGGCCGACAAGTTCACGCCGGGGTCATATGAGATCAGGGTTGGGGTGACGCAGGGCTCTGCCAGCGTGTCCTCGAACGTCGACTTTCAGGTGCATTAATCTCAACCTGTGAGTATGCTGTTGGAACTCCGGCGCGAGAGGTAAACAGAGTTATGCGGTGGCTGTTGCTATTCCTGAGCTTGGCGTGGGCAGGAATGGCCGCGGCCCAGGACGACGCGGCTCTGGTGCAGCAGGCGATCGAACTGCAGCAGTCGGGCCATCTGGCCGAGGCGATCGCCGTCTACCGGAGTTTTCTGCAGGCGCATCCCGACGCGGCGGCGGTTCGGTCGAACCTGGGTGCCGCGCTCGCGGATGAGGGGCACTTCGACGAGGCGATTCAGGAGTACACCGAAGCGCTGAAGGCGATGCCCTCGAATTACGGAATCCGCTTCAACCTGGCGCTGGCCTATTACAAGACGGGGGACATCGCCCAGGCGGAGCGTGGATTCGACGCCGTGTATGCGGCACTGCCAACCACAGATCCCAATCGCCGGAAGGTGACGCTGCTGCTGGCGGAGTGCTATCTGCGCGAGGGTAAAAACCAGCAGGTGGTGCAGGTGCTGAATCCGATTGCGGATGCGAGTCCGGAGGATCAGACTCTGGATTACCTGCTGGGGACCGCGCTGCTGCACCAGGGCCAGACCGAGCGCGGGGCGCTGCTGATCCAGCGGCTGCTGAAGAACGGTGACACCGCCCAGGCGCACATGCTGATGGCATACACGCAATGGGAAGCCCATAACAAGGCAAAGGCCATTGTGGAGGTGGACCAGGCCATTGCGCAGGATCCGAATCTGCCGGAGGCGTACAGCCTGCGCGGAAGGCTGTCGTTTCTGGAGTCGGACCTGAAAGGGGCGGAGGCGCAGTTTCGCAAGGCGCTGGCGCTGGATCCGAACTTCTTCGATGCGCTGCTGTGGATGGGGACGCTGCTGCGGGAAGAGGGACGGCTTCCAGAGGCGCATGAGGCGCTGGGCCACGCGATCCAGCTGCGGCCAAAGGAGATCAGGGTCCGGTATCAGTTTGCGCGGCTGTGCTCCGATGAAGGCAACGACGAGAAGGCAGCCACAATTCTGGAGTCGCTGGTGAAAGACGATCCGGTGTACACCGAGGCTCATCGAACCCTCGCGACAATCTATTTCCGCCTGGGACGGACAGCAGATGGACAGCGGGAGAGGAAGGTCGTGCAGGCGATGGATGCAGCGATCCAGGGACGGGATCTGAAGCAGGGCCGGAGCCTGACCCAGTGAACTTGCGGCTGCCAATGGCGCTGGCGCTCGCGCTGGCCGGAGTGGTCCTGGCCACCGGCCAGACGGCTCGGACGTTCGATCAGCTTTCAAGCCAGGCAAAACAGGCCTACGAGTCCCATCAGTCGGACGAGGCGCTGAAGCTCTATGCAGCCGCGGTGCATATGCGTCCCGACTGGACCGAGGGCTGGTGGGCGCTGGGCATGATCCATTACGAAGCCGACCAGTATCCGGAATGCCGCGATGCCTTGCAGAGGATGGTTGCGCTGGACAAGTCGGCGGCGCCCGGGTGGGCACTGCTCGGGCTGTGCGAGTTCGAGACGAAGCAATACGACGATGCCATGCAGCATCTGAAACAGGCCCACATGCTGGTTCCTCCCAAAGAGCCCGGCGGACCGCTTCTGAACATGGCGGACTATCACCTGGCGATGCTGTTAACCCGCCAGGGAGCGTTTGAGCTGGCCCAGCAGATCTATCAGGAAGTGGCCCTGCAGGTGAAAAATAACCCTGACATGATGCTGGCCGCCGGACTGGCGTCGCTGCGGATGCCAATCCTGCCCGCGGATCTGCCCGCGGATCACCGGGAGGTGGCCACGATGGCGGGGAAGGCGTTCTGGGATCTGATCAATCAACCGCCGGCGCAGGCCGAGACAGACTTCAAGGCTTTGGTGGCTGCCTATCCGGACTTTCCCAACGTCCACTACTTCTACGGGACGTTCCTGGCGGCGCGGCATCCGGAGCGGTGCGCAGCGGAGTTTCGGGCCGAGCTGCGCCTTCGTCCGGACGACGTGCCGGCGCGCGTGCAGCTGGCGCTGCGAGATCTGAAGGAGCAAAAGACGGACGAGGCCGTGAAGCTGGCCAGGCAGGCCGTGGGCCTCAGCCCGGATTCCGTGGGCGCGCAGCTGGCCCTGGGGGAAGCCCTGCACACCGAGGGCGACGATCGAGCTGCGCTGACAGCCTACCTGGAGGCGGAGCGGCTGGACCCGATGAGCGCGGTGGTGCGGCTGTATCTGATGAAGGCCTACCGGGTCCTGGGGCGGGCTGAAGACGTGCGGCGAGAGCAGTCTGAATACAACCGCCTGACGGCGGCCCAGCCCAACTGGCCCTGAGTAAGGGCAGGGTTCCGCGGCGCTTCGGCGGACATTCCTGGACCCGATCCTCACCGGCGCATTCCTGAGCAAGAGCCATCCGGCGGCGGGGTACCCCTCCCCGTGAATAGCCGCCTGCCGGGCGTGCACGGTCTCGAAAACGAGCAAAATGAGGGGAAAACGACAGGGGTAGACACCGTGAAATACGGGGTGAAACACCTTGCTGATCGTTATTTTCATTTGGTTGGATTGTGCGGACGCGGGAAGCGTTATCCGTGTCCCTGCACATCAGCAGATACGTACAAACCCGCCTGCGGTAGTGAGCGGGGCTGACGAGTGAATGGCAAGAACAACTTCCACAGCGAGGCGAGCGATGACGATTGACTGGAGAGGCCTGGGGACGAGAGTCCTGTCGGCAGCGGCCGTTGCGATTCTGATTCTCACGACCCTGACGGGACGAGCGCAGACCAGCAGCGCAACCCTGACGGGGACCGTATTCGATACCGAGAGTGCGGTCGTTCCGGGTGCGACCGTAACGCTGACCAACGATGCCAGCGGAGCAGTCCGGCGCGGAGTCAGCAACGGGGATGGTTACTTCACATTCGCCGCAGTGCCGCCGGGATCGTACACGATCCGGGTTGAGGCCAAAGGCTTCGCTAAATGGGAAGGACGTGGCATTGCCCTCTCCTCGGGCGATGCTCGAATGGTATCGGCAATCAAGCTGAAGCCGGGAACCAGTGAAACCACGGTCGTCGTCCAGGCCTCCACTGGGCAAATTACTCCGACCGATTCGGGGCAGAAATCGTTCACCATCGGGCAGAACGTAATGCAGAACGTGGCCATCATCGGCCAGAATGCCGCCGAGTTCATCAAGATTATGCCCGGTATGGCGATGACCGGCGGAGTTCTGAACCAGAGCTCCTACGCCGCTTCCGATGAGGCGACCGGGAATGGCCCGGTCGGCAGCTTCGCGGCGAATGGCCAGCGCACGGGAGCCCTCGACATCACTTCCGACGGCGCCCACATTCTCGACCCCGGTTGCAACTGCGGCCAGACCGAGAACACTAACGTGGAGATGACCTCCGAAGTGACGGTCATGACCTCGAATTTCGGCGCCGATTCCGCCAAAGGGCCGGTAGTCATCAACACCGTCGGCAAATCCGGAGGCCAGCAGTTCCACGGCGAAGCGTACATGTATTCGCGCTATTACACCCTGAATGCGAACGACTGGCTGGGCAATAATGCCGGCGTCAACGGCGCGGGCCAGCAGCTCGCCCCACGTCCGGACACCAAGTACTTCTATCCCGGCGGCAACATCGGCGGACCACTGGTTCTTCCGGGCATGAACTTCAACAAGCACCACGACAAGATGTTCTTCTTCGTGGGCAGCGAGTACTACCACCAGATCGTGGACAACGGCATATACCGCGCTGCAGTGCCGACGGGTGCCAGCGCTCCCGCCACAACCATGAACATGCGGGCTGGAGATTTCAGCGACTCTGGCTATCTGAGCAAGCTGGCCGGATCCGCCATTACCGGAGTGCCCAAGGGTGGCGGCCCAAATGGGAACGCCTACACCAATGGCATCCTGAACCCTGGCAGCCTCGACCCGAACGGGAAAGCAATGATGAGCGTTTACCCGCAGGCGAATGCGGACCCATCCGTGAATCAGGGGTATAACTATGTCTCCTCCAGCACCCGCTACTCGAACATGTGGCAGATCCGCGGACGCGTGGACTACAACCTCAGCGATTCGACCAAGCTCTTCGTGGAATACAACCACCAGAACGACAATCGCGAAGAGAGCCTGGATACGCTGTGGACCGGCAACGCTCAGAGCTGGGACGACCCCACCACCCCATATCCCAGCCCCCTGCTCGAAACCAGCGACTCCGAGCTGGTCACGGCGAACATGACGAAGGTTTTCACTCCAACCCTGACCAACGAACTGATTTTCAACTGGAACTATATCAACCTGCCGAACAGCTTCCAGGACCCCAACAAGGTCAGCCGCGCTGGACTGGGTCTCAACTATCAGATGCTCTTCAGTCACGCCAACCAGAATAAGTTGATCTATCCGGAGCTCACGGGCTGGGGCGACGGTATCTCCAACCAGCTGAATGCCGGTTTCGAACTCGATAACGGCATCGTCTTCGCCAAGAAGACGCTGCCTTCGGTGGCCGACAACATCTCCAAGGTTTGGAAGACGCACACAGCCAAATTCGGCTTCTACTGGGAGCGGACGTGGAACTCGCAGCCGGGGCAGGGCGCTGTGAACGGTGTGGCTGTTTTCAGCAACTGGGGATCCAATACCAGCGGCAACGCGTACGCCGATATGCTCATCGGCCAGACTACCCAGTATTCAGAGCAGAACTTCAACGTGACTCCGGAATTCCGCTATATCTCCTCGGAGTTCTACGGGACCGATTCATGGAAGGTGGGACGGCGCGTAACCCTCGACTATGGTCTGCGCGTCTCGCACCTCGGTCCGTGGGTGGATACAACGGGCTATGGCTTTGCCGGATGGTATCCAAGCCTGTACGCACAGCACACGGGAGGCTCCTCTTCGCCTGGTGTAACTTTCCCCGGTTTCGAGTGGCATAAGGTCAACCCCTCCACCGCCGTGGCCGGTTCCGGGAGCACCCTGTTCTTCTACGACCCGCGCGGTGGCTTTGCCTGGGACGTCTTCGGCAACGGACGGTCTGTACTGCGCGGCGGCTACGGCATCTATTACTTCCACGACGAGCAGAACGTGCAGAACGGAGCTTACGGTATTGTCCGTGGGTCGTTCTCATCGCCCACGCTGTGGAGCCCGCAGATCAGCTCGATGTCGGCGCAAACCAGCCTCTCCGCTCCCGGAGCCATTACGGCACTGGACCCGAAGGACTCCCACGAGCCGCGCACACAAGACTGGAGTCTGACGGTTGCTGAGCGAGCGCCGTGGCACAGCCTTGTGGAAGTGTCCTATGTCGGCAATAAGTCCGATTATCTCAGCAACTACAACAACAACTTCGACCAGATCGACGACATCAATCAGGGAGGTCTGTTCCAGGCTAAAGGATGGCTGCCGGACTGCTACCCTTCAGGGCAGACAACGGACGGCGGAGCCTGTGGTAAATCTGGAGCCGACACCGGCTTCAACACGACCGACACACAGAATGCGCGGCCTTATCAGCCGTACAGCGGAATCAAAATCATCGATCACAAAATGTACTCGAACTATAACGCCATGCAGGTCTCGTGGAACAAGCAGCAAGGCCATTTCTACTGGCTGGCAAACTACACCTACTCCAAGGCGCTCGGTATCCGCGGCGAGAATGGCGCGGCGGCAGGCGATCCCACGAATCTGAGGAACGACTACGGAACGCTGCCCAACAACCGCACCAACATCATCAATCTCGCCTACGTCTACCAGTTCCCGACGCTGACCGGCGGCAACGGATTCCTGAAGGCATTTGCGAACGGGTGGGAACTCTCCGGCATCACGCAATATCAAAGTGGCTCGGACCTGCAGGCTGCGGGAACGTCCTCGAACTTCAACTACACCGCCTATATCCCCGCTGGAACAACGTTCATGGGCAAAACGGTCGTGAATGGGTTCCAGGCGAGCAACCAGAACATACTGGGTACGCCGGATATCACACTGATGCCCAAGGTGATCTGCAATCCGCGCAAGGGGCTAGCCAATAAGCAGTACGTCAACGGCAACTGCTTTGCGAATTTTGCCACTCCTGGTCAGCAGGGAACCTACATCTTCCCGACGCTGACCGGCCCAGGGTTCTTCAACAGCGATTTAACCGCTTTCAAGAACTTTGTCTTCGGGAATTCGGAAGATCGCAAACTGCAATTCCGGTTCTCTGGTTATAACTTCCTGAATCACCCGGTTCGGACCTTCGTACCCGGCGATCCATCCCTGAACCTCAACTTCAATGCGAGCGGCACTCAGGTTCCCAACGCTCCTAATGCGCCCTTCGGCTTTGCCGAGAACAAGACGGGACACCGCATCGTTCAGGGGGAGGTCAAATTCACCTTCTGAACCGGTTCCTGACCTGACCTCCAGCGAGGGGCGACCGCAAGCCGTCGCCCCCCTTTCTCTGAGGCCATGATCGCGGAAAGTCTTCAGAACACCCTGCGATTGTTCTGCGCCCCGGTGCATGGGCCTCCCGCACCGGGGTGTTTCTTTGTTGACGCGGTCCGCCTCCATCGGTCAAAGTGTTGACGGCGCGGCCCTGGAATGCGGGCGGCGGCCATGCAGATTCTCTATGACACGCCGTGAATTGCTTGCTCTCCTCGCCGCCGGAACCGCAGGAACGGGTCTGGCCTGGGCGCAGCAATTTGGAGGCATGGCGTCGCGCGGGGTAAAGCCACAGCCGCGCGGAAAACCCTCCGGCCTGCCCTTTCATGCCCACTTCACCGATGTAGCCGCGCACGCCGGTCTGCGCGAACCGATCATCTTCGGGCCTCCGGACCACTTCGACTACAACCTCGAGTCGATGGGCTGCGGTGTCGCTTTCCTCGATTTCGACAACGACGGCTGGCTGGATATCTTTCTGCTCTCGGGAACGCGCCGGGAAGGACCAGTCGAGGGGGCGAGCAATCGCCTCTATAAGAACAACCGCGACGGCACCTTCACCGATGTGACCGTGAGGGCGGGCCTGGTGAGCCAGGGCTGGGCGTTTGGTGTAACCATCGGCGACTACAACAACGATGGCTTCGAGGACCTCTTTGTCACCGGCTGGCCGGAGAACCGACTCTATCGCAATAACGGCGACGGCACCTTTACGGATGTGACGAAGGAGGCGGGGCTGCTCCATCCCGGCAAGCGCTGGGGCACAGGGTGCACGTGGGTGGACTACGACCGCGATGGCCATCTTGACCTTTTCGTCTCGAACTATACGGTCTTCGATTGGGACAAGGTCGCCCCTGCGGGAAAGAACCCCGACTGCAACTACAAGGGTGTATTGGTGAACTGTGGACCGCGGGGACTAACTCCCGAACGTCCGATGCTCTATCACAACAACGGCGACGGGACGTTTACAGATGTGACTGAGGGTTCCGGTATCGGCGCGGTGACGCCCGGGTACGGCCTCACCGCCGTGGCAGCCGATCTGGACGGCGACGGCTGGCAGGAAATCTATGTCGCCTGCGATTCGACCCCCAGCCTGCTCTTTCGCAACCGCGGCCATGGCGCCTTCGAGGAGGCGGGGCTGCAGTCGGGGTTGGCGGTGAACGAAGACGGCAACGAACAGGCCGGCATGGGCGTGGGCATCGGGGATTTCGACACGGACGGCCGGCTGGATGTCCTGAAGACTCACTTTGCGGAGGACACCGCGGCGCTCTATCGCAATGCGGGGCGGCTCGATTTCGACGATTGGACGCTGCGTTCATGGCTCGGGGTGGAGACGCGATACGTGAGCTGGGGCGCTGGGATTGCGGACCTGGACAACAACGGCCTGCCGGATCTGTTGT
>VFSW01001440.1_pt1 | contig 36334 bp, 29 predicted proteins | sample 5358111 | NCBI WGS metagenome assembly VFSW01 (sample SAMN11554181, study PRJNA540505) | mine drainage metagenome | isolation source: sediment from site ElyBrook_90M | place: USA: Ely Copper Mine, Vershire, VT | collected 2017 | reverse complement strand
ATCGTAGAGGGTCGCGCCGTCGGCGAGTTCCCACCGCTGATTGCCGTCCTTGTCCCTGGGCTGAATTGTCAGCACGGTCGTCACCTTGCGGTCGCCCGTGACGAGGTATTTCCCGGGAGGCAGCGGAAAGGTCGGCTTCTCCATGATCAAGCCGTGTTCCTCCAGCCACCAGTCCGCAGCGTCGAATTTCCACTGCGATGGCGCCACGCCGCCGGCCGCCTTCAATTGATCGTAGCGGTCCAGCTTGCAACCGCGCGGGCCCGGGTCCTGGCTCCAGAGGCCCCATGATTGCGCGCCGTTGCCGGAGGTGGCCCCGGGGTCTCCCAGCGCCGCGATGTACTGCGGCTCGATGCGCCTGAACTTCGAGAGGTCCACGCCTGACGCGTGAACCGGCTGCTGCAGGCCGGCAGCCAATATGAGGCATCCCATGGACAGGAGTGGGAGGCTCACGGACGGCACGAGGTGGCGGACATTCATGCGATTGCTCCGGTTGGACGATCTGATGACATCCTACACCAACGCGCGCCCCGGAGCTGGGCGGCGAAGTCACAGCGCCATATGAGACGGAAACTCTCACGGTAACGCACAGTTGGTGGCTATTTCGGAGCGACCATGTGGCCGAGATCTTTTTCGTTCTCGTTGCAGTACATCTCGAAGATGTCGTTGTCCGGCACGAGATTGTAGTTGATCTTTACGGTGATGGGCCGGATGTAATACTTCGGATCGTCCCAGGTGATCCCGGTTTCAAGATGGCCGAAGTCGCGGCGATAATAGCGCTCGGTCACATGCATGTCTTCGCTTCGGGGATGGCCCATGCCGTCGATCGGAGTGTCATCGTTGAAGCCGCGTGTTTCTACAACGAAGGTGTCGCCTTCCCACCGTCCGATCGAGTAACCGAGGCGCGCGGGGAATTCAAACTCCGCCGGGAACTTGCGGCCGTCGGTGAAGACCTGACGGTGCTGGTTGTCGATCTCGTAAACGATCATCGTCTCCTTCGGCGCCTGAACGATCTTGAACGGCTCGGAAAGCAGGGAAAGCACGGGCCAGCCGTAGCGGTTGTGGCAGACATCTTTGACGTTCCGGCTCTGCTGCCGCTGCTTGAACGCCGCCTGGCCCGCGGCTGTCATAACCTGCTCACCCGGTTTGGCGTCGAGCAGAGCGTTCAGTCCGTATTTGTGGACGGTGAAGATCTCCATGCCGATGTTGGCCTCTTCATCGGCGGCCGGCCCATAAAATTTCTTCATTTGTTCGAGGCTGAAGGTCTCGTGCATCCAGACGCCGGTGAGATCGGGCTTGCCTTTGGCGGCGCGCGGCGCGGGCGCGGAAAGGTTGGGCCTGCCGTCTTTCATCGGCGTGCCTGCCGGGATGTGGTTGAGCCACTGCGCCGGGAGAGGAAGCGCAGCGAATGCGAGGAGAATGCGGAATCGCGAAGACATCGGTTGTCATTCTATCGGAACAATCCCGCTGCTTGCGCTGTATGCTTCCCGGTTCGTGCTGCGCTCTGGCATTGGCGCTGTTCAGAGCCGGGTTCGAGGGCTCTGGCAAGCGCAGCGGCCCGGCTAAAACCAGCAGCGCGCTTGGAAGAAGGACGGCGGTCGAAGGCTCGGGGATCGCGGTCAGCGTACCTGCCGCGAGGTTTTCAAATGGGCTGCCGGAAACGCCAAAGTTGCCCGCATTTCCTCCCACGCAAGCCTGTACCGCGCTAGACTTCTACCAATGCCGGCAATCCGCGTGATGATCGTCGACGATCACCCTCTTGTCCGTGGCGGACTTCGGTCTTTGCTCGAACGAACGGGTGAGTTCGTCGTTGTCGGAGAGGCTTCCGACGGCTATGAAGCCATCGAAATGGCAACCCGGTACGCGCCGGATGTGATCCTGCTCGACGTTGCCATGCCCCGTCTGAACGGCACCGATGCGGCGCAATACATTCTGGAAAAGCTTCCGTCGGCGGGCGTCATCATGCTCAGCATGCACGCCGACGAGAGCTATGTCCTGCGCGCCCTGAAAAGCGGCGCGCGCGGATACCTCCTCAAGGCCTCGCCGGAATCCGACGTTCTCGCGGCCATACGGGCCGTGGCGTCCGGACACGCCTGGTTCAGTCCGGCAATCACGAAAATCCTGGTCGAAGAATACGTTCTCGAAATGCGCAGGCGGGGAGTGGAAGACAGCTACGATCTGCTGACGTTTCGCGAGAAGGAGATCCTGCAACTGCTCGTCTCCGGCAGGAACAACCGCGAAATATCGTCCACCCTGAACGTGAGCGTCGCCACCATCGAGACGCACCGCAACAACATCTTCCAGAAACTACACGTTCATAATCTGCCGGAGCTGATTCTGTATGCGGTGCGGAAAGGCCTTGTCACCTGAGCGGCGCGGATCTCTTCCGACAGCGGCAGTTCGAATGAGATCATGGCGCCTCTGCCGGGCTCCGAGTCGAGGTTGAGAACGCCCCCCAGCCGCGCGATCCGCTCTTCCATGCCCAGAATTCCGAGGCCGGTCTCGTGCAGCGGCTCAAACCCTTTTCCGTCGTCCTGAATCGAAACCCTGAGCCGCCGCTCTTCCGTCTGGCGGACATAGATCCTGATCTGGCGGGCGCCGGAATGGCGCACGGCGTTGTTCACGGCCTCCTGCACCACCCGGTAAACGCAGGTGCGATGCTCCTCGGGCAGATCTTCGAGCGTGCCTTCGGCCGCCACGTCCACGTGGATTCCGCCCGCGCGCGAAACCTCGCGCGCAAGCCATTTCAAAGCCGGAAGCAGGCCCAGATCGTCCAGCATGGTGGGGCGCAGAAGCAGAGAGATGTTGCGCACCACGCTGGCGTTCCGCTGCGTCATGTCCTCCACCAGCTGCAACTGGCGGAGCGCCTCGTCCACATCCCTGCGTTCGACCGCGGAGCGCAGATTGCCGAGCCCCAGCACGATGGCGGACAATACCTGGCCCACTTCATCGTGCAGTTCGCGCGAAATTCTGCGCCGCTCGTTTTCCTGCGCCGACACCAGCTCCGCCGAGAGCCGCTTCAACTCGTTCTGCGCCGTGAGCACCTGCTGAAAGCGGAGTTCCGTCTCGCGCTCCAGCCCCAGAATCCGCCAGAGCGATAATCCGGCCAGCACAATCCCCGCTCCCAGCGTGAATACGAGGAGCGAAGCCAGCCGGGTCCGGAAGGAGGAAAAGAGATCCTTCACGTTCAGGCTGCTGGCGTCGAACTGCTGCTCGCTCAGTTCGTGAATCCGGTCGGTCAGATCCACCGCCAGCATTCTGCGGGGCAAAAGCTGCTTGTCGATGAAAGTGTTGGCGCGCGCCCGCCGGTCGTCCGGGTTCCAGGCCAGCACCGGGTCGATCGCGTCCAGATAGGCCCGCAGCTCTTTCTGGAACTGGTCGAAAACCGCGCGCTCGCCCGGACGCACCAGATGCTCGTAGTCCGCCGCGCCCGATTCGATCCGCCGGCGCGCCTCGAAGAACGCGGCTTTGTGGCTGGCGGCCATCTCGTCGCTGGTGTCGAGCAGATAATCGCGGATGTAGGTGCCGGAGATGTAGATATCGGACCGGAGTTTTTCGAGCGTGCGGTCGCGCTCGACGAAATCCTGACGGATCTCCTCCTGGCGCACTTCGATCTGAGAAGTGAACGACAGCGCGCTGAGACCGAGAACGGCCATCAGCAGCAACAGCCCGCCGAAGCCGCACCAGAGGAGGATGCGGGTCTGCCGGCTGAAAGCTCCCTGCCCTGTATTCAACGAACCTCCGGTCTTGGACTCCATTCGCGGGCTTGCCGGAGCGCCTCTTCCAGTTTCGCAAACGAGAAACCGGGATCGTTGCAGAGCTCGATCAGCTCCGCTTCATGCGCTTCGATTTCGGAAACCACGGCCGGCAACTGCTCGGCGATCGGCAACGGTATCGACAGGACGCCGTTGCAGTCGGCGTGGAGCAGATCGCCCGGCGAGATCCGCAGGCCGCCGATGTTCACGGTATCGCCGAATTCCGTCACGTGCGCATAGGAGTGGGACACGCACAGGCCTTTCGCAAAGCATTGAAAGCCCATCGCCTCCACGGCGCCGAGATCGCGCACCGTTCCGTTGGTCACGTAACCGACGCAGCCCAGGGCTCTGGCGATCTGGGCGTGAAGCTCGCCCACCAGCGCTCCGATACCCGGAATGGCGCCGACGTCTTCAACGACAAGAATCTTGGGCCCGGGGAAGCTCGCGACGTATTCCCACCAGTCGGGGCGCTGATAGTAACAAAGTCCCGTGATGGGCGGCGCCGAGGCCCGCATCCGGCCGGTGACTGCGTATCCCGCGGCGGGGGGCAGCTTCGGCGTCAGGCAATGCGTATCGCCGTGCACGTATCCCTCATTGCGCATGCGAACATTGAACGTTTCGATGGCGTTGGAGATCGTGCACGTGTCCGTGCGCCGCAAAAAGGCGAGCAATCCGGGCGAAATCTGCTGTAGTGTTTTCAGTGTTTTCATCGGTGGCTAAGAAGTGGGCGCACTGCCTCTCCGTCAGTATAGAGCGTTGAAATCGACCGGCGGAATACAGGTCTTACCCGATTCTTCCCGGAATTCCGCATGACGGCGTTACTCCGCGCCCTGTCTTGCCGCGGTCTGAATGCGCAGCCGCCTGCCGTCGCTGACCACCGTAACCAGACCCTGCTCGTCGGTGCGAAACACCGTGACGCGCCGTTCCCGGAGCGCCTCCAGAGTGAGGGGGTGCGGGTGTCCGTAGCTGTTGTCGAACCCGGCCGAGACGATACCGAAAGCCGGGCGCTCCAGATCGAGCAACTCGGGCGTGCTGGAAGTCCGGCTGCCATGATGGCCCACCTTCAGCACGTCGTCGCGCCGCAGCAGGCCGTCGGCGGCGAGTTCCCTCTCGATGGGTTTCTCCATGTCGCCGGTGAGCAGAAACGAGGTCTGGCCGAAGCGGACGCGCATGACGAGCGAGTCGTCGTTCTTCGGAACGGAGGCTGCGGTATAGTCCGGCCCGGGCGCGAGCACCTCAATGGGCGCGCCGCCGAAGGCAAACGGCGGGCCGCGCTGCATGTGCCGGATGGCGATGTGGAGGCGATCGGCCGTGTCCCGGACACTGCGCCATTCCGGGCTGTCCTGCGTCGCGCCGGTCCACAGCTCGCGCGGGTGGAAGTTTCGCAGCACCGCGCTCATCCCGCCCATGTGGTCTTCGTGGGCGTGGGTCATCGCGACCACGTCCAGCCGCTTGATGGAGCGCGACCACAGGTAGGGCGAGACGACGTCCTCGCCGATATCGATCCCCGGCTTCTTTTTTCGCCCGAACGACGGGATGCCGCCGGCGTCGATCAGCATCAGCGGGCCTTGTGGAAAGGCCGCGAGCAGGCTGTCTCCCTGGCCGACGTCGATCGCGCTCAGTTCGAACCGGCCCCGCTCGACGACCGGCGGAAAAGGATGGATCACGATGACCGCGAGCGCCGCCGCCACCGCCAGCCAGGCGAGGGCGCGCGGGGATCTCCGTTTCATCCGCAGCGCGGCGGCAATCAGCGCCGCGGCGAAGATCGCGGCCAGCCAGAAGGGCGGCGCGGGGATGCGCCAGTCCGGCTCCCAGCGCGCGTGCAGACCGACGGCGGCGCGAGCCACGGACAGCAGCCAGGCGCACAGGTGCGCGAGCGGCCCCGAGTTCAGCGCAATGGCGGCGAACCCCAGGGGCACAATCGCGCTCAGGACCGGCACCACAATGGCATTCGCCGTCAGGCCCGAGACCGACATGCGGTGGAAGTAGACAATCATCGGCAACGCCAGGCCGAGCTGAATGAAGAACGAGGCAATGAAGATGTCCCACAGGTAGAGACAGCAGCGCGCCGTTGTGACGGCGGCGAAACGCGCGATGCGGTCCGGAAGGCCCGAAAGCAGCGACAGCGTGTGGGCGAGCAACCTCATTTCCACCCGGAACTGCGCGGACTTCGGGGCCATGCGGACGTCGTTCTTCGGGTTATCGAGGTCTTTGAGACCGCGCGCCAGCGGCTCTGAAGTGGCATTGAGCACCGGCACGACGAAGGCCCCGATGAGCGCGACGGCGAGGAAGGAAAGCTGGAAACTGGCGTCGAACAACTGCGCCGGGTCCGCGATGACGAAGATCAGGGCCACGGCGGCGAGGATGTTCAGCAACCGGCCTTCGCGGAAGAAACAGCGCCCGAGGCCGTAAAGGGTCATCCCGGCGGCCGAGCGCAGGACGGGCGCCTGCCACCCGGTCACGCCCGCGTAGAGCCAGGCCATCAGGATGGTGAGCGCCAGAGCCACGCCCCGCGGAACGGCGCAGATGCGGAGAAAGAAGAGAAATACGGCGGCCAGCACGGCGACGTGGCTGCCGGAGATGACCAGGGCGTGGAAGGTGCCGGTGGAGCGGTAATCCTCCGTCCACATGCGGTCGAGTTTGGCGGTGGCGCCGATCAGAACGGCCTGCATCATGCCATCGGCAAAGGCGTCGTTCGCATAGAGACGGTCGAGGCGGGTGAGCGCCGCTGAGCGGATGGCAAAGATGAAGCCCGCGAGGCGGTTGCCGCAGCGCCCGGGGAGGGTGTGGACGGTTGCGGCATCGCCGGTGGCGGTCCAGTAGACCTGCTGCCGGGCGAGGTATTGGACCGCGTCGAAGGCGCCGGGATCGTTGTAATTGTGCGGGCGGCGGACTTTGCCCTGGAACTCGACGCGCGTGCCGTAGGGAAGATCGGGAAACTCCGAGTGCGAAGACAGCGAAACCTGAGCCCGCGCGCCGGGGGCCAGTTCCACGGTGAAACGCTCGCGGTCGGCGGCGACCAGGGCGGGGTCGACCACACAGCCTTCAAAGATCGCCGGGGTATTGTCGGCGACGCTGAGAACCCGGGTGGGGTGAGCGGGACGGGCGGCGGGGAGCGCGATGCCGGCGAAGACCAGCGCCACCAGGCGACCGGCGAAGGCGGCGCGGCGGGAGCCCGAAATTTACCGGGCGCGGGCTCGACGGGCGACCGGGGCGCAGGGGGCGCATGCTTCAGCCGCGGGTAGGGGCTTATCGCGGGCTACAGCGACGCCCGCGCCGACGGCGGCGAACGGCAACAGGAGCGGTTCGTGAAAGCGCATATGACTTTGTGGCCATACGCGCTTTAATTCTCAGGAAGCTTGCCTGCAGGACTTCGGTCGAAAGGGAGCCGGGACAGGGGAACCCAGATGATCGAGCCACGCGAGGACGACAAATGTCTTGTGCGCGCGGGCGTCGGGCTGGCGCCAGCGCTCGCAGACCTCAGGATCGAAAAAGTCTGACATCAGACGGTACGAATGACAAGTTTCGGAATACTCCGCTTCGATAACGCAAGCCCCCTGGAACTCGGCAAGACACTCCAGCTCATCGAGGGAGAGCCCCTGCAGGAAATCTGAAACGGCGGGACGGTTGACGGGGATTGCGTCGCGAAGAAGGGCACCGACCAGGGAAGAGCGAGAGGCGACAACAGCCAAATTTAGCTCCATGTGGTACGGAAAATTACCCACCGATTCCATTATCCCGAACCGGCGCGGGCAAAAGCAAGAGCAGTCTTTTCGCGATTATTTAATCGCTACGGTGGTGACGATCTGCGTGGGAACCGCCGGATTCTGGCTCGGAATACTGTTCATCAGGACCTGAATCCCGACATAATTCCCGGTGGGCGCCGTGGAGGGTATCTGAATATTGATCTGCCAGACGCCCGCGAGATCGGGAGCCAGACCTGAATACTCAATGCCGGAGGCGGGGACCGCCATGGCGCTGGAGCCCGAGCCCAGATAAATCACGGGTGGATTCTGCAACGCCGGCACGGGTCCGGTGGCGGCCTGGCCGTCCGGCGGAGGGGCGGCGACGGGTCCCTGCCCGGTTCCGTAAATGGTGAGGAATTGTCCGCGAACAACGGCATTTGTGGGAGAATTCAGAGTGCCATCCACAAAATTAAGCGCCGCCACCTGGCCGGTGCCGGTGCCGCCGACGGTGAAAAGACCGGGCGAGGCCGTCGCGAGAGGGATCTCGGCGCCGCCGTAAATCTGGCCGGTGGACTGGCGAATCGCCTGGATATCCGCGGTTCCCCCGGTGGGGAGGGTGAGCGAGAGCGGCAGGTTGATTTGCGACGGCGAAACATAGAAGAGCACGGACGGCGCGCCGTTCACGAGGACCTGGGTATCGGCCAGCACGGTCGGCAGAGGGAACGCGGTGGCGGTATCCGTCCCGTTGGCGACGATGTTGGTGTTCACCGAAGGGAAAACGGCCGCGAACGCGCCTGGGGCGAGCGCCCGCCCGACGATGTAATTCGCCGCATTGACGACGCTGAGTTGCGGGGCGAAATAGAGAATGCGATTAATTCCGTCGGCGATCAGCAGATTGTCGAACGCGTCGACGAAGCCGGATCGCGGAGAAACGGCGGGCTGGGAGGCGTCGGAGGTGTAGTTGCCGACCGGCAACATGTCGATGGAAGGGAAGTGCAGGAGCCGGTTCGCGGCCTGATCGGCGACCCAGAAATCTCCGCCCGCGGACATGGCGATCGAGGCCGGCTGGCTCATGCCGGCGGTGACGGCGAACGACGCACTGGCGCCGTTGGTCAGACTCGACGCCTGCCCGAAAATCTGCACGCGCCCGTTGGCGGTATCGGCGATCAGCAGACGGTCCCGCGGATCGACCGCAACGGCGCGCGGCGCGAACAAGCCGGAGGTGGTGGAAGCAGCCGCGGACGAACTGAAGTCGGACTGCCCGAGCACAATGGACGCACTCATGCCGGTGGAGAAGGGCTTCTGAAACAGGAGAACGCGGTTGTGCGCGGCATCGGACGCCACCAGCCACCCGGTGTTGGCGACGGTGGCGTCGGCGCCGTCTTTGGTCAAGGCCAGGCCCGCGGGCGCGCTCATGGTTCGCTGGGTTGGGTCTGTCACGGACGCATTGAAACCAGCCTGCCCGATGACGATATCCGCCGTTTCGAGCGTCTTACTGCCGGACGGCGGGTTGAACGGGGTCGGAAAGCGAAGAATCCGGGAGTTCGACGTATCGGCCACATACAGATTTCCAGCGGAATCGACAACCAGGCCGGAGGGGTGATTGAGCCCCTGCGCGTTGGGCATGGTTGGATCGTTCGTCGGGTAATTCACCATGGTGCGCAGTAAATCGGGCTGCCCGATGACGAGATCCGCGGCCTGGCCGTTCTGCATGGTATTGAAATTATTGAAACCCAGAATGCGATTGTTGAGCGTATCCGCCACATAGAGGTGGGGCGGGGTTGCGCTGGAATCCAGAATGGCCGTGCCCGAGACGGCGGCGAGTGCTCCGGAAAAGCCGAATTCCCTGCCTACGACGAGATTGCTTCCAAAATAGGGGAAATCCAGCTGGCCGATGACGCGCGTGGCGGACGAAGCGGGTCCGGAGGCGGCGATCGCGGACACCAGCACGCGATTATTGCCGCTGTCGGCCACATACAGTTCACTGCTACCCGTTGCGAACTCGACCGGCGCATTCAGCGAACTGCTGGAGGCATCGCCCGCGCCGCGATTGGCTTTTGCGCCGGCGAAATCGGCTTGCCCGATCACGCTGCCGGCCGTGGGAGAGAACTGGGTTGCCTCAGCGGGCCATGTATCGACCGAGCCGAAGACCATCACGCGGTTGTTGGCGGCGTCGGCCACGAGGATATTGGACCCGACAGCGGCCACCCCGAGTGCGTTGCCGACCGTGACATTGTTGACAGCGGCCAGGCCGGTTTGTCCCGATCCGGAACCGAGAATCCGGATGGCGGTCGCATTGGGGCCGATGCCGGGCGCATAAACGACAACGCGCTGCGCCTGATCGGCCACGAGCATTCGGCCGGTGGAATCGAAAGCCACGCCGGTGGGGTGCAGCAGAGCGTTCTTTGCAGTCTGGGAGGCCGGGGCGACGCTCGAAACGAAATCCGCCTGGCCGACGGCCAGATCGGCGGAGGGGCCGTTCAAACCGGCGGTCAATACCGCGGCCGGAAAGCGCAGGACCCGGTTGTTGCCGGTGTCGGTGACCCAGAGGTTGCCCGCGGCGTCGAAGGCAAGGCCGGTTTTCGCGATAAACGACGTGCCGCTGGAAAGAAGCAGCGTGGCGGCTTTGATGCCGCCGGTGTTTCCGTTGAAGCCTGAAAACGAAGTCTGCCCGAGGATCAGATTCGGAAACTGATACCCCGCGGGTTGCGAAAAAGGCGCCGGGTAGCGCAGGATGCGATTATTGCCGGAATCGGCCACGTACAAATTGCCGGCGCTGTCGACGGCGAGTCCGGTAGGGCTGCGCAGGCCGGTGGAGAAAGCGCCGCCGTTCGGGCCCTGCGACAGGTTGGTAAACCGGTCCGGCTGCCCGAGAATGAGATCGGCAAAGGACCCCGCCGTCAGTTGCGTGGTGTACCGGAACGCGAGCACCCGGTTGTTGCCGGTATCGGCAATGTAGACGATGGGCGGCGAGACCGAATTATCGACGGCGATACCCAGCGGCTGGGACATCTCGCGCCCTTCGACCACGTTCGGACCGTAGGAATCGAACGCCGTGGGGTTGCCCGCGGTGCCGATGAAATGCGGATCGCCGAAGACCTTTACGGGTTTGACGAAGAGCGACTGGGCGGAGAGCGCACCAGCGAACACAGAGAAGAGAGCCAGCGGCAGGACAACACTATTAGGGCGCAAGTCTACACAAAGATAACATGCGGACCGGGTATCCATGCGGCTTCAGGCGGCGCGGGCGGCGAGCGGTTGGGGTTTGCGCGGGGCGCAAGCGGCTTCGCGAGCCTGTTTGAGGCGGTTGTCGCGGTCGATGGCGCGGTTGATTTCGGCGTTGGAAAAGACGAACCCATTTTGGGCGGGGTCGAACGGTAACCCGTTGGAGAGACTGAGCTGGGCGAGGAGCTTGGCTTCTTCGAGATCGTGCGCCTGCTGCTGTTTGCGCTCGGCCTGGAGGGTTTTGAGCTGTTCGAGATTGCGGTGCAGGGTGCGGTTGATGCGCTGCTCGCAGAGGAAGAGCAGATTGAATTCCCTGGCGTGGTCCGGGAAGGTGCGGGCGTCGGCGAGGGCGATCTTGATTTCGTGGCGTTCGTGTTCGTGGCCGAGCGCAAACATGTTGTCCTCGATGGCGCGGCATCGTTTTCCCTGTTGCATTCCCACAAGACCTGTGCCATTCTTGTTTTGGAATCCCACAGGAGCGGCCTGGAAGAAGTCGCGGGCCGGAAGAAGCGAGGGAATCCTACAGGAGCCTGGAGCATGGGCGATAAAAAAGACGTCTGGCAGGGCACGCTGGCGCTGATGGTGCTGAAGACGCTGGATGTTCTGGGAGCGCAGCACGGTTACGGCATTGCCCGGCGCATCGAGCAGATCAGCGAAAATCTGCTGGCGGTGAACCAGGGGACGCTTTACCCGGTATTAATCAAACTGGAGCAGGAAGGCGCCATCTCATCCGAGTGGGGCGTTTCCGATAACAACCGCAAAGCGAAGTTTTACACGCTGACGAAGTCCGGGAGGAAGCATTTGCAGGCGGAGTCGCAGCACTGGCGGCAGACCACGGAAATCATCGCGCGGTTCTTCGCGCCGGGGAAGGCGTCGTGAGACCGCGCGGCCGCTTGATTGCGAGCCGGATCGCGCTTACGCTGATATTGGTTATCGGGGCTGAGGAAAACCTATGGACATCAAACGCGAAGGCGTCGCCAGAAACAAACTGATCCGCCGGGCGATCTATCTGATGCTGGCGGCGGCCGCGGTGGCGGCGGCGGGCTGGCGCATCAATCAACTCAAGCCGGCCGCGCCCACGGTGGAACGCGGCACGGTCTGGATCGACACGGTGAAGCGGGGCCCCATGGTGCGCGACGTGCGGGGCATCGGCACGCTGGTGCCCGAGGACATTCTGTGGATTCAGGCGGAGTTCGACAGCCAGGTGAACAAGATCCTCAGCCAGTCCGGCGACGAGGTGAATCCGGACTCCGTGCTGCTGGTGCTGACGAATCCGCAGATGGAGGCCGACGCCAACGATTACGAGTGGCAGACGAAACAGGCCGAAGCCAATTACGCCGATCTCAAAGTGCGGCTGCAGAGCCAGACGTTCGATCAGCAGAGCGTCGCGGCGACCGCGCAGGGCGATCTGAAGCAGGCGCAGATCACGAAGGAAATCGAAGAGAAGCTGCTGGAAGCGCATCTGGAATCGCAGCTGAACGCGAAGCTGGCCATCGCCAAATGGGAGCAGGCGGAGGGCAAGGCGCAGATGGAGAAACAGAAGCTCGACATCATGAAGCAATCGGTGGACGCGCAGCTGGAAGCGCAGAATGTGCAGATCGAGAAGCTGCGCGCGACGTGGCTGCTCAAAAAGAAACAGGTGGACGATCTGACGATCCGCGCCGGTATTAAAGGCCGCATGCAGGAGATGACCCTGCAGGTGGGACAGCGGGTGAAGCCGGGCGACGTGCTGGCGAAGGTGGCGCAGCCGTGGAAGCTGATGGCCCGACTGCAGATTGCCGAGACGCAGGCGAAGGACATCGTGCTGGGCCAGCATGCGTCGATCGATACGCGCAACGGCATTGTGCCGGGCCACGTGAGCCGGATCGACGCGTCGATCGTGAACGGGACGCGGACGGTGGATTGCAAGCTGGACGGCCCCCTGCCTCCGGGCGCGGTGCCCGACCTGAGCGTGGACGGAACGGTGGAAATCGAGCGCCTGCAGGACGTGATCTACGTGGGGCGGCCGGTGTTCGGGCAGCCCAACAGCCCGGTGAGCCTGTTCAAGCTGGATGGCGACGGGAAGAACGCAACGCGCACCGCGGTCAGGCTGGGCCGGGCGTCGGTGAACAGCATCGAGATTCTGGACGGCCTGAAACCGGGAGATCAGGTGATTTTGTCCGACATGTCGAACCAGGATGAGCACCCCCGGATTCGATTGAATTGAGATCGCGAGGAGACGTTTCACAATGACCGAACCTTTAGTCAACATGCAGGCGGTAACCAGGGTCTTCGTTACGGATGAGGTCGAGACCCATGCGCTCGCGGGCATCGATCTGGAAATACAGCGGGGCGAGTATGTATCGATCTCGGGCCCTTCGGGCTGCGGGAAGTCGACGCTGCTGGCGATTCTGGGGTTGCTCGACTCGCCTACGGACGGAGCTTACGTGCTGAACGGGCGGCCGGTGCAAAGTCTGAAGCTGAGCGAGCGCGCGCGGATTCGCAATCGCGAGATCGGTTTCGTGTTTCAGGCGTTCAATCTGATCGGCGATCTTACGGTCTACGAGAACGTGGAACTGCCGCTGACCTATCGCGGGATGGGGAGCGCGGAACGAAAGCGGCGGGCGCAGGAAGCGCTCGATCGCGTGGGCATGTCGCATCGCATGAAGCACTATCCGGCGCAGCTCTCGGGCGGCCAGCAGCAGAGGGTGGCGGTGGCGCGGGCGCTGGCGGGCGATCCTTCGATCCTGCTCGCGGACGAGCCTACGGGCAACCTCGATTCGGCCAATGGCGAGGCCGTGATGGGGCTGCTGACAGAACTGCACAAGGGCGGGGCGACGATCTGCATGGTGACGCACGATCCGCGCTATGCGAGTTACGCCGATCGCTCGATCGATCTGTTCGACGGGCGCATTGCGGGGACGAAGTCCGCGAATGGCGCGGTTGCGTAGTCATGCCGGGCAGCGCCGGCGATATACTGTCACCGTGAAAAGACTACTCGGAACAGCGGTGGCGATGGCGTTGGGCGCGAGCGCGGCGGCGCAGGCCGCGAAGTGCGATCGCGCCTGTCTGGACAAGACGGTGGATTCGTATCTGGCCGCGCTGGTGGCGCACAATCCGGCGCTTGTCCCGATCGCGGCCAACGCGAAGTTCGTGGAAAACACGGTCCCCATGAAGCCGGGGGAAGGGCTTTGGAAAACCGCGTCGGCGGTGCCCACCACGTTCAAGATCTATGTGCCCGACCCGGTTTCGGAAGAGGTCGGATTCATGGGCGTGATGCAGGAAGACGGCAAGCCGATCCAGCTTGGGCTGCGGCTGAAGATCGTCAACGGGAAGATCGTGGAGATGGAGCATTTGATCGCGCGCGACCTCAGACCGGCGAGCCTGGCCAATCTGGAGAAGCCGCGGCCGGGACTGCTGGCGACGGTGCCTCCGGCCGAGCGCGTTTCACGGGACAAGATGCTGCAGATCGGGACGTCGTATTACGACGCGATCGTGAAGAGCGACGGCGACGCCGCTCCGTTCGCCGACGACTGCCTGCGGCATGAGAACGGGATGCAGACCACGGGCAACAAGCCGCCGGCGACGCCGGGGTTCGGAACCATGGGGGCCATGGGGTGCCACGATCAGCTGAATACGCGGGCGCTGAGCTACATCACGCGGATCGAGCCGCGGCGGGTGGAGATTGCGGATCCGGAGACCGGCCTGGTGTTCGGGCTCTCGCAGTTCCGGCAGCCGATGGAAGAGAAGACGCTCAGGATTGTGGGCGTTCCCGGCGTGGAGTCGATTCCGATGAATTTCAAGCCCTTCGATCTGCCGGCGGCGCACATTTACAAGATCCGGGACGGCAAGATCCACGAGATCGAGGCGATGGGTTTCACGATGCCTTATAACTCGAAGACCGGCTGGGAAAAATAACGCCCGGCCTCGCACTCCCGCGCGTGTATCCGATTGTGGATACGGGGACGCTCGCGCGTCTGGGCTTCGATCCGGTGCGTGCCGCGGGCGCCTTCCTCGAAGGCGGCGCCCGAATCCTGCAATTCCGCCATAAGGGTTTCTGGAGCCGGGAAGCGGTCGCGCAGGCGCGGGAAATCGCCATGCTCTGCGGGGGCGCAGGCGCTCTGTTCATCGTGAACGACCGCGCGGACTACGCGGGCGTTTTGCACGCAGGTTTACATTTGGGCCAGGACGATCTGCTGCCCGCGGACGCACGCGCCGTGGTTGGAGCGGAGGCCGTTGTGGGGCTCTCCACGCACAATCCGGATCAAATGCGCGCGGCGGAAGGCGAGCCCGTGGATTACGTGGCGTTCGGACCGGTGTTCACGACGGCGACGAAGGAACGCGCCGATCCCACGGTCGGCATTGAAGGGCTCCGCACCGTTCGTGCTCTCACGAAGAAGCCTCTGGTCGCGATCGGCGGCATTACCCGGGACAACGCGCCGATCTGCTGGAGCGCGGGCGCGGATTCGGTGGCGATTATTGCCGATCTGCTGCCAACACCGTGCACGGCGCGGGCTTTGCGCGAGCGCATGGAGGAATGGCTGAGGCTTTAAGAACGCAAAAACCCGGCTCTCTTCCGCTTCGAAGAGAGCCGGGCTGGGTGAAGAAGGTTCCGAACGCTTAGAAAAGGTACTTCAGAGCGAACTGAATGACCCGCGGGTTAACGGTGGTGCCGGTGATCTGACCGAACGTGCCGGGGGTTGACACCGCGAGGTTCACAGGATTGGCGAACTGAGCGTGATTGAGGAGGTTGAAGAATTCCGCGCGGAACTGCAGGGTCTGTGTTTCCCGTATCCGCGTGGTCTTGATCAGGGACACGTCGAAGTTGAACTGGCCAGGACCAGCCAGGATACCGACTCCGGAGTTCCCGTATCCCGTACCGTTTCCAATCTGCGGCAGAGCCGAGCTGCAGAAGGCGCCGGCATTGACGTAGCCGGGACCTCCGCTGGCGCCACCCAGTCTCGATTCGACGCCACCGGGCGTCACGGCCGAGCTATAGGTGGCTCCGGGGCACATCTCGGCGCGCGAAGTATTGGTGCCGAAAATGGTCCCGCCCGCCGCATCGGTGATGGTCAGCGGAGTGCCGCTCTGAAGCGTGGTGACGCCCGAAAGATTCCATCCCTCAAGCAGATATTTCGCGAATCCCTGGTGCGTGCCAAAGGGTAAATCGTAGGCGTAGTTGACGATCAGGCGCTGCGGACGATTGAAGGCAACCGGCCCGTATTGCTGCGCCAGGTTGGTTGGATCGCCGCTGTTTCCCGCGTTGGCGGTCAAATCGCCCATATCCCTGCTGAAGGTGTAAGACGCCTGCATGCTCAAGCCGTGGGACAGCTGCTTCCTGACGGTAGCCTGAAAGCTGTTGTAGTTCGATATGCCGTCGAATGCCGTACCGGTCAGGCCGCCCGAAATGTAACCAAGATACTGAACGCGGGCATTGACATTGGCGAGGGTGTTGGTGGTGATGCCGTTGATGGGAGTGGCCGCGCTGGCCAGTTGCGCAACGTTGTAATCGTGGTAGGTATCGACCAGGTTGATGGCGCTCGACCCTACATAGCCGACTTCCAGCACCCAGGTGGGCGCGAACTGATACTGAAGGTTCACGTTGTATTGGCGCACGAGCGGCGTATGAATATTCGGGTCGAGGAACGCCTGGTTGAGGTTCGAGCCGGTGAGCGTGGACGTGTTGTACCACCGGGCGGGGAAGCCGAGCGGCGTGGTCGGATAGGGATTCTGGCTGCTGAAAGTATTCTGGGCGGACGGATAGTCCAGCGTGATCGAGTAAGGGTAGCCTTGTTCGAGCCCGTGCACGAACCGGTCGCCCGCGATACGGTCGTAGAACATGCCGGCCCCGCCGCGGATGACCAGTTTTCCGTTGTCCGTGGGTTGCCAGGCAAACCCGAGCCGTGGCGCGAAGTTGCTCAGCGGAGGATGGCCGTTGATGGGCGTGCCGCTGCTGTTAATCGTAACGCCGGCGGGCGGCTGGCCGTAGTGAGAAACGAAGTTGTTGGGCACAACATATCCGACGAGGCCGTTACCCGACGTGGAAGGAGCGGTGGGCGCCGCCACGCTGCCCATCAGACTGGGCCAGACGTTGGTGAGGTTTCCGTATTTGTCGTTATAGGTGCCATCGTATTCCCAGCGAACGCCAAGGTTCACGGTCAGGCGGGAGCTGACTTTCCAGTCGTCCTGGACAAAGCCGCTGTAGTTATGCTCCCCGTAGTTGTGAATGATGCCCGTCGGCCCGCTGCGCACGCAGAACAGGCATGTGGCGATGTTGCCAAAGGCCGAACCGGTTGTGTTGCCCGGGTTCGAAGGACTGCAAGCCGCGTCGCCTGGAGCGCATCCGCCGCGTCCGATCAGCCAGTCGCCGAAGGACAGGTAGAGCAGGAAGCCTCTTTCCAGACCCTGGAATGAAATCGGCCAGCGAGTGCCTTCGGCTTCGAAGCCGGCGCGAACGGTGTGCTTCCCGTGCGACCAGGAAAGCTGGTCAGCAATCTGCATCTGGTTTGTGGGGCTGACGCTGGGGGCGAGGGTTCCGAACATATTGAACGCGCCGGCGACGATGGTGACAGGCAGTTCGTTCATGGTGGGGACAATAGGCGTCTGGCCAACTCCCTGCGGCGTACCCGGAGTCGTGTCGCTTCCGATCGCGTTATTGCGCTGGCCGGAGACGCGCGCTTCATTGACCAGGTTGTTGGTGACGATCGTCGTCAGTTTGAGGACGGCGTTGGTATTGGCGTAGTAATTGGAGATCGGGGTCCCTGCCAGGTTGCTGGAGGGCGCTCCCCCGGCGCCTGGATTGAAGGGCTCGGTCTGCGGGTCCTGCGTGTAGAAATACTTGGCCGAAAACGTATTCTTGCTGTTGATCAGGTAGTCCATGTTCACGACCAACTGGTGTTCGTGGAAGATGGCGGGACTGGTCAGGAAGACGTTCTGATACGCCCCGCTGGTGTTGGTCGGGATGTAGTATTGCCCGTTGGGAAGCTTCAGATTGAGCATCCCCATGGAGACGGGATTGATGTTGGACCCGTCGCAGGCAACCTGCATCGCCCCGGCAAATGCAAACGCCGTCCCGAAGGCCGAATTGCCCGGATGGTTGGCCGGGCAATTGGCGGCGCCCAGCGCGGCCTGCCACGCGGGCGTGGAGCGGTCGCCCGCCGGAACCGGGGGCTCAAAGAAGGAGCTGGCGCCAGAACCCGCAACGCCATTGAGCTGGCGGGTTTCCTGGTAGTCGCCGAAGATGAAGATCTTGTTCTTCTTGATCGGGCCGCCGATATCGCCGCCGAACTGGTTCTGCCGGAGCATCTGCTGCACGCCGCCGCCGGAGCGGTTATCGAAGAAAGAGTTGGCGTTCAGATCTTCGTTGCGCAGGAATTCCCACAGGCCGCCATGAAACTCGTTGGAGCCGCTCTTGGTCAGCACGTTGACGTTGGCGCCGGGGTTGCGCCCGTAGCTGGCGTCGTAAGTGGAGGTCTGGATCTTAAACTCCTGGATCGCGTCCGGATTCGGAATTCCGATTCCCGCGTAGATGCCGGAATCGTTGGAACTGCCGCTGTTGGCGCTGTTGTTGATGGCGACTCCGTCCATCTGATAGTTATTCTGGCCGGGATCGGCGCCATTCACGCTGAAATCCTGAGTCGCCTTTCCGAACGCCGTGGCGTTGTTGACGCTGGAACTCACGCCCGCCGAGAGACCGACAATCTGGGTGTAGTTGCGGTTGCTGAGCGGCAACTCGACGACTTCCTTGGAATTGACCGTGGTGCCCAGCGTCGCGCTCTGCGTCTGCATGGTCTCCGCCGTGGCCTCCACGGTGATCTGCTCGGTTTGCGCGCCCACTTCGAGGGTGCGATCCAACTCCGGCGTCTCGGTGATATTCAGAGTCACGGACGAGACCTCGGAGGTTTTGAAACCGGAGGCGCTGAACCTGACCCTGTAATTGCCTGGCTGCAGCAGCGTGAATCTGTATTCGCCGGAGGCCCCGGTAGTCGCGGTGCGCGTCTGGCCGGTGGCGAGCTGCGTGGCTGTAACAGTCACGTTCGCGATTAAGCCGCCGGAAGGATCTTTCACAACTCCGGCAAGGCCCGACGTTCCGGCCGACTGCGCCATGAGCGACTGTCCGCCGAACATTAACAACGAGGCAACGGTGAACTTCAACAACGACGATTTTTTTAAATCCATAGACCCCCCCATTTGAGATTTACCCGGCGAACGATTGCGCAAAGCGTCGCAAATCCGCCGCCGGCGAACTAACCCTGGCGGCGCTCCCGGAGCATTCCGGAAGGCGGCCGCAGCTTACATTCGACACGAGTCTATGCTATAGTCCGACGGTTGGCAATCAAATCGGCGTCAAATTCGAGTAAACTATCCTCCATGCAGGCCCAGGCTGGCCGGATCGCTTTCGGACCTTTTTGCCTCGATACCGAGGCTCCACGCTTGTCGCGCGATGGAACGGAGATTGAACTGAGGCCTCAGGCGCTGCACGCGCTGAAGACTCTGGTTCAAAACAACGGGCGATGTGTCGCCTATGAGGGGATGATCAGCGGCGCATGGCACGGGATCTCCGTGTCGCGCCACACCGTGGCGGTTACGGTCGGGGAAGTCAAGAAGGCGTTAAGGGAGTATGGCGTCTGGATCAGTTATCACCCGCGGTTCGGATATCGTCTGGACGTACCGCAGTCGGAAGATCTGATCCGGAACGCGTGGCATTACTGGCAGCGCCACACGCGCGAAGGCTTCGAAAAAGCGCTATGCCGGTTCCAGCAGGCCGCGCGCGAGCACGCCAACGATTTTCGCGCGTACGAGGGCATTTCCCGGTGCTACCTGATGCTGGGAACGTTCTCGATGCGAGCGCCGCAGGAGATGTACCCGGCGTTTCTCGAGGCGCACGGACAGACCGTGCAGTTGGCGGGCATGACACCGGATTTGCGGGCGGATCGCGCGCAGGGGCTGCATATCTTCGAGCGCCGGTTCGCGGAGGCCGAGTCCGAGTTACTCACGGCCAGGCAGGAAAACCCCAGGGCCGTGGGCGTGCACACGCGCCTCGCCGTGCTCTACTCCGTGAGCAAGCGCTTCGACGAGGCTTCCGCGGTGATCCGGGAAGGATACGCGGCGGACTCGTTATGGCCGATCCTGCCCAGCGCCGAAACGCTGCTCCTGTGCCTCCAGGGGGATTTCGACGGTGCGGTCGCATGCGGGAAGAAAGGGCTTGACCTGCACCCGTATTTCTCGCTTGGCCGTTCTTACTACGCCCATGCGCTGGAGTTATCCGGCCAGTTCGAAGAAGCGCTGGCGCAATATCGTCTGGCCTGCGTTATGTCTCCGGATATTCCCCGGTTGCGGGCGGAAGAGGCCGCCTGCATGGCCAAATGCGGCCGCGTGGCGGAGGCGGACGCCATTCTCGCGGAGTTGCGGCAAATGCGTTCGGCCGAGTATGTGGACTCTTACTTTTTGGCGTCGCTTCTCGCCGCGCTGGGGAGACGCGATGAAGCTTTGCTGGAACTGGAGACGGCGGAGGCGGAGAACTCGCCGCACCTGTTCCTGCTGGACGTGGACCCGCGCATGAATGCGCTGCGCGCCTGCGCGCGTTTCTCGCGGGTTCGCGCGAGGGTCTTCCGGAATGTCAACGCCTGGACGGAACCGCCGGAGCTGGCGGGGGCCGTTACCGCGCCGAGCAGGCCGAAGGATTCCAGCCAGCGGCATCCGGTTGCTTCCTGAAGTCCGTACTGGTTACAAAGGGCTCGTCAAGATACTGAGGGTCTTTCACGACGGTGGTCACGTGGAACCACGTGTCGCCGTTCGGTTCCTTCGAAAGGTCGTAGTATTCGTTGACGACGGTGTTGGCGCTGTACGGGGCTCCGTTTTTGCGCAGATAGCCCGGACGCAGCCCGGTGGTGACGACTTCGAGCGCTCGCCCTTTCATGCCTTCGCGGACGGCCCCGAGGCCCGCCAGCGGCAAACCCGAGCCGCGCACGGGACGTTCCCAGTTCGCGACTGAGTAGCCCTGCCAGGAGGGCTTCGCGTCGGCCGGAGGCGTGCCGCCGAAATGCAGCAGGCGCGTCTGGGTTCCGGCGTCCGTCTCGATCTTCAGCGTGTTGTCGTCCTGCCAGGTGATGTGGACGCGCCCCGGCACGCGCATGATGGCGGGCGCGCCATAGGCTTTGCACTGCTCGCCGGCCGCTTCGTCTTTTGCGGGGTCCCAGGCCTCGCCCAGCTTGCGCGCCGCGGCGTTCAGGGGAACGCTCGCGAAATCGCCCCGGATGGGCGTGACCATGCGCCAGCGCCAGTCTTCCGTGACCACCGATACCCAGTAGCCCGTGAGATCCTCCGGTGCCCCTGCCTCGGGCGATTTGGGCGGTTGCGGCGGGCCGCCGCGGCCTCCCTGCGCCCAGGCGGCGACGGGCAGCGCCAGAATCGCGGTCAGAATCAGCAGCGGCGCAACCCGCCGGTCAATGTAATTTCGCATGGTTACTTTCCACCGAGACTTTTGTAAACGGCCTCGACAAACCTGTCGGTAGCCTGGGGGCCGGAGGCGCCGGCTGCGTATTGCGTGTCGTAGTCGAGCGTGGGCCGCGACGCCCGCACCTGCTCCAGCGTCTTGCCCTTCTTAATCAGATCCTGAATGCGGTCGCGAATAATGGTGACCATGTCGCGGTACTCCACTACGTCGGCTTCTTCGCAGAGCCGTCCGTGGCCGGGGATGACGTAAGTGCCGCCTTCCTGATACTTCGCCGGCACGGTCAGTTCGAGGATGCGGTTCAGCGCGTCGATTTCACCCTGGACGCTGCCGCCCCGCGCGAGGTCGAGCCCGGGATAAGTCTCGGGGGTAAAGATGTCGCCCGTGCTGATGACATCGGAACGGCGGAAGAACACGATGCTGTCGCCATCGGTGTGCGCGGCGGGCATGTGATAGACGACTACCGCTTCGTTGTTGAAGAAGAAATCCTTCGACGCAGTGAAGTACTCGTCGTTCGGCCAGTCGGCCTCGGGAACGGCGGTTGGCCCTGGCGCGGTTTGTCCCGGCGCGGCAGGCGCGGTCATCCGGTTCAGAACGTGGTCGTTCGCGATAATCCGCGGCATGGCGCCGCCACCGCCCAGCTTCGCGAGCGCGCCGTTGCCGCCCGTGTGATCCGTGTGGACGTGCGTGTCCACAATGTAGCGGATGGGCATCGCCGACAAGGTGCGGATAGCGGCCATGATTTTCGGGGCCAGCGCGGCGTATTGCGTATCCACGAGCAGGACGCCGTCTTTGCCAACCTGCACCGTGATGTTGCCGCCCGCGCCCACCATCATGTAGACGTTACCCTGCACGGGCAGAATGCGTTCCTCCACGTTGTCGAAATTCTGCTGCGCCGGCATCGGCCCGGCCGCGAGAGCGAGGAACAGGAGAAGTCTCTTCATTTGGAACTCACGTTGCAGTTGAACAAGGTGGTGCAGGTGCAATAGCGCTCGCACTGCGCCGGTGGAGTGTACGGCTTGATTTTCGAGCGGTATTCCGGATAGAGCGTTTCCGCGCCGCCGCGCACCGCAAACTCGGGAAGACCGTACCAATGGGCGAACTCGGTGAGGAACGGGTTCGCGCCGGGCAGGTGATGCGGAACCGTGCCTGTGGGCCGCGGCACTTCGGGCTCGTATTCGCAGCCGAAGACGCCGATTCCCTGGCCCGGATCGAGGAACCAGTTGTCGCTGCGCACCAGCGGTTCGGTCAGGAACACGGGATCGTCAATGACGGTAACGACGGTCAGGTAATCGCCGTGCCGCATCCAGTGTTCGGTCAAAGTGGCTTTGTCGCTGCGGGGAACGCCGTTGCGCCGGAGGTAATTCGTTTTCACATGAGTGGTCGTGATGGTGAGCATGTTGCCCTCCCACACGCCCGTCGAGAAACCCTGCCACGTGTGATCCGCATATGCGGGCGGATGCGGGCGGCCATCCATGTAGATGACCCGTTCGCTGTCCCAGGCGAGCATGTGCGTGTGAAAGGCGATGAGCTGCTGGGTGGCGGTATCGAACTCTCTCCAGACCCGCAGGTTGCCCAGGCCGCGCATGGAGTAATCGACTCCGTGCGGACGGCACTGGTACTCGGGCACGACGGAAATCCGGTCCGCATCGTAGATGTCGGCTCGGAGGCGCGCGGCGTCGTTGATCGGCAGTTCCGTGTAGTCGCCCAGCTCCGGTCCCGGCAGGCGCTCGGGGCCGTCCTCATGATACAGAGGGTTCCACTCGCCGGTAAAATCAACCTGGGCAAAGGCGGGAGCGCTCAGCAGCGCGGTCCCCATGGTGAATAACAAGCACGTAACCGCGCGTCGTTTTATTTTGGCCATAATGCAACCCGGAATCGACGTTTACGATATCATGGCGGCTCTCGCTCACGGAATCCAAACCGGCCTTTGGGGAAACCATCGTTCCGAGTCGGATAAACTGATTCTCTTATGCCGCAAATTGATGTACCGCTCGTTCGGGGGCGGTTTGGGGCGACCTCGCGCCCGGATATGTGGTGGATTCAGCCGCTGGTGGTGTTTCTGGGCTTTTCCGCCTTCATCGTGTACTCCACCTGGGCGGCGTTCCAGGGCGAGTTCTACCGGTTCGGACCCTATATCTCTCCCATGTACTCGCCGGAGCTGTACGGTTCGGCGCAAGCCTGGTTCGGCCCCAAGCCCGACTGGTTCCCCGCGTTTCTGCCCTTCTCCGCCGCGTTTTTGATTCTCTGGGCGCCTGGAGGCTTTCGCCTGACCTGCTATTACTATCGCGGCGCCTACTATAAAGCGTTCTGGGCGGATCCGCCCAACTGCGCGGTTGGCGAGCCTCGCAAGAAATATCTGGGCGAGCGGTCGTTTCCTCTGATTATTCAGAACATCCATCGCTACTTCATGTACATTGCGGTGATTTTCATCGGACTGCTGGCGAAAGACGCGTGGGACGGTTTTGCGGGCTGGCCCGACGGTTTTCATGTCAACGTCGGAAGCCTCGTGCTGACCGTCAACGTGATTCTCCTCGGGAGCTACACGTTCGGTTGCCATTCGCTGCGCCACCTGATTGGCGGGATCAGCGATCGCATTTCGAAATCGCCCGCAAGGAAAGCGGCGTACGACTGCGTGATCTGTCTCAACGCCCGGCATATGCGTTTTGCATGGTTCAGTCTGTTCTGGGTGGGGTTCTCCGACCTGTATGTGCGGATGTGTTCGATGGGGATCTGGACGGACTGGAGATTGTTTTAATGGCGGAATATCAGACGTTTGACTACGATGTGCTCGTGATCGGGGCGGGCGGCGCGGGTTTGCGCGCGGCCATCGAGGCATCGGGCGCGGGCGTGAAGGTCGGGCTGATCTGCAAATCGCTGCTCGGCAAAGCCCACACGGTGATGGCGGAAGGCGGCATGGCCGCCGCGATGGGCAATGTGGACGACCGCGATAACTGGCGCGTCCATTTCTCCGACACCATGCGCGGCGGGCAGTATCTGAACAATCCCCGGATGGCCGAACTGCATGCGAAGCAGGCGCCGGAGCGTGTCCACGAACTGGAAGCCTGGGGCGCCATCTTCGATCGCACGAAAGACGGCAAGATTCTGCAGCGCAACTTCGGCGGCCACCGTTATCCGCGGCTCGCGCATACGGGCGACCGCACGGGGCTCGAAATGATCCGAACCCTGCAGGATCACGGGATTCACCTCGGGATCGAAGTCCACATGGAGCACACGATCCTCGAGTTGCTGACGGACGCGGGGCGCGTGGTGGGCGCGTTCGGCTACGATCGCGAGCGGGGCCGGTTCAAAGTCTTCTCCGCCAAAGCCGTGGTGATCGGAACCGGCGGCATCGGGCGCGCATACAAGATCACCAGCAACAGCTGGGAATACACGGGAGACGGCCAGTCGCTCGCCTATCGCGCCGGGGCGGCGCTGATGGACATGGAGTTCGTGCAGTTCCATCCCACGGGAATGGTGTGGCCGCCCAGCGTGCGCGGCATTCTGGTTACCGAGGGCGTGCGCGGCGAAGGCGGCGTGCTGCGGAACAGCAATGGCAAGCGGTTCATGTTCGACGACATCCCGGCGAATTACCGGTCGTCCACCGCGGATAACGAAGAAGAGGGCTGGCGCTATGTGACCGGCGACAAGTCCGCGCGCCGTCCGCCCGAGCTGCTGACGCGCGATCACGTGGCGCGCTGCATCCGGCGCGAGGTGCGCGAAGGGCGCGGCAGCCCGCACGGCGGCGTGTTCCTCGATATCGCGTGGATCAAGGAGAAGATCCCCAACGCCGCCGATCACATCAAACGCAAACTGCCGAGCATGTACCACCAGTTCAAGCAGCTCGCGGATATCGACATCACTCAGGTGCCGATGGAAATCGGCCCCACCACGCACTACGTGATGGGGGGTGTGCGCGTGAATGCCGATACGCAGATGACCGACGTGCCTGGGCTTTTCGCTGCCGGAGAGTGCGCGGCCGGGCTGCACGGCGCGAATCGTCTGGTGGGAAACTCCCTTTCGGATCTGGTGGTGTTCGGCAAACTGGCGGGCGAATACGCCGCGAAGTTCGCGAAGGAACATGGCGCGGGCAAAATCAATCCGGATCAGGTGGACGAAGTGGCGCGGCAGGCGCTGGAGCCCTTCAGCCGCGAGGGCGGGCTGCCACCGTATGAGGTGCAGCACAAGCTGCAGGACATGATGCAGGAGCTCGTCGGCATCGTGCGCGTCGAGGACGAAATGGAACGCGCGGTTGAGGGTCTGCGTGAGTTGAGCGCCCTCGCGGATAAGGTCTACGTTCCCGGCAATCGCGAATACAATCCGGGCTGGCATACGGCGATCGATCTGCGGAACCTGCTCACGGTTTCGGAAGCGATCGCGCTATCCGCCATCGATCGCAAGGAAAGCCGCGGCGCTCACTTCCGCGACGACTATCCGGAAAAGAGCGAGGAGGCGGCGAAATTCAACACCGTGATCCGCCGCGCGCCGGATGGATCGATGCAGTTGACGCGGGAACCGCTGCCGCCCATGACGGACGAGATGAAGCAGATTATCGAGGAGATGAAGTAATGGCGACGGCGACCTTCAAGATCTGGCGCGGCGACCGGAAGTCGGGTGAGTTCAGGGACTACACGACTCCGGTCACGGAAGGCATGGTCGTGCTCGACGCCATCCATCAGATTCAGGCCGAACAGGCGGGCGATCTCGCGGTGCGCTGGAACTGCAAAGCCGGCAAATGCGGCTCGTGCTCGGCCGAGATCAACGGCATGCCTCGTCTGATGTGCATGACGCGTCTGAATCAGATTCCGCTCGATAAGCCCGTGACCGTGGAGCCGATGAAGACGTTCCCGCTGATTCGGGACCTGGTGACGGATGTGTCGTGGAACTTCGAGGTGAAGAAGACCATCCGGAAGTTCAAGCCGCGCAAACCGGATGCGCCGGACGGGTCATGGAGAATGAGTCAGGCCGATGCGGACCGTCCCCAGGAATTCCGGAAGTGCATCGAGTGTTTTCTGTGCCAGGACGTTTGCCACGTGCTGCGCGATCACCACATGCACGCCGATTTCATCGGGCCGCGGTTTCTGATTTACACCGCGAATATGGAGATGAATCCGCTCGATACGGAAGACCGGATTCCGGATCTGAAGGACCGGCATGGGATCGGGCTGTGTAACATTACCAAATGCTGCACGAAGGTCTGTCCGGAGAACATTCACATCACGGATAACGGGATTATTCCGTTGAAGGAACGCGTGGTCGACCGGTTCTTCGATCCGGTCGCCAGGCTGTTCCGGGTGTTCAAGTAGGGCGCGCGGACGGCGGGAGCGAAATCGTCCGTCTGGTAAAATATAGAAATTAAAGCTTTGGAGCCGGTAGCTCAGTTGGTAGAGCATCGCACTTTTAATGCGGTGGTCGCGGGTTCGAGCCCCGCCCGGCTCACCATGTTTTCTTGCGCAGTTTCAGCAGGTCACGGTTCTCCCTTTCGCCACGTACGATAAGCGTACGACACTTTGGCGAGAGCGGAGTTATGCTGACACTGCACCGCCGCCACAAAAAGTCCTGTCCGCACACCGACCGCTATATCAAGCTCGATGCTCATCGCTGCCCGATGTGGATCGAGGGGATGCTCGACGGCGTCCATCGCCGGGAGTCGCTGAAGGTCTCCTCGTGGGAAAAAGCCGAGCAGATCCGCCGCGAGATGGAAAAGGGAAAGACGGTCAAACACGTCTCTGTCAGTGAAGCTGTTGAGATCTTTCTTGCCGACCAAATAGCCCGCGCTCTGGCCGATTCCACGATACGGAAGCATTTTTCGATTGCTTTGCCGAGTCCGAGTGCGTCGCTCATCAGGTAAAATCGTCCATCGGCGGGGAGATCCCCGCCCACCAACTCATCGCCTGAGCTGCTTGCGGGCAAAGAGTTGCGCGCAAAGCCTCCGTGTATCTATTAGCTTTTCAAGTATCCTGTTAAATTTTTCAATTGGCGCGGAGTATTCTGGCGCGGAGGCTGGAGGACGTGGAACAGGAGATCGAAACGCTCACGGCGAGGCGGCGGGATGCCGCCTGAGGAATTCAGCGACGGAGCTGAAGGCTTATGCAATCTCAAGCAGTAGTTTGCCAAGGGGAGTTGTTGACCGGGTTTTCGATGACGACGGCGGGCATGGAACGGGATGACATATTCTTGCACAGGCCGCGGGTGGTGGAGACGATCCGCGAGATTGCCTGCAGGCCGGAGTTGGCGGGGCGGTGCGCGGTGGTGGTGGATGGGACGGGGTAGATCCGGGGATCGCGCTGGCGCTGGCCTGCTGGAGGGCGCGGAGGCGGGAGAACGGTTACGGGGGCGGCCGGTTGCCGGGGTTCCAGCTGCAAATTCTTTGTTTTCTTACATGGCCCTGTGCTTGCTTGTTAAGAGTCATGTTGATCCGAATGGGTTACGATATCGAGCTTGAACTTTCGATGCCGATGGCGGTCGTCGCGGTGCTGAACGTTCATCCTTCCAGAATGACGGATTTGCTGGAGCCGGACGAGATTCAGATTTCGCCGCGCGCCGTGAGCGAAGAGTATCGCGACACATTCGGCAACCGGTGTACGAGAATTCTGGCGCAGCAGGGGCCGTTGCGCCTTTCGGGTTCCACGCTGATCCGGGATTCAGGCGAACCGGACGCGGTGGACTGGAATGCGGCGCAGGTTCGGGTGGAGAGGTTGCCCCACGAGACGCTGCGTTTTCTGCTCGCGAGCCGCTACTGCGAAGTGGACAAACTTTCGGATCTGGCATGGACGGTTTTCGGGAACGTGGCGCCGGGCTGGCCCATGGTGCAGGCGATCTGCGACTGGGTTCACGGACATGTCACGTTCGATTACAACTCCGCCCGGCCGAATAAAAGCGCATTCGACGTCTACATGGAGCGGTGGGGCGTGTGCAGGGATTTTCAGCATCTGGCAATTTCGCTTTGCCGGGCGATGCATATCCCGGCGCGCTACGCGACTGGATACCTGGGCGATATCGGCGTCCCGGTGGTCCTGCCGATGGACTTCAGCGCCTGGTTCGAGGTCTATCTCGGCGGCCGGTGGTGGACGTTCGATGCCCGCAACAATCGTCCGCGGATCGGCAGAATTCTGATGGCGACGGGGCGCGACGCGGCGGATGTGGCGATCACGACGACCTTCGGTGTTTCCTGGCTCAGGAAATTCGAGGTGGTTACCGACGAAGTCGCCGGGAATCCGGCGCAACGGCCAACCCTGCAGGCGCGCGGAGCGGTTTGAAACCGCCCCGAAACGGCCTGCCTGTCAATAACCATCCGGACCGCTGTAGCATCCTGCGGCCGCGCGCCAGTTGCCCCACTGGTCGTAATAGCCGCAAGGGGCCGGAGCGTATCCGTAGGACGGCCCATAAGCGTAAGGCGTGCCGAAGCCGAAGTAGGCCCCGCCTCCGTAGTATCCGCCGCCGCGATATTCCCCGCCACCGCGATATTCTCGGCCGCCGCCGCGAAATTCTCCGCCACCGCCCCGATATTCTCCGCCACCGCGATATCCTCCTCCTCCGCCGCGATATCCACCGCCGCCATGGCCGCCGCGGCCTTGCGCCATTGCGCCAACCGGGCTCATCAGCATCATCACGGCGCCGGCGAGCAGCATGGGTAACGCCGTTTTACCGAAGATCTTCGTCAATTTGTTTTTCATCTTAAGCCTCCAGAATTTACACTGTACGGAGCGCAAGCGGAGCACCAAATCGAATGGATTGATAACAAGGGAGTTACGAGAAGGTACGGGCGGAATCGGGCAGCTGAGAACCACCGGTTAGGTTGCTCTGAGCCAAAAGCAATGGGGGCAGGCCAGCCTTCCGGCCAATCTGCCCCCATTGCTTTAACTACTGGTGGATCTTACTGGTGAAACAGGCCGAAATACACGCCTTTGGCGCGGATGTGGCCGGTCATGGCTTTCAGCAGGTCGGCGCGGGTGGCGATGGCAGGGTCCAGCTTGTCATCGAGCGCATAGAACTCGAACATATAGTGATGCGTCGTCGGAGGAGGCGGGCACGGATTGAAGTACCCGATCGACTGGCCGATGTTCTTGATCTGAACGGCGCCGTTATCGAGCGTGGCATTGGCCGGGACTCCCTCGGGAAGGCCGGTTGCGGTCGCCGGTATGTTGAAGATCGCCCAGTGCAGAACGTCTTCGGGGCCGATCGAAACGTCGGGATCGTGAAGGATCAGGGCAATGGTGACCGCGCCCGCGGGAGCGCCGCTCCATTCAATCGCGGGAGACAGATTGGCGTTCTTGCCCGCCGCGCAACCGTACTTCGCGGGGATCGCGCCGCCGTCGGGGAACGCGGGGATGGTGATTTTGAGAGGGGCCGGAATACCGCCGCCTCTGCCTCTGCCGCCACGATCCTGAGCCAAGCCAGGGCCGGCGGTCAGCGCCAGCGCAGTTGCGGCGGTTGTTAGAATTCGCGTGATCTGCATATCGTTATTTCTTTCCCGTGTAGCTGACTTTCCAGATAGTGCCCGAGCCGTCGTCCGTTACGTACAGCGAGCCATCCTTGCCCACCGCAACGCCCGAGGGCCGGCCCCAGGGGGCGCCATCCGCCGTGAGGAAGCCGGTGAGGAAATCTTCATAGACGCCGTTCGACTTGCCCTTTTCGAGCGGCACGCGCACGACTTCGTGACCCGACCTGGCGGCCCTGTTCCACGATCCGTGCTCGGCGGCAAACGCATCGCCGCGGTATTCCTTCGGGAACTGCGTGCCGTCGTAGAAGACCATGCCGAGCGAGGCGTTGTGCGGTTGCAGCAGAACGTCGGGAACGATCACGGAATCTTCGGTTTTGTCGGCGGGCCGGGGCAGTTTTGCGCGGGGATCTTCGTGCTTGCCGATGTAAAACCACGGCCAGCCGTAGAAGCCGTCTTCCTTCACGGATGTGATGTAATCGGGGACGAGATTGTCGCCCAGGTTATCGCGCTCGTTCACGGAGCACCAGAGTTCACCCGTGGTGGGGTTGATCGCGAGACCGACCGGATTGCGGATCCCCGAGGCGTAAATCTTCACGAACTTGCCTTCCGGCGTGTATTCGAGAATGTTGGCGCGGTGCGTCTGGGAGGCCGCGGTGTCGGAGACGTTATCCGCGGAGCCGACCGCGATGAACATGCGTTTTCCGTCTTTCGAGAAAACGACGTCGCGCGTCTGGTGGTTGCCCATCGGCGGGATGTCCGAAATCAGCGTTTCCGGCGCGCCCGTGGCCTTCAGATCGCCGTTCTTGTAGGGGAAGCGCATGAGCGAGCCGGTGTTGCCGATGTAGACCCACTGGGGATTGGGGCCAACGGGATAGAAATTGATGCCGAAGGGGTGATTGAGGCCCGTATCTTTGGCGGCGAACACGGAGATTTCCGGCTTGCCGTTGTTGTCGCGAATGACCTTGATTTCTCCGGCCTGTTCCTCGGCCACGAAGAGATCGCCATTCGGAGCGCGGCGGATCTGGCGCGGGGCTTTCAGACCGTCGTGCGCGTACAGCGACACGGTGAAACCGGCCGGGGCCACGGGCATGGCGCCCTCGGGGCGGGGGACCGGTCTGCCGAAGTTCGGCGTACCTTTGGTGGGCTCGGGGAGGTCGCCTACCGTGATCTTGCGGAAAGTGCCCGGCTTTAAATCTTTCGCATCGACGAAGGCGCCCGGGCCCGTGATTGCATCCTTTATATCGGCGCCATTATTGGCGGCGAAAAGTACGGCGCTGAGTCCGAGGACTCCGCAGCCGACGATCCACAACAACTTCTTCATTATTAATCAGCTCCAGCCTGGCAGTTTATCATGGTGGAACATCAAGCGGGAGGGCTACTCCACCTTGTCCGGGAACGAGAACACGGGATTGATGTCGACCGGAATGCTGCTCGTTTTTGCGAGAGCGGTCTTCAACTCCGGCGGCATCCGGTCGTATTTCGCGAACCAGGTTTCCACGCGCGTGCGGTCGCCGGTCGCCTCCATTTCCAGAAGCTCTTTCGCCAGCGCCGCAAGCACGCCGGGAATCCGCGTGAAATCGATCGTGTAACGTCCCGCCACGTAAGTGAGCGCGTGCTGTTCGGCCAGATAGCTGAACTCCATCATCTCCGCCCGCCCATGCGCTTCACCCGTGCCGAACCGCAGCGTGCGGAAAATGCCCGCCACGTAGGAGGCGTAGAATTCTTCGAGGCGGCTTTTGGGCATTGCGCCGCGATCCATCAGCCACTTCAGGCCGAACATGCCCACCACGTCGGCCTTCGCTTCTTCGAGCCCGGAATAGGCGGGTCCGATGGCTTCGCGAATGTCGATCTGTTTGCTGTTTGGCTGTTTGCCGTTTTGCCGCGCGAAATCGGGGCCGAGCTCATGCGAGATCTCGTGCATCAGGGTCGCCGACAGGTAGCCGTCCGCCGAGGCTTTCGCCGCCTGCTCGGGTTGCATGAGCAGGCGCGCGATGGGCAGCACCACGTATGTGACGCGCGCGTCCATGAAGTTCTTGAAGAAGATTTTCTTCGTGCCCTTTTCCTGATGGATGCGCGGATCGTTGGGGAGATTATCGGCTACCGCCTGGTAGCCGTGGCGCAGGTCGCCGGCACGGTAAGGCGCATCCATGACTTCCATGGGCGTGAGATGGCCGCGTTTTGAGGGGCGGGCCCAGGCGTCGACAGGGAGGGCGTCCTCGATATCCGGCACGTATTTCCGATACACCGCGAGACGCCGGCTCTCTTCTTCGTTGCGGACGAGCACGGACGCGCCGAAAGACGTTTTCACGCCCAGCAGGTCGTCGAGATAGGTTTCGTAAGGCGCGAAGATGACGTCGAATTTGGGATCTTTCAGCTCCAGCCAGGCGAGGTCGCTCTTGTAATAGTCGCTGGTCAGGAGGGCGTCGGCGCGCAGACGCAGGAAGTTCGCGAACTGCGGGTCGGGGCTGAGCGCGGCGGCATCGCGCAGGGCCTGCGCCATGGGCGCGAGTTGAGCTTTGTATTCCTCCCGATAGGGAACGCCGGTGAGACGGTTGTTGCGCAATTTCACGACGGTATAAGGGTCGTAGACGCCGGCTTTGTCTTCGGGATGCTGCTTTGCGTACTCTTCGATGCGGGCGCGCGTCCAGCCCTTCGGATACAACTCATGGCCGGGCGGCATGGGCGGCGCGCCCGCGAAAGGCCGGTTCTCATCGATCAGATCCCAGCGTCCGCCCATGATCGTTAATAGCGTTTTGAGCGCCGGATCTTCAGTGGTTTTGTAAAGCGCCAACCCATCGAGATCGCTCTGGCGCCAGTACACATCGTCGAGCAGGCGGGAGGCTTCGACGAGTTTGTCCACCATCTGTCGTTCGCGGGAGGTCAGGCCGGCGGAATGGAAGGGCATGTCGACGTTCTTCCATCGGGCGAGCCGCGCCGCGATATCGGGCGTCTGGGCACAGAGGCTTGCCGCCAGGGTCATCAGGCAGAAAAGGCGTCGCATCCGACAAGCTTAACGCGCAAAGTGATCGTAGCCCAACGGCGCGAGCAACTCGCCGTCGAGACGAACTTCCCCGGCGTGCCGTTGAACGATCGTGCCGATGCGCGTCAGAGGCAGGCCATCGAACTCCGGTGGAACTCGTGTTCCGGCGCGCACGGTAAACAGCAGCTCATATTCTTCGCCTCCATGGAGAGCCTGCTCCAGGGATGCGCCGCGGAATCGCGGAGGAGGCTCGATATCCGCCGCGACGCCGGACGCGAGGCAGAGCCGCCGCAGATCGAGCGAAAGGCCGTCGCTGATGTCCATCGCGGCGGTGGCGCGCAGCTTTTCGCGCAGGAACGTGCCCAGAGCGAGGCGCGGCTCCGGGCGGACGTGCCGTTGCCGGGCTTTACCCCTGTTGGTTTCGAGACCGAGATCCGAGCCGCCGAGCGCGCCGGATATATACAGGACATGGCCGGGCCTGGCGCCGTCGCGCCGCAAAGCGGTTCCGCGGGGAACGGCGCCGCATACCGTCACATCGCAGGCCAGCGTCTGCCCGTGGGAAAGATCGCCTCCGGCGAGAACGGTTCCCGTGGCCGCGGCGAGTTGCAGGATGCCATCGAAGAAACGGTCGACCCACTTCGTATCCGCCCACGCCGGAACGCTGAGGCAGACCAGGCAGAACCGGGGCGAGCCGCCCATGGCCGCGATATCGCTCAGGCTGCGCGCGAGGGCTTTCCGGCCAGCCTCCGCCGGCTTGTGGGTTTCGCGCCGGAAGTGGACGTTCTCGATGAACATATCGGCGGTGAACAGCAGATCGTCGGCCGAGCCGCGAGGCCGGTAGATGGCGCCATCGTCGCCGATGCCGAGCACGAGGGGAGATCCGGCGGGGACAGGGGCGGCTTTCCGCAGCCGTTCGGTGATGGCTGTTTCGTCGCGCAAGTCGAAGTTTATCATCGCGTTCCGGGCCGATGCGGACGCGGCGCCACTGCCTCACCGCGGCGGCGGATTCGGCTCGAGGTAGAGCTTGACCCGGTTGCTCTCTTCCCCATTCATGACAATCCGGAACTCGTTTGCGCCTCGGTTGACGATCGCCGGGATCTGGAACTCCACCACATAGTAGCCGACATAACCCGGCGCGAGGACCGCGCGGGTCACCTCCACCTGGCGGCCATCGAGAAACGCCGCCACGCTGCCGGTAACGGCAGGCGGCGTGTCCAGAGGCGCGGGAACGCCCGTGGGCCATTCCGGCGTGACCTTCCCGAGCCCTGTGGCCAGAATCTGTACCGCCGAACCGGCGTAGACGGCAACCTTCGGGTCCAGCACCAGGCCGCTCGCGGCGTCCAGGATCAGAGGCGAGCCGTCGCCATCCACGAAGATTGCGGGTGCGGTTTCTTTGACGGTCAGAGGCACGGTCCAGCGGTCGGTCGCCCCTTCGAGAGCCAGCGAAAAGGTGCCCGGAGAGGCTTCAAACGGCACCTGTAGTTGCGAACTTCGATCGGAGGAAGCCAATACCGGGTAGGCGACGCCCTGATTTTTCACCACCTGCACCCGTGCGCCCAGGACGCTGATGAGGGAACCGGGCGCGGCCGCGCGGTCGGCGAGGTCGGCGCCACTGACGATCCGGACGCCGCGCGCGCGATGAGGCGCGGGCGATTCGAAGACGCCGTAGCCATCGAGAGCCACCGTCAGGGTGTTGTCAGGGGACAGAGAAACATCCCAGGCGGGCGCGGCGGGCAGATCGCGCGCAGCGGATGTCCAGTTTGTCGCGGGCGCCCCGGCGTCGTTCAGCGAAAGGCTGCCGGAAAACACGCCGCCATCCGTCGCGACGTAAACCACGCCCGCCGCACGGTCGGCGGCGATCCCGTGAATCTGCCCGGGGGGGAGATCGCCCGTCACTTCGTCCCAGAACAAGCCGCCGTTCACGGTGCGAAACAGCCTCGAACCGGCGGCCGCGAGCGCGGCGTCGGGACGTTCCGCATCCACCCAGATGCGCGCGACGCCGGTGTCGGCAACGTGCGAGGCTGCGCTCCATGCGCCGCCGTTATCGCGCGAAACCAGCAGCTGCCCATCCGCGGTTCCCGCGTATACGACGGACCCGGACTGGGTTGCGGCGCTCAGGTCGCCATGCAGCGCCGCGCCCAGGCGAGCGCGGAGCGCCAGTTCCGGATCGGCGCCGGCGATGGGGGTCCACGCGCCTGCCTCGGCGTCCATCAGCGTGCCGTCCGCAAGCGCGACGGTGCGGCGGCCGATGAGCTTTCGCACGCTCAAATTGGGCAGATCTTCGTTCAGGCCGCGCCATGACAGTCCGCCGTCCAGAGAACGCCATGCGCCGAACCGGTTGGCGGCGACAATCTCCTGGGGGTTGGCCGGAGAGACGGCGAGCGCGTTGAAGCCCGCTCCGATCACGGAACGGTCGTTATAACCGGTCAGATTCAACCAGGTCCGCCCGTTATCGTCGGAAGCGTAGAGATTCGAAGCCCCGGCCGCGTAGATCCGTGCTCCGGCGATCTGAACCGTCGCGCCGGTCTCCGGCAGGGAGGCGACGGAACCCGCACCGGCATTCGGGCGCTGCGCCGCGGTACTCTCGTTCAGCCGCCAGTGAGCGAAATCGCCGGTTTCGAAGATTCTTCCGGATTCGGTTCTGGCGAACAGCCGGCTGGCGCCGGGAGCGTACCAGACGGACGTCACGGAGCCTGTAGCCGGTCCGGCCAATCCGGCATTGACGGTGGTTCCGGCGATCCGCCGCCATGTGAGTTGAGCCTGCGGCCCATCCTGAGCCTGGGGCACACCCTGAGCTTGGGGTACGCCCTGAGCCCCGGCCAATGCCGCGAACACGATCAAAGCGCCTATGGATAAGAGCCCATGGCGGAAATGGCGCGCATTTACTGTCCGAAAATGCACACCTGTATCCCGAAGACACATCGACGTGTCTCAATTCTACCCCATGGGGCTTCCATTCCACTTGGGAAACTGCTGATTCCGGGTAAGTTGTTCATTGAGATGGGCTGGCGCCCGGCGTTCCCCTGCACCTTCAGTGCTATTCTGGTGCTGTTTCGTGTCATACGTGCGCCATCACACACGTTTTCCGGTCGCGCTGGCGGCGATGTTGCTCGTCACCAGTCTGAGCGTCCGCGCGCAGGCGCCGCCGCCGGATATCGGCGGGGCGGCCAGACTGCTTTCGTTCACCGGGCAGATTTCGGTTTTGCGGGATACCGCGGCATGGGCTCTGAACACCGGAGATCTGGTGCAGCCGGAACAGGTGATCGTGACCGGTCCCGACGGCTATGGGATGTTCCAGGTCGCCGACGGCAGCAAGTTCGAGGTATTTCCGAAATCGCACGTGGTTTTTCGCGCCAACCGGGGCGACTGGAAGGATCTTCTGGAAGTCTGGCTGGGCAAAGTCAGAGTGCAGATCGAACATGCGGGCGGGTTGCCGAATCACAACAAAGTGCGGACTCCCACCGCCGTGATTTCCGTGCGCGGCACGATTTTCGACGTCGAAGTGGAAGATGAGGACGCCACGACGCTCGTGCTGGAAGAAGAGGGTGAAGTCGAGGTCCGGCATCTGCTGAAAGTGGGCGATCCGAAAACTCTGGGTCCGGGCGAATGGGTGCGCGTTTACAGGAATGAGCCGCTGGCGCGCAAGATGATCGATAAGGGCGGATTGCTGAAGGGGGCGCTCCGGGCGGCTTCCGATGCGTTCTACCAGGCGGCGCTGAATACGGCGCGCGGCGGTCCATCGATTGCGCGCGCGGGTGGCGGGGCGGGCGGCAGTCCGGCCGACCAGAAGAACGGCAATCCTCCACCTCCTCCACC
>VFSW01001439.1_pt1 | contig 36339 bp, 38 predicted proteins | sample 5358111 | NCBI WGS metagenome assembly VFSW01 (sample SAMN11554181, study PRJNA540505) | mine drainage metagenome | isolation source: sediment from site ElyBrook_90M | place: USA: Ely Copper Mine, Vershire, VT | collected 2017 | reverse complement strand
TGATCGCGGCGGTCAGGGTCGTCTTGCCGTGATCGACGTGTCCAATCGTCCCCACATTGACATGCGGTTTCGTACGCTCAAATTTTTGCTTCGCCATGCTGCATCCTCCTGAAAGTGGAGCCTTCGCTGGGACTTGAACCCAGGACCCCGTTCTTACCAAGAACGTGCTCTACCAACTGAGCTACGAAGGCGGATACAATTGTCAATTGACAATTATTGATTGGTAATTGCGTGTGGGGAGGGAGAGATTCGGACTCTCATAGCCGTACGGCATCGATTTTACAGACCGACGCGACTCACCGCCTTCGCCGCCTCCCCAGGTCAATTGCAGATTTTCGATTTGGCATACCGACAGAGCCGGCGCTCGGACTTGGACCGAGAACCGACGGTTTACAAAACCGTTGCTCTGCCAATTGAGCTACGCCGGCACCAAAGCGAAGCGCATTATATATGCCTTTGAAAGAATTGTCAAAACGATTGGCGTCCCGGCATCATTTGCCGTCGTCCAGCGCCTGACCGCACGCGTCGCGATAGCCGCACGCGCGGCATCGTCCCGGTTCGGCGTGACTGCGCGCGACGTCGCGCGCCGTTGCGTCGCGCCGGATCGCGTCTATCAAATCGACAAGCTGGGCGCGCACCGCTTCGGTAAAATCGATCTGGAAGACGGCGTCGCGGTACTTGAGCAATCCGTACGGCGGCGCGCGGCGTCCTTGCCCTAGCGTCTCTTCGATCAGCAGACCGTACGCCGCTAATTGCATCACGTCCGATTCGCGCGGCGCGGATGCAATCCGATTCGGCTTGACCTCGACGGGAATGACCGATCCGCCGTCTTCGACAATATAGTCCGGCTTGCCGGACAGCGCATACCGCCGCGAGAACAACGGTCGCTCGACCTTTTTCCACGCGCCGGTATCGGCGTAGATGATCCGCGCGCTCGCCGGCAAGCCGGTGCGCGCGCGTTGCGCGCGGGCAAGCGCAAATAGGATCAAGGCGGAAACGAGCGCGAGCAGAAAGAGAGCGGCAAGTAAACTTACCATCGCAGGTTTCAGCGCACGGAAAATACCGCGGTGTATGCAAGCGCCGCCGCAAGAAAAAATGCGATTGCCAATAGCGCGACTGCCGCGCGTCGCAGTAAATCGGCGCGCTGAACCGCGCGACCGTGCGCGGCGTGCCGCGCGACCGTGCGCGGCGTGCCGCGCGATGCCAGCGTGCATCTGTTCGAGGTTGGTGGACGCGATGCCTTTCACGCGATCGAGCCACCACGCGCGGCGGCAGAAAACGTACTCGCCAATTTCGCTGGCGCGGAGGATGCGCGGCGATGGGTCAGCCACATTTATCCCTTGAACTTGTCCTCAAACTCATGCAGCGTCTTTTCCAGTTTCTCCTGCCGCGCTGCAACCGTCAAATCGCCGCGCGTGCGCTCCAGAACGCCACGCACCATATCGGTCGTGCGGCGCAAGCCGCCGGTCAACGCATCGGGAAAATCCATCGTCACGAGTAGCGAGTAAATATCTTCCATTGCCGCCAGCACGGTCTCGCAGCGCTCGCTGGTACCATGGCGTACAATGTCGAGCGCGTAGCGGCGCAGTTCGCCTGCCGCTTCGCCCAAGCCATTGAGGTATGCCGCATAGTCTACACCGAGCGCGTCCGGGTCGGGAATCTTGCCGAAGGCATCCGTGATGAGCGCGTGGACGATGTGCGCCTCCGCCATTTCCTTCAGCGCGTCCTGCACATAGCCGGTAAAATAGAGGTCGGGATACGCCGCCACGCTGCCTTTCATCTGCGCGGCGATTTCGCGCGTCCGCGCCAACAGCTGCGCCGCCTCGGCGTACTCGCCGCGATGCGTCGCGCGGATGGACAGCGCACAGTGGCGGATGAGTTCGCGCGACGCGGCGAGGGCGGCGTCGCGCGCGGCGTTCTTCGCTTCAAAATTCTTTCGCACCTTGTCGGCGATGAGATCAAGTTCTTGCACGGATGCCTCCGGGGAAAAGGGTTCAGTAACAGAGCAATTGAATTTATGAACTGGATACTGACAACCGCATACTAATGTATTATCGCGCGTGTGTCAAAAGCAGAACCGATTTTGATTCTGCGATGCAGTGTGCTATACTCGCCAAGAATTCAATCCAATCAGGTGTTACCGATGCCCAAGCACAGTCGATTGATCTTGCTCTCCGTCATCGCCGGCATCACGCTGGCGTTTACCGCGTGCGCTGCGCCGGAAACTGCGCTACCGCCAACTCTGACGCGCACGCCGCGACGCAGCGCGACCCCCAAATCCTCGCCGATAGCAAGCCCGAGCGCCGCCGTCACGCCCGTTTCCACGACGACGGTTGCCGCGGCAAGTTCGGCGACGCCAGCGCCCAGCGACACGCCGACGCTGGTGCCTACGCCGTCCGTCACGCCAACGCTGCTGGGCGACTGCGCGGAAATTTGGCAACCCGGCTATTACGTGATGACGAATGATTTCAAAACCAAGCCCGATCGATTCAACTGCATGATCGTCCAGAGCAGCGATGTGGTAATCAACTGCGACAATCACAGCATCGCCGGACTGAACTATGGCGGCTATGCGTTCTTGATTCGCCAATACAACTTTCCGCTGCTGCAGACGCCCAACAACGTCGAGATCAGAAATTGCAAAGCGTTCAACGGACGCACCGGCGTGTTCGCTGAAGCCGGCACGAACCTGTACATCCACGACAATGACTTTTCCAACAACTACGACGATACGGACAAGCGCCGCTTCGGTATTTTCCTGGGGCTGACCGAAGGCGGCGGCATCCGACTCAACAACGTGCAGGGCGCACGCATCGAGCATAACACGACGAACAACGAGGCAATCGGAATTGACGTTCGCAACAGTGATTCGATCATCATTCACAACAACACGGCGACAAACGATTCGGCGTGGGGCATCAATCTGCTGAACACACAGCACAGCGAAGTTTCCGGCAACACGCTGCGCGACAATGTGCGGTACTGCACTTGGGGCAACGGCACCGTCGGTCCCGGCTGCGACGCCGGCGCGGTGATGCTTCAGGACGGCGCAAGCCATAACGCCGTCAAGGACAATACCATCACCGGACAGAACGCGAACGGCGTATTCATCAAGGCGCACGGCGTGCGCTGCGGCGACGACAACCTGATCGAAAACAACACCATCGTCAACGCGATGTACAACGCGGTCGAATTCTCATTCTGCGCCGGCAACCAAGTCATCGGCAATCAGATCAGCGGCTCGTACGACGCGGTCTGGTTTGGCTTTTCCGTGAACTCGCAAGTGCGCAACAATGTCATCTCCAATATGCGGAATCACGGCATCAGCTCCTTGAACAGCCGCGGCAGCATCATCACCGGCAACCAGATCACCAACGCGCGCGATGGCATTTTGCTCTCGTGGAGCACCTACGACCCGCAGCAACTGTATTTCCTCACCCCATCGCCGGACAATTACGCGTCGCGCGACAATACCGTCTCCGATAACATCCTGCGGGACAATTTCGTCGCCGGCATCCACCTCTTGGATTCGATTCAGAATCAGGTGACGAACAATACCTTCGCCGGCAATGGTAAAAACGTCTGGATTGAAGGCAAAAGCGACGGTGACGTGGTCGCTCAATCGCCGTAGGGCGCAGACGCCGTTTGGGCGGGACACTCCAGCCAGCAGCTTCCCCAATTCGCGGATTTTGGTCGTCAAAAGGTCTTTTCTTTACTCCGATTTTGTGATATAATCCTTGTGTAACCGATGATGGCATCCAGCCAAGGAGAATCCTCAATGAAGACAACCAATCGACTGACCGCCAAACGCGCCCTCGTCATCTTGACCGTCCTAACCGTCGTGATGGTACTGACCACTCTCATTCCACCCATCATACACGCCGCGCCATCATCGCAAAGCGGAGCGATTGTTTACTACGTCCGCTACGGCGATACGCTCTTTTCGATCTCACGTCGATTTGGGACCACCGTGCCAGCGATCATGGCGGCGAATGGACTCACTAGCTACTACGTTTACGCCGGACAACGACTCACCATCCCGGTCGGCTATCCTTCCTATGGGTTTCAGTCGCCGTATTCGATCTACGCGCCGCAGCCCTTGCCAACCCAGTCGCTGATTCCCAATCCAACGTTCGGCTGCACCTACACCGTTCAAACCCGGGACACGGTGTTTTCGATTTCGTACCGCTACCAGGTCACCATCCCCAGTTTGATGCAAGCGAACAACCTCTACAGCCCGTACATCTTTGTGGGCGAGCAACTGAGCGTTCCCTGTCTGACGCCGACGCCTGCCGCATTTCCTATGTACACCGTGCAATCCGGCGATGACTTGTTCCGCATCGCGATCCAATACAACACGTCGATCTATGCAATCGCGCTGGTGAACGGTCTTCCCAATCCCGACTTGGTTTTCGCCGGTCAAAACTTGGTGGTGCCGTACCCCGGTTCCTACGTCTGGCCCACGGGCATCCCAACACTCGCACCAACGAGCACGCCCGCGCCAACTACCACCGGAACACCGGCGACCGCCACACCCACCATCACGACAACGCCAACCGCGCCGCCGAACACCGGCGTCGTGATTATGCAGAATATCGCATTCGTACCTCCCATCGTCACGATCCAGCATGGTCAAACAGTGCTGTGGCGCAACGCCGATAGCGTGAATCACGCCATTGTGAGCGGGACGCCGGGAGCGCCTGACGGGAAATTCCAGTCCGGTACACTTGCGCCGGGACAGTCGTACCAATTCACGTTCACGCAGGCAGGCACCTACCCGTACTTCGACGCGGTTTACGGTGTATCGATGACCGGTCAAGTAATCGTACAATAAATCAAGGCACAGAAAAGCGCGCCGGTAAATCTGGCGCGCTTTTTTATTTTTCCCCACAGATGTGATATAATGACTCTAGTCGATTCGCGCGCGGCGACGAGCGACGCGAGACCAGGCGCTCGCCGCGCGCGTTTGCGTTTAATCAACCCAGCAACGAAGGAGGAAAATGCAATGGCGCATTCGATCAACCCCCAATCTGAATCAACCGATTTAGGGAGATTGGGGGTCAATCGCGTCGCCGTGATTGGCTCTGGCACAATGGGCGACGCGCTCGCGGCGCACTTTGCGAACGCGGGCATCTCGGTCTATCTACTCGATATTGCCCCGAACAAGCTGACCCTCGACGAAGAAAAGAAAAAACTCACGCTCGATCACCCGGCGGTACGCAACCGCATCGTCAACGCGGGAATGGACGCGATTAAGAAATCCAAGCCCGCCGCGCTCTTCACTCCGCAAACCATCGACCGCATCACACCCGGCAACCTGGAAGATAATTTCGACTGGGTGCACGAGGCGGACTGGATTCTCGAAGCGATTGTTGAAAACCTCGAAATCAAACGCCAGTTGATGGCGCGCATCGACGCGGCGCGCAAACCGGACAGCATCGTCACGACGAACACCTCCGGCATTCCGATCCACGAGATCGCGGCAAACTGCTCCGACTCGTTCAAGGCGCATTTCCTCGGCACCCACTTTTTCAATCCCCCGCGCTATCTCAAACTGCTCGAAGTGATCCCTTCGCCGCAGACTTCGCTTGACGTGCTCCAGTTCGTCATGCGTTTCGGCGAAACCGTCTTGGGCAAAGGCGTCGTCGTCTGCAAAGACCGTCCGAACTTTATCGCGAATCGCCTCGGCACGTACGCCGGCATCCTAGGCATGCGCTACGCGTTCGAGCACGGTTACTCCGTCAACGAAGTGGACGATATGACCGGTCCCGTGATCGGACATCCCAAGACCGCGTCGTTCCGCTTGCTCGATCTCGTCGGCGTCGACATTATGTTTCACGTCGCCGAGAACCTGTACCAAGCGGTGCCGGAAGACGAAGCGCGCGCCGATTTGCAAGCGCCGGCGTTTCTGCGCGAGATGATCCAGCGCGGCTGGCTCGGCAACAAGAGCGGTCAGGGATTCTATAAACAGGTCAAGACGGCGAAGGGGCGCGAGTTTCACGTCCTCGATCTCAACACGCTGGAGTACAAGCCGGCGGAGAAAAAATCATACGACTCGCTCGCGAATTCCGAAATGTACGAAGACCTGGGCGAGCGGCTGCGCTTTTTGATGACGCAGGACGACCGCGCCGCAAAATTCATTTGGGACACGACCGCCAAGACGCTGGCGTACGCGTCGAACCGCGTGCCCGAAATCGCGGATGACATCGTTTCGGTGGATAATGCGATGAAGTGGGGCTTTGCCAACGAAGTCGGTCCGTTTGAAATGTGGGATTTGCTCGGCGTCGCGGATACGGCGGCGCGAATGGAACAAGAAGGCATCCGGGTCGCGCCGTGGGTTCACGAAATGCTCAAGACCGGGCATTCCAGCTTTTACAAGGACGGCAAGTACTACGACCTTGGAGCCAAAGACTACCAGCCGCTGCCGAAAAGCCCGAACATCATCCTGCTGCGCGATCAAACGATCATCAAGCAGAACGAAAGCGCGTCGCTGATCGATCTGGGCGACGGCGTCGCGTGTCTAGAATTTCACACCAAGATGAACTCCCTCGACGAAGGCATCGTCGAAATCGCGAACGCCGCGCTGGAAGAAATCGATAAGAATTTCGTCGGCATGGTCGTCGGCAATCAGGGCGAGCACTTTTCTGCTGGCGCGAACGTGATGACGATCGGTCTCGCCGCGAATGACAGCCGCTGGGACGACATCGACAAGATCGGCAGGGCGCTGCAAAACTTTTTGATGGCGATCCGTTACAGCCCCAAGCCGGTCGTGACCGCGCCGTTCGGCTATACGCTCGGCGGCGGCTGCGAGGTGACAATGGCGGGGCAGCGCGTCGTCGCGCATGCGGAATCGTACATCGGCTTGGTCGAAGTGGGCATGGGCTTGATTCCCGCCGGCGGTGGTTGCAAAGAAATGCTGCGCCGCGTCGTCTCCCGGGCGATGCAGACGCCCAATGTCGATCCGCTGCCGTTCTTGCAGCGCGTGTTCGAGACCATCGGCACCGCCAAGGTCGCGACGAGCGCGGAAGAAGCGCGGCAGATGGGATTCCTGGGCGCGGCGGACCGCGTCGTGATGAATCGCGATCAGCAGATCGCGGAAGCCAAGCGCACCGTGCTCACGATGGTCGCCGAGGGGTATCGTCCGCCGGCGCGCGGCAAGATCATCTACGCCGCGGGCGAACGGATGCTCGCCGCGCTCCGCATCGCGATCTATTCGATGGTGCAGGGTAAGTATATTTCCGAGTACGACGCGCACGTGGGCGACAAACTGGCGTACGTGCTGTGTGGCGGCAACCTCACCGCGCCAACCTGGGTCGATGAACAATACATTCTCGATCTGGAGCGCGAGGCGTTCGTCTCGCTTTGCGGCGAAGAAAAGACGCGTGAGCGGATCTGGAATTTCTTGAGCACGGGGAAGATGTTGAGGAACTAGCGAGGGCGTGGGGCGAGGGGCGAAGAATAAATTCCAGGGGCGAGGTACGAGGAGCGAAGAACATGGAAACAACATCCAAACCGAAGAACTTTGAGGATTGGCAGGCGAACGTCCCGGAAAGAATTCGTTCTGGTCCTCTGTGGAGTTTTGGCGCGTATTCCAAAGCGTTGTTCCTGTACGAGTTGGTTTGGTGCGACTGCGAACCTCTGATGAAAGATACTCGCGGTCGTGCCATCGTTGAGCAAGTTATCCGAAGCGCCGGTTCGATTTGCGCGAACATCGAGGAAGGTTATGGGCGCGGGTTTGGGCGCGATTATGCTCACTTCCTCGGCTACGCGCTCGGATCGGCGCGGGAGACACAAGGTTGGTACATTCGGGCAAGACATCTTCTCAAAGCAAAAGTACTCGAACATCGCCTTGAGTTCATCGATGAAGTGATCGCGTTGCTGGTAAAGACGATTGGGTATCAACGCAAGACCGGCCGTTCGGTTGGTCTCCGCCCCTCGCCTCTCGCCACACGCAATTCCTAATTCGCAATTGGAGGCAATATGCGTGAAGCAGTCATAGTCTCAGCGGCAAGAACCGCCATCGGCAAAGCGCCGCGCGGCAAACTGCGGACGTATCGACCTGAAGATATGGCAGCCACCGTCGTCACTGCCGCATTAAAACGCGCCGGCGGACTGAAACCCGAAGAAGTCGAAGATGTTATCGTTGGCTGCGCGCTGCCGGAAGGCGAGCAGGGCTTGAATATGGGGCGCGTCATCGCGCTGCGCGCCGGTCTGCCCTACACCGTCCCGGCGATGACGGTCAATCGTTTTTGTTCGTCTGGGCTGCAGACGATTGCGCTTGCAGCGCAACAGATCATCACCGGCTGGGGCAATTGCATCATTGCCGGCGGCGCGGAATCGATGAGTATGGTACCGATGGTCGGCTTTCACTTTGCGCCGGATCCATGGATGGCGCTCGAATATCCCGGCGTCTACCTCGGCATGGGTTTGACCGCGGAGAACGTCGCGCGCGAGTACAACGTCACGCGCCAAGACCAAGACCAGTTTTCGCTCCGCAGCCACCAGCGCGCCATCGCCGCGCAGGATGCCGGCAAATTCAAGGACGAAATCGTTCCGCTGGAAGTGACGATTGTCGAAAAACCGGATGGCAGCGTGCGGACACTAAAGTACACATTCGACGCCGACGAAGGGCCGCGCCGCGACACGACACTGGACGCGCTGGCGAATCTGAAACCGGCGTTCGCGCAAGGCGGCACGGTGACCGCCGGCAATTCGTCACAGACGAGCGATGGCGCGGCGGCAGTCGTCGTGATGGAACGCGAACGCGCCGAATCGATGGGCTTGAAACCGCTTGTGCGGATGGTGTCGTTCGCGGTAGCCGGCGTGCGCCCGGAGGTCATGGGCATCGGTCCCATCGCCGCAATCCCCAAGGCGCTGAAAATCGCCGGGCTAAAGCTGGACGACATTGGCGTGATCGAGTTGAACGAGGCATTTGCCGCGCAAGCCATCGCGGTGATCCGCGGCTTGGAGATGGACGAAGAGCGCGTGAACGTCAATGGCGGCGCGGTCGCGCTGGGGCACCCACTCGGCGCGACGGGCGCGAAGCTAACGGTGCAACTCATCAATGAGATGAAACGCCGCCAGGTCCAGTTCGGAATGGTCTCGATGTGCATTGGCGGCGGGATGGGCGCGGCAGGGATTTTCGAGAACGTGCAGTAGGCGATTGTTTCCACTCCGCAAAAAGATTCGGGCGATGATTGCGAAAACAATCATCGCCCGAATCTTTTTTACGACGCTGCGCCGATGACTACGGCGCGGGCGTTGGCGTTGCGTCCGTGGAGAGACTGAACGTTGGGAACGGCGTGGGTGTCGTCACGACGACTGTTGGGATGACGCGTTGCGGCGCGCCAACGTCCTGCCGCCATTGATTCTCCAGACCGTCGGTATCCACGCCCAGGACTTGTTTGAAAATATCATCGTAAAAGCCGCCAGTCTTGAACCCTTGCAGCAACGCAGCAAGCTTGGGACGTCCGTAATGTTGGATAATGAAATTGACCACGCTGTAACTTTCCGCGTACGCCAGATTCGCCGCCGACGAATCCGCCGGGAATGCGCCAGAGAGCGAGCGCAGCGATAGAAGCGTATTGTTTTGAATCGCGCGCCTTAACGGGATCGCGAACTGCGAATCGAGGGTGCCGGGATACGTCTGGTAGTAGACTGCCAAGCCCTCGTCCATCCAATGCGGCATCGAAAGATCGCCCAGTGGACTGCGAATCTTTTGGTGAATAACTTGGTGCGTCAACTCGTGCGTCGTCGCGCCCAAGCCCCAATCCAAGTCCGACGGCGCAACACCGATGAGAACGACGCCATACTCGGGAAAATCCTGCCCGCCCGTCCATTCTTGCGTACCGACTGACAGCGCATTGAGCAGATCGGAATGGCTGCCATAGATATACATCTGGACTTGTTGATCGATCGTCACGCCCGTGTCCTGCTGCAAAAACTTGATCGCCTGCACGCCACGATCGAACAACGCTTGCCCAAACGAATTGTCGCCGTCGTACCAGTACAACGCCAACTGGTCATTCGCAATCTTTTTCCATTGGTGCGCCGTATCGTCGACGCGGAAAGACTGCTTAGGCGTCTCCAGATGTCCACCCGCGCTGTCTTGCACCGTCCACCAGAATTTGCCAGTCACGCCCGGCGGCATATACGCTTGAACGAGACTCCATTTATACGTCGCCTGAACTTGGGTGTTCGCCGTGAATTGCGGTACCTCGCGGTTACTGGACGATTGCCCATCGATTGAGATGAACAGCGCGATCTGAGTGATTTTGGCGCTGCTCTGCGCGCCCAGGTTAAATAGCAACTGGGTTGGAAAGTCGTTGGTAAACTGATTCACCGACACGGTGATGCCATTCTCGGTATGTGCTGGTGCGGCAATCGTCTGAACCGGCGTGGGCAAGGTGATGGCAGGCGCGGTGGAGTTCGGGACTGCGGGCGATGCAACCAACGGCGCTGACGGCACCGGCGAAACCTGCGCGACCGGCGACGACTGAATCGAAAGCAATAGCGCGCCAACGCCGATGCAGGCGAGGCACACCAGAACGAAAAGCACGACGGCGATTATCACAAGACGGTTCATAGGATATCCTTCAGAGGCGGAGCCACGGACGATCACTCGACGAACAAATACTTTAATCGATATTACGGAAACGCGTGCCGATCAGATCTTGCGCGCAATGCAATCACGCCGGCGCGCCCAACTGCTCTACCGGCGTGCTTTTGTACTTGTCGCCTTCCTCGATCAGCATAATCGGAATGTCATTCTTGATCGGATACTTGCGACCGCAATCGCGGCAGACGAGCCACGCGTCCTTGACCAGATCAAGCATCCCGGCGTTCGGACCATTCCGCACGTCCGCCGGGCATCGCAGAATCTCAAGCAATTCTTGACTGACCATTGGAATCTCCTAGCCATTGAATTGGATAGCGACGATTGTATCACACTCGCGTCAGCGCGACAAGCGGGCATACAATTTGACTTTTAGCTCCTGCATCTGCCGCTGAAAATCCGCCGTCGTGATATTCGGCGTCGACATGATGAGCGCGTCTTCGCCGTTGTCGCTGTAATAACTTTTGCGCCTGCCGGTCACTTGAAATCCATACTTGCGATAGAGCGACTGCGCGCCCAGATTGGAGACGCGCGCTTCCAACGTAACCATGTTCGCGCCGATCTCCGCAGCGCGGTCGATCATCGCCGCCAGCAGCAATTCGCCGATCCCGCGTCGCCGTAAATCGCGATGCGCGGCAATCGTACTGATGTGCGCCTCGTCCACCATCAGCCAAAAACCGCCGTATCCCACGACGCTGGGGAGCGCAGCCATTGACGGCGGCGTCACGTTCCGGTCGCGCCGCAGCAGGCGCTGCCACCACGACGATGGCGTAACGATCGACGCCGCGGCGGACGCGTCGTCGCCGTTCTGCGGACGCGCGACGTAGTAATGCGCCATCTCGTTATAGTGCAGTTCGTAATCGTACGCGCGCGCCGACCACGGCGCGGAGAACGCTTCGTGCTCGATCTCCATGACCTGATCGATGTCTTGCGTCGTCATCGACTCGACGCGGTACTTTAACGGAGAATAATCAATCATAGCAAAACGACGGAGGACGAACGACCGAAGACATTCGTCTTTCGTCAATCATTCCTTAATTCCTTCTACAGACGCGTGTGGCATGTACATTGGCGCGAGCGCGGCGGTGTCATCCGATTCGCCGCGCTGGAAACGCCGCCAAGCGAGTTCCGCCAGCAAGCCGGCGCGCCGCACGTTCAGCGCAGGCGACGCGACGAGCGCGCGCGTCCCCAATCGCTCCGTCAGCAACTGCGCCAGTGCCGCGTCGACCTCGCCGCAGAAAAGCGCGCGCGATGCTTCGCCGCCATCGCCGTCGCGGCTGACGCGTTCCACCAAGCCCGCCGCATCGACCTGCGCGTAATCGCTCACGCGCTTGACCACGCCGCGCCGTGCCGTGTATCGCGCGACGGAATAACGCCCGCGCCCGGCGACGAGGATTGCCCAAATGGGAAGCGACTGCCACGCCTGCGCGTGCGCGACCACATCCAGCGTCGGCACGCCCAGCAGCGGAATCTGCGCGCCAAATGCGAGTCCTTTGGCAACGCTCATTCCAACGCGCAAGCCGGTGAACGAGCCGGGTCCCAGCGCGACGCCAATCGCGCGCAGTTCGCTCTTGGGCGCGTGCGCCAATTCCAGCAGCCGCACGATCTGCGTCGTCAACTCGACCGTGTGATTTTCGCGCGAGCGCCACGTCGTCTCTGCCAGCACGCCCTCCGCGTTGTAGAGCGCGAGGCTTGCCGCGCGCGTCGCGGTGTCAATCGCAAGTAACATGGCATTATCCAAACGCGCTCACTCGAAATTGATCGAGCAATGCTTGATAGGACGCACCGCACGCTTCGATGAAAATGCCGCGCTTGTTCGCATCAACATGCCGAAATTTGATCCACAGTCGCTCCGGCGGCAACACGGCGCGAATTTTTTCCGCCCACTCGATCACGCAGACGCCGTCGCCGGACAGATAATCGTCCAGTCCGATCCCGATCGCTTCGTCCGCCCCGCGAACCCGGTACACGTCGATGTGGTACAGCGGCAGCCGACCGCCGCGATGCTCATTCGCCAGAATAAACGTCGGGCTGTGAATCGATTCCAGAACGCCCAGCCCGCGCCCTAGCCCTTGCGTAAAGCATGTCTTGCCGGAACTGAGTTCGCCTTCCAGACAGAACACATCGCCTGCGCGCGCCAGTTCGCCGAGCCGCGCGCCGAGGCGCTGCGTCTGCGCTGCGCTGTGACTGATGATGTCGAGCGTGTGATCGTTGGAGACAGGAGACACAATGACATTTCCGAGAAACCCGTTTTCTCGCCATCCGAAACGGGTTTCGATTTCCATCCGCATTATACTCCGATTGCCGATGCGCGACAAGGACGAAACAAAAAGTCGATCTCAGCGTCTCGGCGGTAAAATCAAGATACCGGTAATCGCCAAGCCGCGCCAATTTTACTTTCACGCCAAATGTGGTAGAATGGCGGCGAGGCAGTCATGCGAATCTTGATCGTCTCTGACATTCACGCTAACCTGGTCGCGCTGGATACCGTCCTTGCCCAAGCCGCGCCGTTCGACCGCGTCTGGTGTCTTGGCGACGTGGTCGGTTACGGACCCGAGCCGAACGCGTGCATCGAACGCCTCCGTTCGTTCGATTTGCTCTGCCTTGCCGGCAACCACGACTGGGCGGCGCTTGGCAAACTCGATCTGGAAGAATTCAATCCGGACGCGCGCCGCGCGGCAATGTGGACACGCGAACAGTTGACGCCGGAAAATCTCGCGTGGCTCGGCGCGCTGCCCGAGCGCGTGCCCACGCAAGCCGAGCGGTTCACGCTCGTTCACGGCAGCCCGCGCTACCCGATCTGGGAGTATGTGATGACGCCGGTCGTCGCGCGCGCCAATTTCGATTATTTCGATACGCCCATCTGCCTGATGGGGCACACGCACGTACCCGTCATCTACCGCTATCGCCCGAACGACCGGACCGCCACCGCCGATCTGCTGCCAGAGAACTCGCCGGTCAAGCTCAATCCCGACCGGATGATGATCAATCCTGGCAGCGTCGGTCAGCCGCGCGACGGCGACCCGCGCGCCGCGTATGCGATCCTTGATTCGGATGCGCTGTCCCTCACACACTATCGCATCGATTACGACATCGTCGCGACGCAAACGAAAATGGAGCAAGCCGAACTGCCGCATCGTCTCGTTACACGGTTGAGTTACGGATGGTGAGACCCAAACCCGAAGGGTTGTGTAAACACTTCGGGTTTATTGTTGCGGAACTTTTTTGCGCGCAGAGCGTCTAGTGAATGAACATCAAACTCGCTCGCAGAAAGGACAAACCAAAATGAGACGCACTTTGCTCGCCATTTCATTCTTTGCCATCGCACTTTCGATCATTTCTTGCTCTGCGCCGGCAGCACCCGTCCCAACCAGCGCGCCGGCGGCGTTGGAACGCGCGGGAGCGCCCGCGCAACCGCTACCGCCAGTGATGTCGACTGCCACTACCCAAGGCGCTAAAAACAGTTCGACCACTTCTACCGGTGTCCCGGACGCGGCGAGTATTGACCGCATGATCGTCTACACCGTAAATCTTTCGCTCGAAGTGCAGGACACGACCAAAGCAGTCGACGACATTACCGCGATCGCGACACAATACAAAGGGTACATCGCGGCGTCGAACCTGAGCCGCGATTCCCAGGGGCAGATGCAGGGTACGATCACCCTTCGCATCCCCGCCGACTCGCTCGACGCGGCGCAAAAACAGATCGTGGCGGTCGGGCTAAAAGTGTTGAGTTCCAGCAAAAACTCGAACGACGTGACGGACCAGTACACCGATCTCAACGCGCGGCTGACCAACTTGCAAGCCACGCGCGACGATCTACGCAAGATGCTCGACTCGGTCACCGCCAAGTCGAGCAAAGCAGAAGACATTCTCGCGGTCTACAACCAATTGTCGGCAGTCCAGGGACAAATCGAGCAGATCCAGGGACAGATGAACGTCCTCCAAAAGACAACGGCGCTCGCGACCCTGACGATTCAACTGGTCCCGCACGAAAATATCCAGATCGTCCAGCCCGAGACCTGGATGCCGAACCGAACGGCAGCCGAAGCGCTGCGTCAGTTGGTGCAGGCATTGCAAGGTCTGATCGATCTATTCATCTGGCTGGTCTTGTTCCTGCTCCCGGTTTTGATCGTGCTGTTGTTGCCGTTCATCATCCTCGTGCTCATCCTGCGAGCGATCTTCCGGCGGCGCACCAAGACAAACAAGCCGGCGACAACGTAACGCCGCCGCGTCTTTCGGAACGTATCCTCAACAATGGCTCGCGCGCTGCGCGAGCCATTCCATTTCTGATACGATTTTGCTTGACAACCCTCGGCTTTTAGCATAATATCGTGAACGGATAGAAACGATGAGCGATTACCGTGACGATGTTCTGATGGATATCGAATGGTTGAAGCAGCATCTCGACGATGCCCACCTAGGCATCCTGGACGTTCGGGCAGGTGACCCGCGCCTGCCGTTCGGCTATCGAATGGGACACGTTCCCGGAGCCGTCGCGCTGGACGTGGGGCGCGATTTTTTCGTTTATGGAAATGGCGCGCCGCTCTCTACGCCACGCTCCAGGCGCTCAGCTATCCGCGTGTCCGCAACTATGACGGATCGATGGCAGACTGGTTTGAACTGCGCGGCTTGCCGGTCGAATGAGAAATCAAACACCTGTGAAGGTTTGAAAACGAGGAGGTCGAAATGGCAGAGAAACAAGTTGGAACCTGGGCGGTGAAAGTTGGGCTTGCCCAGATGCTCAAGGGCGGAGTGATTATGGACGTGACAACCGCCGAGCAAGCGAAAATCGCGGAGGATGCCGGCGCGTGCGCGGTCATGGCGCTCGAACGCGTCCCCGCCGACATTCGGCGTGAGGGCGGCGTCGCGCGGATGGCAGACCCGACCAAGATCGTCGAGATTATGGAAGCGGTCACGATTCCCGTGATGGCAAAGGCGCGCATCGGGCATTTCGTCGAAGCGCAAGTGCTGGAAGCACTCGGCGTCGATTACATCGACGAGAGCGAAGTGCTGACGCCGGCGGACGAAGAGAACCACATCGACAAGCACAACTTCAAAGTGCCGTTCGTCTGCGGCTGCCGCAATCTCGGCGAAGCGCTGCGCCGCCTCGGCGAGGGCGCGGCGATGATCCGCACGAAAGGCGAAGCCGGCACCGGCGATGTCGTCGAAGCGGTGCGGCACGCGCGCACGGTGCTGGGCGAGATTCGCCGCATTCAGAATATGCGCCCGGACGAGTTGATGCGCGTCGCGAAAGAAATGGGCGCGCCGTACGAACTGTTGAAAGAGACCGCGGAATTGGGACGAATGCCAGTAGTGAACTTTGCCGCGGGCGGCATCGCGACGCCGGCGGATGCGGCGTTGATGATGCAGCTCGGCGTGGACGGCGTGTTCGTCGGTTCCGGCATTTTCAAGTCCGGCGATCCGGCAAAGCGCGCCAAAGCGATCGTCGAAGCGACCACACACTACAACGATCCCGAAATCATCGCCAGGGTTTCGCGCGGACTCGGCGAGCCAATGTCTGGTCTCGCCGCGAAGCAGATTCCGGAAAAAGAGTTGCTCGCGGTGCGCGGATGGTAGAACGTTGCAACGTTCAAACGTTGGAAGCAAAGTTGAATTGATGAAGGTCGGAGTCCTCGCCCTCCAAGGCGATTTCATCGAACACGTTCATATCCTGCAAACACTGGGCGCGCAAGCGGTCGAGGTACGTAAACCGGAACAGCTTGGCGACCTGGATGGTTTGATTATTCCCGGCGGCGAGAGTACCACCTTCGGCAAACTCGCCGCCGAGTTTGGATTGATCGAGCCGCTGCGCGCGTTCTGCGCGTCCGGCAAGCCCGTGTGGGGCACGTGCGCGGGAATGATCTTTCTCGCGAAAGACGTGGGACGGAATCAGCCGGTCCTCGGATTGATGGATGTGAAGGTCAAGCGCAACGCATTTGGGCGGCAGGTCGATAGCTTTGAGCAAGACCTAGACATCCCCGCGCTGACCACCGCCGGGAACGGCGCGTCGCGACCGTTCCACGCGATCTTCATCCGAGCGCCACTGCTCGAAAGCGTTGGCAAAGGTGTAGAGGTACTCGCCAAGTTGGACGACGGCACGATCGTCGCGGCGCGGCAAGGCAATTTACTCGCGACCTCGTTTCATCCCGAGTTGACGCCGGACATGCGGTTTCACAAGTATTTCTTGGAGTGCGTGGGGAAAGGATAGCACATGCCTACTGCGAAACAAGTCAAGCCGTTGAAAGATTATCGGCTTTGGATCAGGTTTTCAGACGGCATCGAGGGGATTGCCGATTTGTCTGATTTTGCCGGCAAGGGTGTCTTCGCGGCTTGGAACGACTATCGGGAATTTGAAAAGGTTCACATTGGCTCAAGCGGCGAGATCGCCTGGAGCGATACGATAGACATGGATCCGGACGCCATCTATCTCAAAATCACCGGCAAGAAACCAGAAGACCTTTTTCCGAAATTGCGCGAGCTGATCCAATATGCCGGAGATTAGCCGGTTCTTCGGCATTGTAATCAAGATGTACTTTGGCGATCACCTGCCGCCGCATTTCCACGCCGAGTACAATGAGCAAAGCGCAGATCGAGATTCACACGCTGGTTCGTCTTCAATGGCTTTCTTCCGCCGCGTGTGCTTGGAATGGTTATCGAATGGGCGTCCGAACATCGCGAGGAATTGCTGGACTTGTGGGAGCACGCCGCAAAGAGTCAGCCATTGTATAAACTGCCCCCACTGAAGTAGCCAACAGGCAACGTCATTTCATCCCGAGTTGACGCCGAACACGCGATTTCATCGGTACTTTCTGGAGCAACTGGCAAAATGATCGCCTACTTGAACGGCAATTTTATTCCCAAAGACGAAATCCGTATCTCGCCGGACGATCGCGCCTTTTTGTTCGGCGATGGCGTCTATGAAATGCTCCGCACGTATGACGGCAAGCTATTCAAACCCGAAGAGCATCTGCGCCGGCTAGAACGGAGTCTCCGGGAAGTTCGGATCGCCGGCGTGGATATCGAAAACTTGCGCGGCGTTGCCGAAGACTTGCTCAAGCGCAACGCTCTGCAAACCGGCGATGCGTCCATCTACATTCAGGTCACGCGCGGAATTGCCCCGCGCAAACATTCCTTCCCAGACAAGGGAACTCCGCCGACGGTCTATCTTGCCGCCTCGCCGCTGCACGGGGCGGATGACGAATTCGAGAGCGGCGTCAAGATCATTCTGGTCCCTGACATTCGCTGGGCGCGCTGCGACATCAAGTCGGTCGCGCTGCTGCCAAACGTGCTGGCGAATCAGCAAGCGAAGGAAAGCGGCGCAGAGGAAGCCGTCTTTGTGCGCGATGGCGCGTTGACCGAAGGATCGCACAGCAATTTCGCCGCGGTCTTTGACGGCGAGTTGGTGACGTATCCCAAGAGCAACTATATTCTCGCCGGAATAACGCGCGAGGTGGTACTCGATCTCGCGCGGAAATTGGGAATTCCGGTCAGAGAGTATCCTATTCTCGAAACAGAATTGCCGCACGCCGACGAACTCATGCTGCTGGGCACTACGACCGAAGTCATCCCGGTTGTCCAAGTGGACGAGCGGCGAGTGGGCAGCGGCAATCCGGGTCCCATCACGCGGCGGCTAAGAAAAGCGTTTCGCGAGATTGCTCGGCAATGACGGCGCGCTCCCAAACTCTCGCCGTTCGGCTGGCGACGCCAAACGACACACCGCTCATCACTCGCCATCGCCGCGCAATGTTCGAAGATATGGGTCATGCCGATCGCGCGGCGCTGGACGAGATGGACGAACGCTTTGCGGAGTGGGTTCGCCACAGAATCGAAAGCGGCGAATATCGCGGTTGGTTTGTCGCCGCCGATAATGGCGATGTCGTCGCCGGCGCGGGCGTGTGGCTGCAAAATAGTCCGGCGAATCCGCGAGATCAATCAGCGCGGCGCGCCTACGTGATGAACGTTTACACGCGTCCGGAATATCGTCGGCAAGGTCACGCGCGGCATCTGATGGAAACCATCCTCCAGTGGTGCCGCGATCAGAGCATTCGCACCATCGTATTGCACGCCAGCGACAGCGGACGTGTGCTTTACGAGTCGCTGGGCTTTCGACCGACCAACGAAATGCGTATCCTCCTGCCGCCAGCGGAGTGAATAAGAAAATCGGCACGGGCAATTGCCTGTGCCGATTGCTATTGGACGACATTAGCGATTTGGAGCCGAGTCCGGTTTCGCATCCACCTTGGCGATATAGCGAATCAGATTCGCGTTCACCATGATCGCGTCCTGCTCGATGATGTATCGTTCGGCGGCGTAAAGTGTGACACTCGCTTTGGTCACCGCGAGGAAGGTATCGCCGGATCCGCTCGTCAGGATACGACGCAAATCGAGATCACTCATCGTGTGAAGCGTGCCGCGAACTTCCATCCCATCGAGGATGAGAAAGACCTCGTGCATTTGTTTCTTGACGTAGCCGTAGAACCGCTTGGTTGGCGGAATCCCTTTCTGAGGCGGCTCGAAGACGACGCCGACCCACGTCTTGGGGACCACGGCGGCGGGATGCTGCTGAAGAATTTTACCGGGTTCGCTGAGACGCGCGAGTTGCACATTGCGTAAACTGATAACCGTCTCGCGGCGATCATTCAGGAAATCCGACAACCGTTGGTCGCGGAACAATAACTCGCCGGTAATCGAATGGCGAGCGGTGAGCACCACTACACTGTAGGGAATCGACTCGTCAACCATTGGGGCACCTCTCCGCAAAGCCGAATGAAAACGCCGCGCTGTCTTTCATTTGATTTATTCTACCCCGCCCTTTTCACGCTGTCAAATGGTCAATTGCAGGCAAACCGCGGTTTCAATAGCCAAACGCAACCATCGGTTCTCTAATGTATTCTTTACCCGCCTTGTGCCTTTCTTATACTCGTTTTACAGTTTGCAAATAGAATAAAAATGCTTTAAGATAAGAATCAGTGCCAGACCTGCTTTGGCGCGTATTTCATTCTAATTCGTTTTTAATCCTAAAGGAGCGATCGAAATTCAATGGCAGCCGAACTCGTCATCAAGAACCTGCACGTTCAAGTCGAAGGAAAGGAAATTCTCAAAGGAATCAACCTGACGGTCGATAAAGGCGAAATTCACGCCGTGATGGGACCGAACGGTTCCGGCAAATCGACGCTGGCGAACACGCTCGCCGGGAATCCCAAGTACGTCGTCACCGACGGCGAGATTCTCTACCACGGCGAAAACATCGCCGCGTGGAAGCCGGACGAACGCGCGCGCAAGGGCATCTTTCTCGCGTTTCAGTATCCGATGGCAATTCCCGGCGTCACCGTCGCCAACTTTCTCCGCACCGCGTTGAACGCGCGGCGCAAAGAGACCGGCTCGAATGGCGACGCCAAGGCGATCAGTATTCCGGAATTTCGCAAGCTGATGACCCAGAAGATGGAACTGCTCAAGCTCGATAACACCTTTGCGACGCGCTATTTGAACGATGGCTTTAGCGGCGGCGAGAAGAAACGCGTCGAGATTTTGCAGATGGCGGTGCTCAATCCTGAGCTTGCCGTGCTCGACGAAACGGATTCCGGCTTGGACATCGACGCGCTGCGGATCGTGTCGGAAGGCGTGAATGCGCTCGCGGGTCCGAATGTCGGCATTGTGCTCATCACGCACTATCAACGCATCTTGAATTACATCAAGCCGCATTTCGTTCACGTAATGGTCAGCGGCAAACTCGCGTTGTCGGGCGGAGCGGAACTCGCGTTGCAACTGGAAGAAAAGGGTTACGATTGGCTCAAGGAGCCAGAAGCAGTAGGCAAGTAGACAAACATCAAGTTCTGTGTTTACGTGTATACTTGTCTAGTTACAGGGAGAAATAAATGACAGATCAGAATAAGGGCGCGTTTGACATCGGCGCTTCCAGCTCGGTATACAAGGAAAAGTACGGATTCTTCGATCCGGAGAAATACGTCTTCAAAGCCAAGAAAGGGCTGAACCGCGAAATCGTTGAAGAGATTTCATGGATGAAGAACGAGCCAGACTGGATGCGCGAGTATCGCTTGCGCGCGCTCGAAATCTTCTACCAGAAGACGATGCCCCAGTGGGGCGGCAACCTCAACGACATTAACTTTGACGATATTTACTATTTCTTGCGCGCGACCGACAAATCCGAACGCTCGTGGGATGAAGTCCCCGCCGACATCAAAAAGACTTTCGACCGTCTCGGCATTCCCGAAGCGGAGAGGAAATTCCTCTCCGGCGTTGGCGCGCAGTACGAATCCGAAGTCGTCTATCATAATATCAAGGAATCACTTAGCAAACAAGGCGTGATCTTCCTCGGCATGGACCAGGGACTGGCGGAATATCCCGACCTCGTCAAAAAATATTTCGGCACGATCATTCCTTCGGCGGACAACAAATTCGCCGCGCTCAACAGCGCGGTCTGGTCGGGCGGCTCGTTCATCTACGTCCCGCCGGGCGTCCATGTCGAAATGCCATTGCAAGCGTACTTCCGCATCAACGCCAAGAACATGGGGCAGTTCGAGCGAACGCTAATCATCGCCGACGAAGGATCGTACGTTCATTACGTCGAGGGCTGCACCGCGCCGACGTACTCCAGCGACTCGCTGCACAGCGCGGTTGTCGAAATCGCCGTACACAAGAATGCGCGCGTGCGCTACACGACGATCCAGAATTGGTCGTCGAACGTCTACAACCTCGTCACCAAGCGCGCGGTCGCCTACGAAGACGCGACGATGGAATGGGTGGACTGCAACCTCGGTTCCAAGCTGACGATGAAATATCCCAGCGTCTATATGATGGGCAAAGGCGCGCACGGCGAGATTCTCTCCGTCGCGTTCGCGGGCAAGGGACAGCATCAGGATGCAGGCGGCAAAGTTGTGCACGGCGCGCCGTACACCTCGTCCGTGATTTCGAGCAAATCGATTTCAAAAGACGGCGGGCGCACCTCGTACCGCGGCTTGCTCAAAGTCTATCCCGGCGCAGAAGGCGTCAAATCGAACGTGCGCTGCGACGCGTTGCTGCTCGATGAGGAATCGCGCTCGGACACGTACCCGTACATCGAAGTGGACGAGGACAATGTGACCATCGGTCACGAAGCCAGCGTCTCGAAGATCGGCGAAGAACAGCTCTTCTACTTGATGTCGCGCGGCTTGACCGAAGCCGAAGCTGCGACGATGATCGTCAGCGGATTCATCGAGCCAATTGTGAAGGAGCTGCCGATGGAATTCGCCGTCGAAATGAACCGGCTGATTTCACTGCAGATGGAAGGGTCGGTAGGATAATGTAGGGACAATCCTATGTGATTGCCCGGGGCGACCACACCCTGGCACTTGCGTTCCCGCCAGGGCAAGTGAGGGTCGCCCCTACAATTGTTTGGAGGAACATCGCACGTGGCTGACACAGTAGCAACATTGAACACAAAAACTGGATTGACCAAAGAAGCCATCGAGGCATTATCGAGAAGCAAACACGAGCCGGCATGGGTGCTGGCGCGCCGGCTTGAAGCGTGGCATCTGTACGAAGAAACGCCGATGCCTGCTGCGAATGACGAATTGTGGCGGCGCACGTCGCTGAAGGATCTGAATTTGGAATCCGTCGTACCGTTTGCCGCAGGCGACGCCGCGCGCGATGCGCTCAAGGCGCTGCCGGAGAAATTCCAGCAGGTCGCCAACGATCAGAACGCCGCGGGCGTTCTCGCGCAGTACAACACTGGCGTCGCGCACGCGCGGCTCGCGGATGATCTGAAAAAGCGCGGCGTGATCCTCTGCGACATCGACACCGCGATTCGCGAACACCCGGAACTCGTTAAGCAGTACTTTATGACGCAAGCCGTGACGTACAGCGAGAATCGCTACAAGAGCGATAAACCGCGCACCGGAACGAGCGGCAAGCACGAAGGAGGCGGCTACGGCGATACGGTCGGCGATTTGAAATTCGCCGCGCTGCATGGCGCGTTTTTTAGCGGCGGTACGTTCCTGTACGTGCCGCGCAACGTCGTCATCGACCTGCCGCTGCAAACGATGACGTATTTCGATGCGCCGAACCTCGCGATGTTCACCCACACGCTCGTCGTGGTGGAGGAAGGCGCGGCGGTGAAATTGATCGAAAATTACGCGTCGAAGGCGAATGAGACGCAGCGGTTCTCCAATGGCGCGGTCGAGTTGATCGTCAAGCCCGGCGCGAGTTTGCAGTACTTTCACTTGCAGGATTACGCGCAGAACGTGTGGCATTTCACGTCGCAAGCCGCGCTGCTGGAAAAAGATTCGTCGCTCACCTGGCTCGTCGGCACGCTTGGCAGCCAGTCGACGAAAGCGTTCCTTGATTGCAAAATGCTCGGTACCGGCACGAACGCCGCGCTGCTCGGCTTTTTCTTTGGCGAGGGCACGCAGCATTTCGACCAGCACACCTTCCAGAATCACATCATCGGTCACTCAACGAGCGACCTGCTTTACAAGGGCGCGCTCAAGGATAATGCCTACTCCGTATTCCGTGGATTGATTCGCGTGAATCCCGCCGCGCAACGCTCCGACGCGTACCAGGCAAATCGCAACATTCTGCTAAGCGAGCATTCGCACGCGGATTCGATTCCGGAACTGGAGATCGAAGCGAACGATGTGCGCTGCACGCACGGCGCGACCGTCGGACCGATCGATCCAGAGCAAGTCTTTTATCTCATGGCACGCGGCATTCCGCGCGCGCAAGCCGAGCAACTCATCACGGAAGGATTCTTCGATCCACTGATGCAAAAGATTCCGCTAGAATCCATCCGCGACGAGTTGACCGCGGCGATCAAGACGAAAATTGGGATGTAGGACAAGTTGACAGACTTGTCCTACGGGAGAAATGCAATGTCAGAGTACGCACATCCCGAAGTGTTGGTCGAGACCGAATGGGTCGCGCAGCACTTGAACGATAAGGACATCCGTATCGTCGAGTCCGATGAGGACATTCTGCTCTACGAAGTCGGGCACGTGCCCGGCGCGGTGAAGATCGACTGGCACGTCGATTTGCAGAACACGATCGTACGCGACTATATCGACCGGAAGAATTTCCAAATGCTCCTGTCGAGCCGCGGCATCGCGAACGATACCACCGTCGTTTTTTACGGCGACAAGAACAACTGGTGGGCATGCTACGCCTTCTGGGTGTTCAAGCTCTTCGGGCACGAGAAATGCGTGGTGATGAACGGCGGGCGGCAAAAGTGGATCGCCGAAAATCGTCCGCTGGCGAAAGACCAGTCGACGTATGCGCATACCAACTACGTCGCCAAGGAACGCGATGACACTAAAATTCGCGCGTTCCGCGATCAAGTGATGAAGCACGTCACTGGCGGCAATCCGCTCGTGGATGTTCGCTCGCCGCAGGAATATAGCGGCGAGCTGCTGCACATGCCGGGCTATCCGCAGGAAGGCGCGCTGCGCGGCGGTCACATTCCGGGCGCGAAGAACATTCCCTGGGCGAAAGCTGCGCGCGAAGACGGCACCTTCAAGTCGGCGGAGGAGCTGAAGGAGCTGTACCAGTCGCAAGGCATCACGCCGGACAAGGACGTGATCGCCTACTGCCGCATCGGCGAGCGCTCCAGCCATACCTGGTTTGTGCTTCAATATCTCCTCGGCTACCCGAAGGTTCGTAACTACGACGGATCGTGGACAGAATGGGGCAACCTTGTCGGCGCGCCGATTGAGAAATGATTTCCCGTAGGGGCGATTCGCGAATCGCCCCTACAAACGAATATGGACAGACGGGAATACATCGAGTTCATTCTCGACCACTATAACAACCCGCGCAATCACGGCGCCATCGACGACCCGGATATTTTGGTGAACGGCGGCAATCCCGGCTGCGGCGATGTCGTCACAATGTACGTCAAAGTCGACGATGACAATCGCGTCACGGACGTCAAGTTTGAAGGGCGCGGCTGCACGATCAGCATGGCGGGCGCGTCGCTCGTGACGGAGCTGGTCAAGGGCAAGACGCTCAAGGAAATCGAGGAGATGCCGTATACCCCGTTAATTGACCAAATGGGGGAAGATGTGGTAAAATCCCGATTGCGTTGCGCGACACTCGGCATGGATACTTTGAAAGGCGGCGCGCGCGAGTATCCTAGCCGCAAAGCCACCGGCCAAAAACTCATTCAGCCGATTGTGCTCGCTCATACGCTGTCGACGGATTAAGCAATCTTAAATTTCTTTGAAAGGAGCAAAACAATGGCGTACGTGATTGCTGAACCCTGTATCACGGTCAAAGACGCGGCATGCGTGAACGTGTGTCCGGTCGACTGCATCCATCCCAAGAAGGATGAAGGCGATTTTGAGCCCGTGCAGCAATTGTACATCGACCCGGATACGTGCATCGATTGCGGCGCGTGCGTGCCGGAATGCCCGGTCAGCGCGATCTTCCCGGAGCCGGATGTCAAGGACGAGTGGAAATCGTACACCCAGAAGAACGCCGACTATTTCAAATTGTCGGCTGCCGATTTCCAGAAGAAATGGGGATCGCCCGGCAAAACGGCTTGATTATCCACAGCCATTATGCAACCCCCGTCCTCGTCCGCGATGGACGGGGGTTTGCAATTACGAGTCGCGGCAGATTGTATCGAAAAAGAGAGGTCGATATGAGCGATGTAACCACCGAGTCGCTTCACCCGATGCCGGAATACGAGGCGGCAAGCCCAGAAGGTCAAATCAAAGAGAAATTGCGCGAGGTGAAGGACCCTGAGATCGGACTGGACGTAATTCAACTCGGCTTGATTCGCGAGATCAACTTGGGCGCGGACGAGCCGGAAATCAAGATGATGCTAACGACGCCGTTCTGCCCTTACGGCGGCTGGCTGATCCAGCAAGTCAAGGATTCGGCGGAACAGACCGCGGGCAAGAAAATCAAAATCTCTGTGCTTCCTGATCTGTGGGACCCAAATTACATGGAAGATCCCGGCTTGTTGATGGGATGGTAGCAAAATTGCGAATTGGCAATTGACAATTGTCAATTGTCGTTGAGGACATTGATGTCAGCAACCAACCCGATTAAGACAAAAGGATTGAACGTCGCGGCGATCCGCGAGGATTTTCCGATCCTCCAGCAAACGGTCAACGGCAAACCGCTGATTTACCTCGACAGCGCGGCAACGACGCAAAAGCCGGAAGCGGTCATTCAGGCGATGGACGAGTATTACCACAAATACAACGCGAACGTCCACCGCGGCGTCTACGCGCTCGCCGAAGAAGCCACCGCGCGGTATGAAGGCGCGCGCAAAAAGATTCAGAAATTCATCAACGCCAAATCGTACCGTGAGATCGTCTACACGCGCAACACGACCGAGTCGATCAATCTCGTCGCCTACGCCTGGGGGCGCAAGAACATTCACGCCGGCGACGAAATTGTCACCACCCTCCTAGAACACCACTCGAACATCGTTCCGTGGCAGTTGCTCGCCAAAGAAAAAGGCGCCGCGCTGAAATTCATCGACGTAGACGAGAACGGACTTTTGCGCGGCGAGCAAATCGAAACGCTCGTCACTGAAAAGACCAAGCTCGTTGCCGCGACGATGGCGTCCAATGTCACCGGCACGCTCACGCCGATCAAACAGATCATCGAACGCGCCCACGCGGTCGGCGCGGTGTGCGTCGTCGATGCGGCGCAGTCCGTGCCGCATATGCCGGTGGACGTGCAGTCGCTCGATGCGGATTTTCTCGCGTTCAGCGGACACAAGATGCTCGGTCCGTTCGTCGGGATTCTCTACGGCAAGCGCGCGTTGCTGGAAGCGATGGACCCCTTTCTCGGCGGCGGCGATATGATCCGCGAAGTGTTTATGGATCATTCCACCTGGAACGAATTGCCGTGGAAATTTGAAGCCGGCACGCCGGCGATTATGGAAGGCATCGCGATGAGCGCCGCCATCGATTACTTGAACGCGCTGGGGATGGACCATGTGCGCGCGCACGAGCGCGACCTTGCCGCGTACGCGCTCGACAAAATGCGCGATGTGGAGGGCGTCCGCATCGTGGGACCGCTCGACGCCGATCAGCGCGGCGGCGTGATCGCGTTCGCGGTGCCGGAGGTACACCCACACGATGTCGCGCAGATTTTTGATCGCGAAGGAATTTGCGTGCGCGCCGGGCACCACTGCGCGATGCCGCTGCACGAGCATTACGGACTTGCCGCGACAACGCGCGCGTCGTTCTACGTCTACAACGCGCCGGAAGAAATCGACAAGCTGGTAGAAACGCTCGCGAAAGTGCGGCAGATTTTCAGGGGATAGTTGAATGGATGATCTGTATCGCGAACTCATTCTCGACCATTATCAGCATCCGCACCATCATGGCGAAATCCCAGACGCCGACATTTCGTACGAGGATTCCAACCCGCTGTGCGGCGACAAGATTCGCATCGACATCAAACTGAAGAATAATATTGTCGAGGACGTGAAATTCAACGGCAAGGGCTGCGCGGTCAGCCAGGCATCCGCGTCGATGCTGATGGATGAATTGATCGGCAAATCTCTCGACGACATCAAAAAGCTTGACAAGCAATTCATCCTCGATATGCTAGGCATTCCGCTGGGTCCCACGCGCATCAAGTGCGCGTTGCTGCCGCTCAAAGTGATCAAAGCCGGCGTTTACGGAATCCAGACCTGGCCCGATGAGGAAGACGACGCGTAGAATTTATTTTGGAGAGACGCTGTGGCTAACTTTGCGGTCGCCAAGACCAACGACGTGAAACCGGGGCAGATGAAATCTTTTGCCGTCAACGGCAAACGCGTGTTGATTGCGAATTGGGAAGGGACATTCTTCGCGACGCAAGACCTGTGCACGCACGACAACGGTACGCTCGCGGACGGCGAGTTGGTGGATGGAGAGATCGAGTGTCCGCGGCATGGCGGACGCTTCGACCTCAAGACGGGCGCGGTCACCGCGCTGCCGCCGATGTTTCCGATCAAAACATTTCCAGTGAAAACGGAGGGCGACCACATCGTGGTTGCGCTAGAATGATTTGAACCTTGCGAAGGTCCTGGAACCTTCGCAAGGTTTTTCTATTCTTTGGAAAAATCTCCGCTACGTTGTATAATGGCAAGCGATTCGCTCGAGGTATCCCGAGTTCGAACAGGAGTCATTATGAGCATCAGCACACTCGCAAAATCGATTGCCGAATCGCCGACGATCCGGCTCAACGAGGAAGCGCGGTTGCTGCGCGAGCGCGGCGAAGCCGTGATCCACCTCGGCATCGGCGAGCCGAAGAACCGCGCGCCGATGACCGCGCTGCTCAGCGCGGCAGCCAAGCTGAACACCGGCGACATCAAGTATACGCCGACTGACGGGCTGCCCTCGCTGAAGAAAGCGATCATCCGCTACACCGAGGAGAACTACGACAAGGTCGTTGCGCCGGAGAACGTGATTGTCTCCGGCGGCGCGAAGCAATCGATTTATAATCTTCTCTACACGATCCTCAACCCGCAAGACGAAGTCATCATCCTCGCGCCGTACTGGGTGAGTTATCCCGAGATGGTCAAAATGGTCTACGGTGTTCCGGTCATCGTCACGCCGGAAGACGGCGGCTTGCATCCGCGGATGGAAGATATTTTGCAAGCCGTCACTTCGTCCACGCGCGCGATCATCGTCAACAGCCCGAACAATCCGTCCGGCGTGGTCTTTTCGGACGCGTTCATCGCGCAGATCGTCGAGTTCTGCGAAAAGAAAAACATCTACCTCATCATGGACGACATTTACCATAAACTCGTCTTTGATGGAAAGCACGCCGCGCCGGCGTACCGCTTTAGCAACAAGGACATCGAATCGACCAAGATCATCGTCGTGAACGGCGTGTCGAAACTGTACGGCATGACCGGCTTTCGCATCGGCTGGGCGGTAGCAAATCGGCAGCTTGTCGAGATAATGACGAACGTGCAAAGCCAGGTCACCACATCGACCTCGCCTTTCTTGCAGGTCGCCGCCGAGGGCGCGCTGACCGGCTTGCAAAGCATCGTGGAAAACCTGCGCTTGTCGATCCAGAACAATCGCGATGTCATTATGCAGGAATTGAAATCATTTACCGGCGTCAAGTGCGTCAAGCCGGACGGCACGTTCTACTGCCTGCCCGATTTTCGCGCGTATACCAACAACTCGGTCGAGTTGTCCAATCTCTTGCTGAAAAAGGCATTCGTCGTCACCGTGCCCGGCAAAGAATTTGGAATGGAGGGACATTTGCGACTCAGTTACGCTGGCTCGATGAAAGACGTGACCGAAGGCATCGCGCGGATCAAGTGGGTGCTCGATCCAAACTCGCCTAACGAGATCTACATCGGCGACAAGAAAATGGTGAGGGACTGGCAATGAATAATCTACTCGACATCAAAACACCGGCGCAAGCGCAGGCGAACGCGCTCAAGAGCGACTACGGGCTCGATAACATCGGGCTGACGAATCTGCGGCAGGTGTACTGGAACTTGCCGATCGAAGCGCTGTACGAGGAAAGCGTTTTCCGCAGTGAGGCAAGAATTACGCAACAGGGACCGGTCGTCGCGAAAACCGGGCAGCACACCGGGCGCTCGGCGAGCGATAAACTGATCGTGCGTGAGGCAACCTCTGAAGACAAGGTCTGGTGGGGACAGTACAATCGTCCCTTCGCGCCGGACAAATTCGACGAGTTGTTCGGTCGGTTGCAGGGATTTCTCCAGGGGCGCGATCTGTTCGTGCAGGACTGCTATGTCGGCGCTGACCCGGACTATCGGATGCCAATTCGCATCGTGACCGAACTCGCGTGGCATTCGATGTTCGCGCGCAATATGTTCATTCCGCCGAAGACGAACGAAGAGTACCGCCGGCACATTCCGGAATTCACCGTCGTTGCCGCGCCGTCGTTCAAGGGCATTCCGCAAATCGACCAGACGGCGACGAACACGTTCATCGCGCTGAATTTCGCGCAGAACCTGTGTCTCATCGGCAACACCGCGTACGCCGGCGAAATCAAGAAATCGATCTTCACAGTGCTGAACTATTTGTTGCCGCTGCAAGGCGTGATGCCGATGCACTGCTCGGCGAATCAAGGCAAGGATGGTGATGTCGCGCTCTTCTTCGGCTTGTCCGGCACCGGCAAGACGACGCTCTCGGCGGATCCTCTGCGCGGTTTAATCGGCGACGACGAGCATGGCTGGAGCGATAACGGCGTGTTCAATTTCGAAGGCGGCTGCTACGCCAAGGTGATCGCACTGTCGTCGTCCGCCGAGCCGCAAATCTTCGCGACGACGCGCCGCTTTGGCACGATTCTCGAAAATGTCGTCTACGATCCGGTCACGCGGCTGATCGACCTTGACGACGAATCGATCACGGAAAACACCCGCGCGTCGTACCCGCTCGAATACATCGACAACGCGCTGTTGGAAAAACGCGGCGGACATCCCAAGAACATCGTTTTGCTGACGTGCGACGCGTCCGGCGTAATGCCGCCGATCGCGCGCCTGACGCCGGAGCAAGCGATGTACCAATTCATCTCCGGCTACACGTCCAAACTTGCCGGTACGGAAGTTGGCTTGGGCAAAGAGCCGGAGATCACCTTCAGCGCGTGCTTCGGTGGACCGTTCATGGTGCACCATCCGTCCGTCTACGCCAACCTCCTGCGGAACAAGATCACGCGCTACGGCGCAACCTGTTGGCTCGTCAACACGGGCTGGGTCGGCGGAGCGTACGGCATCGGCAAGCGCATCAGCATCAAACACACGCGCGCGATGCTGAACGCCGCGCTCTCCGGCAAACTCGACCACGTCGAGTACGCAACCGATCCGGTATTTGGATTCCAAGTGCCCAAGACGTGCCCCGAGGTACCGAGCGACGTTTTGAATCCGGCAAGCGCGTGGGCGAACAAAGAGGTTTACACACAGCGCTATCGCGCGCTGGCGGCGCGGTTTATCGATAATTTCAAAAAGTTCGAGGACTCCCAGTCGCTGCTTTTGGATTTGATTCCACTCCAGGCAAGACCAAAACTGTCCTAGCCCGGACACGCAAGACCCGCCACGTGCGCGTGGCGGGTCTTTGATTTCTATGCTCCGCGTTGCCCTGGCGAAAACGTGGCTGTGGTTAGAACGTTCCCCTGCCGCGATACTCGCCGAACTCTTTCCGCAGCGTATCGCAAATCTCGCCAACCGTCGCGTACGATTCCACGCACACGAGAATCGCCGGCATCAGGTTCGATGCGCCGCGCGCCGCGTCGGTCAACGCGTTCAACGCGTTCTGCACGCGCACGTTGTCGCGCCGATCGCGCAACGCTTTCAGCCGCGCCACTTGATCGTCGCGCACGCGTGGATCGACGTGGAGTAGGGGCGAAGCGTGCTTCGCCCCTACAGATGATGTATGCTCGTTCACACCGACGATGATGCGCTCTTTCGATTCCACCTCGCGCTGGAATTTCCACGACGATTCCTGAATCTCGCGCGTGACATAGCCGCCGTCGATCGCCTTGAGCGCGCCGCCCATCTTCTCGATCTTGTCGATATACTCCATCGCGCGTTTTTCGATTTCGTCGGTCAGATTCTCGATGTAATACGACCCCGCGACCGGATCGATGGTATTCGTCACGCCGGACTCGTGCGCGATGATCTGCTGCGTCCGCAGCGCGACCTGCACCGATTCTTCCGTGGGCAGCGCGAGCGCTTCGTCGTACGAATTGGTGTGCAGCGACTGCGTGCCACCAAGCACCGCCGCGAGCGCCTCAATCGCTGTGCGGACGATGTTGTTCTGCGGCTGCTGCGCGGTGAGCGAGACGCCCGCCGTCTGTGTGTGAAAGCGCAGCATCATCGACTGCGCCTTCTGCGCGCCGAATTTCTCTTTCGCGAGACGCGCCCACAATCGCCGCGCGGCGCGGAATTTGGCAATCTCCTCGAGGAAATCCAGCTGCGCGACGAAAAAGAACGATAACTGCGACGCAAAGTCGTCGAATGCCAGTCCGCGCGCGAGCGTCGCGTTGACGTACTCGATCGCGTTGGCGAATGTGAACGCGACTTCTTGTACGGCGGTCGACCCGGCTTCACGGATGTGATAGCCGCTGATCGAAATCGGATTCCAGTTCGGCAGTTCGCGCGCGCAGTATTCGATGATGTCAGTGGCAAGGCGCATCGACGGCGCGGGCGGAAAGATGTACGTGCCGCGCGCGATGTATTCCTTGAGAATGTCGTTCTGCACCGTGCCGCGCAAGGGCAGACGACCGTCTGCCCCTACAGCAACGCCCTGCTTTTTCGCGACCGCGACGTAGAGCGCGAGCAAAACCGCGGCGGTCGCGTTGATCGTCATCGAGGTCGAAACTTTTGCCAGTGGGATGCCGTCAAACAATCGCTCCATATCGTCGAGCGAGGAGATCGCGACGCCAACCTTGCCGACTTCGCCTTCCGCCATCGCCGCGTCGGAATCGTAGCCGGTCTGCGTCGGTAAATCGAACGCGACGGACAAGCCGGTCTGTCCTTGCGCGAGGAGGTACTTGTAGCGCGCGTTCGATTCGTCCGCGCTGGCGTAGCCGGCGTACTGGCGCATCGTCCAAAAACGTCCGCGATACATCGTGGGCTGGATGCCGCGCGTGAACGGATATTCGCCGGGGAAGCCCAGCCGTTCGTCGTATGGGTCGTCCGCATCGTCCGGTGTGTAAACGCGTTTGGCTTCAATGCCGGAGAGTGTTTCGAATTTGGGCTTACGTTCAATGCGTTTGTTTGAGTCAGTCATTCATTTCATCTCAAGTTAGAGTTTTGTAAACTCATCAACTGTCAAACCAAATTCTCGGATAATCGCTCGGAGCGTACCTTTAGGCAACAATCCGGAATGATTGGGGACCACCACACGGCGACGCGTTCTAGGGTGGTACCAGATTTCATGACTGCCTTTCGCCTGCCGATCAAAAACGAAACCAGCCCGGCGCAATTTCTGAATCACTTCTTTTGCGGTATAGGCAAGACGCGGACTCATGCTGGCAACATGATCGGTACGCTGACTTTGATGTGCTCGGATTTCTTGCGTCGCGCTTGTCTGGTCAATGCCTTTGGCAGCGGATCGCCGTGCTCAATGTACGACTCGATCAGTTTACGCGCCACATCCTGTGCGATTTCCATTGTCTCGGCAATCGTCCGTCCCTCTGCGAGGAATCCTTGCAAGATAGGACTCGTTGCGAGAAATCCACCTTCTTCCAGCGGTTCAATTTCAATCGGTATCAGATACTCCATACACCCCTCTTTCGACCATCCAACCACTTTACCACCTAACCACCCAACCACCTCACCATAGCACTATTTTATCACCACCAGCACATGCCCCTGATCGACCTTGTCGCCGTCCTTGACGCGGATTTCCTTGACGACGCCGGCGCGCGGCGCGCGCAATTCGTTCTGCATCTTCATCGCTTCCAAAATCACGACGCCCTGCTTCGCCGCGACCGCGTCGCCGACGTTGACGGTGACGCCGCGCACCAACCCCGGCATCGGCGCTTTGATCGCGAACTCGCCGGTGGACGCGCCGATCTTCGCTTCTGCTTTCGCCAGTTTGCGCGTGCGCTCGTCTTGTACCTCCACGACGTGCAGCTCGCCATCGATCAGCACGCGGTACTCGTCGCCGGACCGCTCGGCGAGAATTTCCCAGGACGCGTTATCCATCAAGAGCGAATACAGCGTCGTCCCGTCGATGTTGCGGAAATCCACCGTGTGCGCGTCACCGTTGATGAGCACCGTGTTGTTCGTGCCAATCTCAATCGTGTACGCCTTGTCGTTGATGAGCGCGGTGTATTTCATCGCATGCTCTCCCACGAACGAAAACGCTTCCACCCGCCGCGCGCGCTGCTCGTCGGCGGCGGAATGCTCAACGCGTGCTGACGGCGATCGTGCGTCAGCAGCGCGGCGGCAATCGCCGCGACCTTTTCATTTTCGTCCGAGCCGCCCTGCTCCATCGCGAATTTGTCATCGAGAAACGTGGTATCGAAAACACCGCCGATAAAATTGGTGCTCTCGAATAATTTTTGATGAAAGGGAATCGAAGTCGCAATGCCCAGAATCTTGTACTCGCTCAGCGCGCGCTTCATCCGCATAATCGCCGTCGCGCGATCCGGTCCCCACACGACCAGCTTGGCGATGAGCGGATCGTAATACAAGCCGACCTCAAATCCCTCATACACGCCGCTTTCCAGCCGCACACCAGGACCCGTCGGCTCATACAAACTGATGATGCGCCCGGTCGACGGCAAAAAGCCGTTGTACGGATCCTCCGCCGTGATGCGGCACTCAATCGCCCAGCCGCGCTGTTCGACATCTTTTTGTTTTAGACTCAGCGAACGCCCAGACGCAATGCGAAGCTGTTCTTTGACGATGTCGATTCCCGTCACCAATTCGGTAACCGGATGCTCGACCTGCAAGCGCGTATTCATCTCCAAGAAATAAAAATGGTCATTCTTGTCGAGTAAGAATTCGATTGTGCCGGCGTTGACATAGTTCGCAGCTTTCGCGGCAGCGACTGCCGCCTTGCCCATTTTCTCGCGCAGCTTGTCGTCCAGCGCGATCGACGGCGACTCTTCGACCAATTTTTGATGCCGCCGCTGGATGGAACATTCGCGCTCGCCGAGGTGAATGACGTTGCCGCGCGCGTCGGCAAGGATTTGGAATTCGACGTGCCGCGCGTGCTCGACGATTTTTTCGAGGTAGACCGTCGCGTCGCCGAACGCGGATTCGGCTTCGCTGCGCGCGCGGGCAATCGCGCCGGCGAGTTCTTCGGGTTGATCGACGCGGCGCATGCCCTTGCCGCCGCCGCCTGCCGCGGCTTTGATGAACAGCGGAAAGCCGATCTGGTTCGCGGCGGCAAGCATGTCATCGTCGCGCAGCGGCTCGTAAGTTCCGGGGACGACCGGCACGCCTTGCTTCGAGACCGTCCGCCGCGCCTCGATCTTGTCGCCCATCGCGCGGATCACTTCGGGCGGCGGACCGACGAACACGATGCCAGCTTCGATGCACGCGCGCGCAAAGCGGTCGTTCTCAGCGAGAAACCCATAGCCCGGATGGATCGCGTCGACCTTGGCGCGGATCGCCACGTCGATGATGCGGTCGATGCGCAGGTACGATTCGCGCGCCGGCGCGGGACCGATGCAGTACGCCTCGTCGGCGTAGCGGACGTGCAGCGCGTTACGATCGACGTCCGACCATACCGCGACCGATTCCAGCCCCAGCTCACGGCACGCGCGCAGGACGCGCACCGCAATCTCCCCCCGATTCGCGACGAGAACTTTTTTGAACATGAACAACCCCAGACGGAAGACCGACGACGGAGGACAGACGTTTGCGCTTGCCCGTCTTCCGTCCGCCGTCCGCCGTCACCGTTTCAAGAATTCTTCCAACCGTTGCTTCACGGCAAGCCATTCCGTATCGAGAATGCTGTACATCACCGTATTGCGTTGATAGCCCGAATGCGTAACCTGGTATTTCCGCAGTACGCCTTCTCTCACCGCGCCCAGCCGCTCGATCGCGCGCTGCGAGCGAACGTTGCGCTCATCCGTCTTGAGTTGTACGCGGATGCAGCCGAGCGTCTCGAACGCATGGCGCAGCAGCAAGTACTTGCATTCCGTATTGACCGCCGTGCGCCACACGTCAGACGATAGCCACGTTCCGCCGATTTCCAAGCCGCGGTCCGCGTGTGAGATGTTCAAGTACGAGGTCACGCCGACCGCGCGGTTGTCCGCGCGGCGAATCGCCGCAAACCAAACCTGTGTGCCGGCGGCAGTTTGCTTCTCGGCTTTTTCGATCCAAGCGCGCATCTCCTCCAGCGTCTGGATCGGCGCGGAAATCAGCAATTTCCAAATCTCCGGGTCGGGCGCCCCGGCGCCCACGTCGTCCGCCGGCGTCAGCGCGCGCGGCGCGGGACGGACGGGTGTGCCTTCGAGGATGGTGGGACGAGGGTCAATACTGTTTACCATTTCACATCACCGTTCGTTAAACAGGAAAGAGTATCTGTTCTGCATGAATCTTGGAAGAACCAATGACCACTACAAACCTGTTGACGCGTGCTTCTTGAAAATACTGTTCTGCCACCTGGCGTTGGCGTCCATTAAATTTATTTCTCTGAAAGAATCCCTCGATTTCGGATTCATCCATTTGACTGTGGCAATAGCCGCGCAACCTGTCTGAGGTTAGACCAACAACGGGAATCGGATTGTATTCCGTTTCTTCAACAGTGACTTTCGACAAATTTGCGAACAAAACCATCCGCACGAAAGCATCCTTGACGTCATTACGACTCGGCAAAACCTTGCCTTTTGAGTTCTTCTTTTCGATAAGCAATAACTTGTCGTCAACAATTCGCGCTTCGTCAACTGTCCAATAATAATACCCACCAATAAAGTTCTTGATTGTGATGAGACTTTTCTCGCCCGTTACACGTTCACTCTCATGAGTTGTTTGGCTTTCACGATATTGAGCAAATTTGGCTTGTACTCGCGAATACGCACGATAATTCGCTACGTCGTTCAGCATACTTTCGATTCTGCGATTGAGCTCATTAAGCGAATGTAGTTTGACGCCTGTGCGTCTGGAGATTTCTCCATAGTGGAGAGCAACTCGCATTGCAACGGTCACAATTTGTTGCTGAACCTCATTCAGATTCCAATGTACGGCGTCGGACTGGTTGAATTGTGCGAGGGCATTCAACCCCCTGTGCTAATATAGGTTGAGACAACTCTCCCCGATAATTAACTGTATAATG
>VFSW01001438.1_pt1 | contig 36381 bp, 29 predicted proteins | sample 5358111 | NCBI WGS metagenome assembly VFSW01 (sample SAMN11554181, study PRJNA540505) | mine drainage metagenome | isolation source: sediment from site ElyBrook_90M | place: USA: Ely Copper Mine, Vershire, VT | collected 2017 | reverse complement strand
TGAGACTCGTTACGCTGCTGCGTAACTGAAGATACTTACGTACTGCTTAGTAATTACCCGCGTCGCATCCTTCTTCAACATAGCCGCTGTGCCGCAAAGCGCCACAGCCGCAGTGCTTCGGTGTCTTTCGCGGCGCAGTTTGGCGCGCCCTTGATGAGAATCCGGTGCGGTTCGATATTGCTGGTTTTCTATGAGGCCGTATAGCCTGGTCGGTCTCACAATGACCTGTACACTCTTACGGGCGGGAAGGGGAATTTCGCCCGCGGTCCTGGTTTCGCGCCGATGCGGAATAACCAGGACTTTCCGGCCTCATCCCGACAATGTCTGCGCAATATCGACGGGCTGGTTCCTTAGGCTAAATTACATTTAGCAGGTTGACTCATGGGGAAACAAGCCGACTGGAGACGTTCAGCGATGGCGTTCTCGCCGTCATCATTACAATCACGGTGTCGGAGCTGAAGATACCACAAAGCGGCGAATTGGCTGTGCTACGCCCGCAGCTTCCCGCTTTTCTGAGCTATATAGTGAGCTTTGTGTATTTGGACGTCTGCTGGAACAACTATCACAATATGTTGCATGCTACCCGGAATGTGAACGGAGCGATACCATGGCCAAATTTGCATCTGCTGTTCTGGTCGTCGTCGTTTCCAATTGTGACGGGCTGGATGGGCGAGAACAGATTTGCGACGGCGCCAACCGCCCTGTACGGTTTTGTTCTTCTTATGGCGGCAATTGTGAACTGGGTATTGCAGTGCGCCATCATCGCCAGCCAACGCCCTGACTCGCTGCTTGGAAGAGCAGTTGGAAGCGACATCAAGAGAAAAAATGTTGCCCATTCTGTATATCCTGGCAATCTTTGCAGCTTTTTTAGCCAGTGGATTTCTAGCGGCCTCTATGTTGTGGTTGCACTCATGTGGCTGATCCTCGACCGTCGGATCGAGCGGGTGCTGGGAGACTCCTGGCTGGTTGTATGGTCCAGAAATTGCCGGAAACGCCGCTCTTGTGTCGAACTTCCCGTTTCATCCTGAATTATCCGCCGCTTAGGGCCTGCACGATCTGCACCGTGTCGGTTTCCCGCAGGAAGTGGGTCAGTTTGAACACCTGCTCGCCGTTAACAAAAAACCGCATGTGTGGCCGCATATCGTCCTGTTCGTCGATCACACGGAATCGCAGGCCAGGGTATTTAAGGTCAAGGTCGGCGAGCAATTCGGCAATAGTCGCGCCGTTTGCGTCGACTTCGTGATCTTTGGTATAGGAGAGCAGCGGGCTCGGAATCAGCACTTTCATGATCTGCGCCTTGTTTCGATCAGCAAACGGCGACCCGGATGCCGGAATCTCAGCTGATTTCTCCGGTTTCCACCGCGTAGATTTCCGGCAAATTCCGCGCGATACAGACCCATCGACTTCCCTCGTCGCGACTCATCCAAAGATCTCCGCTTGTAGTTCCGAAATAAAGCCCGACCGGATCCCGCGTGTCTGCCGTCATGGCCTGACGCTTTACGGTCCACCATGCCTGTTTTTCGGGCATGCCGGAATCGAGGCGCCGCCAGGTCTGCCCGCCGTTGCGGGTCACATAGACTCCCGGCATGCCTTCCGGGCTCGTGCGTGGCCACACTGTCGTGCCGTCCATTGGGAATACCCAGACGGTTTCGGCGTCACGCGGGTGCACTACCATCGGAAATCCGATATCGCCAACCCGTTTCGGCATTTTCCTGCCAATACGTTTCCACTCGTTTGAGGGCCGATCGAGCCGGTATATGCCGCAGTGATTCTGTTGATACAGCCGGTCGGGGTTGCCGGGGCAAAGGCGCACGCAGTGCGGGTCGTGAAATGCAATATTGGCGGGATCGAACCCGTTAACCACCTCAAGTCCCTGTACGATGGGCGTCCAGTTCCTGCCTCCGTCCGTCGATTCATGCACTCCACCGCCCGACATGCTGAAGTAGAGATGGCGCGAATCGCGCGGATCAACAATGATTGAATGCAGTTTGGGTCCGTCCGGTGTTCCGTCCTGCACGCTGCCCATCCATTTCCTGAACTGCGGATCCTCGTTAATAACGGAGAACGGTTCCCAGGTATTACCTCCGTCATCGGAGCGGAAAAGCCCCTGGGGCGAAGTCCCGGCGTACCACACATTCGGTTCATTAGCATGACAAGGAGTAAGCCAGAATATGTGATCGACGACGCGACCTTTTGTGCCTTCTGAAGCCCTAGCGAATGCAGGTGGCCGCGTCGCTTCCTTCCAGGTGCGTCCGAAATCCATCGAGCGAAAGATGGTTGGACCCAAATGACCGGTTTTCGTCGCAGCCAAAAGAGTTCGTCTGTCGCGCGGGTCGAGCACAAGATGATTGACGATATGACCGAGGAGGTGAGGTCCATTAACCCGCCAGGTTTTTCGTGCCGCGTCGCCGTGATACAGCCAGGCTCCCTTCCGGGTCGCCGTCAGCACCAGTACACGGCGTGCCGCTTGCGAGCGCAGTGTGCCTTTTGCGCGAATATCCGGCCGGTCGTTCCGGGCCTTTGTCTTCCTGGCGGCGTTTGCCATGAAAAGTATCTCCTGTGTGACATGTTTGGTCGCAATATGGTTGGAATGTTATGACGCTGAGTGGGTAACTGTGCAACACCAGGCAGTATTTGGTGTAGTGCAGCTGCCGGTTTCCACGATGCTTCGCCCGGGATCTTGCTTGTCTGTGAATCGCCCAGTCTGGGTCGCCGACAGAGGCCCTGTCTGACACAGGACCGGTGAAAATTACTGCGCGCTGTGCGGGAAGGGGTTGTTATGGGGACAACTGAGTGATTAATCGACATGTTGTCCCACCCTGCTATTAATTAACTGACTGGTAAAATAATAGCTTCCGAAGTGCCCGTCAAGTGCAGTCAGTGACAGGTTCATACCTCAAAGTAGAGCGAATTGCGCGATGTCGTCCCGTGCCGGGATTGCCATCCGGGGTCGCCGGGCCAGGTGTTAGAGCAGGGCGTTACGTGGTAGCAGGCGTTCAATAACGCGACTGCTCGTGCTGCTCGCCAAAAGCTGATTGGTTGCACCGGCCTGGCGTGTGCCTTGAACTTAATACTGTATAAATATACAGTATTAATGCAAGATCATTCAATGCACCCATGATCTATGGGTGTGTGTTGAGTTGAACCTTAGTGGTCATGACATTGGTTGCCCGTTCGATGTATTGGGGTGCCGGCACTGCTTGATTGAATGTGGAGGTTGCTGTCATGGATGCTCTGCCTGCCTATGCTGAGCTCCATTGCCTGTCGAACTTCAGTTTCCTGCGCGGGGCATCGCATCCAGAGGAGCTGGTCGAACGTGCCGAGACTCTGGGTTATACCGCATTGGCGCTGACTGATGAGTGTTCGCTGGCTGGTGTAGTGCGTGCGCATATGGCGGCGCGCGATCAGCGCGTTGGCCTCATACCTGGCAGCGAGTTTGTTCTCGTCGATGGGTTGCGGATGGTGTTGCTGGCCGTTGACCGGGCGTCTTACGGCGAACTGGCAGAGCTGATTACCTGTGGTCGGCGTGCGGCGGAGAAGGGCGGGTATCGTCTGACGCGCGCAGATGTGGCGCGCATCGTTTGCCGGTGTCTGGTGCTATGGCTGCCCGAGGATACGCTCATATCGGCACCTGATCCCGAGCCCGGGTTGTGGCTGCGACAATGTTTTCCTGGAAATACCTGGATTGCCGTAGAGTTGCTATGCGATGGCTGCGACGATGCGCGCCTCGCTCGCCTGGTCATGCTTGGTGCTCACGCGGGCCTGCCGCTTGTCGCGAGTGGAAATGTGCATATGCACGCGCGCGCACGGCGTGCTCTGCAGGATACACTCACTGCCATCCGGCTTGGCGTACCACTGAGCGAGGCCGGACAGGCGCTGCACGCGAACGGAGAGCGCCATCTGCGAACTTGCCAGGCTTTGGCACGTCTCTATCCGCCGGCGCTGCTTGCCGAGACCCAGCGTATCGCCGCGCGCTGCCGTTTCTCACTGGACGAATTGCGCTACGAATATCCGGAGGAGCTGGTTCCGGCAGGCGAGACACCCGCAGCTTACCTGAGGCACCTCGCCTTTGAAGGCATGCACAGACGCTGGCCCGGTGGCGCACCATCCAATGTGCACAAGCTGGTGGAGCGCGAACTCGGGCTTATCGCCGATCTTTGTTATGAGCCGTACTTTCTGACCGTATATGACATTGTACGTTTCGCGCGTTCGCGCGACATTCTCTGCCAGGGGCGTGGCTCCGCTGCCAACTCCGCTGTGTGTTTCTGTCTTGGCATCACCGAAGTTGATCCGGATCGCATAGAGACCCTGTTCGAACGATTCATCTCGAAGGAGCGCAATGAACCACCTGACATCGACGTGGACTTCGAGCATGATCGGCGTGAGGAGGTAATCCAGTATATCTACCAAAAATATGGACGAGAGCGCGCAGCGCTTGCCGCCACTGTCGTCACCTATCGCCCACGGAGCGCGCTGCGTGATGTGGGCAGAGCTCTTGGACTTGCGCCCGAGCAACTTGACCGTCTGACCTCCAACCTGCAGTGGTGGGACGGCCGCGACGTTGTTCCGGCGCGCCTCGCCGAAGCTGGATTCGATCCGGAAAACCCGGTGATCCGTCGTTTGCTGATTCGAGCGCGAGAACTTCTGGGTTTTCCGCGCCATTTGTCCCAGCATGTCGGAGGTTTCGTTATTTCGCGCGGGCCGCTGTCGCGCCTGGTGCCGATCGAAAATGCCGCCATGCCCGGACGTACAGTGATCCAGTGGGACAAGAACGACCTGGATGCACTGGGGTTATTGAAAGTCGATTGCCTGGCACTGGGGATATTGAGCGCAATCCGCCGGACGTTTGATTTGATCGAGAGATTTCGCGGACAGCGATTTACGATGGCAAGTCTGCCGGCAGAGGATCCGGCGGTATACGCAATGATCTGCAAGGCAGATACCGTAGGTGTGTTCCAGATCGAATCGCGCGCACAGATGACGATGTTGCCACGGCTCAGGCCAGAACGCTTTTACGATCTTGTTATCGAAGTAGCTATCGTTCGGCCGGGGCCGATCCAGGGCAAGATGGTGCATCCCTATCTGCGCCGGCGCCGAGGCGAGGATCCGGTAACCTACCCATCAGAAGCGGTACGTGGAGTGCTGACGCGCACGCTGGGCGTGCCAATCTTTCAGGAACAGGTGATCAGGCTTGCCATGGTGGCCGCAGGGTTTAGCGCAGGCGAGGCCGATCAGCTGCGCCGCTCAATGGCCGCCTGGCACCGGCGTGGAGGGATTCAGCATTTCGAAAAGCGGCTTATCGACGGCATGCGCCAACGGGGCTACACAGAAGAATATGCGCACCAGATCTTCGACCAGATCAGTGGTTTTGGCGAATACGGGTTCCCTGAATCGCATAGTGCCAGCTTCGCACTGCTCGCCTATGCCTCGGCCTGGCTCAAATGCCACGAGCCGGCTGCGTACCTTTGTGCGTTGCTCAACAGCCAGCCAATGGGATTCTATGCTCCCGCGCAGCTTGTCCAGGACGCGCGTCGTCACGGTGTGGAGGTTCTGCCGGTGGATGTGTGCGTGAGTGATTGGGACTGTACGCTGGAGGGAAACCTTTCCATGCACGCTGACGGCATCGGGGCGCGCGCAGCTATTCCCGCGCAGACGCGGGAAGAACATTCTTCAAAAACTAGCGTGCGCCTGGGGCTGCGCCTGGCCAGCAGTCTTTCGCGCGCTGGCGCACAGCGTTTGGTCGACGCGCGAGCGCAGGGTCCGTTCGTCGATGTCGCTGATCTTGCGCGGCGTGGCCACCTTGCCAGCCGTGATCTCGATGCGCTTGCTGCGGCCGGCGCGCTGGCCGGAATTGCTGGACACCGACATACGGCGCGCTGGGCGGTTGCCGGCGTGGAGCCCGTCCTGCCACTGCTGGAGAAAGCTGCCATCGTGGAGGGGCAACCCCTGTTGCGTGCGCCTACGGAAGGCGAGGATATCGTCGCCGATTACGCCAGCCTTGGACTTAGCCTGCGGCGTCACCCCCTGGACTTGCTGCGTCCGCGTCTGGATCGTCTGGGAATGCTTTCTGCTGCAGCAGTACATGCGCTGCCCCATGGCAGCGCGGTGCGTACCGCCGGTATTGTTATCGGTCGCCAGCATCCGAGCAGCGCCGGTGGCGTTATTTTCGCAACTCTCGAGGATGAGACAGGCCATACAAATATTGTCGTCTGGCCGAAGCTGGCAGAGCGTGAGCGGCGTGTGCTGCTGGGCGCACACCTGATGGTGGTGACCGGTAAGGTCCAGCGCGACGGCGAGGTGCTGCACGTGATCGCGCGCCATATGGAGGATCGATCGGCGCTCATCGGTGCGCTCGTCATGCGCTCGCGCGATTTCCATTGATGTGTTGCCGTGTCCGGAACGCAGCGTGCATCTGCTGTCACAAGGGAAACTGATAATCCTTCTTATCAGCCGTCACCTGAAGCACCGAATGGCCGTTGGTGTTGATGACGCCGGCGCTGAAGCTGTTGCTGTTGCCGTTGCCGTTGCCGTTAAAGTCCACGTTGTGGCCAACCGGATTGCCGGTCAGCAGATCAATCACGTAAAGTACATTGTTAGACATACCGGCATTGTTTGCCCCTGCAACCAGGGCCAGCGTGCAATCGGGGCTGAAAAATACCCGTGGTTGAAAGGCATAGCTGCCCTTCAGGCCGTCAACCGGCCAACTGTAGATCGGATATGGCATGGTCGCGAGGTTCATGAAGGTCACGAGATACCGGGAAGCCTGTGCCAGGTGGCTGGCCTGGCCAGACAACACGACGCCAATATTGGAAGCCGGACAGAAGCCGGCACCGCCGAGATTGGAAGTCGTATCGAGATAGAATCCGACCGGGGCGCCAAGGGTCTGCGCCCCTTGCGTGAAGGTAGCGGCGTAATCGGCCGGGCTGGCCACTTTTTCGCCCGTTGAGATCGTCACGAGAAAGCGGTTGTCGGGAGAGTTCTTGCTTTGGCCAACCGTCCGGAAGTCCGGACTTGCTTCGACGAACGCACCGGCCTTGCGTGCGATAGTGAGATCCAGATTCCGCGTCTGGGTGGAAACGTTGCCGTCTATAGTACCCTGACCGGTCACAGACAGCGTGCTTGTTGCGAATGCTGCGCTGTTATCTGCCGTCAGGGACAGAGTACCGGTGTTCTGTCCCGTGGAAATGTGCAGTACATTCACAGTGACGCCACTAGGGGTTACGGCAGAAAAGTTCACATCGCCGTTGAAAGAACCGGTGCGCGTAATGTTGATCGTTACGTCACTGCTGCCGTCGCGTTCGACAAGCGCCGCTGCAGGCTGCAGACTGAAGGCAAAACCTCCTGATGGCCCGGACACATTGAAATTGCGGGACTTACGCTGATTACTGTAACTCTGATAGAGCGTGCTCCACAAACTGCCAGAGACATCGAGCCGGTGCGCGCCAGGAGTAAGCGCCAGGGCGGCATCCGCCCGGTTTTGAGAATAATCAACATTGAATAGACTGGTGACGTCCTGGCTGTCGAGCTGCGCCTTGAAGGTGCTGGAGCGCATCTCCGAACCCCAGGTTATATGTACCGGCACAGGCGAGCCCATGCTTGTCCCGGACCCCGGCGCCTGAATGCTGATACAACCGACCAGCAGCAGTGCAATCAACGCGATCAGGGCGCCGCAGTTAAGGTGTCGGTTCAGTATCCTGGGCATGGGTATTGCTCTCCATCATTCTCATCAATAGCCTGGGGGAAGCCGGTGTGCCAAATCCAGGTGATGCCCCGCCTTTCCGGGGGCCTATTCCACAACAAAGGAAAAGCCGGCGCAATGGCCGATGACGAAGCGGTCGTATTACTGAATTGTGTGCCTAAACCTCCTGAAACTGATCCACAGGGCAGCAGCTCCGCTGAGCGCGACGAATCCGACGTACTTGAATGTCAAATACGGATCGCCGCCTTTGAGCAGGATATTGCGCAGGAGTGCCGCGAAATAGGTAAGCGGATTGGCGTACACGAACAGCTTGAGCCAAAGTGGCATATTGTCTACCGAAAACATGATCCCGGAGAGCAGAATTGCCGGAAGCAGAAAAAGGAATCCGCCAAGCATTGCCTGCTGCTGGTTTTTCGCGAATGTTGATATCAGCATGCCGATGCATACTGTCGCTCCGACAAATGCAATCGATGCTAGCCCGAGTTCCCACAGCGGCCCGCGGATCGGTACATCGAATACCAGAATCGCGACGAGTAGCACCACAGGTACGTCCAGCAGGCCCAGAATGAAGTAGGGCAGCGTCTTTCCGGCAATGATCTCCCAGGTTTGGATCGGTGCCGAAATGAGCATTTCAAAAGTACCAATCTCCTTTTCGCGCGCAAGCGCCATGCTGGTCAGAAGTATCGTCAGCACACAGACAATCATGCTCATTACGCCCGGCACCATAAATATGGCACTGCGCAGGGATGGATTGTAAAGAAGGCGTACATCAAGCTGCAGAGGTAGAGCTGTCGAGGATGTCTTTGTGGCATCAAGGCCGTCGCGTCGCAGTACATTCAGAAAAATCTGCTGCATGTACTGGTCCACGCTGCGTGCCTGGATCGGGTTTTCGGCGTTGATTAGCAGCTGTAGCTGCGCGCCGCCGCGGCCAATTGAGCGCGTCAGCCAGCCAGGTGGCGCGACCAGAACAGCATCGGCATCTCCCGATTGAATCTGCCTGAAAGGATCTTGGATACCGGTGCGAGCCGGGAGAAACCAGCCCGACGCGATGGCGTCGCGGTATACATCCGCTGCGACAGTATCGTCCGGTTCCATAAAGACACCGAGCCGGATATTTTTCACCTCGGTAGAAAGTGCGACGCCGAACAGCGTCATCTGGATAATCGGCACCAGAAACAGAATGAAGCGCATTCGCGGGTCGCGCAATGTCTGGCGCAATTCCTTCTTTATAAACCCGATCAGGGTTATGTTCACGGTTCGAGGTCCTTTTTGAATCGGCTGAACGTGATTGTGAGGAGCGCAAAATTCAGCGCAACAAGTGCAAAGAACGGGCCGACAAGGTCGGAGAAACTCGCTCCCTTAAGGAACAGATCGCGGCTGATATCCATGAACCAGCGCGCAGGAAAAACCGCGGTAAGGTACTGGAAGATCTGCGGCATGCTTGATATCGGAAATACGAATCCGGAGAGAAGCAGCGACGGAAGTAGCCCGGATATGATTGCGAACTGCATGGATACCTGCTGGGTGCGTGTAACCACCGAGATAAGCAGACCCTGCGCAAGGTATGCCGAGAGGAACAGGAAGCAGCCGGCGAGAAATACGAAATGGCTTCCGCGAAACGGAATTGCAAACACAACACGCGCCACCACGTAGATGAAAAACACGGCAAGGAGGCCGATAACCGTGTACGGTGCAAGCTTTCCAAGTATGAGCTCAACAGGCTGCACCGGGGTAGACAGTAAAAGCTCCATGGAGCCGTTTTCCCATTCACGAGCTACAGTCAGCGCGGTCAGCATGATCGAGATGATTGCGATCACAACCACGGTAAGGCCCGGAATAATAAACCATCGGGTGCTGAGTTCCGGGTTGTATAAAAACAGGGTAGCAAGGGTCCCAGCCGGGGGCGTGATGCTGCCGACCAGTTTGCGATTGGCGGCATCCTGTATTCCGGCAAGGTAGCCCAGGATCGAACCTGCACTAGTGTTGTCCGCGCCATCCAGCAGTAACTGCACGCGGGCGGTTTTCCCCGACGCCAGTGATTTTTCGAATTCGGGCTCTATGATCAACACCGCCTTGTCGCGACCTGCGCGCAGAAGCGATTCCGGATTGGTCTGGGGCGAAGCGGGTACCATATGGAAAGCGCCGGTATTCCCGAAAATCTGCGCAAGTGCGCGCGAATCCTGGGAATGATCCCGGTCATCAACTGCCACGCGCGCGTTCTTTACATCGAAGTCTATCGCGACACCGAATATCATGACGAGTAGCAGCGGTAACCCGAGGGCCAGTGCCAGCGTGAATGGATCGCGCAGAATATGCCAGATTTCCTTGCGCGCGATTGCCCGCATCCGCTTTAGGCTGAATGCCGCAGCGCCCGAGTTCACTGACTGCGGCTCTCGACGAGTTGAATAAATACGTCTTCGAGAGACGGTGCTATGGCGGTCACCTGGAATTGTCCAGTGAGCCAGGTCTGCGCGCTCTCCCACGCGCGCATGTCATGGACAAGAGCGTGGAAGAGACGCCCGTGTGGCTGTATCGAGAAGCCATCGGTCTCGCGTGTGATACGCGAAATTATTTCAGGAGTCGGCGGATTTTTCGGAGAAAGTTCGAACACCCCATGCGGGAATGTGTTCTGTTTGAGATTCTTCGGGGTATCCAGGGCGATGATTTCGCCGGCGCGCATCAGCGCAATACGGCCGCACTGCTCAGCCTCATCCATGTAATGGGTGGTGACAAACACGGTATGACGGGCGTCGGAGAGCTGCCGGATCAGTGCCCAGAACCGGGCGCGAGCGACTGGCGTCACTCCGGCCGTTGGCTCGTCCAGAAATACGACCTGCGGACGGTGCAGCACTGCAGCGGCGAGAGAAACCTGCTGCTTTATGCCTCCGGGCAGATCCCGGACCATGGTATCCAGAGGACGCGCGAATCCTATGAAGTCGAGGATCTCGCGGCGCCGATTCAGGTAGTCCTGGTGTGGTAGCTTTCGCAGGCTCGCAGTGAACTCAAGGTTTTCCTCGACAGTAAGGTCGTCATACAAAGTGAATCGTTGCGACATGTAGCCGACCTTGGCCTTGATATGTTCGATTCCATCCTCAAATCCAATGCCTTCAACGCTGATGGTGCCGCTCGAGGGCGGCAACAGACCGCAGAGAACGCGTATGGTGGTTGTTTTACCGGCGCCGTTTGCTCCGAGAAATCCGAAAACCTCGCCGGTTTCCACCGAGAAGGATATATCTTTCACTGCGTAGAAAGTCCCGAATTTCACGCTCAGGTGGCTTACCGTGATCAACCTGTCTCCTCCTGCGTCATTTGCACGAAGAGCTCATTGAAATTGTGTGCGTGGGCGTCCTCAAGCAGCTGCCGTGGCTCACCGGTTGCAAGCAGCCTGCCGGAATACAGGAGGTGGGCATAGGTGCAGCGCTCGGCCTCGTCCATGTAGGCAGTTGTAACGACGATCAATATGTTCTGGTTGGCAAGCCGGTAAAGCATGTTCCATAAATCCCGGCGACTGATCGGGTCGACGCCATTGGTAGGTTCATCAAGAAGCAGGATGCGCGGTGAGCGCAGGAGCGAGCACATTAGACCGAGTTTTTTGTACATCCCGCCGGAAAGCTGTCCTGCCGGCCTGTTTTTGAATTCTTCAAGGCGGGTAATATCGAGGAGTTCGGTGCGCCGCACCCGGTAAACGTCATCGGGGAGTTGGTAGAGATCGCGAAAGAAGTCGAGATGTTCCGATACCGACAGATCGGGATAGAGGCTCTGCTGCTGCGGCATGTAGGCAATATCCGCCCGAATCGCCGCGAATGCGACCGGTACGCCCGCGTCCGTAAAGGCAATCGTGCCGGCATCAGGCGTAAGTAATCCGGTCAGGATGCGAAGAAGAGTGGTCTTGCCTGCGCCCTCGGGGCCGATTATACCGTGCATGGCTCCGGCGGACAGATTCAGCGAAACGTCGGCGAGTGCCTGATTTTTTTTAAGCCGCTTTCGCAGACCTTCGATGCGGATGCCGATACCGGGATCAGTCACGGCTGCTCCGGTAGCGCAACTTCGATCGGCATCCCGGGTTTAAGCAGACCATCTGGATTTGTGAAATCGATCTTGATTCCATAAACGAGGCGCGTACGTTCCGCCTGGGTTTGCACATTTTTCGGGGTGAACTCGGCTTCGTCGTTGATTTTGACTATGGTTCCGTCAAACTCGCGGTTGCCGGTCTGATCGAGGTAGCCTTTGACCTTCATTCCCAGATGAACCCGGTCGAGAAGGGGTTCGGCTATGTAGATGTATGCCCATTCATCATGCAGATCGGCAATTGTGAATAATTTCATTCCGGGTGCGACAACTTCGCCAGGTTCATGGTATCGAGTCAAAACGACACCGGACAGCGGGGCCTTGATATCACACCATGACTGGCGCAGCTGTGCGTCGTCATTTTGGGTCCGGGAGTGCTCGAATGTGTCCTCCGATACTGACCCCCTTTTTACAAGGCGCGCGGCGCGTGCGAGATCGCGCGCGGTTTGGGCCGCCAGGATTCGGACGTCGTCGCAGGAAAGTTCGGCAAGTGCCGCGTCCTTGGTGACACCGTCGCCCTCCTGAACGGCAATTGACTTGATCGTGGAATTCAGGCGCGAAGAGACGTCAACTTTGGTGGCTTCTATGGTCCCCGCATAGCGGAAAGACTCATGAAAGACAAACTGTCTTAAGAGAAGTACAGCTATAAGCACTACCGCGATTGCGGCGGCGATCAGTGCGCGTTTCTTCATTGGCTACTCCGCGAGGAAAGACTGGCCTGCACCGCCAGTTGAACGAGAATCTGCGATTTTATGAGCGCAAGGTTAACTTTCCAGTCCAACGCATCCAGATTGGCAGTCTGGACGTCAAGATAGCGATCACGCCCGGCGCGGTAGGATTCATAAACAAGCTGTGCCAATCTTGCAGTCTCATCTGTGCCCTGGCGCGCAATGGTTTCCTGTCCGCGCAACGCTGACAGGCGTGCGCCCACCTTGCTCCAGTCGCGTGCCAGGTCAGTCGTGAGCTGGGCGCGCTGCGAGTCCAATGAACCGGCCTGAAGCATCTGTTCTCGCTCAAGTGCCGAAATGCGTCCGTCATCGAACAGCGGCATCGACAGGGTAACGCCGATGGTGTTCTGGTTGATGCGCTCCAGCACCGGGCCATTGGGGTAATCCAAACTGCTGCGTGCGGAAAACTGGATCTTCGGTAGGCGCTGGCTTGAATAGCTCTTGGATGCGAGTCGCGACGCATTAGCAAGGTCATTCAGCGCCATGACCTGCGGATTTCCAGTCAGATCCAGTTGCTGTCGCATCGAAAGAAACCTGTCCAGAGTTTTTTGGAGCGGGTCGAGATTGACGAGTACCGTCGGGGTGCCAAGTTCCCGCGGGTAATGAGGCATTTCGGCGGCGGCTACCGGCCGTGCTATATCGTAGTCTGCATTGCGTCCGACCAGAGCCAAAAGGTCGGCAAGGTCGGCAGCAAGGTCGGCTTGTGCCTGACGCAGCCGCAGGCCAAAGTCGAGAACATCCTTGTGGGCAGAGAGAGCATCCGCACGGCTTGCGGCACCGGCGCTGAGACGCCGTGCGATGTCAGTATAGCGTGCCTGGGCGAGACGCAGGGAGTCTATGATAAGACGCATGCGCTCAGCAGAATTCTGAACAGCGAAATACGCGCTACGTGTTGCAAGCAGAACATTGTCGCGCGTTGCGCGGGTCTGCTCGGATTGTGCACGCGCCAACATTTTGGCGCTTTGAATCGAGCGGCGGGCGCCGCCCGCATCATACAGAAGGTAGGTCAGGGTAGGTCCGATCGAATATACATTGTTGGCGCCAAGGGCGCGGGAGAACCCACCGGGCAGGACGAGTTGCGGTACCTGCGAATAGTAATGATAGCTTGCATCGAAAGTAAGTTGCGGGGAGGTCTGCGACGACAGGGCCAGAGCGCGCGCATCGGCGGCGCGCCGGTCGTAGTCCGAAGAATGGATCTGGCCGGAATAGGCGAGGGCTGAGGCCTCCGCGTCTTTCAGTGAAATGGTCAGCTGCGGCAGCTCGACGGCACTTGCCGTAGAACAGGCCAAAAAGATGGCCACGCAAAGGTACAGAAACAGCTTCATCAGCACCTCCGTCAGGGCCTGGATTGGGTTGGCAAGAGCATACCAATGCGTTCCGCGAGTGCCGAATCCGTCAGGATCTCGACATCGAGAATTTGCTTCAGGCGTCTTTTCCCGCGGATTCCGCTTTCGCGACGCAGAAACTCGCCGAATATCGAGGGCAATCCCACTGCCGCCAAAAGGGTTATGGTAACGTTTGCTGCCGACAGCCCGCGCAAGATGCCGCGGCGCTGGCACTGTGCAACCAGTATTGCGATTACGCCGATGTGGCGTGGTGCGTTTGTGCGTACAAATCTGTGCACCAGAGCGTCTCCTCCCATGCTGTCCCGCAGCAGGGTAAAGGCCACGCGGCGGTTGTCGCGGACAAAGCGCCCGAAAGTCATCAGGGCGGTCCGCAGATTCTCAAGCGGATCGTCGTGACTGGCCGATTCGAGTTCAAGTTGCGCAAAGAAGCGATCATACAGGTCCTGAAGTACGCGGCGACAGAACTCCTGCTTTGTTTTGAAATGATAGTGGAACATCCCGAGGTTGACCCCCGCGCGCGCGGCTACCTCGCGCAGATTGAGACCGGCGCAGCCGGCCTCGTCGAGCAGTTCATGCGCGGCCTGAATCAGGCGCTGGTCGGTATGTCTGGAGGGCCTGGTCATGAAGTCATGGTGTCTGGTCTTTAATGCAAAATAACTATACAAACGTATAATAATACGCCGGTATGAAGAGTATTCAAGGAGGGATATATTTCTGCCGGACGGTGTCATCATGGCTGTTAATCTGTGACTTATGACACTTTTTCGGCGCGCGAATCTTGATAAAGATCAATGAACCGCCGGCATGCTCCGGTATCGTAGGGACGTGATTGATTCACCTGGATTTTGTCGAAATCGAAAATGTATCGGCTTCGCGGTGCGCGCACCAAAGCGGTGCCTAAAATCCTCCTGTCCCACATGTTGAATGAAGCACAGCATGAAAATACTGACCGTTAACAGCGGGAGTTCGTCAGTGCGTTTGGTTGCGTTTGTGGAGATTCCCGGGCGCGGACTTGAGTTGATCGCCAAGGCATATGAGGAGCGCGCAGCTACTGCGCCGGGGGACTTCCTTACGCGTTTTGTGAAGCACAATGGCCTTGACGATGTGTCAGTGATAGCGCACCGCGTGGTGCACGGCGGCGTACTGCTGGTGGCAACGCAGATTGTAGATCAGGCGCTCGAGCGGGAGATCGAACGGCTCGAACCGCTGGCGCCCCTGCATAACAAAGAGGCGCTGAAATGGATTCGCCTGTGTCGTGCGGCATTTCGGCCAGACATTGTGCAGATCGCGGCGTTTGACACGGCGTTTTATACCGACCTCCCGGAAGTCGCCAGAACCTATGCCCTGCCGCGCAAGCTGGTCGGGAAATATCAGCTGCGTCGCTATGGCTTTCATGGCCTGGCGCATCGGGCAATGTGGCGCCGCTGGTCACAGTTGCGGCCAGATCTTTCGCGCGGGGGTCGTGTCATAAGCCTTCAGCTTGGCGCCGGTTGTTCCATGACGGCAATCGATGGCGGTGAGCCGCGCGATACCTCGATGGGATTCTCGCCGCTGGAAGGGTTGGTCATGGCGACCCGATGCGGTGATATTGATCCTGGGCTTATCACGTTTCTTCAGCGAAGCGAAGTACTTACGCCGGATGCGACCGACGAATTGCTCTACAAGCATGCGGGCCTTCTTGGCGTGTCGGAAATTAGTGGCGACATGCGCCGGCTCCTTGACGACAACAGCCCCGGCGCGCGTCTGGCGATCGATATTTTCTGCTACCGCGTGCGCAAATATCTTGGTGCCTATCTCGCCGTTCTGAAAGGAGTGGATGGCATCGTCTTCGGAGGCGGCATTGGCGAAAATGCGCCTTTGGTGCGGGAGCGTATACTGGCAGACATGGAATGGTGCGGCGTGCAGCTGAACAACGCTGCAAATCGCGACGCTGCGGGTGGGGAACGGTGCATCAGTCACGGAGAAAGCAAGGTAGACGTGCGCGTCCTGCCGGTCGATGAGGCTGGCGAACTTGCACGCGAAGCGCGTGAAATAATGGCTAGGCGCTGAACCAAGCCACCGGTCATTGCGGCGGGGATAAGGCGCCTATATAAGGAGATCGAAACATGGACCAGAGTGCAGTCAAAAAAGCTGTCACCAGCCGCAACCCTCCCGGTACCCTCGCCGGAACGGACACGGTGTCTAAGGGTCCGCTGACGACCCTCGAACTACGCAACATAAATGCCTACTGGCGCGCCGCCAATTATCTTTCTGTAGGGCAGCTTTACCTGCTGGATAACCCGTTGCTCAGGCAGCCTCTTGAGCTCCATCATATCAAGCCACGTCTGCTGGGGCATTGGGGAACAACTCCCGGGTTAAACTTCATCTATGTCCATCTCAATCGGCTTATCAAGACGCAGGACCTTGATGTCATCTATGTTGCCGGTCCGGGGCATGGTGGCCCCGGCCTTGTTGCCAATACCTACCTCGAAGGCAGCTACAGTGAGTTCTATCCTGATATTCCGCAGAACGAAGAAGGCCTGAAACGACTGTTCAGGCAGTTCTCTTTTCCCGGAGGAATTCCAAGTCATGTGGCGCCGGAAACACCTGGTTCAATCCACGAAGGCGGAGAGCTTGGCTATTCCCTGTCACACGCATTCGGCGCGGCCTTTGACAATCCCGGTCTGATTGTTTGTTGCGTTGTTGGAGACGGTGAGGCCGAAACCGGTCCGCTTGCCACCGCCTGGCACTCTAACAAGTTTTTAAACCCGCGCCGCGACGGTGCAGTGCTGCCGATCCTGCATCTCAATGGGTACAAGATCGCGAATCCAGCCGTGCTCGCTCGAATCAGCCACGAAGAACTGGAGAGTCTGTTCCAGGGATACGGCTACCGGCCCTATTTCGTCGAAGGTTCGGATCCGCAGTATATGCACCAGCAAATGGCCGAGACTCTTGACCGGGCGTTTGCGGAAATCGCGGAAATCCAGAGTGAGGCACGGGTGCACGGCGTAGACCAGCGACCGCGCTGGCCGATGATTGTGCTGCGTACCCCGAAGGGGTGGACCGGACCAGCCGAAGTGGATGGGCAGAAGACGGAAGGATCCTGGCGCTCCCACCAGGTTCCGGTTGCGGATATGGCCGGCAATCCTGCGCATATAAAGCTTCTTGAGCAGTGGATGAAAGGCTATCAACCTGACGAACTGTTCGATCACAATGGCAACCTCATCCCCGAGGTCGCAGCTCTCGCGCCCGCAGGAACCCGGCGCATGGGCTCCAATCCGCACGCCAATGGCGGCCTTCTGCTCAAGCCCCTGAATCTGCCCGACGTCGGCGACTATGCTGTCGACGTTCGGCGACCCGGGTCGGTGTTTGCCGAATCAACCAGAATAGCCGGAAAATTTCTGCGCGATGTGATGAAACTCAACCTGCAGGAACGCAATTTCCGCGTCATGGCGCCGGACGAGCTGACTTCGAACCGCCTCGATGCGCTACTCGAGGTAACCGGGCGGGCGTGGATGGGCGAGCTATTGCCGGAAGATGATCGGCTGGCCCGAGACGGGCGCGTCATGGAGATTCTCTCCGAACATACCTGCCAGGGCTGGCTCGAGGGATACCTGCTTACCGGGCGTCACGGGCTGTTCACCTGCTATGAGGCATTTATCCACATCGTGGACTCGATGTTCAATCAGCACGCAAAATGGCTCAAGGTCGCTTCAAAGGAGGTTCCCTGGCGAGCGCCGATTGCATCCCTGAATTACCTGCTTACCTCCCACGTCTGGCGCCAGGATCACAATGGCTTTTCCCATCAGGATCCGGGTTTCATCGATCATGTCGTCAATAAGAAAGCGGACATCATACGTGTCTACCTCCCTCCTGACGCTAACACGCTGCTTCACGTCGTAGACGCATGTCTGCGCAGCCGCAACCTCATCAATGTCATTATCGCAGGCAAGCAGCCTGAGCCGCAGTGGCTCGACATGGACGCCGCATTTAAACATTGTACAGCCGGCATAGGCATCTGGGACTGGGCATGCAGCGATAGCGATGGAGAACCGGATGTCGTCATGGCGGCGGCTGGTGATGTGCCGACTCTCGAGGTCATGGCAGCAGTCGACATATTGCGGCAGAATCTGCCAAAACTCCGGGTTCGGGTTGTGAACGTTGTAGACCTGATGACGCTGCAGCCAAGGGAAGAGCATCCGCACGGACTTTCCAGGAGCGAATTCGATTCCCTGTTTACTGCCGACAAGCCGATCATCTTCGCCTACCATGGCTATCCGTGGCTTATTCACCGACTCACCTATCGGCGTACGAATCACGCAAACCTGCACGTACGAGGGTACAAGGAAGAGGGTACGACAACGACGCCATTCGATATGGTGGTCCGAAACGATCTTGATCGTTTCCATCTGGTTGAGGATGTCATTGACCGAGTGCCTGCGCTCGGTTTTCGCGCCGCCCACCTAAAGCAGGCGATGCGCGACAAACGCGTCGAGCACCATCAGTACATCACTCGCTACGGTGAAGACATGCCCGAGGTGCGAGACTGGAAATGGACATACTGAATGTAACGATGATGATTGGTTTTGGCTGGTACAACGAGCGTGCGATGCATGCTTATGAAACCCAGCCCGCTGCCGGTTGAATTGGCTCCGGAGCTTTGTTCACCGGCTGATCTTACGACCGACGTGCTTTGAACATGGAGTCATGCAGGTGATGTGCTTTGGCAGATGATTGACCCCGAAATCTGGGCGAGGTCGGTGAACCCCTATGTGATACTACAGAATCTTACGCGCGAACGCACGCGGGCGTTGCCGCTGGATACCAAGTTCCGTACAGAACTTGAACGCCTGGTCAGTGCCAGAACGGAGTACCTCAATCGACCCTGCTGGTGGGAATCGTTGCCGGCCGCATCGGCTGTTCGTACAGCCTATTTCAGTATGGAGTTTAGCCTGGGTGAGGCCCTGCCACCGTATGCTGGTGGCCTTGGAATACTTGCCGGCGATCATCCGAAGGCTGCAAGTAATCTCGGAATCCCTCTGGCAGGTGTGGGGCTGCTTTATCAGGAGGGATATTTCCGACAAATACTCGATGTCAGTTGTGAACAGCGCAAAACCTATCCGTACAACGACACCGCGAGCATGCCAGTAAGCCCGGTGCAATCCGATGAAGGCGACTGGTTGCACATATCAATCGAATATCCAGGGCGCGTAGTACGCTTTCGCTGGTTTTTTGGGGAGCGGGTGCGATCCGGATCCACGAGACCCCAGCCCCGGCGTCGCGCGCGACAACCGAGCAGGGCAGTTGCTGACATGAGTTTGACCATGGCTCCATCCGAGTATGTCGCAACACAAAAAAGCTGCAATGGTTTTCGTGGTGACAGGCGATTGCTACGCAAAGGGGTACCGGCAGGCCGTGTTGATAAAATCGCCGTGGCGAGGGCGAATAGTTCAACGGAGTGCCCGCCTCGACGGGCGAAGCAGGAGAGGTATCAGGGCCATACAGCCGTTGTGGCGATTCCGAGCCGCAGGGCGGCCGAGGGCGGACGGCCGAATGGCCGAGCCGCGAACATAGCGCCGAGACCGAGTACGTCAGGGAGTCCCGGATGTCCCGTGGTGAATCTATCGAGGGCCGGCGTACGCCGGACAATTACTGATGTCCAGGCTTATCATGCTGCACGCAGACACAGACTTCCCTTTGTCGTAAAGCTTTCGGAAGACTTCCGCGATGTCAGGTGGTACCTTATGCCATTCAGTCTCTTGAAATCCGACTGCTCCTGGCAGTAAAAAATGGGGGATCCGAACGAGGAGAGTCCCCATTGGACAATGCTAGTATTTGCTTCGCAACTTCACCCTAAGACATTCTTGCGGAAGGAGGATCATACATGGACGCATCCTATATTAGACGAGCTTCAATACTGCTTGCCAGCTTCGTATTCGCACATTGTGCGGCCGGCGCTACGCTAGCGGCGCAAGGCGGTGACTTGCCGGGCATGTCGCTGAGTACCGAGGTACCGTCAACGAAAGAACCGACCCGGCTCCCCGTCTACGAAGTTGTTAAGACTGGTGCGACTGCTTCTGAAGCGGCGGTTCTCGCGAGGCGCCTCAGCATCCCGGCAAAGCGTCTCCTATCGAAGGGCGGAGTGATCGCGTTCATCGATACCACTCGCTATCTGTCTGTCCCGAGCACGACCCTGACGACCTCGCCATTGCTCGATAAGGCCATCGCGGCAACCAAAAACAAAGACACATCACGCAAAATCACCCCCACGATTCTGAATGTTCCTGCAGCCAGCGATCTTCACGTGCTGCTCGAAAGCACTGCGATCGCAAAGACAGCCTCTGCATTTGCCGCAGCGGGCTTGACGCCCCAATTCGCGGCGGCGTCGGGCGGCCATCATGAACTGTCTTTGTACTCGATGGACGGCCAGAAGAGCATCATTCAGAAATTACCCATCGATACCGAAGTGACCTACCGTTTCACGGATCCGAACGGCTATCCTATCTACGGACCGGGGGCACAGGTGCAGATTACCTATGGCCCGGGTTCACGCGTGACCCGTGTGTTTTACGCTGCTCGACGATTGAAGGTAGCGACAACCGTGGCGGTGATTTCGCAGGCCGAGGCTAACGAGCAGATTGCGCGTCTCTTGCCGCGTAACTCCGCCGTCACTTCGCGCCTAGTCTATTACGCACCACCGCTTTCGACCGCACGGGGCCCGCGCGTCGCACGGTTGATTCCCTGGTATGCCTATTACGGGACAACGACGGTCACGAACCCGCAGACCGGGGTGGCCATGCAGGTGAAATCGAAGATCGGATTTATTCCGGCCACGCGGGATTCTCGCTTCGTACCTGTGGCAAGACTCAAGGCGTCCGGCGGTTTGCAGGTTGAGGCATCGGTTTCGGTAACAGGTGGAAGACCGCCATACCGGTACCTTTGGTCCGGCTCTGGGTCCACCGTGTCTCGGGACTCTGAGTCGTCGACTATCAGATACACGCCGCAGGTCCGGATAGCACCGTCGCTGATGCGTGATCGGTACTTCCGCCTAAATCGCGACAACCTCGTGTCGGTAACCGTCCTCGATGCAAACGGCATCAGCGTCCTTAGTAGTCAAATAGTGTCCGTGCAGGCGCATCCAGTCTTTCCCCCGGAAGGCCGCGGTGTATCGCGACCGACCTACGGCAGCGAGAACCCGGGCGATCCATTGCACTGGACAGCAGCTCGCATAGCGTGGAATAAGGAAATGGGAACCCTTGGAAGCGGCGCAACGCTCAGCTTCAACTGGTTAGGCGATGACGCCTGGCCCGGCGATTTTATCCGGCCGACCCCAGCTGGTACGTTGGTCGCAACACCGTGGATTTACGGTGATGCCGACTACGCGAACTGGGGGGTCGATAGCGCCGACATCGTTCTCGACAATGCCGACGGCTGGCCGGATGGCACCGTGTTGATGCAGCCAGGTGCACCCGCTACGGACTATGCCACGGCAAGTATTGCGAGCCCCGTGTCAGCGCAAACCGTCAGCATTAACGGTAACGGATTCGGTGTTCCGGCTTCATATGCGGTCAACTACAACGCATCGTGGGGGCCAGTCGGCCCGAATGATACGTTGGAATGGCTACTATTGGACGACTGCGACATGTTGGATGCATTGGATGGCTCCAACTTAAACGTCGCGCAACGGTGGGGCCCCGCATTCGGCGGCCTGCATGTGTTGACCGGTTTCGCATCGCCAGGATACGGCGATGGATCGTTCGAGGGTGGCGTTGCCGATGACGTCCTCGGTATTAATGGACCGGCACAAACCATCGTGCAGTCCTGGTTCAACTCGGCCGCAGCAACTGGTGCCGGAACGGCTGCGGCCATGGGGCCTGCACTTGAGATATTGCCAGGTCTCTATATATACGATCTGGGGGATTATTTTTGGGGTAAGGGATCTGTCGGACCGACCATTGTTCCGGGCGATTATCCTGCTGCAGACATTGCGTACTGGTACCTCACGAGCACTACCCCGATTCAATATCTATTCTAGGAGAACGGAACAAAAACCGGGGGCTAGCTTTGACAAGGGGGATAAATCGATATCCCCGGGCAGAACACTCTTACCAAGTTTCGCCCGTGATGGTGGCCGAACCGAGTGTCGAAACTTACCAGATCCACATTGGGATCTGGCAGGTCAGTCCAGATTACATGGCGCCAGCCCCCGGTTTGTTCCACTCTCTGATGTTGTATTAGTAATTCGGAACCCAATAACAACTGTTTCATCAATGATCACGTACCAGCGTATGTGGACCTTGTGCGCGACATACTTGCAGACCTGCATGCTAATCACTTTTAGACCGACGATTTCGATGACGTACGTTTTAACGTTAGGCACGATTTCCAGCGAAGGCAAAGGCCCCATCGCGTGAAATCGGATGCCTTCGACGGGGTGCTCCAGTTTGGCACCCTTCGGCAGTATGACCCTTGTTTCCGCTCCCCTGGTGACAGTAGTTTTTCGGCGCTGTGGATACAAACTACTTTGGCGTTGACAGGCCATGCTCGCGCATCGACCGAAAACGCAGCACGTCGCAGGCGAACGCCTGTGTTCGAATAACGTTTGCCGGCGCCGGTACAATGCCCGCAGCGAGGCGAGATCGGGGATGGCCACAGCGAATTGACGCCCGAGACGTTGCCAAAGAGGTGGTGGTATGATGCGGTGCACATCCAGAAGGCATCCACTCAGGCGCAGGAAGCCGATCTGGAGTGCCAGCCCAAGTTTCAATTCGCCCCACCGCGCTGCTCGATCGGCCCGCGCCCGGCTGTAGTATTAAAGTGAAAAACGCTTCGATCTCAAAGGCGGTGATCTCGCGCGGAAGCTCTTTCAGGCCAAGAAATTTCGCTCGCCAACGGTCCATCGCGCCCTCCCAAAACCGGGTACGATAACCCCAACGAAATGCGGATCAGAAACACTTTGTATTTCCGCAGGTTACCTGCGATGGGTGCTGAAATTACCGAGGAATCCTACATGCTGCTTTTGGCAGCAAGAATAGAGGACCCGGGACCAGGTGCCTTCAGTTGAGGTAGCTGCGTAACGACGGCGCGGGAAGGGGACGAAGCAGGGCATTGCGTACCTCCCATTCTGCGCCAGGTTCCAAAAGGGCAAGGAACCGGGTCTTGCCGCCGACGTGTATGGCGATCGGAACGCCGTCGCGAAACAGCACGCGGTTCGTGGCGAGAGCCGGAACACGGGGACCCGGGGTCAGGATTCCGACGAGATTCAATGGATCGGCCGCGCTCAGGCACACAAGGCGGCCGCCGGCAGCTTTCTTCCGCACGGCGCGCAGAGTGCTGACGGAATCGGGCAGCGCGTATTGTTCTCCGGAGAAGCCTGCGACGAAGCGCCCGCCGCGAATCTCGCCGCGTGCCTCAAGTCTGCGATAGACGCGCAGGAGATCGTACCATGGCGGCAACCACGGACCTTCACGCTCGAGCAATCGCTTGAACACAATGCCATAACGACGCAGCAGAAGGCGTGCCACGTACTCCAGTGTGTTATGGTCCGCATCTGGTACTTCCGGCATTGTGGATCCAGGTTGTTCGCTTTCGCCGGGCGTCATAGGCTGGAGCAATGTCCAGCGTCCGGCATCCTCGATGCCCATGCCAGCCGCCCGCCTCCGGCGGGAACCAGGATTGCGGCGTCGGTCCGATGGCATGAGCAGCGCGCGTAAACCGCTGAAGCCATCGGAGTTCACCAGGCCGGCGGCGACCAGCTCTCTTAATGCTTCTTCCGCCTGGCTTTTGAGCAAGCCGCTCCCATCGACAATTTCATCAAAAAACGAAGAGCCATGGGAGCCGAGATAGTCAGCAAGTATCTGTGCACGCACGGAGAGCAGAACGCCTCCGGGATGGCGCCCACGAGACAATGTGTGCAGCACGCGCAGATGCTTGCGTGTAATCAGCGTGATGGGCGTGGATCGCATTGGAGCTGCGGCTCGCTCCTTTCCCGAGACGCACTTTGGCGGCGTGAGCCGTGTCCATACTACCCGCCCTAACAGACACAGGCTGTCCAGCCACTGCGGGTCGTAGTCGCGCATGCGACCCGGCAGAATATCCGCTTCCCAGGCAGCGCATGCGCCTTCGAAACCTTCTAACTGTCCGACGATTGCGGCTAGTGCCTGAGGACCCTCCGGACGGAGGTCAGCGCCAAGCCCGTGCCAATCGAGAAGGAAGCGGAAAAAATCGCTTGCGCTGACCGGTTCAATTTTGGCACGCAGTTGTTTGATCGTGTACCTGTGGATACGCGCCAGCAAACGACGCTCGCACCATTCTGTTTGCGCCATGTTTCCGTCTGCGGGCAGGCTGAAGCGTCCGCGCAGGACAAAGCCCTCTGTCTCAAGTGTCCGCAGCGCGCGCTCGATCGCAATCGCATCCGAATCTATGCTGTGGGCAAGCGCGCCTGCCGTAACAGGCCCGAGGCCCTGGAGACGGCCGCGCACCAGCTCAGTCAACGCTTCATCTGCAGACCACGAGCGTGCGCTGAATTCGGCCGGCGCGGCGATACTTGGCTTGAGTTGCGCCAAAGGAAAAATTGCGCGCAGCATCGGCAGTTGTTCTGCCGCAACCCACAATATGGCGCCAGGGGTATGCAGGCGCGCTGCGCGGCGGGTCGTTCGCAATTCTTCGAGGAATCGAGTCCATCCATTGTCAATTCCTTCGTACTCGGTGACGGCGCCAAGCAACATCAATGCGTCGTGCAGCTCGTCTGGACTGTCGACTGCGGGCCACGCTTCTTCACGAACGCGCTGAATTGCTGCTGGATCAAGCCGACCAAAATCTGCAGCGCTAGCCGGATCGAGCCAGCGGCGACTCATGACTGCCTGGGTGCGCCGCTCTTCTAGAGGTGCGTCGTCGAGGAAAGCATACGGTTTGGCGTTCAAAATTTCCTGAGCGAGTGGCGAGGGGTGAGGGAGGTCGCGCGTGACCACGTTTTTCTCGCCGTTCTCAATCGACTGCAGCAAGGCAATCAGTCCGTGTATGTCCATCGCCTCGTGCAAACAATCTGCAATTGTCTGGTTCACCAGCGGGTGGTCGGGTACCTCGCGGTTGCCGACAATATTCTCGGCGCACGCGATCTGATCCGGAAATACAAAAGCAACCAGATCTTCGGCCTCCATACGCTGTAATGGCGGAGGGTTTTTGCGTCCGCCACGATTGCGCTTGATTGCGAGAGCGATCGTGGCAGTCCATCGCCAGCGTGTTGCAAAAAGCGGCGCGTCAAGAAGCGCCTGAATCAATACTTCGCGGACGCTATTGCTGTGCAGGAAGCGGATAACATCCTCAAGCGGAAAACTGTGGGTCTCTCCGAGAGAAAGCACGATGGCATCGTCCGTCGCCGCTGCCTGCAGCTCAAAATTGAACTGCCGGCAGAAACGCTTTCGCAACGCAAGGCCCCAGGCGCGGTTGATGCGGCTGCCGAATGGTGCGTGCACGATGAGCTGCATGCCTCCGGTTTCGTCAAAGAAACGTTCGAGCACGATCGTCGCCTGCGTTGGCAGCACACCCAAAATTCCCTTCGCAGCACCCAGGTATTCGACAATCTGCGTGGCGGCAAACGGCGTCAGACCGGTGTTGGTCGTCAATTGATGACATGTCTTCTCGAGCGAGGCCAGGTCTGCATTGCCCAGCAATTCTGCGACGCGGGCGCGCAATTGCGAGACAGCCGCAGATAACTCGTCGGTGCGTGCCGGCGCTTCTCCGATCCAGAAAGGTATGGTAGGCGGCTGGCCCTGGGCGTCTTCGACGAGTACACGTCCGGATTCGATTTTTAGAATGCGGTAGGACGTATTGCCCAGCTGGAAGATGTCACCAGACATGCTCTCGACGGCAAAGTCCTCATTGAGCGTGCCAATGAAGGTATCCGCAGGTGCAAGCACTACCCTGTAGTCGGCATTTTCGGGAATGGCGCCGCCGCAAGTAAGTGCGGTCAGGCGCGCGCCTTTGCGTGCATGCAGTCGCTGATTCACCGAATCGCGATGAATGTAGGCAGCTCGCCTGCCGCGGCGCGTGCTGAAGCCGTCGGCAAGCATTCGCGTGACATCGTTGAATTCGGCGCGCGTGAGAGTGTGATATGGGTAGGCGCGGCGCAAGCACCGGTAAAGTTCGTTCTCGTCCCAGTCTTGCGCAGCAACTTCGGCAACGATCTGTTGTGCCAGTACGTCGAGCGGCTTTTCCGGGATGATGAGCCTGTCGAGATCTCCACGACTCACCGCATCCAGGAGTGCCGCACATTCCACGAGCTCGTCCCGGCTCAGCGGAAACAGACGCCCGCGCGGCGTGGCACCTATGGCATGGCCGGATCGCCCCACGCGCTGCAGAAGCGCCGTAATGGAGCGAGGCGAGCCAAGCTGGCATACAAGGTCGACGTCGCCGATGTCTATGCCAAGTTCCAGTGAAGCTGTGGCTACGAGCGCCTTGAGCGCGCCAGCCTTGAGCCGGCACTCGGCTTCGAGCCGCTGGTCCTTTGCCAGACTTCCATGGTGCGAAGTGACATATTCTTTCCCCAGACGCTCGCTCAAGTGTCGCGAGACTCGCTCCGCCATTCGTCGCGTGTTGACAAACACGAGCGTCGTATGGTGGGAATTGATGAGTTCAGCCAGACGGTCATAGATTTCTTCCCAGGCCTCGGTTGACATGACTGCGTCGAGGGGCGTACGTGGAAGTTCAAGAGAGATATCGCGGTCGCGTACATGGCCACTGTCGATGATAGCGCAGTCGGCAGATTCTGTTCCGGTCAGGAATCGCGCAACATCGGCAATCGGTTTCTGTGTAGCGGACAGCCCGACACGCAGAAGCGGGCGCACCGTCAGGGCACATAGTCGTTCCAGGGAAAGGCTCAGGTGGGCGCCGCGCTTGGTTCCGGCGACAGCATGGATTTCGTCGACAATTACGGTACGGACGCTTGCCAGCATGTGGCGTCCCGATTCGCTGGTCAATAATAGATATAGGGATTCGGGTGTGGTCACCAGAATATGCGGCGGTCGCCGGCTCATGGCTGCGCGCTCCGCCGGGGTGGTGTCTCCGGTGCGCGCCTGAGCGCGAATGTCAATGTCGCCGAGCCCGAGTGATTGGATCTGAGCGCTGATTCCAGCCAGAGGTTGACGCAGATTGCGCTCGATATCGTTGGACAGGGCTTTTAGCGGCGAAACATAGACAACCTGGGTTTCATCCGGGAGTTCACCGGTGGCCGCCTGACGCACAAGTGCATCGATGGCGGCAAGAAAGGCGGCAAGAGTTTTGCCGGAGCCAGTCGGGGCGGCGATCAGAGTGTGTCGGCCGCTCTTGATTGCCGGCCAAGCCTTCCGCTGCGGTGGCGTGGGCGCTGCAAACTTGCGAGTGAACCAGGCGGAGACAGCAGGGTGAAAGCAATCCAGATCCATTCCGACAGATTATCATGCCGGGGCAGGCGAGCCCACTGGTTCAATTTTGGGCAATTTAATGGCGATATGCGCGAAAATTGGCGAGTCATGCGCCATAAGCGGCCGTTACGCATGTTCGGCGAGCAGGAAAAAATGACTGCGAAGGACACGCGACGGTATAGTGATAAAACAATGCCCTTGGCCGATTATTGAGGTGGCGGCATAGTCAAGCTCAGGACTTCGCTGAATTCAGGGCTGGTCGGCGAGGACACTGGTTATATCCCCTTGACTGCGCTGGAGACAGCGGTTGTCGACAGCCGGTGGCTCTGGCACCGCTCATTATTGACGGCCTTCGTTACGAGCAGCTGACGCGAGTCGACGTCGGTTATGCGCTGCGGCGTACTCTGCGGGTAATGCAACGTCGCAAGGCAGTTTTCGATTCGCTTCTGATTTCATGGGTTAGGTTGCCGCCGCCAAGGACCTGTTTCCGATTCGGACCGCGGTTCCAGAATGAATGTCCGGTCCCGGATGTCGACCTTTTTGCAGCCGGGAGGAGTGGAATTTTGCCCGTATCACCCGTAGCATGAAGGAGTGCGCGGAAAGAATTAGCGGAAGCAAACGGAAGTTTTGACGCAGCTGACGGAGGTAGTTTATGTACTCTCAAATCCTGGTGCCTGTGGACGGCAGTGATACGGGAAACCTCGCATTGCAGGAGGCGATCAGGCTTGCGCGCAGCGAAGGTACTCGCCTGCGCATCATTTACGTCGTGGATTCCGCTGCCTATATTTGGGATGCCGAGTCTGCGCCCATTGACCTCAAGCAGATAAAGGATTCGGTGCGCAGTTATGCGCGCGGTGTTCTTGATCGCGCGGAGCGCATTGCCAAAGATGCGGGGATCGGCGCGGAGACGCGGGTCGTTGAGACCGAGCGGATGGGCCAGCGTGTTGCTAGCAGGATTGCGGAGCAGGCGCGGGAGTGGCCCGCAGACTTGATCGTCATTGGCACGCATGGGCGTCGCGGCCTTGATCATCTGTTGTTGGGCAGTGTTGCCGAGGGTGTAGTGCGCATTGCACCTGTGCCGGTGCTGCTGGTTCGCGGGCACTAATCCCTTTGCGGACACGGGCAGTGCGACTTATTCAGGGACGCAGGGCGCTCGGTCGGGTGCGCGTTGTTTGCCGCAGTCAATCCATGCCACTTGTGGTTCTTTCATTATATTCCGAGCTCCGTATCGAGGACTGTGAGATCGATGCGCGGACTCAGGAATCGTCAGGCAATTCATGATCCGTTCGTGGATTCGGACCAGTTTCTCGGTTTTTCCGGGGATTGCAGCGTACATTGGCGCCGAATGCCGAATGTCGCGTAGAGTGATCTGCCGACGAGCTTTCATGATCTTTTGCGTCTGAAAACGCAGACATGGAATCTTTGGCATTAGCCCGAGTTTCGCTGGTAGCAATACGATCCGTTGAGAACCCAGATTCCGCGTTTTTCGCGGTGCAGCGGGTCAGCGCCGCTTCGAACGTGCTCATCAATGTGGTCGCTCAGGCTATTGGAGCAGCAAACACCGGCTTCACGATCGAAACTGTAAGCGCTGGATTCCGCGGTGTCATCAAGGATGGAGGAATTGCAAAATTCGCCATCAGGGGCACCGACTTCGATTACGTCCATATGTCGTGTCATAATTTCCCCGTCAATATGCGAGGTGGGTCGTCCCGATTCGCGACTGCACCATCGAAAAGTGCAGTGATTGCCAAGGCCTTTGCGCGGCATGACATGCGTAGACTTGCCTTGCACCTTTAACCCAAATCCGCCGAAAATCAAATTTATCCATATAAGGGCAACGTTTTGGATCCATTTCCGCGACAAAACAGTTTGTTTGCGGCTGATAGTGCGGGTATAGGTTGTGAGTGGCAGCCAGGAAGATCGAGGTTTTGGCGCGTTATCGGGCAGTGGGCGACCCGTGCCTTAGTGGAAATCATGACAGCCATTTAGAGTTCGCTAGGACGAAAGGAAAATGTTTTTCTGATTCGACCTCAGCCGGCGTCATATATAAATATATCTACTGGTGGCCGCACCATTGGTGCAGCGGAATCGTTGTGAGTATAGATGGCAGTATATTGGCAGAAGTGGCACGGGAAGCACGATGGTTCTCGTTTGCGACATGGCGGGAGTACGCCGTACGGAATACAATGATGTCTGTTAACTGGTGTATGCAAATCATAGAAACCTCGGGGATCTTCAAACATGGCTGACATTTCTGCATTGAATTTGCGTTTCGGTATCCCCGGTCATGTGACATTCAGGGATGCTCCAGGCGGGTTGGCGGTGGTGGAGGTGGCAAACAATGTGGCCAACGCAACTATTGCACTTCAGGGAGCGCATGTGACGAACTGGACACCGAACGCGGCCGAGCCGGTAATCTGGCTTTCGCCTGCTGCAAAATTCGCGACCGGCAAGTCGATTCGCGGCGGTGTGCCGATATGCTGGCCGTGGTTTGGGCCGCATGCGACCGAGTCCGCCTTTCCTGGCCACGGGTTTGCACGCACAGTACCATGGGAGGTGACGGAAGCGACAATGCTGCCGGGCGGCGCAACCCGCCTGACGTTTCGGCTGATTGAAAATGAAGTGACGCGTGCCCAGTGGCCGCATGCGGTGCAGGTCGAGAACCACGTAACTGTAGGCGAGACGCTCGAGTTCGATCTTGCTACTCGCAATTTAGGTAATAAAGAGATTACGATCGGTGATGCTTTGCATACCTACTTCAAAGTCGGTGATGTCCGCAGGATTTCTATTCACGGTCTGGAAGACTGTTCCTACCTCGACAAGGTTGATGGCGGCAGCAGCAAGAGACAGTCGGGGTTGGTGACAATAATGGCCGAGACTGACCGGATATATATCGAATCGACAAACGATTGCCTAATTGACGACCCCGTTCTCAGACGTCGCATCCGAATTACCAAGCGCGGCAGCCGTACCACGGTGGTATGGAATCCGTGGATTGAAAAGGCAGCGAAGATGGGAGACTTCGGTGACAATGGGTACCTTGGTATGGTTTGCGTGGAGAGCGCGAATGCCGCGAATGACGTCGTGAAAATCGCGCCGGGCGGAACCCACCACCTTTGGGTGCGTTACCAGGTTGAGCCATCTGCGTAAGCGCGGCTGATTCCCGGGCTGCCGCGCCGGTCGCCTGCTAAAATTGTTTATGAAAAAGCCGGGCTGATCCTCGGCAGAAGCCGGAAAGTGACCAGGAGAGGATCGAGACCGGGATGGAAATCCTGGTACATGCCGCCGTCGAACCGAGACGGATGGGCGACGCGTAAAAGAAGCGGAACTGGTCTTCGCGAGACAAGCATGAAACCAGTGGATCCGATCGCAAAAAATGCGTTATTGCTTTGACCATTCTGCAGGCCATCCTGGCGTCGGCGCCACCAGCACAACTGCTGGCCGTTACAGCGTTTCTGAGGCTTGTTGTGGGCATTGTCCGGTTTGATTTGAGTCTGCAGGACCGCAAGCGGTAGCTGACTTTCGGGAACGGAAGCCTCATCGCGGCAGTGCTTATATGTCTCGTTGCGATGTGGACGGGTAACGCCTAGGCGTCTGTCAGGGCCGGTACAATCAGGGTTTTGGCAAGTGCCTATGGTCGGAGTATGCGCTGGCGATGACGCTGTGTATAATTCGCCTCCGAACGCCGGCGCCCGGCAGGCGGCCATGACGAAATCCTACATAAGACATGCAAAACTGGTACAAACAGCTACTGCATTTCCTTGGTGTTGAGCGAGAGACGGTCAGCGTAACGGAGAAGCTGGTGTCGACGGTTGGTGGTGTCCTGGGCATCATTCTCGTTGTAGCAATCACTTACAGGGCTGCGGGCAAAACCGGCGTTGTATTTATTATTCCGTCCATGGGGGCGTCTGCAGTGCTGTTGTTCGGCGTGCCGCATGGACGTTTGTCCCAGCCGTGGTCTGTATTCGGCGGCCACCTGGTGTCGGCGGTGGTAGGTGTTGCCTGCTATGATATTGTGCCTGATCCGTTTCTGGCGGCCGGACTCGCAGTTGGTCTGGCGATCGGCGCAATGCATCTTTTGAGTTGCATTCATCCTCCGGGTGGTGCCACGGCACTGGCGGCGGTGATCGGCGGCCCCCCGATACATGTTCTGGGTTTCGGGTACGTACTTATGCCCACGCTCCTGAACGTGATAGTGATATTGACTGTCGCCGTGGTTTTTAACAGCATGTTTCCCTGGCGGCGTTATCCTGCAAGCATGATGCGTTTCACGGATGCGCCGGCGCCTGGGCGTAGTCGCATGGCAAAGCTTGTCGACAAGCATAATATCGAGCAGGCGCTGATTGATATGGATCTGATCGTCGACATCGGGACTGAGGATCTGCAGCGGCTTTTTGCATTGACTCTGGAGCATGCCGAAAAGCAATCTGTAACGCCATCACAGGTGCGGCTCGGCCACTATTACACCAACGGAAAGCATGGGACAGATTGGACCGTCCGTCAGATTCTCGACGAACCGGATTCGTCCAGTCGCGACAAGGACATGGTGGTCTACCGGGTAGTAGAAGGGCGCGGGATGCGCAGTGCCCACACCTGTACCCGTGCCGAGTTTGCCCGCTGGGCGTCGCGCCGGGTATACCCAAACCATCCACCCGCGCCGGGCACAGACATCGGGCGAAAACCCTAGTTATCCGTTATGGTGGCACTTCCGCCGGGCGCTCCTCGAGCGATGCAATCGGTCTTTTCTCCTGTGGATCAGTGTATTATATCGGAAGCGAGCAGTTCCGGTTGTTTGACGGACAGCAGAAATTCCGGATTTTTCCGTAGCGAATAGAATCTGTTTCGAGGAAACTTTCATGCAACCAGATTTCTGGCTCGAGCGTTGGCAGAACAACGAGATTGGCTTCCATCAGGCTGAAGTCAATCTTCACCTTCAGGACTACTGGCCGCGCCTGCGAGCACCGAGCGGCGGGACGGTATTCGTACCGTTATGCGGGAAGACGCGCGATATGTTGTGGTTGCGGGCGCAGGGATATGGGGTCCTCGGAGTAGAGCTGAGTCCGATAGCCGTGCGCGATTTTTTCGCGGAGAATCATCTGAATGTCCAGGTGAGCGCGATTCCGCCTTTCGATCGCTGGGAGGCGGATGGTGTAACGATGTTGCGTGGAGACTTTTTTGATTTGACACCGGAAGACATGGCCGGCGTCGTGGGCGTCTATGACCGCGCGTCGCTCATCGCTCTGCCTCCGCAGATGCGCGAGCGCTATGTCTCGAAACTTGCCGAGATACTGCCTGCAGGTGTTGAAACTCTCCTGGTCTCGATGGAGTATCCCCAGCATGAGATGCCAGGTCCGCCATTTTCCGTCTCAGAAGACGCGGTGCGGACGCTTTATGAGCGGCAATTTACTGTCGAGTACCTGCAAACGAAGGACATTCTCAACGAGAATCCGAATTTTCGCAGGCGTGGCCTGACCAGACTTAGCGAGAAAATCTTCCATATTCAACCCCGCGGCTAGCGTCAGGCCGCGGCTGTAAAAGCCGCGGCCTTCACCTGGTTGATGCTCAGCCGAGGGATGGCGCCGAGCGGGGTCGCCGGCGCTGGCCGCTTGAATTCCGCTCGTTGCTGCGCTGGCGCACATTCCCTTCGGAACGACGTGCCTCCTGATGGTCCGGTCTTGATGCAGAGTGAGTCGGTGCGCCGGTCCATGGTTTGCTCCGGCGAGGTGCCGCGGTATTCCTTCGGCCTTGAGGTTTGCCGCGGCTTTTCGAGTTGTGGTTAGCTCGCGGCTCCGGCAGGAGTGGCTCAAGACCAGGAATTACTTCCCGTTCAAGCTTCCGGCCTACGAGACGCTCGATTCCTGCGAGTTTGGCGCGGTCTTCCGGCCCGACGAATGTAATGGCAGTGCCCGTGTCTCCGCCACGGCCGGTGCGTCCGATGCGGTGGATATAGTCTTCGGCCACCATTGGCAAGTCAAAGTTGATCACATGACTGATGCCCCGGATGTCGAGCCCGCGGGCCGCGACGTCGGTCGCCACGAGCAGTCGCACCTGGCCGTCACGCACGCGATCTACCGTGCGTTTGCGCTGGCTCTGGCCCATGTCACCATGCAGAGCCGCGCTGGGGTGCCCTTTGGCCGTCAGCGTTTTCGCAAGCTTGTCTGCGCCGCGCTTTGTTGCGGTGAATATGAGAGCCTGTATGACGGAGTCACTGTCTATATAATGCGCGAGCAAGTTATGTTTGTGTGCCGGATTGTCTGCCTGGTGCACGCGTTGCTGTATTGATGCGTGCCGTTCGCTGTTTGCCGCCAGCTGGATCCGTGCCGGGTCTTTTAGTACTTGTTTGGCGGTAGCCAGAACCCGGCCCTCAAGGGTCGCGGAAAACAGCAGGGTCTGCCGCGTTGCCGGCGTGGCTGCAACTATGGTCTTGATTGCGTCAACGAAACCCATGTCGAGCATGCGGTCGGCCTCGTCCAGTACCAGGATTTCGAGGCGCGAGAAATCGACGCGACCCTGTTCCATATGGTCCATGAGACGGCCGGGCGTGGCAACGAGCAGATCCAGAGGTTGTCTCAGCATCCGCATCTGGGGCGGGTAGGGCATGCCCCCGACGACGCTCCCGGCAGTGAACTGGCAGAAACGCCCGAACTGCCGGATGTTGTCGTTTACCTGCATGGCGAGTTCGCGAGTTGGTGTAAGCACCAGCACCCGGGGGCCGCGGCCTTGTGCCGGAGTACGGTCAAGCAGGCGCTGCAGGGCTGGCAGCACGAAGGCCGCCGTTTTACCGGTACCGGTCTGGGCTGATGCCATCAGATCGCGGCCGGCCAGAACCACCGGAATGGACTGGATCTGGATATCAGTGGGAGTGGTGAAGCCGCTCGCCTCGATGGCTTTGAGCAGTTTGGAATTCAGATTAAGTTCTATGAATGACACAGAGTTTCCTATCCGCCGTATATCGGCAAGTAACAATTGAGAGTGATCACAACGAACTTCGGCGGATTTACGCGTGGTAATCACCGCACCTGGTTCGATTCCAGGCGGAGCCAGTCATGTGACGGGCAGCCGCCGTACGTCGCTAACCAGGAAGCCGGTGATGAAACAACACAGGAAAGGTCAGAAACGTCTCATTCCTCCGAAAGGAGGAAATGGCACTATACCCGGATCGACCGGTAATGACCAGCTCTTTTTTGGTAAAGCTCCGCTGTGTCCGGCACCGGCGCACGCCCCTTGTGGCAGGAAGGCGGCGTGCGCGTGTCCGTCAGCAGCGATTAGGCCGCCAGCCGTTGCTTGATTGTCGCGATCACCGCTTCGCTCGAAGTCGCGTTGACTGTGATCAGGAGGTCTTCCTTTTCATAAAAGCCTATAAGTGGCGCAGTCTTGCTGTTGTACGTGTCCAGGCGATGACTGATAGCAGCTTCCGTCTCATCCTCACGCTGTACCACCGGGCTTCCGCACTTGTCGCAGATACCAGTCTTTTTGGGTGGCATGCTCTTGACGTTGTAAATCGCCTGACATTTTGTGTTAGAACACGTGCGGCGGGTGGTGAGGCGATCAAGGATCACTTGGCGTGGCACGTCGATATTTACGGCCATGTCGAGTTTGATGTTGAGCCTTGCAAGCAGTACTTTGAGTGCATCGGCCTGGGGAATAGTGCGGGGAAAGCCATCGAGCAGGAAGCCTTTTTTGCAATCCGGCTCCTGCAGGCGATTTTCCATAATTCCCAGAATAAGCTGGTCCGGAACCAGATCGCCGCGCTTCATGAAAGCTTCGGCCTCCTTACCGAGTGGCGTTCCCGCCTGAACTGCACCGCGCAGGATGTCGCCAGTGGAAATCTGTACTGAGCCGTCCAGCTGCGTCAGCATCTTTGCGACGGTGCCTTTTCCGGCGCCCGGGGCGCCCAACAGGATTAATTTCATGAATTTTCCTTAAGTGAGATTGGATGGGTGTCGTCTGCCGACCCGAACGAAAGCGCGCATTCTGCCCTGTGCCAGCGGTATCAATCAACAGCGAAATTCGCGTGCGGCTTGATATCAGGCCCCATACTTGGCCCTGAAGGTAACAGTCGGCAGACGACGTCTCGATAGCTGTGTAGAGGCTCCCACAGAGATTTGTCTCGCCGCGTTCCGCAGTTTTTCGCTACACTCGCCTGCATGGCATCGAAGAAAGCAGTTAAATCGGTCACCACAGGGGCTGCTAAACGTGTCGTCCGGGCCCGGCTGGCGCCGCGAAAGGACAAGCGTGGACTTACTGCGGCAGACATTACGCTTGCACCAGACTCGCCGGAGGTCGCAGTTCTGGCTATGCAGGTACGCGCCGCCGGCGGCGCTGTCATCGCTGCCTATCGTGAGCCCTTTTCAGGCCGACCGCTTTTGCTGGCCGCTCTACCGCTTGCGTCATTGCAGCCAACCCCGTTCCAGCGGGACCTTTCTCCGACGCATACAAAACGGCTGGCGCGAAAGATTGAGGAGGCCGGCTCGTTTCTCGACCCGCTCATCGTTGTGCACGGTGAAGACGGGAAATTATGGACACCCAACGGGCGCCACAGGCTGGCAGCGGCCAAGTTGCTTGGTCTGCGCCAGATTACCGTGCTGGCATCACCGGACGAGGACCTGGCGTTTCGCATTCTGGCCCTCAATACCGAAAAGGCTCACAATCTCAAGGACCGAAGCCTCGAAGTTATTCGCATGGCGCGCACCCTTGCGAAGCGCAGACCGCGCGCCAGGGAATCCGAGTTCGCGGCCGAGTTCGAGGCACCGGAACTGCTGACACTGGGAGTCATCTATGAAAACAGCAGTCGCTTTGGCGGCGGCGCCTATAGCCCATTCCTGAAGAAAGTTGAAAGATTCAGCGAGCGGAGTTTGCCGGCAGGCCTGCGGGACCGGGAAGGTTATGCCGCGCGAATCATGACGATCGAAACCGAGGTAAAGCGCATCGTGGCAGGCCTGCAGGAGCGTGGATTCAGCTCACCCTATCTGCGTAACTACGTTGTCGCGCGCATCAATCCGGTGCGGTTCCATCGCGCAAAGAAAGGCGATACGGCCCCACCCATGCCGCTCGCAGCAGCCCTTACTCGCATGGCGGCAGCGGCCAAAAAGTTTAATCTTGGCTCGGTAAAGCCAGGTGATGTCGCCCTGGTTGCTGCGGTCGCCGCAGACGACAACTAG
>VFSW01001437.1_pt1 | contig 36387 bp, 23 predicted proteins | sample 5358111 | NCBI WGS metagenome assembly VFSW01 (sample SAMN11554181, study PRJNA540505) | mine drainage metagenome | isolation source: sediment from site ElyBrook_90M | place: USA: Ely Copper Mine, Vershire, VT | collected 2017 | reverse complement strand
CGGCGAAAATGGGGATCTGCGCCCAGCCGATCTCGAACCCCGCGGGCGCCCAGGCGAGGGCACCGGCTGTTCGGAAGCTGACCACCAAAGACACTTCGCGCCCGTCGTCGATCGGGGGCCGCCAGCCGGCCAGTCGCGCCCGGCTCCGGCTCTGAGGCTCGATCGCCGGCATCTCGACCGCCCCCTCGGCCGCCTGGACGCCGTCGACGAGCAGCCGCCATGTTGCCGTCAGCCAATCCAGGCCGGTGAAGTAGCGCCGGTTCTCGACCTCGATCTCACCCGCCCGCAGGTCCGCCGGCGAAGCCGCGACTCGAACGGGCGCCGCGATCTGCCGGTGCTCGAACAGGGCCGGCTTCGGGCGCCGGTCGGGCCAGACGATGCCGTCCAGGCAGAAATTGCCGTCGTTCGGCTGATCGCCGTAGTCGCCGCCGTAAGCCCAGCGCGTCGTCCCGTCCGGCAGCCGCTGGATGAGGCCGTGATCCCACCATTCCCAGATGAAGCCGCCCTGGAGTCCCGGCGTCGACTCTATTGCCTGCCAGTACTCGGCCAGGGTTCCGTTGCTGTTGCCCATGGCGTGCGAGTACTCGCACATGATCAGCGGGTGGCGCTGCTTGCCGGATCGGGCATGGTCGACGATCGACCCGATCGACGGGTACATCGGCGAGGTGAAGTCGCTCGCGGTCTGGTCGCTCGTCCAGTCCCAGCGGATCGTGCCTTCGTAGTGAAGCGGCAGTGTCGGGTCGTAGCGCCGGACCCAGCCCGCGGCGGCGTCGTGGTTGAGCCCGTAGCCGGACTCGTTGCCGAGAGACCAGCTCATCACCGAAACGTGATTCTTGTCCCGCAGAACCATCCGCGAGACGCGGTCCATGAACGCGCCGAGGTAGCGCTGGTCGTCGCAGATCGTGAAGTAGAACGCGTGGGATTCGATATCGGCTTCGTCGATGACGTACAGGCCGAGCTCGTCGGCCAGGTCGAGGAGCACCGGTTCGTTCGGATAGTGCGACGTCCGGAGCGCGTTGAAACCGAACTGCTTCATCAGCACGAGGTCGTCGCGGATAGACTCGGCGCTGATCACGCGGCCCGTGAAGCGGTCGAAGTCGTGGCGGTTGATGCCGTAGATGAGGACCCGGCGGCCGTTGATGAGCAGGTCGTTGCCGACGATTCGGACCTGCTTGAAGCCGACGCGATAGTGCGCCTGCTCGACGGTCTCGCCCGCCGGCGAAACGAGGCTCACTTCGAGCGAGTAGAGGTTGGGCTGCTCGGCCGACCAGAGCGCCACGTCCGGCACGGTCGCGCGAAGGGTCACGCGCCCGTCCACCGGGGGCGTCAGAAGCTGCTGCTCGGCCGCCCAGGCCGACGCCTCGGCCTCGGTCAGGGGCAACCCGGCAAGCACCTTTCCGAGAAGTTGCACTCGATGACGGCTCGGCGGCCCATCCTGGTGGCCGTGGGTTTGCGGTTCCGCGGCCGGAACGGCGGCGGCAAGCGAGGCGGACGGCGTCTCTCCGCGCGACCCGCCACGCGTATCACTGCCCTCGAGGACCGCCCGGACCGACCAGCCGGCCTGCCCGAACCCGTCGAAGGCGACGTCGGCGCGGACCTCCAGGTTGCCCGTCCGAAGATCGTCGGTCAGGCCGGCAATCACGCGGACGTCGGCCAGGTGCACTCTGGGAGTGGCGAACAGGAACACCGAACGGGTGATGCCGCCGTGCCACCACTGATCCTGGTCTTCGATGTAGCTCGCGTCGGACCACTTGACCACTCGCAACCGGATCGTGTTGGGCCCCGGCCTCAGGAAGCTCGTGACCTCGAACTCGGCCGCGAGGTGGGAGTCCTTGCTCATTCCCACGTCGGCGCCGTTGAGGCTCACGATCAGGACGCTCTCGGCGGCGCCGACGTGCAGGACGACTCTCCGCCCCGCCCAGGCCTCCGGCACTTCGAACCCGCGCTCGTAGACGCCGGTAGGATTGGCTTCCGGGGGTTCCGGCGGCGTCCCTTCGAACGGCATCACCACGTTGGTGTAGTGAGGCAGGTCGCCGAAGCCGCGAAGCGGATCGAGCGATCCGCTCATCGTCCAGCAGCTCGGCACGTCCACCGTGGACCAGGCTTCGGATGGCTCCGCATCCGCCCGAGACAGCAGCTGGAAGCGCCAGTGGCCGTCCAGGATGAGGCGATCCTCATGGGGGACGCTGTGCATCGGCAGGCGATTCAGCGACGTCGACTCGGGAGCGGCCCACCAGCGAACGGCCATCTGCGGACCTCCAGGCTCAGTCAGGGGAAACGGCCTCCAGGACGTAGAGACGGGCGCGGAAGTCGCCCTGGAGAGCCGAGGTTCGATTGGATTCGATGGCCAGTCCGGCGCTCATCAGCACGTCGCCGCCGAGCGGCCGCGGTGGCAGTCCGGCCGGCGTCGAGTTGTCCGGCCAGATGCCGACGCGGTAGGAGAGCTTCGGATCGAGGCCGCGAAAGTGGATGCGCCGGGGGCCCGGGTTGGGGCGGCTCAGTATCTGGAAGTGGCCGGCGATAGCGGCGCGGCGGTCGTCGGAGACGACCATCCACGAGTACTCGTTGCCGTCGCCGTCGAGCGGGCCGCGGATCCGGTGGAACCGGCCGAACTGGAAGACGTCGCGCCAGCGCTTGTAGAACGCTACCTGGCCGGCGATCTCGGCCCGCTCTTCGGCGCTGAGCTTCGTCGGATCCAGCTCGTAGCCGAAGACGCCGAAGAACGCGACGGCAGCCCGGGTCGCGAGAGGCGTAATCCTGCCTGTCTGGTGGTTGGGCACGGCCGACACGTGGGCGGCCATGGCGCTGAGCGGGTAGGCGAACGAGGTTCCCCACTGGATCGCGAGCCGCTCGACCGCGTCGGTGTCGTCGCTCGTCCAGCCCTGGGGCGCGAAGGCGAGCAGGCCCGGATCGAATCGACCGCCTCCGCCGGCGCACGACTCGAACAGGATTCCGGGGAAGGCCCTGGTGAGCCGGTCGTACAGCGAGTAGACGCCCAGGATGTGACGATGCATGAACTCGCCCTGACGCCAGGCCGGCAGCGTCGTGGTGAAGGGCTCTGTGATGGTCCGGTTCATGTCCCATTTCACGTAGGAGATGGGAGCGCTGCCGAGCACCGACGACAGGACTCCGAACAGGTAGTCCACGACCTCCGGCTTCGACATGTCGAGCACGTACTGGTTGCGGCTCTCGGTTCGCGGCCGGCTCGGAATCCCCACGGCCCAGTCCGGATGGTCCGCGTACAGCTGGCTGGCCCGGCTGATCATCTCGGGCTCCATCCAGAGCCCGAACCGGAGACCCAACGCCTCCACCTTGCGCGCCACCGACTCTATGCCGCCGGGCAGCTTGCGGCGATCGACCTGCCAGTCGCCGAGGGATGTGGTGTCGTCGTCGCGATGCCCGAACCAGCCGTCGTCCAGGACGAACAGCTCGATGCCCAGGTCCCGGGCCACGGTCGCGATCTCGACGAGCTTGTCTTCGTCGAAGTCGAAGTAGGTGGCCTCCCAGTTGTTGAGGACGACGGGCCGCGGCCTGTCGCGCCAGGCCCCTCGAGCCAGCCGTTCGCGGTACAGCGAGTGATAGGCGGCGCTCAGGTCGTCCAGGCCGGTGTTCGAATACGCCAGCACCGCCTCCGGCGTCTGGAACTCGGCTCCGGGATCGAGCAGCCAGGCGAACGCTTCCGGGTTGATGCCTATGCGCACTCGGGCGGTGCCGTACGGCTCGACTTCCGCTTCGGCGAGGAAGTTGCCCGAGTAAACCAGGCTGAAGCCGATGGCCTCGCCCGCGTCCTCGGTCGTGGTTGAGCGCACGAGGGCCACGAAGGGGTTCTGCTGGTGGCTCGACGCTCCTCGGTTGCTGGCCACGGACTGCTTGCCGGGGCGGAGAGCGTGCCGCTCCACGTGGCGTTCCCGGGCCCACTCGCCGCTGAGCGTGATCAGCTGCCACTCCGCATCCGGGACGTCCAGGGAGGCGCTCATGGCCGTCCGTACGATCAGAGGCGTCTTGCCGCGGTTCACGACCCGGGCGCTGCGGACGACGACCGGACGGTCCCGATACAGGGTGTAGAGGAGCTGAACCTCGAGGGCCGCGATCGGATCCTCCAGGGTGATCTCCAGCGTCTCCGCCTCGCCGCCCACTTCCGTGTACGTGGCCGGCAGTCCGATGGCCGGTTTGCCGGGGAGGATCCGGTGGCTCCGGTGCCGGAGATCCAGCACGGTCGAGCCGTCCGCCTGCTCGACGACCAGGGCGGGAGGGCGGTAGTCGCCGCTTCCGCCGGTCGGGTACTCGAGAGCGATGGGCTCGCCTAGCCGGTTCGAGAAGCCGTAGAAGCCGTCGCGCCCCAGATGTGCGTACGTTCGGCCGTCGGTCAGGGCGGGCCCGAAGTAGAGGTGGCCGGCCCAGCCGTTGTCCAGAATTCGACCGATGTAGCTGATCTGACCGTTCCGAAGGTGAAACTCGCTCGCGTCCGCGTTCCACTCGATGGTCATCGACACCCCGCAGGTTTGGCGATCAGGCTCGGGCACGGAAACCCGTACCTGAGAACAGTAGCTCCGTGGGGATTGGAGCTACCCCTTGGCGGCCCCCAGGGTCAGGCCCCTGACGAAGTACCGCTGGAGGACCAGGTAGATCACGATGGTCGGAATGGCCGCGAGCATCGAGATGGCGGCCAGCTGCGGCATGTTGGTCACGTACTGGCCCTGGAGGTTGTTGAGGGCCGCCGTGATCGGCCGCTTGTCGCCCGTGACGAACAGGAACAGGGCCCAGAAGAAGTCGTTGTAGATCCAGGTGAACTCCAGCACCGCCAGGGCGGCGAGAGCCGGCTTGCAGAGGGGCAGGATCACCTTCGAGTAGATCGTGAACACCCCGGCGCCGTCGATCATCGCAGCTTCGACCAGCTCGTTTGGCAGCGTCTTCATGTAGTTGCTGAGCACGAAGGTGCAGAAGCCGGTCTGGAAAGTCGTGTGGATCAGGATCACGCCGGCGAACTGGTCGAACAGCCTGCCGTTGGCGCTCAGGGGCGCGAAGAGCGGGATCGCGTTGTACAGCTTCACGAGCGGGATCACGATCACCTGCGGCGGCAGGAGGTTGCCGGCGGTGAAGATCAGAAGCACGATCAGATTGAATTTCCAGCTGTACTTCGAGATCGCGAACGCCACCATTGACGAGATCCACAACGTCAGGAGGACGGCCGGGATGGTGATCACTGCCGTGTTCCAGAAGAAGCGGAGCATGTCCGAGTTGGCGATGACGTAGGCGTAGTTGTCCAGAGTGAGCGTCGACGGCAGCGAGAACGGGCCGGCCGGGTTCGTGATGATGTCGCTGAAGGGACGCAGCGAGAGATACACGCCGTACAGCATCGGCCAGGCGAAGACGAAGGCCAGGACCGACAGGAACAGGTGCAGGCCGACGCGCGACAGGCGCAGGCGTCGTCGGTTGGCTTTCACACGCTGTCCGGGAATCGCGACGGCGCTCACCTATTCCTCCGTTCTCATGACGCGGGTGAGGTAAGCCACGATCGGCACCAGCGCGACCAGCAGCAGGATCACGGCGATCGCGGAGCCGAACCCGATGAGCTGGGCCTCGCTCAGGGCGTTGTTCGTGATCAGCGTCGACAGCAGCTCCAGGCCGTTCTTGCCGTGGTTGATGATGTAGACGAGGTCGAACGCCCGCAGGGATTCGATGACCGTCACGACGACTATGACGACGTTGATCGGAGCCATCACCGGGAACACGACGTGGAAGAACGTCTGGCGCTCGTTGGCGCCGTCGATGGCGGCCGCCTCACGAAGCGACGGGTCGACGCTCTTCAGGCCGGCCAGGTACAGGACCATGATGTAGCCGATGTGGCGCCAGCTCGCGACGAGCAGGACCGAGGCCATGTTCTGCGAAGGCAGGATGCCGATGCCGAACAGCGGGCCCGCGTTGCCGAACCAGTCCGGGGCGTTGGCCGGGGCGACCAGGCCCGTCCCGGTGAGCATGCTGTCGATGAAGCCGTTGCCCGCGGACGGCGAGAGCTGGAGCTGCCAGATGAGGCCTACGACGGCGAGCGAGAGCACGACCGGAGTGAAGAAGATGCTCTGGTAAAGCCACGATCCCCGGATCTCCCGATCGAGCAGAACCGCCAGGAGGATCCCCATCGGGGTGGCGAAGCCGATGAAGACCAGGAGGTACCAGAGGTTGTTCTTTACGGCCTCCCAGAAGAACGGGTAGCCGTTCAAGAGGTAGGTGTAGTTGTCCAGGCCGACCCAGCGGATCGGGTCGACGCCGTTCCAGTCCGTGAACGAGAGGGCGACCGATACCAGCGTGGTGCCCCAGATGAGGACCAGGAAGACGAACAGCGGCACGCCGACCATCAGCGTGAGCAGCACCTTGTCTCGCGCGGTCAGGAGGCTGTAGTGATGGTGTCGCTTATCGGGCAGGGCCAGCCCCGCCCCGGAGAGAACCTCCGGGGCGGGAGCGAGGCCTTCGGTGTCGATCTTGGACATCGATCTGGATAGTACCTGTCGGTCGAGTCAGTTCCTAGCCGGTGTAGGCGGGGAGCTTGTCCCAGAAGTCCTGAATCGACTGCTGGAACTTGGTTAGATCCTGACCGGGGTTTGACAGGAAGTTGAGCAGGAAGCTCTGCATGCCGTTCGCGCCGGCGAAGTCCGGGCGAGTGTCGCGGTCGAGGAACTGAGTGATCTTCTGGGCCGCGCTGACGATCTGGACGGCCTTCTGGGTCAACACGTCGTACTGCGTCGTGTCGGCGTCGCTGGCCGTCGGGATGAAACCGTTGTTGGCCTTGTACATCAGGACCTGGGTCGAGCCGGCGGCCCAGAACTTGAGGTAGGCCTTGGCATTCGCCAGGTCCGCCTGGAGGTTCTGTGACTTCGCGCTCATCATCCAGATGTCGATCGGCGCGTCGAGCGACTTCTCGGCGTCGTACTGGTTGCCCAGGAACGGGAACGGGAAGAAGTCGAGATCCTTCTTGGCCGCGCCGCTCGGGTCGGCGGTGTCGAACTCACCGGTGAGGAAGAGGCCGAGCAGGAACATGCCCGACTTCTTCTGGACGAGCGTGTCGCAGGCCTGCTGCCAGGTGAGGCCCGCGAAGCCCGCGGTGTAGAAGGGGATCAGCTGCTTCCACTGGGTGAAGACCGCCGTCACCTTCGGGTCGGTCCACTTCTGCTTGCCGGTCATGAGGCCGACATGGAAGTCGTAACCGTTGATGCGAAGGTTCAGGATGTCGAACGTGCCCATCGCCGGCCAGCCGTCTTTGTCGGCGAAGGCGATCGGCGTGAGCCCGTCGGTCTTCATCTTGTTGCAGAGGGCGATGAAGTCCGTCCAGGTGCTCGGAACGGTGTAGCCCTTGTCCGAGAAGACGCTCTTCCGGTAGAAGACGCACCACGGGTAGTAGTCGACCGGGATGCCGTAGACCTTGCCATCGTCACCGGTGACGGCCGTGGTGAAGCCGGCCGTGTAGTTGCTCTTGACGCCTGCCCAGACGTCGTCGATCGCCGTGCCCAGGCTCTTGGACGCGAAGAACCGCATCCGGAACCCGGAGAACCACGTGAAGACGTCGTCAGGAGTGGTGTTGAGGTAGTTGTTGATCTGATCCTGGAAGGTGTTGTGGTCGACCGTGTTGAGGGTCACGGCGAGACCGGTCGCTGCCTGGAAGGCCGCGTCGATCGCGTCCATGCCCTTCTTTTCGCTCGGGTCGGAGTGGTTGCTGCCGACATGGAGCGCACCGGTCAGGGCTACCGGCGTTGGGGTTCCGGCTGCCGGCGTCGGGGTTGCGGCGCCCGGGGTGGGAGTCGGCGCCGCAGTGGGCGTCGCCGACGGCGTTGAGGCGGCGCTACTACACGCCGCGAGGACGGTCGGCAGGACCGTCAGGCCGGCGGCGCCCACAAGACCCTTCTTGAGGACTTCCCGGCGAGAAACCTGGCCCTTCAGGCCTGTTTCGATGTCCGCCATATACCCATCTCCTCCCTGCCTCGGCCGTGGTTCGACCGCGGTCCAACATGAACCAACAGGACGGGCAGATTGTCGGGCTGCGATTGGACGAGTGTCAAGTAGTTACGTTAGAAAACGTGCGAAACTGTGCGAATACGTTGACTTGCGCGCCCGAGTGGGGCAGGATGAAACTCGGTCGGATACACGTGTGTGGCCGGCCGCGGAGCGAGGAAGCGATGCAATCCGATCAGGTGGAGCAGCTAGAGGAGCGCACCCCGGCACCGGCACGGACCAAGCGTCCGGCCCTGGCTCGCCAGCGGCAGGCGCTGATCCTCGAACAGGTCCGCGAGCAAGGGGCGGTCAGGGTCGCCGATCTCGTGTCCAGCCTGGGCGTCTCGGACATGACCGTCCGGCGCGACCTCGAGCTTCTCCATGAACGCGGGCTGATCGAAAAGGTCCACGGCGGCGCGGCCGCGATCGAGGGGAGCTCCCTTTTCGAGCCCGGGTTCACCGTCAAGTCCTCTCTGATGCAGGGCGAGAAGCTGGCGATCGCCACGGCCGCCGTCTCCCTGGTGGAGCCAGGGACCGCCATCGCGATCTCCGCCGGCACCACCACTTACGCGATGGCCCACCAGCTCGTCGACGTGCCGGGGCTCACGGTCCTCACCAACTCGGTGCCCGTCGCGGACGTGCTCCACAAGGACGGCCGGTCGGACCAGACCATCATCCTGAGCGGCGGCGTCAGGACCCCCTCGGACGCGCTGGTCGGCCCGTTTGCCGTGGACGTGATCAGAGCCCTTCACGTGGACACGGTCTTCATGGGCACTCACGGAATGGATCTCCGGGCCGGGTTTACCACGCCGAACCTGCTCGAGGCCGAAACCAACCGGGCCCTGATCGAGTCCGGGCGGCGGCTGGTGGTCCTCGCGGACCACACCAAGTGGGGCACGATCGGCATCAGCTCGATGGGGACTCTCGCCGACGCGGACATCCTCATCACCGACGCGGGCCTGGACGCGGCGGCGCGAGTCACCCTCGGCTCATCGGTTCGACAGCTGATCCTCGTCGATGCCATCGCGGGGACGACACAGGTCCTGGAGGGGGGCGCGGAGCGACCCTCCGTCGAACATCCTTGGAACCGGGGTCGCCGATGAGAGATGTCGCTCATGGGCTGACAGAACCGCATCGCCGCTACAACGCTCTCACCGACGAGTGGTTGCTGGTCTCGTCCAATCGGACTTCGCGGCCGTGGCTCGGCCTGGCGGAAACGATCCCGGACCGGAACCTGCCCTCCTACGATCCGTCCTGTTACCTCTGCCCGGGCAACGTACGCGCGAACGGCGAACGAAATCCCGCCTACAAGTCGACGTTCGTCTTCCGGAACGACTTCGCCGCCCTCCAACCCGACTCGCCCATCGTGAAAGTCAGCGAAGGGCTGCTGCGAGCCGAGACCGAGCGAGGGACCTGCCTGGTCATCTGCTTCTCACCCCGCCACGACTTCACGCTGGCCGACATGAGCCAGGCCGAGGCCCGCCGGGTCGTGGACCTGTGGGCCACGCAGTCGGAAGAGCTCGGAGCGGAGTTCCCGTGGGTCCAGGTTTTCGAGAACCACGGCTCGGCGATGGGCGCCTCCAACCCGCATCCCCACGGCCAGATCTGGGCCGGCGACGCGCTGCCGCGCGAGGCGCTCCGCGAAGACGAATCGCAAAAGCGGCACTTCGAGGCGACCGGACACCGGCTTCTACTCGACTACGCGGCTCAGGAGTCCGGCGGACCTCGCGACGTCGGCAGCGACGACGAGTGGCTGCTGGTGGTGCCGTTCTGGGCGGCCTGGCCGTACGAAACACTGCTGATCCCGCGCCGGAGCGTGGGACGCCTGCCCGAGCTGGACGAGCGACAGCGCGACACGCTGGCGGCCACGATGGGCCGCTTGCTGCGCGGCTACGACGGCCTGTTCAACTCCCCATTCCCCTATTCGATGGGATGGCATCAAGCTCCCTTCGACAACGCCGACAGATCCCACTGGCAGCTTCACGCCCACTTCTACCCACCGCTCCTGCAGGCCACTGTTCGCAAGTTCATGGTCGGCTACGAGCTTCTCTCCGAACCCCAGCGAGACGTAACCGCCGAAGACATAGCGGACCGACTGCGGTCGGCCATCGGCGCGGCCAACTCGGAGAGGACTCTGACGAGCGGCTGACCCAGACAACCGAAGGAGGAGATGGATATGGCTGGACTCACACCGGGTCACCTGATCTTGATTCTGGTGATCGCCCTCATCGTGATCGGACCGGGCAAGCTGCCCGAGGTCGGAGCTGCGCTGGGCAAGAGCTTCCGCGAGTTCCAGAAGGCCACGGGTGCCGTGAAGGACGCGGTCGATCCGGCGCAGATGCTCGGCCTCGGGCAATCGCAGCAGACCGCGACCCAGCAGGCGCCTCAGGCCGTGGCGCAACAGGTCCCGATGCAGCCGGGCATCCCCGGCCAGGTCCCGCCGATGTACGCGGTCCAGCAGCCGGTGCAGGGGTACTACGTTCCCCAGGCCTACGCGCCCGTGACGGGCGCCGCCCCCGCGCCGCAGGCAACGTACCAGCAGCCGATCTACGGCGCACCCGCGTATCCGGACATGACTCAACCGATCTACCCGGCCATGACGGCTCCCGCGCCGGTGGCCTACCCGCAGATGGCTCCGGCGCAGCCCGCGCCGGCACAAACCGCGATCGCCGGTCAGCCGACCGAAACCACCGAAACCACCCCCTTCAAGTGAGGAACGGCTCTCGAGCCTGGCCGTCCTCCCTCCTTCCGGCCTCAACCACGGCTCCCGAGCTGGGTCGGGAGCCGTGGCGAGGCCCTGCCGAGCCGGATGACGCGGCGGCACGAGCCCGCGCGGCGAAGCTCCGAGAACGACTCGGGCCGGACGGCGATCGCGCCCGCATAGTCCGCGCCCCGGGCCGCGTGAATCTCATCGGCGAGTACACGGACTTCAACCTCGGCTTCGTTCTGCCCGCGGCGATCGGTCTCGAGGTCTGGATCGCCTTCGTACCCTGGGAGCGGCCCGAGGTGGAGCTCTCGTCCGTGGAGATGGACGAGACCAGATCGTTTTCGCTGGACGGGCTGACGCCGCCGGAATCGCCGGAGCGAAGCTGGATCGACTACGTCGCTGCCACCGCCTGGGCGATGGCCGAAGCCGGACTGACGGTGCGAGGCTTCCGTGGAGTGCTCGATTCCACCGTTCCGGTGGGCTCGGGCCTGAGCTCGTCGGCAGCTCTCGAGATGGCGTCGAGCTGGGCGCTCGCGGATCCGGCCGCGCCGCGGCCCGAGCCGAGCAGGATGGCGGTCATCGCCCAGCGTGGCGAGAACGCCTACGTCGGGGTGAACTGCGGAATCATGGATCAGTTCGCCAGCGCCGCCGGAAAGGCAGGCCACGCGCTTCTGATCGACTGCCGGTCGAACACGGCCACGGCGGCGGCGATGCCGCCAAACCTGTCCCTGGTCGTCTGCGACACGGCCGCTCCGCGACGCCTCGGATCTTCCGCCTACAACACCCGCCGTGCGGAATGCGAGGAGGGCGTCCGGCTCATCGCCGAGCACGAGCCCGGCGTCCGTTCGCTCCGGGACGTCGACGCGGCGATGCTGGAGCGGTATCGGCATCTTCTGCCCGACGTCGTCGCTCGCCGCTGCGAGCACGTGGTCCACGAGAACGACCGCGTCCTGGCCGCCGTGGCGGCGCTGGAGGCCGGCGATCTCGAAGCTGTGAGGCGACTCTTCGCCGAGTCGCATGAGTCGCTGCGCGACCTGTTCGAGGTCAGCTCGGCGGAGCTGGACGTGATGGTCGAGATCTCCGGGCAGGTCCCCGGCGTCGTGGCCAGCCGCATGACGGGTGCGGGCTTCGGCGGCTGCACCATCAGCCTCGTCCGACCCGGAGCCGAGGAAGCGCTGCGGGACCGGGTGATGGATCTCTATCCACGTCGCACCGGCCTGGACCCCAGGGTCTACGTGGTCCAGGCCGTCGACGGCGCGGGCCCGGTTGCCGGCGGCTGATCGCGATGCCTCGCGGCCGTGACGCGGCACGAATGAGCCGGGCTCGAAACGCGGCGGCCGCCGTCGAGCCGGCCGCGCATACTGTGGTCTGCCTCCCGGCTCGCCGTGTGCGAACGAACGACGGCGGGGCAGGGGCCACTCGGCGATGACGATGGACCAGAACCTGGGCACTCAAACGGTCGCGACGCCACAGGCGACGCCGCAGGCGCCATCGCGGCGCGGCCTGAGGCCGGGCTGGCTCCACGTCCCTTTCCGGCGCCGGCCGGAGCCGCCCAAGCCCCCGACCGAGATGAGCCTCGTCGGGCACCTCGTGGAGCTGCGGAACAGGCTCTTCATCGCGGCTTTCTCGCTGCTTCCGGGCACGATCGTCGGCTACATCTTCTCGGACAACATCATCCACGTCCTGAAGGCGCCGCTCCCTAACAATGGCGAAGCCCTGATCGCGCTCGGGCTGACCGAGCCCTTCATGATCCACCTCCAGGTCGCCCTGACGGCCGGAGTGATCCTGGCGATGCCGGTGATCCTCTACGAGTTCTGGGCCTACATCTCGCCGGGATTGACGTCCTCCGAACGCTCCGCGGCCAGGCCGTGGGTCCCGCTGGCGCTCGTCTTCTTCGCCATCGGCGTCGGAGTCGCCTACTTCATCCTTCCGTACGCGACGGGGTTCCTGTACGGCTTCCAGTCCCAGGACATCAAGCTGATGCTCACGGCCGACGCCTACTTCGGCTTCGTGACCACGCTCTTCGTCGCGTTCGGGCTGGTGATGGAGTTCCCGATCGTGCTCGTGCTGCTGTCCAAGGTGGGCTTGATCACGAGCAAGCAGCTCCGAAGCTCGCGCAGGATGGCGATCCTCGGCATCACGATCTTCTCGGCCCTGGTCACTCCGGGCGCCGATCTCGTCAGCCCGATCGCGATGGCCGTGACCATGTACTGCCTGTACGAGGCCTCGATTGTCCTGATCCGACTCGGCGGCCGCTAGGCTTTCTCCGGACCGCGGACCCCCGGTGCGGATGAGAGACTGCCCGCCCTCGCGGCGCGCGATAATCGCCCTCGTTCGGGCAGCAGCTGAGGAGAACCCTATGGCCGACCAGGGGGCACGTGTCGGGATCGTCTGCGGCAGCCGGTCCGACTTCGCGGTGATGGAGAAGGCGACGGCGCTGCTCGACAGCCTGGGGGTCGCGAGCGAGCTGCACGCCATCTCGGCCCACCGTGCCCCGGAGCTTCTGGACCGCTACGTCGGCGGGGCGCGGGAGCGCGGGATCCGGATCTTCATCGCGGGCGCCGGCGGGGCGGCTCATCTGGCCGGCGTGATCGCGTCGAAGACCCTCCTGCCCGTGATCGGCGTGCCCATTCCCACTCAGGTTGCAGGCGGACTCGACTCGCTCCTGTCCATCGTCCAGATGCCAAAGGGCGTGCCCGTGGCCACGGTCGCGATCGGTGGAGCCGAGAACGCGGCGCTGCTCGCCGCGGAGATCCTGGCCCTCTCCGATCCGGAGCTGCGTGCCCGGCTGGAGGCATACCGGCACGGCCAGACCGCCTCAATCGAAGCCGACCCGTCGAATGAGGGCCTCGCGGCGAGCGCCGGGCAATGACCCGATGAGAAACGTTCGATACGGCCCGGGCGGCGTCCCCGACTGGCTCGAGCCGATGGTTCGCTTCTGCTCCCGCTGCGGCGCCGCGCTCGAGTTCGGGCCGGTCGCCGGCGAGGAGCGCCAGCGGCTGGCCTGCCCGCGGTGCGGCTTCATCTTCTACGTGAACCCGCGCCTGGTGGTCACCACGCTGCCGATCACCGAGGCCGGCGAGGTCGTGCTGATCAGGCGGGGCATCGAGCCGGGCATTGGCAAGTGGGCGCAGCCCGGCGGCTTCCTGGAGATCGACGAGACGGTCCGCGAGGCGGCGATCCGGGAGACGCTCGAAGAGACAGGGCTGCGAGTGGAACCCGGAGCCATCCTCGGCCTTTACTCGCGCGTGCCCGCCGCGGTGGTCGTGGTTGCGTTCGAGGCGCGGATAGTGGGCGGAAGCTACACCGTGACGGTGGAGGCGCAGGAGACGCGGCCGTTCGCCCCGGAAGCGATCCCGTGGTCGGACGTCGCCTTCGAGACGAGCCTCCGCGCACTCCGGGATTGGGTCGCGAAGGTCAGGCCGGACCTGGCGCTGCCTCACATGGCCGAGCTGTCGCGCGACTACGGCGGCTGAGACGCGGGCACGGTGGCTCAGGCCTCGGCAGGCTCCACGTAGCGAGGCAGCACGACGGTGAACGCCGCGCCGCCCTCCGGACGGTTCGCCACCGAGATCGTGCCGCCCATCGCTTCGATCAGGTGGCGGACGACGAACAGGCCGATGCCCGCGCCCGGCAGGCGGCTCGTGGACTTGATGCGGGCGAAGATCTCGAAGATCCGCTCGCGCTCGGCCGGATCGATGCCCGGCCCGTCGTCCGACACGGTGATCGAGACGGTGTCGCCGCGCACGCCGACCTCGACCCAGACCTGGCTCGAGCCGTACTTCGCCGCGTTGCCGATCAGATTTCGCAGGACGTGCTCCAGGTAGTCCTCGTCGCCCGTGACCGGCGGGACGTCGTCGGGTATCTGGCAGGTGAAATGGCGATTGGGCCAGGCCGTGACCATCGACGAGACCACGAGATCGAGCTTGTGCTGGACGAGAGCCGCGCCTCGGACGGTCATGTCGAAACCGCGTTCGGCGCGAGCCAGGACGAGCAGGTCGTCCACCATGCGGTCCAGCCGCTCGGACTCGGCGACGATGTCCTCGGCCAGCTCCCGGCGCGACTGGGCGTCAAGCCGCTCGCCGCGCGAGGAGAGGAACTGGGACGCGGCGTAGATCGTGGTCACCGGGGTCCGCAGCTCGTGCGAAAGAACCCCGAGGAAGGCGTCGCGGAGCTGCTCGGCCCGCTTGCGCTCGCTGATGTCGAGGGTGACGACTACGGCGCCCGCGATATCGCCGCCGGCATCGAAGATGGGGGCGCTCGTCTGGAGGATCGTCGCCTCTGTCCCGTTGTCGCGCAGAACGCGTATCTCCTCGCCGGCGACCACCTCGCCCTTCGCCAGCGAGCGGGCCACCGGCAGGTCCGAGGGCTGATACTCGGCGCCGTCGACGCGAAGGCACCTCCAGCTCTCCATGGCGGGTCCGCCACCCGGCTCCGGCGGGTTCGCGTCCGAGCAATCGGCGATCGCGTCGTAGGCCGCGTTTCGATACAGCGGCAGGCCGTCCCGGCCGGCGATGGTGACGCCCACCGGCATCTGGGCGACGACCACGTCGAGCATGCCCCGCGCCTCGCGCTCGGCCTGCTGCAGACGCAAACGCTCGATCGTGAGGGCCGCGGCGTTCGCGATCGACAGGAAGAAGGGCAGCTCGTCGTCCGAGAAGTGGCGTGGCTCGAAGCCGAGCGTGACCCCGCCGACGATCCGATCGCCGGCGCGCATCGGGAACGCGACCCTGCCCCGATCCCGCAGCTCCGCGGCGAGAGTGGTGGCGACGCCGTATTTGCGGACGAACTCCTCCGCGTCCTCGAGGACGATCGGCCGGCCGGAGAGCGCGGCATCGCGGATGGGGGTCCGCACCTCGGCGGGCGTCGATGCGATCCTCATCACCGACTCGTGGGTCATGCCGAACGTTCCGATGATGGAGAGGGACTCCGTGTCGGGCGCCACGAGAGCGACGATGCCGTCGAGGGCGCCCGTCACCCTCCTGGCCGACTCGAGCAGAAGGTCCGCCACCTCGGCCCGAGTCTCGGCCGCGAGCAGCGCCGTGCTCAGACTCGCGAGCTCCGCGGCGCGCCGGCTCGCCGCTTCCAGCTCGGTAGTCCTCTCTCTGACTTTGGCCTCTAGCTCCTCCGCGCGGCGGCGCTCCGCGTGACGCCGTTCCGTCACGTCACGCCAGGTGTAGGCGATCGAGTCCCCGAGCTTGCTGGCCCGCACGTCGAAGACCCGGTTCATTCGTTCGCCCGCCCATGTGTCGGTGTAGTCCACGTCGTCGAGGATCAGCGGCTCGCCGGTCTCGACGGTGCGCACGTACAGCTCGAATAGCCCCGACCGCTGGTGCTCGGGCAGGAGGTCCAGCAGGCGCCGGCCGATCAGGTCTTCTCGACTGGTCCGGTTGGCTGCACAGGCGGCCTCGTTGGCGAAGTCGTACTCGAAGTCCACGATTGCGCCCGTCGAGTCGCGCACGGCCCGCAGGATGACGAACGGGTCGAGCAGGGTCTCCACGGTTGCGCCGAAACGCTGCTCCGAAGCAGTCAGCGCCGCTTCCGCCCGCCACCGCTCGGCCGCTTCCGCCAGTTTCGTGATGCCGAAGGAGACGTCGCGGGCAAGCTCCTCGAGAAGCTCGATCTCGGAGGCGTCGAACCGCCGCGGCTCGTCGGCGTACGCGGTCAGAACCCCGAAGAGGGCCGCGCCCTTGTAGAGCGGCAATCCGATCGACGATCGGAAGCCACGCGCCAGAGCCGCCTCGCGCCAGGGCTCCATGCGCGGGTCCGTGGCGATGTCGTCGCAGCTGACTATGGCGCGCAGCCGGATCGCCTGGCCGGTGGGCCCCTCCGAACGCGGGCCGTGGGTCTCGATCCCGAGGCCGTCCAGATAGCCCTCGACCCACCCCGCCGAGGCGGTCGGCTCGATCGCACCGCTCGCCGGGTCGACCTCGCCGATCCAGCTCATGCGCATCCGCCCGACCGAGACGATCGTCTCGCAGACGGCCTCGAGCAGAGCCTGCTCCGTCGAAGCGCGGGCGATGGCCCGGTTGGTCCGGGACAGCACCAGATACATCCGAGCGAGGCGGGCCGCCAGGCTCTCCAGCTGTTCCAGCTGTTCAGATGCGATGGGCTCTGCGTCCGCCAACGTGGACCTCGTCCTGACCGTCCGGGCCAGTTTACGCGCGGCCGTCGCTCGCGGCGAACCCCGTTCGTGCGAAACTCTGGGCCATGTCGAACTCGCTCGATCCCCAGACCATCGCCCTTCTGGTGATCCCGTTCATCGTCCTGGAGCTGGGCCTGCTGCTCTACGCCCTGTACGACCTCTTCCAGGAAGAGCGGCGGGTTCGCGGCGACAGCAAGATCATGTGGGCCCTGATCATCGCCTTCGTGAACATAATCGGCCCGCTGATCTACTTCTTCGTGGGCCGCGACGAGTCGCGAGGCGCGGAGTCGGCCTCCGGCACCCGGCCCACGACGAGGGTCGAGCCGATCGAGCGCATCCTCGCCACCTGGCCCAAGCTGGCGTCCGGCACGGGGGCCGGAGAAGCGGCCGCCGGTGTGGAAGCGGGCGTGGCGGCCGGCGGAGTGGCCGGCGTGGCGGCCGGCGTGGCGGCCGGCGGCGCCCCCGCACACGAGCTGGCCATATCGACCAGCGGCCTTACGAAGCGGTATTCGGGCGGAGTGATCGCCCTGGACCACCTCAGCCTGAACGTGCCGAGCGGCAGCATCTTCGGCTTCCTGGGCCCCAACGGCGCCGGCAAGACCACCACGCTGCGGCTGCTCACCGGCCTGGCCCGCGCCACCGACGGCACCGGCACGGTGGCCGGCATCGAGATCGGCGGGACGGACGGGCGGCTTCCCCGCAACATCGGGTACCTGGACCAGGATCCGCGCTTCTACGGCTGGATGCGCGGCCGCGAGCTGCTCGACATGGTGGGCAAGCTCCACGGTCTGCACGGCTACGAGCTGCGGCAGCGCGTCGGCGAAGTGTTCGAGATCGTGGGGCTCTCCGACGCCGCTCACCGGCGGATCGGGGGCTACTCGGGCGGCATGCGCCAGCGACTCGGGATCGGCCAGGCGCTCATCAACCAGCCGCGTGTCCTGTTCCTCGACGAGCCGGTCAGCTCGCTCGACCCGGAAGGTCGCCGCGACGTCCTCGAGATCGTGTCCCGGCTGCGCGGAACGGCCACGGTCTTCATGAGCACCCACATCCTCAACGACGTGGAACGCGTCTGCGACCGCGTCGCGATCCTCAACGTGGGACATCTCGTGGTGGAAGGCCCCATCGACGAGCTTCTCGATCGGTATGCCCAGCCCGTCTACGAGCTGGAGCCCGAGCCTCAGCAGGACGGCGCACTCGATAGGCTGGCCGGCCTGCTCCGGGGCGCGGCGTGGGTCCGGGAGATCCAGACCACTCCGGACACAGTCCGGGTCTTCGTCAACGATCCGAAGATTGCCGGACCCGCGATCCTGCCCGCCATCGCCGGCAGCGGCGTGACGCTGGCCAGGTTCGAGCGGGCCAGACCGAGCCTGGAGGACGTTTTCCTCCGGCTAGTGGCCGAGCGGCCGGACATCGCCGTCGCCCCGGTGAACGTACCTGTCTGGGGCCTGGATGGGAGGGGCCGACGATGATGGGCTTCCGAGTACTCCTCGCCAAAGAGCTGCGCGAGCAGTTCCGGACCGGCCGCCTCATCGCCGTGGCGGCGGTCTTCGTCCTCTTCGGGATCCTGGGCCCGCTGACGGACCGCTATCTCAAGGAGATCCTCGACGCCGTGGGCAGCCAGAGCGGCGGCATGACCTTCACCGTCCCGGCGCCGTCGCTGCAGGGCGACCTCACCCAGGTCCTTAAGAACCTGTCCCAGTTCGGCATCGTCTGCGCGCTGCTGCTCGCCATGGGCGCCGTCGCGTGGGAGAAAGAGCGCGGCACTGCTGGCATGATCCTGACCAAGCCGGCGTCGCGGGCGTCGTTCCTGGCCGCCAAGCTGGTCGCGATCTCGCTGAACCTGGCCATCGCGACACTCCTCGGCTGCGGCCTGGGCTACCTCTACACCGCCTTGCTGTACCCCTCGAACTTCCCGTTCGGCGGCTACGTCGCGATGGCGGCGATCCTGTGGTGGACGATGGTCGTCTTCGTGGCGATCACCCTGCTGGGCAGCACGCTGACGCGCTCGGCGATGGCCGCGGCGGGCCTTGCCTTCATCGCCTTCCTGGTCCTGGGCATCCTGGCCTCGATCCCGATGATCGGGCCATGGTCTCCGCTCGGCATCCTGACTCCGGCTCAGCATCTGGCGCTCGGCGAGCCCGCGGGCGATTTCCTCTGGCCGCTCGTCCTCAACCTCGCCCTGGTGCCGGTGCTGTTCGGCCTGACCTGGCTGGTCTTCCGCCGGCAGGAGCTGTAGCGGACCACGACAGTCGCGTCGGCTCGGCTCGGCTCGGCGCCGGGCGTAGCCGCCGGACCGGATGCCGGCTCCGGGTCAGCTTCCGGAACCGGTTCCCACGACCCAGACGCGCCACTCCCCACTTGCCGCGAGAGGCGCAACGACCAGCAGCCGCCTGGAAACCGGCCCCGTCGAGTAGGTGAGCGCAACGACGTAGGCACGGTCGACGATCGCGGTGGACTGCAGGTTCGACCACATGGCCGACCCAAGCCCCGATTCGCTCAGCACGGTCGCGTCCCGAACGGCCGGCCCGACGTCGAAGGCGTAGTTCGACCCTCTGGCCAGCGCCGATTCCCTCGTTTCGAAGGCCGCCTCGCTGCCGTACGCCGCCTGGGAGTACTCGGACAGCATCAGCCAGGCCGACGTTGGGTCCTTGGTGACGAAGACCTGGAAATCGTTGGCCGTCTGCTCGGCAGTCGCTGCGTCCGTACTCGGCACAGGTGACACTTGCGCGCGAGCATTGCCGAAATCGGCCGGGAGCCAGCTCCTCCCGCCGTCGGACGTGATCATCAGGACGTAGGAGTGTGCGTCGTTGTCGAACACGAGGGCCTCGCCGTGTCCGGCGTCCGACAAGCCCATCCATCCCCAGAAGATGTTGGACGGCATACCCGAACAGTCGAATGACGTCCAGCTCTTGCCGAGGTCGTAGCTGACCCTGAAGGACTCGAAGCCGTTGTCACTGAGGATCGCCCAGACCGGACCGGCGACCGCGCCGTATTCATACTCGAGGCCCATCGACGCCATGTGGCGGTCGACCTTCGTCACTGTCCACGTCCGGCCGCCATCCGGTGTCCGATAGAACCAGACCTGCGGGGCTCGCGCCTGCCCATACCAGACGATGTCCGCGGCGAGCGTGCCGATCTGGCCTTCCCAATCAATTGCCGTGGCGGAGACCTGTACGCCCTGATCGTCGGCCAGCGACGCCGCGTCCGGAAGTGAGACCGCGGTCCAGGTTCGGCCGCCGTCGCGGCTGACCATCGGGGCGAGGTGGCTGGAGCTTCTGCCGTTGGGAGCCGAGGTCCAGAGAGTCGAGGCGTCCAGCGCAAGGAGGTCCGGGCCGAGCGACACGTTGGCCCTCACCACGCTCCAGGTCGCGCCACCGTCCGCGGTGCCGAAGATAGTCGCGGCGGGACTCGTGTCAGTGGAGCCGGCGTTCCCGCGGCACATCAGGAAGCCGCGCTGCGCGTCCACGAACGACAGCTCGACCGTGTCGCAGTTACCCCGATCGAGCCGGACCGACGTCCATGAAGCTCCGCCGTCGGTGGTCCGGTTGACGACGATTGAGTCGAGCGGCGGAGAAGTCGAGCTCGGCATGCCTGCCCAAGAGGCGGCGACGGCGGCGCGATATGAGCCGGCCGAGACCGTCCAGGCGTGCGACGCGTCCAGGACGTCGATCGCGTACACGGGCAGCGGAACGTGACTCGCCTTCCAGGTCGCGCCCCCGTCTGTCGAGAGCAACAGATAGTCGGAGGTGACGGCCCACAGGCCGCCCGCGCGAATCTCGCCCGCGCCGCCCACGGCTGCCCCCAGCGCCTTCGTGGCGTCGAAACCGGGCCCGGAAGAGGTGGGCCCGGCCAAGGGGCTGGCCTCGTTCGGGGCGATCGCGGGCAGCATCCGCGGCACGATGAGGCTCGCGGCGGCGAGCACCAGAACGGCGGCCGCGGCGGCGAGCTGCATGCGAACGTGGCCGCGATTCCGCGCCGGGAAAGCGTCGATGGCATCGGAGATCCTGGCCGGCAGTCGAGGATCGGCCGGTGGCGCGATGGCCCGGTAGTGCTCACGCAGGCTGCGTTCGAGGTCCATGTCCGACTGGCTTCGGCTGGTCATCGGGTCATCTCCTCGTGGCGGCGCTCCGCCTCGAGCTCGGCGCGCACATGCGCCAGGGCCGAATGGAGTCGGGACTTCACGGTCCCCTCGCGCAGGTCCATGGCCGAGCCGATTTGCGGCACCGTCAGGTCACGCCCGAAACGCAGCGCCAGGATCGTTTGCTCCTCGGGCGTGAGCCGGCAGATGGCGCGGCTCAGCTCGTCCCGCCGGGAAAGCTGCTCGTCACGCGCGTCGTCGACCGCCTCCGTCTCGACGATTGTCGGCCGCGCTCGACGGCGAAGCTCGGCCCGGCAGACGTTCACCAGGATTCGGGTGAACCAGCCTTCTGCAGCCTCGGGATCTCGGAGCGAGGCTCGCTTGTCCCAGGCGAGGAGTACGGCCTCCTGGACGGCGTCTTCCGCAGCCTCCGGGTCGTGGAGGATCCAGGCCGCCAGGCGATGCGCCCTGGGAACGGCCTCGACGAGCAGGTCGCGGATCGCGAAATCGGTCTGGTTGCCTGTCCCCTCCGCCACGTCGAGCATTGTCTCCCTCGCCGGGCGCGTCGTCTGCGCCCTTCATACGACAGATGCGCCAGGCGTCCGGATCGTTCGATCTGGAGGCGCGGGCAGGCGCGTCGGCTCGACATCGGCTCGGCGCCGGGCGTAGCCGCCGGATCGACCTCCGGCGTCGGTATGAGCGTCCCACACTCGCTTTCTCCGACCTCGGGCGTCGAAACCGCGACGTCAGGACCTCGGCCGACCTCCGGTGTCGAAGCCCGGAGCTGAGGACGTCAACTTCCGACCTCGGGCGTCGGCGCGCACCCGAGGGGCGCCGTCACCGACGCCCGATGTCGACGCCAGCCGCCCATCTCGTCCGAAGGGCGGCCAGCACTGCCACCGGCCCCGGGTGCGCTCTGCGCTAGAAGTACCCCTCCGGTGAGCTGCCTCGAAGGGTTGCGACTCGGAGGTCGGCCTACTCGTCCGCGAGCCTCTTTGGGGCGGTCCCGCCACGGGCGGATACCCATTCGGGCGGCAGCCGTTCCGCGCCTCACCACGTTGTGTCACCCCGGCTCGGGAGGTTGACACTCCGCCGATCCAGCCACGTGGAGAGGAGAAACCGATGCTGTGCGAATGCCACGTCTATCCCACGCTCCCCGTCAGCGACATGGCGCGAGCGCGCCAGTTCTACGAGAAGGTCCTCGGCTTCGAGCCCACGCACGTCTCGGAAGGTGGCGTCATGTATGACGCCCTGGGCTCGCGATTCTTCGTCTACCCGACCCAGTTCGCCGGCACGAACCGGGGAACGGCGCTCGCCTTCGAGGTGGACGACCTTCCCAGGATGGTCAACGAGCTCAAGACTCGCGGCGCGCGATTCGAGGAGTACGACATGCCGGGCTTCAAGACCGTGAACGGCATGGTCCAGACCCCCGACGGGCCCGGGGCCTGGTTCAAGGATCCGGACGGCAACATCCTCGCCGTAATCCAGCCCGCTCAGAAGCTGGAGTGGCCGCGGGAGAAGGTCGCGGCCGGCAACCGGGCCTGAAAGTCTGAAGGCGGCACGCCGCCTGCTTCGCAACCGCAGCTCGAAACCGGCGCCGGGCATCCTCGGGGCCGGTTTCCGCTGCCCGCGGCCCGCGGCCCGCAGCCCGCGGACGTCGCGCCCGGCAATCCCGGCCGACTATCCGGCCTTTTGCCCTCGGACCAGGCGCGCCGGCTCCAGGGCCGTCCGCCTGCCGCGGTTCGCCATGGCTTTGGCCAGGGCAACTTCGTGGGCCCGCTGCTCCAGCGTGTCGTCGAGCGGGGCCAGAGAGACCCGGGCGGGCGAGGATCCCTCTGCGCGCCCGACCGCGATCTTGATGAGCTGATCGGTCAGCCAGGGGTTCTTGGGCAGGACCGGGCCGTGGAGATAGGTGGCGAAGACGTTGCCCGACCGCGCGCCTTCCCGCTCGTCGCGGCCGTTGTTGCCGGCACCCGCGATCACCCGCCCGAACGCCTCGCAACCGGAGCCTAGCTCCGTGAGACCGGAGTGGTTCTCGAAGCCCACCACCGTCTCCTTGACGCCGTTGAGCTCCACCTCGCAGGCCGCGTGCTGCATGAAGCGCTGCGGTCCGCCGTGGGTCTCCAGATCCAGGATTCCCGCGCCGAGCATCTCCTCGCCCGCGTTGGAGACGTAGCGGTGGCCGAGGAGCTGCAGTCCGGCGCACACGGCGAAGACGATCACACCTTCCGCCACGGCCGCCCGCAACGACGCCGCCTTGAGAGCGAAGTCGGCGGCGGCGACGGCCATCTCCACGTCCTGGCCGCCGTGGAACAGGACGATGTCGAAGGTCCGGAAGTCCGGAACCTCACCCTTCTCCACGGCCACGATCTCGACCGGGATGCCCCGCCACTGAGCTCGTCGCTGCAGCGCGATCAGATTGCCGCCGTCCCCGGCCACGTTCAGCAGCGACGGGTACAGGTGGGCGATCCTGAGCGGCTTGTGGTCCCGCGAGTGCTCCGACGAGGCCGAATGAAGGGCCGGCGCGAGCGGGTTCGGGACTGCCGGCACGGACGAGAGCGACGAATTGGAAAGGTCCAGCAGCCCGGACGAGTTGTCGGGCCGGCTCGACGGCTCTTCGGGGGCGGGCACGGGGCCTTCCGCGGATGCGGAGGCGGAAGTGCCTGCGGCGGCCTCCTCGGCCGACACCCCCGCGGGCTTCTTCTTGCGCGAGCCCCGCGTCCCGGAACCGCCTTCGCGAACCGCGATGCGACGGTATCGATCCGTGGGATCGATCTGGTAGTCGGACGGCACCATGCCAGGGTCGAAGTGCCGATGCTCGGGCTTGCGGAGGCCTTCTTCGCCGGTGGCGGCGGGCTTGGGCGCCCCGGGCGCCTGCGCCGGTGAGCTGGAAACGTTGTCGACGTCGGGCTCGATAACCGTCCGAGCCGCCGGAGCCTGCTTCGGCGCGGCCGCCTTCGGGGCGCTCGACTTCGGGGCGCTCGCCTTCGGCGCGGCCGCCGTGGGCGCGGGCTTCGTGCGCGACGGCGCGGATCGGGTCGGCTTGTCGTTCTTCGGATCGCTCATACGGCCCAGTATCTCCCGGTCCAGCCTCGCCGCCTCATGTCGTTGCGGAGCTCGATGAGCGGCGTGTAGCCGGACAGCACGACCAGCCGTCCACCCGGCAGTATCCGCGTCAGGGCTTCGTCGAGCGCCGCCCGCCGGTCCTCCACGACGTCGAGCTTGCTCATCGGCACGCCCGCGTAGTGGAGCCGGTTGGCCAGCTCGTCCGCGCGAGTGCCCGAGACGACCACCCGATCGACCTTCGGCGCCATCGATTCGAAGTCCACGTCCCACAGCCAGCCGAAGTCCTCGCCGTCCACGAGCGTGTTCGAGGCGGCGATCAGCAGCTGCTTCGGCTCGTCTTCGGTGGCCAGGGCGCGAAGCGTGGTGTTGTAGCTCGTGGGGTTCTTGGCGAACGCGAGCACGATCTCCCGACCGCCGGCTTCGATCCGCTCCAGGCGCCCGAAAGCCGGCCCGACGTCGGCCAGCGACTCGGCGGCATGCTCGAGCGAGACGCCCAGGCCGACCAGGATCGCGATCGCGCCGGCAGCGTCGTAGGCGATGTGCGTGCCCGACTGCGGGATCTCGATCGTCAGCTTCGCGGCGCCGATCGTGACCTCCATCCGGGTCCGGTCCAGACCCTGGACCTCGAGCGACGTCACCGCAACGTCCAGCTTGGGACGGGCGAAGCCGCACGACGGGCAGCTGTAGTCGCCCATGTGCGAGAGATAGACGTGGCGGTACTTGAGATCCGCCCGGCATTTGGGACAGCGGATCGTGTCCGCGGCCCGAGTTATCCGATCCGTGGACTTCTTGAGCTGCAGCCCGAAGGTGACGCGCTTGCCGGCCCGCCCGGAGGCGAGCGTCGCGACCATCGGATCGTCCGCGTTCACGATCAGGGCCGAGTCCTCCGGCAGCGACGCGGCCACGGATTCGATCGCGTCGGCGACGGCGTAGATCTCGCCGAAGCGATCCAGCTGATCGCGGAACAGGTCCGTGACCAGAAGCGCCCGCGGCAGCGTCTCGGGGGCCACCTGCGGCAGCGCGCCTTCGTCCACCTCGGCCACGAGGACGGCGTCGGGGAGACGGCCGCTCAGCGAGGCGGAGCTGACGGCGAGGCTCGTGACTCCCTGGATCAGGTTGGCGCCCGCGGAGTTGTGGCGGACCTCGATGCCCTCGCCACGCAACAGCGCGGCGGTGAAGCGGGCGGTGGTGGTCTTGCCGTTGCTGCCCGTGATGGCGACGAGGGGCACTCCAGCGGCGCGGACGAGCTTGTCGAGGATTCGCGGGTCCACTCGTCGCGCCACCATTCCGGTAATGGCGGTGCCGCCCCCTCGACCGATCAGTCGAGTGGCGACGGCGGCACTCTTGCCCGCGAGCAGGGCAAGGACGGTCCGGGGGGAGATGGCGGTGGAGTCGCCAGCGGGACGCCGGTCGATGAGGCTGGTCACGGCGGGCAGTGTACCGGGTAGGGGCGCTCTTCCGCCTGACGGCATCCATCCGCACGCCGCACGAAGAGGACCGTCGGGCCAGCCCGATGGTCAGGCAGGGCGCAGACTGAAGCCGATGGGACCGGGTCGCGATGGGTCGAATGTCCAGGTATCGCCACGCTCTCCGGTGGTCTACGGTCTGGCGATGGCACCGATACTTCGCCGCTACATGCCCGGCGTCCTGCGGCGCGCCGCGCTCCTGAGCGTCTCCGTTTTCGTGGCACTCTCCACCGCGGGCGCTGCCAGCGCTGCGCCCGCGGTCTCCGCCAGCGCTTCCACACTCTCGGTCCCGCCCCAGGTGGCCGCGACGCTCCCGCCGCTGCCGGCTCGCTGGCCCTCGACCAATCTCGAGATCGGACTCATGGATTCGCCCGGCGGCGCTTCCGCGCTGCACGCCAGCGGGGCCTACAAGTTCCGCTATCAGTACCTGTGCGGCGGCGTGAACACGGGGAGCGGCAGCGGTTGGTCCACGTGGAACCCGAACGGCACATTCGCGAGCAACTACGTAGACGAATCCGTCGCCGCCGGCATCACGCCGGTCTTCATCTACTACCAGATGCTCCAGTCCAAACCGGGCATCGACGACCTCAACGCCAAACTCGTGACCGAAAGCCAGGCCGACCTCGAGAACCTGCGAAACACCTCCACGATGAGGTCGTACTGGGCGGACGTCCGGCTGATGTTCCAGCGCCTGGGCGCCTACAGCCAGGCCGTCGTCATCGATGTCGAGCCGGATCTCTGGGGTTACATCCAGCAGGCCTCCACCGGAGACAACGCCGCAACCGTCCCCGCTGCCGTCGCGAGCAGCGGCGACGCCGACGTCGCGGGCTTCGCCAACAACGCCGCCGGCTTCGCCCAGGCGTTCGTCAAGCTCCGCAACCAGTACGCACCGAACGTGATCCTGGGCTACCACATGAGCACCTGGGGCACGCTCAACGACCCCATCTCCCAACACATCCCGCTCGACCAGATAGACGCGCTGGCCGACCGATCGGCGGCTTTCGAGATCTCGACCGGCGCGTCGTTCGACGTCGGCTTCGGCGACCCGTCGGACCGCGACGCGGCCTTCAAGCAGTACATCTACGGCGACGGCGGCAACAGCTGGTGGAGCGCGGACGACTACGCGCGCTGGAACCGCTGGATGGGCCGGTTCGCCGGCGACTCGGGCCTGCGAATGGTGCTCTGGCAGATCCCGCTGGGCAACACGAAGATGCGGGCGATGAACAACACCTGGGGCCACTACCAGGACAACCATGTCGAGACCTGGCTGGGCGACGGGGCGAGCGCAAACCTGGCGGCGACCGTCGATTCGGGTGTGATCGCGCTGCTGTTCGGCGGCGGCGCCGCCGGAACCACTGCCGCGGCCGACACGATGGGCGATGGCGTCACGAACCCCGCGGCCATCAACGGCAACACGACGGCGTCCTACAGCGCCGACGACGACGGCGGCTACTTCCGCCACCAGACGAACGCCTACTACTCGGCGGGCGCCATGCCGCTGCCGTCGACTGGCGTCGTGCCTGCCACGCCCACCACCTATCACGCCCTGTCCCCCGCGCGGATCCTCGACACGCGGGTCAAGCAGGGAATCGCGGGCGCCCTCCGATCGCACGTGGCCCAGTCATTCGCGGTCCGAGGCCAGGGCGGCGTCCCGGTAGAGGCCACCGCCGTGACCGGCAACCTGACCGTCACCCAGCAGACGAGCCTCGGCTTCCTGTACGTCGGCCCGAACTCGATCAACGACCCCACCAGCTCCACCCTCAACTTTCCGAAGGGCGACGATCGGGCCAACGCGGTGACGGTCGCCCTGAGCGCCGACGGCAGGCTGTGGGTCACGTACGCGGCGCCGGTCCGGAACACGCCTACGGCCCAGGTGATCTTCGATGTCACGGGCTACTTCACTGCGGACACGACCGGGGCCACGTACCACCCGATCGCGCCAGCCCGCATCCTGGATACCCGGACGAACCAGGGCATCGCGGGGTCGCTCCGGTCGCATCAAGCCCAGGGATTCGCCGTCCGCGGCCAGCCAGGCGTGCCTTCGGAAGCGGTCGCCGTCACCGGCAACCTGACCGTGACCGGCCAGTCGAGTCTGGGCTACCTGTACGTCGGACCGGCGCCCGTCGACAACCCGACGAGCTCAACCTTGAACTTCCCACTCGGCGACGATCGAGCCAACGCCGTCACAGTCGAGCTTTCCGGCGACGGCAAGCTCTACGTGACGTTCGCCGCTCCTTCGCTGGGTCCCACCGCGCACGCCATCTTCGACGTCACCGGCTACTTCACGGCGGACGGCAGCGGCTCGGCGTACGTACCTCTGACGCCGTTCCGCATCCTTGACACCAGGAGCAACCGGGGCATCGCAGGCGCCCTCCGTTCGCACGCGGGCCAGGGCTTCACGGTCGCCGGGGCAGGCGGCGTGCCTTCGACCGCGACCGCGGTGACGGGCAACCTCACCGTCACCCAGCAGTCGAGCCTCGGCTTCCTGTACGTCGGCCCGCAGCAGGCGGACAACCCGACGAGCTCGACGCTCAACTTCCCCAAGGGCGACGACCGGGCCAACGCGCTTACGGTGGCAGTGGGCACGGACGGCAGACTCTGGGTCACCTATGCCGCACCAATCTACGGACCCACGGCCCACGGCATCTTCGACGTGACCGGGTACTTCGTGCCCGCGACGCCCTGAGCTGGAACTACCCCTTTGAGGGGCCCGTTGGAAAGCCTATGATCTCGCTGTCTTCGAATCCGGCCTGACTGGAGCGGGCCGTCGAGGCCGCGCCTGGAGGAGGCGCGCGAGCGGGCGAGGGTCTGATGGGACGGCGAGGCTTCTCGGCGGCCATGCCGCGGCGCGTCGGCAGCGTGGTAGTGGGCGTCGCCCTGTTTATGAGCGCGCTCGGAGGCCCCGCACCTGCACGGGCCGCGACCGCGGCCCCGCCCGTGTTGGCGACTCCGGCTCAGCCCCTCGCCGAACCTGCCAACACGCTCTCCGGAACGGTCACCAACGGCTCCACGGGCGTCGCGGGCATAACGGTCAGCGCCGTCGACGAGGCCGACGCATCGACTGCCGACCAAACCACGAGCGGCCCTGGCGGAACGTGGCTCCTGAAGGTACCCGACGGAACCTATGCGATCACGTTCTCCGATCCCTCGGCGGCTCTCGCGCCTGGCTGCCTCGGCACCTCCGGATACATCTTCGATGACTCCAGGACGGTCCCTCCCGGCGATTCCCTACGGTCGCTGTCCGTCACATCATCGACGACTCTGACAGACCTGAACGTTGCCCTGCCGCAGGCATTCCACATCGCCGGCACAGTCACGGACACTCAGGCCAACAGACTGGCCGGGATCACAGCCCACGTCGTATTGCTCGACGAACTCGCCCTCTGCGCGGGATACCTGCCGAAGGCAAGCACGAACTCGGCCGGCGAATATTCCGTCATCGTTCCGGCAGGTAACTACTGCCTGCGATTCGAGGATCCGGCGGGCAACTACGCCGGCGGCAACTACGTTGAAGGCGGACTGGCCTACGACAGATGTGAACCCATCAGCGTGGGCCCGAACGATGTCTCGGGGATCGACGTCTCGCTGCCTGCCGGCCATCGCATAGGGGGCACCCTGACGCACGACGGGATGGGCATCGCCGGCGTACAGGTCCAGGCAGTAACCTTTCGCAGCGCCCTCATCGTCGATTGGACCCTGAGCGGATCGGACGGCGCGTTCACCCTGACGGTCGCTCCCGGCGTGTACCAGCTGACGTTTCGCAGCACCGACTACGCACCAGGAATTTGGGACGGGACGGGCTTCTCGCCCGGCGGCCAGTTGGGTGAGGACGGCTATGTCGTGGCAGTCAACTCCGACGTCGGAGGCATCAACGCGGACCTTCCCCTGGCCATCGGCAAGCCCACCGGCGTCACGGCCGTTGCGCGAGATCGTGGAGCGACCGTCTCGTGGACTCCTCCGACCGAGGACGGCGGCAGGCCGATCGTCGGATATGAGGTGGTGGCAATCGAGCCCGTCGGCGTCGGCAAGGGCTGTATCGCCTGGGCCCCTGCCACCAGCTGCGTAGTGACAGGGCTCAACAACGGGCAGGGCTATGCCTTCGTAGTCGTTGCGAGGACCAATTGGTTCTCCGGCCCTTCTTCTGACCCAGCCTATGTTCGCCCGAGCGTCCTGGCCGGTCAGCCGCGGAACATCGGTGCGACCCCCGGGAACTCAACCGCCACTATCACCTGGGAAGCCCCGACCGACGTGGGCGGCCTGACGAGCTACTCGGTAGTCGACTCCACCGGCAACCACGGCTGCTTCGCCGAAGCGAGCGCGACCAGCTGCCTCGTAGCCGGCCTCACGAACAGGACGACCTACTCCTTCACCGTAACCGCGCATATGGGAACGGATGCGGGCCCGGCGTCCGACCCCGCGCTGGTCACCCCGGCGACGCCGCCGGCCAAAGTGACGGACGTTCTGGCCACCGCGTATGTCGAAACGGTCGAGGTCAGGTGGAGCGCCCCTGACGACGGCGGAAATCGGATTACCGGCTACACCGTCATGGACCAATCGGGTACCCATACGTGCGCGACGACAATGGCAGCGGGCTTCGATGGCACGCCCACAAGCTGCTACGTCAGGGACCTCACCCCAGGCCAGAGCTACAGCTTTAGCGTGATAGCCAGCAATCAGATAGGTCCGGGCGAGGGATCCAATCCGTCCAACGCAGTGGTTCTCTTGCCGGAGCCGACTGTTCCCGGCAAACCCACGGGAGTGAAAGCTTCCGCTGGAAATGGGTGGGCCTGGGTCACCTGGACGCCATCCACGTTCCATGGCTCGGCCGTGCACACACAGTACACAGTCACCTCCAGCCCACCCAGCGCAGGCTGCATCTCGCCCGACGAGGTTGCGTGCCTTGTGCTCGGCCTCACGAATGGCACGCCGTACACCTTCCGGGTCTCGGAGACCAACACCGTGGGCACCGGCCCCGAATCCGACCCGTCCAACCAGGTCATCCCCACGGGAGCCCCCACCGTCCCCGGCAAGCCCACCGGCGTGACCGCGGTCAAGGGCGATGGCTCGGCGACGGTGAGTTGGAGCGCGCCTGCATTCAACGGCGGAGCGACAATCTCGCACTACGCCGTGACCTCGAACCCGACCAGCGCCGGCTGCGCCACGACCGGAGCGACGACCTGCCAGGTCACCGGGCTGACGAATGGCACACCCTATACGTTCCGAGTCTCGGCCGCCAACATCGTCGGCAGCGGAGAGCCGTCCGATCCTTCCGCGGCCGTGACCCCGGCTTCATCTATGCCCGCCGGCAGCAGCACCTTTGTCCCTCTTCCCCCGGCGCGCATCCTGGATACCCGCGTCCGGACCGGCATCACGACCGGCCCCCTTCGATCGCACGTCGCCGATAGCTTCATGGTCTGGGGCCAGGGAGGCGTGCCCGCGGGAGCCACGGCGGTGACCGGCAACCTCACCGTCACCGGCCAGACGAGCCTGGGTTTCTTCTTCATCGGTCCGTCGGCGGCCAACAGCCCCACCAGCTCGACCCTCAATTTCCCGAAGGGCGACGATCGAGCCAATGCAGTCACGGTGGCGCTCAGCTCCGAAGGCAAGTTGTGGGTCACTTATGCTGCGCCGACCCTCGGGCCCACCGCCGATGCCATCTTCGACGTGACCGGCTACTTCAAAGCCGATATGAACGGCGCCACATACCACGCCCTCGATCCGGGGAGGATCCTCGACACTCGGATGGGCAATCTCGGCATCACGACCGGGCCACTCCGCTCGCACATCGCGCAAAGCTTCGCGGTGTGGGGCCAGAGCAACGTCCCTGCGGGCGCGCGAGCCGTCACGGGCAACCTGACGGTAACCGGGCAGACGAGTCTCGGCTATCTGTCCATCGGTCCCGACAAGGCCGACGACCCCACCAGCTCGACCTTGAACTTCCCGCTCGGAGACGATCGAGCCAACGCGGTCACGGTTGCACTCTCGACTGACGGCAAGCTGTGGGTCACGTATGCCGCGCCGAGGCTCGGACCCACTGCGCACGCCATCTTCGACGTCACCGGCTACTTCACCGACGGCGGTGGTGGCTCGGTCTATGTGCCGCTCGCTCCCACCCGGCTGCTGGACTCTCGCGATCGTACCGGAGGCCTTGGCATCTTCTCTTCGCACGCGGGTCAGGGCTTCACGGTCGCCGGGGCAGGCGGCGTGCCCTCGACCGCGACCGCGGTGACGGGCAACCTCACCGTCACCCAGCAGTCGAATCTCGGATTCCTGTACGTCGGCCCGCAGCAGGCGGACAAACCGACGAGCTCGACGCTCAACTTCCCGGTCGCGGACGACCGGGCCAACGCGGTAACGGTGGCAGTAGGCGCGGACGGCAAGCTCTGGGTCACCTATGCGGCACCGATCTACGGACCGACGGCCCACGGCATCTTCGACGTCACGGGCTACTTCATCGCCCCGTAGTGCATCGCCCCGAGCCGGCAGATCGACCGCGAACCACATCACGGGCTCCGCCTTCGGCCCCCGTGGCCGATTCGTACTGGGAGTACTGGCGACTACCGAGGCCGGGCGGAACGTGACAGTTTAGTGAGGTCGACCCGGCATTCCCCGCCGGGCACGACCGGTCTGCGGCCCATCTTGAGCTCGCTCCCGACGTCAGGGAGGCCCCGGCAATGCGGAAGCTCGGTTTCGCGCTCGCCTTCGGACTGCTGCTGTCCGGCGGGCTCGGTCTCGGTCCCGGTCGCGTGGAGGCGGCCGTCGGCAACGACAAGGTCGTAATCGTCGTCGGCGCGGTCCAGGGCACCACATCCTTGTACAAGTCATATGGCGACGACGCCGCGGCGACGTTCGCGAAGTACACGAGCAACGTCGTCAAGATCTACTCCCCCAACGCGACCTGGGCAAACGTCCAGGCGGCGGCGAAGGGCGCCAAAGTCTTCGTCTACCTGGGGCACGGCAGCGGCTATCCGAACCCGTACGTCGGCTACCTTCAGCCCAACGGCGACAACGGCATGGGCCTCAACTACAGCTCGGGAACACAGGCCAACAGCGACTCGTACACGCAGTATTACGGCGAGAACTACATGGCCCAGCTCGGACTGGCCCCCAACGCGGTCGTCATCCTGTGGCATCTCTGCTACGCCTCAGGGAACAGCGAGCCCGGAGACGGCAAACCTACTCTTGCCACGGCCCAGACCCGGGTGGACGGCTATGCATCGGGGTTCCTGCGCGGCAACGCCCGCGCCGTGATCGCCGAGGGCGTTGGCGAGATCGACCCGTACATCACCGCGATCTTCACCGCTCACCAGACGGTCGACGCGGCCTGGCGGACGGCCCCCAACTTCCACAACAACGTGACGGCGTGGGACAGCTCGCGGAATAGCGGCTTCGCCTCGGCAATCGATCCGGATCTGTCCCATCCCCAGCCCGACGGCGATCCCTACTACCGATCGCTCGTCGTGGCGCCGGGGCTGACGACCGACCAGGTCGGCGTCGCGGGGCCGATTTCCGCGCCAACGCCCGCCTCCACTTACCATGCCCTGACACCCGCTCGTATCCTCGACACCCGCCGGGGAATCGGCCTCGCGGGCGCCTTCCAGGCTCGCGTCGCGCGGACTTTCACCGTCACTGGCCAGGGCGGGGTTCCGGCCGGAGCCACGGCCGTCACCGGCAACCTGACCGTCACGGGCCAGACGTCCCGCGGCTATTTGTACGTCGGTCCGGTCGCGATGAACATCCCGACCAGCTCGAGCCTCAACTTCCCCGTCGGCGACGATCGGGCAAACGGCGTCACCGTGGCGCTCGGGACGGACGGCACGCTGTCGATCACGTACGTCGCGTCGGCCCTGGGCGACTACACGGCCCATGTCGTCTTCGACGTCAGCGGCTACTTCACGGCCGACGACAAGGGCGCCACGTATCACGCCCTCACGCCCTCACGCCTGCTCGATACTCGACGGGCACTGGGCCTCGACGGCGCGTTCGTGAACCGCGTGGCGCGGACGTTCCAGGTGTCCGGGCGGGGCGGCGTTCCCGCGGGCGCCACGGCGATCACGGGCAACCTGACGGTCACGGGCCAGGGCTACGGTGGCTACCTCTACATGGGTCCGGCCGCGATGAACATCCCGACCAGCTCGACGCTCAACTTCCCGGTGGGCGACGACCGAGCCAACGGCGTGACGGTCGCGCTCGGCGCGGGCGGCACCCTTTCGGTGACGTACATCTCCTCGGCGCTGGGCTCGTATTCGGCCAACGTCATCTTCGACGTCAGCGGCTACTTCACGTCGGACATGACGGGCGCCGCCTTCCACGCCCTGACGCCCGCTCGAATCCTCGACACCCGCCATGGCGTCGGGCTCGCCGAGTCGTTCGTCAGTCGCACGGCCAGAACGTTCGCGGTCGCCGGCCAGGGCGGCGTCCCGGCGGGCGCGGTCGCGGTCACGGGCAACCTGACGGTGACGGCCCAGGCGTGCCGCGGCTACCTCTTCGCGGGTCCGGTTCCGATGGACATCCCAACGAGTTCCACGCTCAACTTCCCGCTCGGAGATGACCGAGCCAACGGCGTGACGGTAGCCCTCGGCGACGGCGGAATGATGTCGGTCACCTACGTGGCCTCGGCGCTGGGCGGCTACGGCGCCAGCGTGATCTTCGACGTGGGCGGCTACTACGCCGCGGTCGAACCGGCGAGCTGATCGGGAGCCTGCGGGTCGGCGGTCGAACGGCGCTCGAACGGGCGAATGGGGGGCCGGCGGGCGAGTCGGCCGGCTAGGCGCAGCTCATCAGCGCCTCGACTCGAGCGACCAGCTCGTCGGGCGCGAACGGCTTTACGGCGAAGGCTGTGCGGCCGCCGGGCAGACCGAGGATGCCGGCCGCCGCGTTCGGATGCCCGGACACCATCAGGATGGGCAGGCCGACATCGACGGCTCGAAGGCGCCGGGCAAGGTCGAGTCCGTTGAGTGATGGCATCTCGAAGTCCGTCACGACAAGGTCGGGCTGGCGTGCCGCGGTCGCTTCGATGGCCTCGGCGGCGTTGCGCGCTTCGACGACGGACCAGCCCCGCCGGGTGAGGATCATGCCGATCAGATGGCGGACGGCTGGATCGTCGTCCACGACGAGTGCGATTTGCGACACGGCCGATCTACTCGCGGCTGCCGGGCCCGGCAGTGCCGGCTGTCCGATGCCTGCCGGCGGCTCGGCCGGGGTCGAGGCGGGCGTCGACGAGATCGTCCGTCGCCTTGCCTTTCGGGAGCTTCGAGCCGTCTGCGTAGCCATCTCAACCTCGGGGCCGCGGGCCGTGCCCGTCATGGATACGTCCCCGAAGGGACCCCGGATCATCGCCCGGCCAATCCCCCAATGGCACGGAGCGTGGCGAGGAATCCTGATGCCGCCCTGAATCAACGAACCCCTCGATTCGTCCGAGGGGTCCGATTGAGCTGGGTGGATGAGAGGGTCTAGGGCCAGACGACCGTGATGTGAGGGGACGTCACCTGCGTGCCGCCTGCGGAGGTGCAGATCGAGTACATCTCGTAGGTCCCCGCGGGCCACGTGTACGGGTACGGATCGCCACCATGCATTGGCAGGTAGTACCCAGCGTCCCCGATCACAAAGAGACCACTCCTCCAACCGCCTGAGCGGTAGTCACGGCACGAAGACCCGGGCAATGAATTCACCCGGAACGTGCCGTAGTCGCCGTGGTGTGCAGGTGGAGTGATCAGGGCAATCGTCGCGAACATCGTCGGCGTCGGCGTGGGCGCCGGGGTTGGTGTGGGCGGCACTGGAGTCGGGACGGGAGTCGGGACCGGGGTGGGAGCCGGAGTCACCGGGGGCGGCGGCACGGGCGTCGTTCTGGCGGTCGGCCTCGGCGTTGGCTTCCGGGTGGGCGTGACCTTCGGCGCGGGAGTCGGCGTTACCGTCGGCTCGGGCGTGGGAGTCGCGGTCGGCTCGGGCGTCGCGGCCGGACTGGGCGTCGCGATCGGGGGCAAGGTTGGCGACGGCGCGGAAGGACTCGAGCTCACGCCGGGAATGACGCCCGGTATGACCGCGATGGCGCCGCCGCTCGGAGTCGCCGTTGCGGCCGGGCCGTGGCTCGGGGTTGGCCGTCCGCCGTCGGCGGATGCCGGCCCGCTGAACAGCATGTTCCACCCGATCGCTCCGAAGAGAAGCGCGTAGAACCCGATGAACAGGAGCCAGCCGGGCGCCATCCTGCGGCGCCGGTGCTCGTTCCCGTACTCGTCATAGACGGGCGGCCCGTCGCCGCCGGAAAACAAACGGCCCACTGCCGAGAACGGTACCTCAGCCACACGCCCGACGGGTTGGGCGACGCCTGACAGCAAGATTCCCACGCGAGCCGCAGCCGACTGGAGGGGTCCGCCGGCCGGGGCCGTGGCCGGCTCCGATTCGGATTCCGGTGTGGCGATGGCGTCCATCTCTTCGGTGCGAGGCCCTCGGGCCCGAAGCCCGCTCGCGGCCTCGACGAGACGCGACCTGGCGGACTCGAGGCGCGGCCCGGCCGTGTGCCCGAACGCGGTTCCCGCGGCCAGGAGCGCGGCGGCCACGCCGGCGGCTGTGGCTCGGACGCGGACGGTCCAGGCGCTCTGTTCGGCCCCTCGGATCAGGCCCTCGTTGGAGAACAGCGGCTCGGCCGCGGCCGCGGTGGCGTGACGGCCCCAGTGACCGTGGTGAGCAGGCCCGGCCGCGGGCGAGTCGACGGCGTCGGGCGCGGGCGCGGCGGCAGTCGCGGGCTCGGCGGTAGCCGCGGGTGAAGCGGCCGTGACGAGTTCCGTGTCGGCGGCACCGGCGGCAGCCGCGGCGACCGTGGCGGCTGTAGTGGCAGCGCCGGCTGCCGCATCGTCGGCATTCGAGGTCTCGGTCTCGTCCCGAGTCGCGCGAATCAGGCCCGGCACGGCGCGGCCGGGCGGCCGCACGTAGCCGGTCACCGTGACGG
>VFSW01001436.1_pt1 | contig 36400 bp, 28 predicted proteins | sample 5358111 | NCBI WGS metagenome assembly VFSW01 (sample SAMN11554181, study PRJNA540505) | mine drainage metagenome | isolation source: sediment from site ElyBrook_90M | place: USA: Ely Copper Mine, Vershire, VT | collected 2017 | reverse complement strand
CGGCGGGCGGGTGTTCGGGGGGCTGGGCATTCCGCTGCCCGGCCCGTTCCATACGGCAATTGTGCCGGCGGCGGGCTTTACCCAGGAACCACCGCAGGTGAAGAACCTGGGCGCGATCCTGGTGGGAGGCAAGGCCCATATCCCCACCACCATGGACTACGCCGTCCGCGTGACGCAGAAGGACAATCCGCACTTCGCCTTCGACATCGGCGTGGGGCAGGTGGCGGGGCAAATCGGAACAACGTATATAGCGAATCCACCTCTGGGCTTTGTGCCGGTAAATCTGCAGGCGCGTACGGTGGTAGGCGTGGGACTAAGTCTGCGCTACTAGAGCCAAACCGTGGAAGACGATAATTCGCTCATTATGTTGTAGTTATGCGCTGTGGTTTTTGTCTGCGGCCGATGAGGTAATCGTCTTTCCGGGTAACGCGGATTTTCCGCAGCTAGGGCGGCTGCCTTTGTCTGCCTATGCCAATCAACCCTCTTGTTTTCATGTGCATGCCTTATGATCCGCGTGCCCAGTGCAACTTCTGGTGAGGGATCGGGTTTCAAGAGTTGTAGTCTGACCGCGTGACCGATGTACGGGTACGCAAGCATGGATTTCTTGCCTTCGGCAGGAACGGTAGTCGAGGGTGATCGGGAGTCCATAACCCCGAAACGGTCCCGCATAAGGCCAGCGTCGGGCGGCGTTTGAAAGGCCGCTGAACATGATCAAGTAGCCCTGACCTTGCACGTGGCGCCAACTTCCACAAGCAAGGCAGGCAGGAAAGAACTTAGGAGGTTTCCCATGCGACTGCTTCATTCAGCTCGTTGGCTTCTTCTGGCTCTGCTGCTCTCTTTCGTTCCCGCCTCCTCGTATGCAGGAGTCTTCATCAGCGTGGGCTTTGCTCCACCGATCCTGCCTGTGTATGAGCAGCCTCCGTGCCCTGGGCCTGACCTTATGTGGACACCCGGCTACTGGGCCTACGGCGACGATGGCTACTACTGGGTCCCCGGCGCATGGGTGCCTGCTCCCTACGAGGGGGCGCTTTGGACACCTCCCTACTGGGGGTGGTCAAGCGGCCTGTTCGTGTTTCATGAAGGCTATTGGGGACCGCACGTGGGCTACTACGGCGGTGTGAATTACGGCTACGGCTACATGGGCGTTGGGTTTGTGGGCGGCATGTGGCGCGGCCATGACTTTGATTACAATACGGCCGTCATGCGCGTAAATACGACCGTAATCCACAACACCTACATCGACCGCACTATTGTAGAACGCAACACGATTGTCAATGATCGGCGTGTCGCCTACAGCGGTGGCCCCGGCGGCATACGACATGATCCAGGCTCGCAGGAGCGGATGGCCATGCATGACCAGCACATCGCCAGAACCTCCTATCAAACGCAATACGAGCACGCGGCCCGGAGTGACAGAAACTCCTACGCCAGGATCAACGGCGGACGGCCTTCCACCGTAGTGGTCTCCCGGCCGCCGCAGAACGACATGCGGCAGGGTGGCCCGGGAAATCAGAACCAGAATCAGAACCGGCAGATGCAGCAGCGCAACCCCAGCTACCAAACCGGGCAGAACCAGCAGTGGAATAATCAACACCAGCAGCGCAATCCCGGTTACCAGCCCGGACAGAACCAGCAATGGACTAATCAGCACCAGCAGCAGAACAACCAATACCAGCAGACCAAACCAGTGTAAGATACACCACTCACCCCCCACGGGAATAACCCGCAGCAGGAGAAGAACAAACAAGAAGAGAATAAAAAATCAGAACCAGCAGCAGAACAAGCATAACCAGCAGCGCAACCCCTGTTACCAGCCTGGACAGAACCAGCAGTGGAATAACCAGCACCAGCAGCAGAACAACCAATACCAGCAGTACCAACAGCGCAACAATAACCAATATCAACAGCGCAACCAATACCAGCAGCGGAATAACCCGGGTTCTCAGTCGCAGCCTGCTCCGCAATACCGGCCCGCTCCGCAGTCACGCCCAGCCCCCGAGGCACGTCCGGCTCCCGCACCCAGAGAGCAGAACCAGTCTCGGCCGCAAGACAATGGGCACAAGGGACGGTAAACCGGCTGCCTGATGTCTGGAGTAAAACGAGAAGGCCTGCGGCTCGCCGTGGGCCTTTTTGCGTTATGCGCTGGCAGGTTCAATGCCGGCGATCTCCACTTCAAGACCACCATATTCGGGGTGATTGTTTTCGCGGATGCGGTAGGCAAGGTCGATGAGACTGCCCTCAGTCAGGGCCAGGGCCGCGGCGCGCCCGGCCAAATCCCAGCCCACAGCGCGGATCGTTCCGCTGGCGCCGGGAACCATCGGAGTCTGGGTCGAAGGTTGACCCGGAACCATCGCTGTTTCCTGCGCCAGTTCCAGCCGGATGTGGCGGTCTTTCATGATGCGGAACGGGGCCAGCAGGCGCGCCCGGCGGGCCACAAAAACAGGCTCGGGGTTGCCGTGGCCCAGGGGTTCCAGTTTGCGCAGCCAGCCGGCCAGCAGCGGTGTGATGCGGTCCAGCGGCAGCTCCGCGTGAATGTGCAGCAGGCGCTCCGGCTCGCAAGCAGCAAGATGTTTTTCGGCATGGATGCGCAGGCGCCGCTTCAGCTCCGGCAACGCGGCTGCGGGCAAAGCAAAGCCCACGGCAAAGGCATGTCCGCCGAAGCGCGTGAACAGATCGGCGCAGGTTTCGATGGCTTCAAGTAGGGGGAAGCCGTGCACCGAACGCCCCGACCCGTGCGCCACCCCGTCTTCCACGCTGACCACGATGGCCGGCTTGGCCGTGCGCTCTACCACGCGCGAGGCCAGGATGCCGATCACGCCGCGATGCCATCCATCGCCATCCACCACCAGCAGGCGATCGTTTGCCAGTTCCGGATCGTTTGCCAGGCGGGCTTCAATGGAGGCCAAGGCAGCGGCCTCTGTGTCGCGCCGCTCTTGGTTCAGGCGCTCTAGCTTGGCCGCCAGGTCACGGGCTCTGGCGTTGTCGCGGGTGGTGAAAAGTTCGATGATGTCTGAAGCCACGTCCATGCGACCGGCGGCGTTGATGCGCGGGGCCAGGCGGAAGGCCACGTCAAAGCCGGTAAGTTCTTTGGCCGTTGGGTCCAGCGCGGCGGCGGCAAAAAGCTCACGCAAGCCAGCGCCCACAGGCCGGCGCAGCTCGCGCAGGCCCAGCGCGGCAATGGCGCGGTTTTCGCCGCGTAGCGGCACCGCGTCGGCGATGGTAGCGATGGCCGCCATCTTAAGAAAGCTGGGCAAAATCTTCTCGCGGCAGCGCGCAGCGTCACGCCGCTCCAGCACAGCCTGGCCTAGCTTGAGCGCGATGGCTGCGCCGCAGAGCGATTTCTCAGGGTATGAGCAGCCATGCTGGTTGGGATTCAAAATCGCCAGCGCGGCAGGCAGCGCGTCGTGCGCATCAGGCAGGTGATGGTCCGTGATGATCAGGTCCAGTCCGAGTCTGCGCGCAGTGTCAGCCTCGGCAAAGGCTCTCATACCTGTATCGACCGTGATCACCAGGCGAACGCCCTCGGCGTAGGCCGCCTCCAGCACGCTCGATTGCAGGCCGTATCCCTCGCGAAGACGATGGGGCACATGAAAGCGCACCACTCCGCCAAGCATCTCAATAGCGGTTTTCAGCAGCACTACGGCAGTGGTTCCGTCCACGTCGTAATCGCCGTAGAGCAGTACCGGTTCGCGATGGGCGATGGCCCGCTCCAGACGCTCGACGGCCGCCATCATGCCCAGCATCAGAAACGGGTCGTTCAGATGGGCTACTTCAGGATTGAGAAAGGAGAAGGCCTGCTGCGCTTGGGTGATGCCCCGAGCCAACAGCAGCTCGGCCAGCACCTGCGGCAGGCGGGCTGCTTTGGCCAGAGCCCCGGCCTCATCGGGGTGCGCCTCGGCCACTACCCAGCGTTGGCGGGGAAACTTGCGGGAGGTTGCCGAACCGTTGTTCCCCGCGCCCACTGTGCTCACCCGGCTTACTCGTCCTCGTCGTCGTGCTCGTGTTCGTGGTCGTCGATCACAATATCCTGGAAGCTTTCAATATCTTCCAGCAGAGCCTGGAAGCGCTCATACCACTCGGTCGTGGTTTCGTGCAGAAAGACCAGACCCTGGTAAACAAAGCCGAGCTGGATGTAGCCGACCATTCCGGCGTACTTGCGCAGCCACTGCGCTTCAACCAGTTCCGTGGCTTCTTCATCGGGGAAGTTCATCTCCCCGGCCTCTTCCACGAGCGCATCGAGTTCTTCGCGCTCCAGCGTCATCTCGCTGAAGGTGACAAAGGGAGCGCCCACGTGCTTGGCCATCTCCACAAAGTCTTTCCATGCGTCGGGATTGTCCTGGCCTTCCCACACCACGGAAGGAATGTCTTCTGTGATGTAGCCGGGGAGGCGGTGCAGACCGTGGCCCTCAATAAAGGCCACCATGTCGTCTTTCAGCGAGAGTAGGTTGTCCGTGCTCATAGTCAAGCACTTATTCTCGCATATATGGGCGTCGTGTCCGAAACGTGAGCATCCCCGCTCCACGAAAGAGGAAGAGTGCATAGGTGTAGGTGTCCGGCGGTGTCCCCGGCAAAACCAAGACAACTGATGCGGTCACCACGAGGCAACCATATTCGAAAAATCAGGCAAGTTCTACGCCGATTGGTACGCCAAAGACGGTACTCGCAAGCGGAAGTCTTTCGAGTTCCACCGCGTCGCCCTCCAGTTGGAGAAGGAACAAAAGGAACTCGCCTACCCATGACGGTCGGCGCGGAGGGCAGCATTACCCAAGTTCTCCTCTCTGAGTACGGTGATCTGTCAGGATAGAACCGCGTCAAACAGGCAGCAGATGCCAGCATCGCAGAAGCCGGAAGCCTCGCATCCCACGCACTCCGCGCTGTCCACGTCACAGAGATTGACGAAGCGCTCAGCCGTAGTGCTTACACTTACTCCACGAAAGCGATGAGGGCCATGCACTCCGCCGCTCGCACTCGTGCGCACCATCGCAGCCGAATCGTGCTATTGAGTGGTGTCCACCCGGACACTGAACCACGCGCTCAGCGCGGCGTCCGAGAGTCGCCGGTGTTCACAATTTTCCTGGATACCACACGGGCCAAGAAACACACGGGTTCCACAACTCAAGCTTGACTTCTCGGATATGTGGGCGGGTGTGGGGAGCGGCGATTGTGGAAACTTCGCTCCAGTCGGCTAACGCGTTACTCTGGAATCATCAGGACCTTAGGAGGATCGCCGCTTGCCCGCTTTTGAACGCCACGTCTTTGTCTGCCACAATGTTCGCCCCGAAGGTGCGCCCCGCCGGTCGTGTACGGCCGATGGAAAGAGCGACCTGCACACGCAATTGCAGCAACTGGCCAAGGCGGCCGGACTGGGCGCAACGGTGCGCATTAACAAGTCGGGCTGCCTTGACCAGTGTGAACACGGGCCCATGATGGTGGTGTATCCCGAAGCGGTCTGGTACGGCAATGTGCTGCCAGAGGATGCAGCAGCCATTGTGGAGGAGCATCTCGTCGGTGGGCGCCCGGTCGAGCGGCTTCGCGTGGCCGACGATTGCCTGAACACCAAGAACTGCCCTCACCGGAGCTGAGCGGGGCAGGACTCGCTGAAGTGCGACATCGCGTGCCGGACACTTGGATCAGGTGACCTGCGTACCCTGAGTCGATCAAATTTGCCTCCGCTTTCTCTAATACTCGCGCCCATCGGGCCGATAGAGAGAGCGGAGGATCCCATGAAGCGTGTTGACACTCTCATGCTCCCGTTGGCAGCGCTGCTGCTGTTCATGGCCAGCCGACCCGCATCGGCGGCCGATCAGCGCGAGGGCGCCGCTTCGGCCGCGGTCTCCGGTTTTTACTCCCTCACCTTCAATGTGAACCTTGGCTCGCCAGTGCCGGCAGGCGTTACCGTCACCTGCAAAGCCAAGATCGCCCCTAGCGCCGGGTTCTTTGAGAACTTCGGTCGCGGAGCGGTTCCGGTGCAAACAGCGACGGGCATGGCCGCCGTCACCGGCAATCAGGCCAGCTGCACTGTTGAGATTCCCTTCTCCTGGACGGTGAACGATCCCCGAAACGGGGTCGCGCTGAACTATGAAATTGAGGCTGTAACCGGCTCCGGCTCACTGCCCACCATGGTGCGGACCAGCGCGCAGCAAACCGTTGGCTTGCCCTATCCACCCGCGGGCGGCACTGGCAGCCTGAGCTTCCATATCGTGTTTTGACCAGTGGCAAGCGGTTGCTTGCGGTCACCTCGGCAGGCACGCCGTCTTCAACTTGTTCAGGCCAAAGGTGTACACCGGGCGGCTCGATGCGCTATCCTGACTCTTAGCCCATGATTTTCTCCCGCGATTACATCGGGTATCTCGCCCGCCGCACAGTCAAGCACCTCATCGACGCCAAAATGATCGCTACCAGCGACTTGAAGGTGGTCGAGGCGCGCGTGACGGAGGGCTTGATCGAAGAGCTTTCCCTCGAAGATCGCATCAACGAAGAAGTGCGCGTGATTTTGGAAGCGTACTCCGACGAGATGCGCAAGACCGGCGCGCAGTACGCCGAGATGTTCAAAAAGGTGAAGACCGAGCTGGCCAAAAAGTACAAGGCGGTGCTATGAGAATCAGCCGCGACAAGCTTAACAAGCTGGCCCACACCGTGGCCGACACTCTGGCCGACATCGAAGAGGTGGGATTCCTCGAGGATCGCAACACCATCCGCCAGGAAGCCCGCAAGGCACTCGAAGTTCTGCTCACCCAGGAGGCGGGCATCGACACAGCCGCCCGGCTCAAGATAGCCAACCAGCGCAAGATTATCCTGGAAGGCTCGCAGGAGTGGGAGATTCTGTACCGCAAGTACTACAACGACGAAGTCCGCAAACTGGGCATCTGAGCGGCAGCGGGCAAGCCTCAGGCGTCTTTGGCACCAAGCCAGATTTTTGTTACAGTAAACATGTAGCCGGTGACGGCTACCCCCCTCCAAGTGTGGCGCTATCGTCTAGGGGTTAGGACGTGAGATTCTCAATCTTAAAACCCGGGTTCGATTCCCGGTAGCGCTACCAGATATTGAACGCTAAGGCCCGCTAGACCAGCGGGCCTTTCGTTTGCTCAAAAAAGCACGCCGATACTTCCGGATCCTAGTCGCTTGCGCGTCTGCCCCGCCTGTTGACACGCCTATCTCGCGTGTTTACGCGCCGCTCCGTCTTATCAACGCGCAGATCCGGCGCACCTACGCGCCTATCCCCTTTGTTTGCGCGTCGATCCGTTCCGCGCGTCAATTCCGGAGGTGCTCCGGCTGGCTCCGAGGACGGGGGCTGGTCTTCTTTCGTCGCGAAATCTTTGCTGGATGTGTCCACGCCGGCCGTCAGCAATTTATTCAGAATCGGGATATTCACGCGCTGGGTTTCAACAAAGTCCACGCCCTGAGCCGTCAGCGTGAAATCCGAGTTGTCCGCCCGGGTAACGTATCCCTTCTTCAGCAGATACCATGTCGTGAAATCCAGATAATCGCGGGGAAACCCCATCCGCACTTCAATCTCGGCCAGTGAAACTTCCGGCGCATACGGGTTTGCGCGGCGCCGAAAATAGAGCAGCGCCAGCACCGCCAGGCGGCGATTTAACTCGCCCTCCAGACTGTCCATGAAATCAATCGAAGCCGACAGAGGAGTTGCCTTGGATTCCCCACTTTTGCGGACCGCGTCGTATTCGGAGCGGCGCACTGGATCGGACAATACGTCGTAGGCGGACTTCAAGAGCGCGAACATTTCCGGATTGCCTGACTCCGTGTTGTCCGGGTGAAGGCGGGCCGCTAGGAACCGGTAGACGCGGTGTACCGTGTCGGGGTCGGCATGGGGGCTGATTTGGAGAAATTCATAGTAATCTATCATCTCAATCCAAATGTCCTCTCCAGCAGGGGTTTGGTCTTCAGTGGGATTCGGTCGAATTGTACCATTCCTGATCCTCGGTACTGGTAGACCAAAGCGCGAAGCTCTCACAAAGCATCAGCACCTCCGGCCCGTGTCGCCGAGGATCGTCCAGCCCACGCCACTACATGGCAACATTGCGCCGCTCGCTTACGGCCGCGACGCATAGTCCAGCAGGTGCAGATAAGACTGGTAGACCTTGCCAGTGGCCCGCGTCATGCCAATCTCGCAAGTCCGGCTGCTACTGAAGTAGCCGTCGTGCTCCTCCTCCTTTGCCTGAGCGGCCTCAACGCGGCTCGCCGACGCCGTTAACTCCGGAAAGAGAAAACCGCGATCTCCGGCAAAGGCGCAGCAGCCGGCGTCGCGCGGCACCAGCACTTGTTCGCTGCAGGCCTTAGCGATCGTGACCAGCTTGGGAGGGATTGCCATCTTCGGCGCCGAACACACCGGGTGCAACGCCACCGAGTGGACCTTGCGGCGAATGGGCAGCGTGGGTAGCAGGCGGTCGTGTGCAAACTCAACCGAGTCCACAATGGTGAGCTTGTCAAACCGTGCCTGGTTCTGCGGGCTCAGGTGCGCACGTGCGGTTCTGAGTCCATAGGTGCAGGGGCTGGTGTCTACTACAACCGGCAACTCGCCTCCTTTTGACCAGCGGAAGAAGTTTTCTATCGTGTGATCGAGCGCGGCAGCATGCGCCTCTTCAAAGCCCTTTGATGAAAACGGCACGCCGCAGCAATTGCCCTGCACATCTTCTGGCACGTAGAGGCGCACGCCTACGCGGTCCGCGACATGCAGCAGCGCCTGCATCAAGTTCGTCTCCTGCTGCTCGCCGGGCAGCGCGCCCATGATGCGCGAGATGCACGCGGGAAAGTAAACCGCCTCTGCATTCTTGCCGGTACGCACAGGCAAAGCGCCTCGCCGCGGCCGTGGCATTTCCGCGGACCACTGCCAGAATGCCTCATCCATCACGGCGCGAGAGGCTTTGTCGATCATGCGCGTCACGCCCCGCATGAAGCCGAGCCCAAAAACTTTCTGTGCCGAGTGACCTGCGCCCAAAGCGAAGCGCGCGCACCATTCCGCTAGCTTCATATTCCTGGCCACGGCAACCGCAATGCGATTGGCCAGCTCTGAGTGGCGCATGTGCCTGAAGCGTTTGGTCAGCGCGCCGGTATCGATGTTCACCGGACAGGCCGTAGCGCACAGGCCGTCTACCGCGCAGGTGTCGAGCGCCATATAAGGGAAATCGTTGTTGAGCGCGTCGTAAGTTGCTTGGTTCGTGCCTGCGTCCTTCAGCCTCTGCATCTCGCGGCGCACCACGATCCGCTGGCGCGGAGTCAGCGTCAAATCGCGGCTCGGACACATGGGCTCGCAATAGCCGCACTCAATGCACTGGTCCACCTCTGCCTCTACCACAGGCATTCTCTTCAGGCCGGCCATGTGCGCCGCCGGGTCGGGATTGAGAATGACACCAGGGTTGAGCAGATTCTCCGGATCGGCCAGCGCCTTGAGCTGCTTCATCACCGCATACGCGTCCGCTCCCCACTCGGTTTCAACAAACGGCGCCATGTTGCGGCCCGTTCCGTGTTCCGCTTTCAAGGCGCCGTCATATTTGTAGACCACCAGATCCACAACATCGTCGATGAAGTCGCGATACTGAGCCGTTTCCTTTTCTGTGTTGAATCCCTGTGTGATGACGAAATGCAGGTTTCCGTCCTTGGCATGGCCAAAAATAATGGCGTTGGTGTAACCGTGCTTCTCGAAAAGGCGTGTCAGATCCACAGCCGCGTCGGCAAGGTGCTCGACCGGAAAGGCCACGTCTTCAATAATGACTGTGGTTCCGCTGGCTCGCACCGCACCTACTGAAGGGAACAGTCCCTTGCGGATGTGCCACAACTGATCCTGCTCCACTGAGTCACTGGTGAACATGGCTTCGCCCAGTAAATTCAGACCGGCAACGGCAGCTTGCGCCTTGGCTGCGTTGTCGCTCACGGCGGTTACATCTGCCGTTTGAAACTCAACCAGCAGGGCCGCGGCAGCGCTGGGCAGTTCGCGAATTTCCGCTGGAATTCCCGGCTTGTCTTCCACGGAACGCAGCGCTGCGCGATCCATCAACTCCAGCGCTGCCGCACCGGCGTCCTTCAGCGGCGCAATCGCCGCGCACGCCGCATGCAGGTCAGGGAACAAGAGCAGGCCCGTGTATTTCACCGGCATGTCTGGAACCGTCTCAAGCACCGCCTCAGCAATAAACGCCAGCGTTCCCTCTGCCCCAATCAGCAGATGGCTGAAAATTTCCACCGGTGTTGCGTAATCGAGAAATGCGTTCAGTGAATAGCCCGTTGTGTTCTTCATGCGGTACTTGGCTCGAATCCGTGCGGCAAGCTCCGTGTTGGCCTCCACCTGCCGCTTCAACTCCAGCAGCCCCGCGGCCAACCGTGTCTCGCGCTCCATAAACCGCGCCTCCGCATCCGGCGCGGCGGTGTCGATCTCCGTGCCCGAAGGCAGCAGAAACGTCAGCGAACGCAATGTGTGGTAAGCATTCTGTATCACGCCGCAGCACATGCCGCTGGCATTGTTTGAGAGGATGCCGCCCAGCCGCGCAGCGCTGATCGAAGCCGGGTCCGGTCCGATCTTGGCAGCGTATTGCTTCAGCAGATTGTTCGCCTGCTGTCCAATCAGTCCCGGCTGCACGCGCAACAGGCGTCCATCTTTTTCCACCTTGGCCGAACGCCAGTGACGGCCCACATCCACCAGAATGCCGTCCGTGATGGCCTGCCCTGACAGGCTCGTTCCGCCCGCCCGAAAGGTCAGCGGTATTTTGTTTTCGTGGCTGAAATTAAAGAGCCTGCGAACCTCATCTGTGCCGATCGGCTGAACGACGACCCGCGGAATCAGCCGGTACAAGCTGGCGTCGGAGGCAAAGGCAATCCTGTCGATGGTCCGCGTAAGAATGCGGGACGGATCGATGAAGGCGCGCAACCTGTCCTCGATCCAATTCATGCTCGGCGTGCCACGCCTGGGACTCAGCGCCTCCACAGGGACAACGGATGTTCTCACAGTTCTCTCCACATTTGTCTGGATCGGGTTCGTGTTGCGCAAATGACTTTCATGGTTGTAACCTGTCGGCGTCCCACAATACGCGACAATATGGGCAACGCTTTCATTCGATATATGACTTAAATCACATACAGATTTTGCCTTTTCCTTGAGAGTAAAAGCATAGGCCCCTAATTTATGGGCCGTGGCCGGAGCGCACTCTGCTTCGTGCGGTAACACTGTGCCGATCTGCCGCGATGCGCGATAATAGAGATGATCCCACACCAGTGAGTCTCTGTTTCAATGATCCGCGGGCCGATCATCGCTTTTGAGTAATAAAGCGATTTTGACGCAGTGAACCGCACAGGTAACGCGATGCACATGCAAATCTCATGCACCGGCCGCACCCTCTCACGATTCGGAGGCGGATGCTTTCAATGAAATTCGCTCATCTCAAGGCTGTGCTCTCCGTGTGTTCCAGCCTTCTATTCTTTTGTTCTATCTCGCTCATTCCGGCTGCGGCACAGCAGTCCGGCGGTGATTCTGCTCAGAACGCATTAGTGGAACTGCTGAAGGCAAAGGGGATTTTGACTGCGGCAGACGTCGACCGCATTCACCAGGCTAGCTCCGGCCAGCAGGAGAGTTTGAGCCTGGCCAGGATTCTGGTGAGCAAAGGACTCATTACCCAGGCGGAGTATGACCGCCTCGCCGGAACAACCGCCCCACTGGCCGATCCGGGCCCGCGTGGAGCGCAGGTGGCCGCACAGCAGCCTCCTGTCTCGGTAAAAAGAATCCCTGTCTCCTACGCGCGCGCCGCCGCGCAGGCGCCGCCTAATCCCACTGAGCCCGGAGCGCCATCACTCGTCGAGAGAGTTCCCTCCAGCAGGATGAATGAGGCTCTCTTTCCTGTGCGCGTGTTTCCTGTCGGTGGCATCGAGCACAGCGAACTTCATCCCGCCATTAAAGTAAACGGGGTCGGCATTACGCCGTACGGCTTCATCAAAGTCACGGCCATCGAAGACAGTTCCTCTCCCAACGGAGATGATTTTCCGCTTCCCGGCTTTTTGAATGACACTGGCCCCAACGGTTCTCCTGAGTTTCATATCAAGGCACGAAGCACCCGCTTCGGACTCAACTTCAATTGGTACGACGTCAATCCCAGATGGGTGATTACCGGCAAGCTTGAAGGAGACTTCGAAGGCAACTTCAATCGTTCCGACAACCGCAACATATCCAGCGTCCGCTCCAACAACCCATCGCTGCGGCTGGCATGGGGCCGCCTGGATTACCACTTCAACCGCACAAATACCTTCTCTGCGCTCTTCGGGCAGGACTGGACCACCTATGGTTCTTCCACCTTGCCCAACATTCTTGAAACAACAGGCCTTGGCATCGGCTTCGGCTCGCTCTATGAGCGCACTCCGCAGATGCGCGTGGGCTTTACGCACAAGGCGGGCGGGTTTTCCATCATGCCTGAGTTTGCTATTGATCTGCCCACGGCTGGTCTCACGCCAAGCGCAGCCAATGTCTCCAGCGAACTCGGCTATGGCGAGCGGCAGGGGCCGGACTCGAACCGTCCGCAGCTTCAGGCGCGCATCGTGGGTCAATGGCAATTAGATCATGCGCCCGGCGTCGCTCCAGCGCAGGTTATCGTCAGCGGATTCAATGGCAAGCGCACCGCGAATGTTCTGGCCTCCGCGATTCCACCCGCATACCAGGCCACCTTCTCCACAGGCGTAAGCGCCAGCAGCCGGCAGGATGGCTGGGATGCCGAGTGGCAATTGCCCTCACGCTGGTTCACGCTCGTCGGAAAGGTCTACGGCGGCAGTGACCTCAGATGGTTCTTCGCCGGGCAACTCTATTCCTTCTTCAGCGACACGGCTGGGCTCACAAATATAGTAAGCGTCAATTCGCAGGACGGCGCTTCCGCCATGCTTCTCGGCACCGATGCTGCCGGCCAGCAGGTGGTTGCGCCTGAGCGCCCGGTGCGCGCCGCGGGCGGTTTTGTGCAACTGGGACTTCCGCTCTCGCGCCTCTTCCGTGCAAATCCTGCGGGCCGCAATGCCGGGTGGTCAATTTACGGTCTCTTTAGTGAGGATCAGGCCAAGGCGCGCGACATCGACCGCATGGGCGGTACGCGGCATGCGAGCAACATGGCCGTCGGTACGCTCAACTATAAGTTCAACCGGTGGCTGTCCTTCTCCTTTGAACAATCGCTTTACACCACCCACGCCAATCCCGAACTACCTCTCCCGCTGTTCAAGGGAGCGCCCGCCCGTGAGTGGAACGACGTGCGCGAAGAGGGTGGCCCGATCTTCTTCTTCTAGCGGTCCAGGTCGCCCAACGCCGAATGTCGCGCTCCGCATCGCCCAGCCGTCCACTGAAGAGTTGGCGGCTGGCCACTCCTCCATCTACGATGCAGGTCAGGATGTCTCGGCGCATATCGCCGTCTCCGGCGAGCTACGCCCCGCGTGTCGCGCGCAGACTGAGGATCGAGATGATCGCGAAATTTCTGGATAGCCGGTTCCCGGCTCTGCGTTCTTTCCTTAGTCGTCGGGTGGAGAGAATTCAATTCGCCGCACTTGCGGTAATCGCGGCGGCGCTCCTTCTGGTCAAGCTAGGGACAGGAGCATTACTTGACTGGGACGAAGCCATCTATGCCGAAGTGTCAAAGGAAATGGTCAGCAGTCACCACTGGCTGACGCTCACTTGGCAGCATTCCGCCTTTTTTGAAAAGCCGCCGTTAAGCTTTTGGATACAGGCGGCATTCTTCCAATGGTTTGGGGTAAGTGAGTTCTGGGCGCGGTTCGCATCGGCGCTTGCGGGCGTTGCCGTCGTCCTGCTTACCTATGCAATTGCGCGGCGAATGGCTGGCCCGACTGCAGCTCTTTTCGCCGGCTTCATTCTCCTTACAACCAACCATTTTGACCGCGTTGTGCGCGAAGGCACCACGGACGGGCTTCTCTGTCTTTGCATCTATCTGGCGATCTATGCCTATGTGCGCCTGCGAGAAGGCGAAACCGTTTGGTTCTACCTGCTGTGCGGGGCCGTCGGCGCGGGGGCAATGGTCAAAGGCCCGGCTATCCTGGTTGCGCCTCTCGCCGTCGGCATCGATTGGCTGTTTCGTAAAAAGTCAGAGCGCATCCTTGCTTGGCGAGAGTGCTGCCTTGGCGGTCTGCTCGCGCTGGCAATCGCCGCACCATGGCACCTTTGGATGGTCTTCAAATACGGAAGGAGCTTTCTGGATAGTTATATCGGCTACCAGTTAGCAGCCAGAGCCACCGGAGTAATTGAAGGTTCAAGTGGAGGACCGCTTTACTACGTAAGAGTTATAGCGGCTGGCGCATTCCCCTGGAGCATCGTGGCACTCTTTGCTGTGTTCATGTGGCTGTGGCGCCGCGAGTGGAAGTACTCGCTCCTATGGGAACTTATGGGAGTTATATTGCTGTATTCGCTGATGCCGACAAAGCATCAGTGGTATACCTTGCCGATTTATCCCGCATTGGCAATCGAGGTGGGCCGCCTCCTAGAGGATGCCAGCAGGCGTTGGCGCGTCGCGCTGTACGCATCCATCGCGTTACTCACTGTTGGCATCATCTTAGCCTTTGCGAGGTTGGCCATCCGGCAAGGCGACCCTGTAACGAACCAGATGGCGCGGTTGGCAAGGGTTGCCGGACAGCCGCCAGAAACGGGCACGCTATTCATTCTCACTGCACCCGAGTCGCAATCAGATATCGACACCCCCGCGGCTACTTTCTACAGCAATCGCAACGCAAAGCTTCTTGAGATGCCCACCGATGCCGGTAAGATCACGGACTCTCTGAAGGGCCGCACTTCGATCGACGCCATCCTGCAAAAGAATGCCGCAGGCTATGTGTCTCAACTCTATGACGTTCATGCAGTTGCTCAGAGCGATCTGCTTCTCTATGCTGTGATTTCCCGAAAGCCGTAATTGGCCTGGAGTTTCGCATCTCCTCTGCGTCCCAACAGCTGCAAACAAAGTCGCGCTTCCAGGCGCGCGCTCCAGCAACGATTTGCAGTTTGGTCCAAAGAATTTGAATTCCCGCGCTGCCCAATCGTGCAGGCGCGCGTGTATGATTCTTCCGCCGCGTCCCCTGCGCCTGCACCCGCGCGGTACTTCCCATGGAGGACACTTCAATGGCGACATTGACTGCAGTACATCCGGGGAAGCTCAGTGAACAGGCGAGCTTTCGTTCGCGCTATGACAACTCCATTGGCGGCAAGCGGATCGAGCCTGCTCCCGCCCAGTACTTCGAGAATGTTACTCGCTTCACAGGAAAACCCTATTGCGAGATTCCGCGCTCCAACGCCCAGGGCTTTGAACGCGCGCTCGATGCGGTCCATGCGGCCCATGCGGCGCGCGACGAGCTGGAGGGTTTCCCCTTCCTCATCCGTTCACGCATTTTTCCCGGTGACGAAAGCCGCGAACTCCGCGCCGTCGGCAGCATCTAATGGGAGAATGGTGCACTAAGACAAGAGCGGTGCCATCCAATCTTTCGGAGCACAAGACATGAAAGAAGCCGTGATCGTTTCGGCAGTGCGTACGCCGGTTGGAAAATTCCAAGGATCGTTGCAGCCGTTTTCCGCACCGCAGCTGGGTGCGCTCGTGGTGCGTGAGGCTGTGCGGCGCGCCGGTGTTGAGTCGGCACAAATTGACGACTGCATCATGGGCTCTGTCATTCAGGCCGGCCTCGGCCAGAACCCGGCGCGGCAGGCAGCGCTTCTCGCCGGATTGCCGCATCAGGTTGGTGCGCTCACCATCAATATGGTCTGTGGCTCGGGGCTCAAAGCCGTCTCGCTGGCTGCCCAGGCCATTCAAACAGGAGACGCTGAGACCGTCGTGGCGGGTGGCATGGAATCCATGACCAACGCGCCCTACCTGCTGCCTCAGGCCCGGGCCGGGTATCGCATGGGCAACGGTTCGCTCGTCGACTCCATGATTTACGACGGCCTCTGGGACGTCTACAACAACTTCCACATGGGCGTGGCGGCTGAGAAAATCGCTGCCCGCTACGGAATTAGCCGCGAAGAGCAGGACGCCTTCGCAGCCGAGTCGCACCATCGCGCTGCCGCCGCCACTGCCCTAGGCTTTTTCCGCGACGAAATTCTGCCGGTCGAACTGCCCCTAGCCAAAGGCAATACTGCCCCGCGCTTCTTCGATGTCGACGAGGCGGTGCGCCCGAACACTTCTGCGGAAATTCTCGCCCACCTTAAGCCCGCCTTTCAGGAAGGTGGCACGGTTACCGCCGGCAACTCGCGTGGCGTCAACGACGGGGCCGCGGCCCCCGTCGTCACCAGCGCGGAACGGGCAAGGGAACTGGGTCTCAAACCCCTCGCCGTCATCCGCGCCCAGGCAACCAGCGGCCGCGAGCCCGAATGGATGGGCCTGGCGCCCATTGAGGCAGTGCGTAAAGCGGCTTTCAAAGCCGGTTGGGCGCTGGCTGACGTTGACCTCTTCGAGCTGAACGAAGCCTTCAGCGTGCAGGCTTTGGCTGTGAATCGCGAACTAGACCTGGACCCGGCATGCGTCAACGTCCATGGCGGAGCAGTCGCCATTGGCCACCCGATCGGCGCCAGCGGAGCGCGCGTGGTTGCCACACTGCTCTATGCCTTGCAGCACCGCGGCAAAACCCGAGGCATCGCAGCCCTCTGCCTGGGCGGCGGTAACGCCGTTGCGCTGGCTGTCGAACGCCCCTAGCCGGGCCTGCGGCATCGCGTCTTCGCTGCCAGATGCACTGAGCCGTCCTCCGCGGAGGTCGCCCACGCAAACTGTCCGAATTCGGACAACCGGCCCCGGAAGCGGTCACCCCAATTCGCGTCTCACGGCCCATTTGTCCATTTAAGTCGTTTATTTTCAATCTGAAAATAACGCCAACCCTTTGGTACGGCAAGTGCTTTATCCAGAGCGTGATGGATATCGCACGCCCAGACTTTAAGCAAAAGAGGAAGCGCCGCCTGTGGGTATGGGCTGGCGTCGCGGTGGTGGTTCTTGCGGTTGCTGTGGTGGCCGTGGCGCGGCTCAAGCCGGCAGCGCCCACCGTAGACCGCTCCACTATCTGGACCGACGCGGTGAAGCGCGGAAACATGATTCGACAGGTGCGTGCCTCCACTGGCTCGCTGGTCCCGCGGGAGGACAAGGTTCGCCTGATCCCCGCGCAAACGGAGGCCACGGTGACTCGCATCCTCGTGCTGCCTGGCGCGCAAGTTGCGCCTAATACGGTCATCATGGAGATGTCCAACCCCCAGCTCGAACAGGAGGCCATGAGCGCGGGACTGGCTCTGAAGGCCGCCGAGAGCGAATACCACAACACTCAGGTTAAGCTTCAGAGCGACCTGATGACCCAAAAGGCCGGAGCGGCCACCGTTGGCGCGGATTATAGCCAGGCCAAGCTGCAAGCGCAGACTGACAAGGCGCTCTACAGCCTCGGCGTCATCTCCGGCCTTACCTACGACGTTTCCAGAAGCAAGGCCGACGAGTTGACTACGCGCAACAAGATTGAGGGCGACCGTCTGGCCTTGAACGAAAAGGCCATAGCCTCCCAGATGGCCGTGCAGCAAACGCTTGAAGACCAGGCCCGCGCCCTCTACCAGCTCAAGCAGCAGCAACTGGCCGCCCTCCATGTCACGGCCGGTATCTCCGGCGTGCTGGTGGACCTGCCCCACCAGGTAGGCGAGCATGTGGCCCCCGGCACCACGCTGGCCAAGGTTGTGCAGCCTGACCAGCTCAAGGCCAGCCTCAAGATCGCCGAGACGCAGGCGCGCGACATCCAAATCGGGCTGCCCGCCTCCATTGACACCCACAACGGCGTCATTCCCGGCCGCGTGCAGCGAATTGATCCCGCAGTACAGAACGGAACGGTCACGGTTGACGTAGAACTTACTGGGCCACTGCCGCAGGGTGCGCGGCCTGACTTGAGCGTGGACGGCACCATCGATCTGGAACGGCTGACCGACGTGCTCTACGTGGGCCGCCCGGCACTGGGCAATGAGAACTCCACGCTGAGCCTTTTCAAGATCGACCCTGACGGCAAAGGCGCCACGAGAGTTCCGGTCAAGGTTGGTCGCGCCTCGGTCAACAGCATTCAAGTGCTTGAGGGGTTGAAGGGAGGCGACACAGTGATTCTTTCCGACATGTCGCGCTACGACAACGTGGACCGCATCCGCCTGGAATAGGCGGCGCAAATTGGGAACAGTCAGGACCCGTGATCACTGGCAACTAACGAGGGGGACAGAATGGCAACCAACGGCAAGCTGATTGAAATTGAGGACCTGACCAAGGTCTTCTACACCGACGAAGTGGAGACGCACGCGCTCTCCGGCATTCATCTCACCATCTCGCGCGGAGAATACGTGGCCATGTCCGGTCCCTCCGGCTGCGGAAAATCCACGTTGCTGTCCATCCTGGGCCTGCTCGACACGCCCACTGGTGGCAAGTATTTGCTTAACGGCAATCCGGTTGAGAACCTCAGTTTTGGTGAACGCTCGCGCATCCGCAACCAGGAGATTGGCTTCATCTTCCAGAGCTTCAATCTCATCGGCGATCTCACCGTCGAGGAGAACGTCGAACTGCCGCTCACCTACCGCGCCGGCATGCCCGCGTCCGAGCGCAAGAAGCGCGTCAAAGAAGCGCTGGAGCGCGTCAACATGGCGCATCGCATGCGCCACTATCCCGCGCAGCTTTCCGGCGGCCAGCAGCAGCGTGTCGCCGTGGCCCGCGCATTGGCCGGCTCGCCATCCATTCTGCTGGCCGACGAGCCCACCGGTAACCTGGACTCGAAGAATGGCGAAGCCGTAATGCATCTACTCGCCGACCTGCACCGCGAGGGCTCCACCATCTGCATGGTCACGCACGATCCGCGCTTTGCCAAGCACGCCCAGCGCGAAGTCCATCTGTTCGATGGAAAGGTGGTCTCTGAAGTCGAGCTGAAAAAGCTTGAAGAAGAAGTGGAGGCCTAGCCATGACATGGCACGACATTCGTTACGCATTGCGCCAGTTGCGCCAGTCGCCCGGGTTTACGTTCACGGCAGTGCTCACGTTGGCGCTGGGCATCGGAGCGCTGACGACGGTGGCGACGTGGACGAATGCCGTCCTGTACAACCCCTGGCCGCATGTTGCTGCGCCGCGTAACCTCCGCTTTGTGGATGCAACGGTGCTCGGCAATGAAGGCTACTCCGTGCATTATGACCAATACCGCTTTATTCGTGAGCAGAGTCACTCCTATCAGGATGCAGCGGCATTCACCTTGATGCTGGTGAATCTAACTGCGCCGGGAACGCAGCCGCGTGCCATCACTGCCGGAACCGTTTCGTCTAACTACTTTCGGCTTCTCGGATTGAAGCCGAAGATAGGCAGGTTCTTCCAGCCCAATGCCGACGACCGCGCCTATGGCGCCAATGACGAGATCGTGCTTTCAGATAGCCTGTGGCGCGAGCAATTCGGATCTGATCCCAACATCGTTGGCCGCACTGTCTCTATCAATCTCCATGCGTTCACGGTGATCGGCGTGGCGCCCGCGGAGTTCGCCGGCATCTTTGGCGGCATTGCAGAGGCTGCATGGGTCCCGCTCTCCGGTCTGCGCGACCTTATTGCCGACGCGCCGCCTGATCCGCTTTCTAGATTTGGCTTGCAAGTCGTCGTTCGCCTTCTTCCAGGGGTGAGCGATAACGCTGCGGCCGCGGAGCTGCATACGCTTGCCCGCACCTTTGCGCTCGCACAGCACGACAGCAACTACAACGGGTGGGGCCTGAATCTACGGGATGCTGCACACTTTCAACGCGGTCTCTTCGGCACCATCGGCGAGCAGTTGCCTGTGTTGGTGGGCGCATCCATTCTGCTCATGGTGCTGGTGTGCATCAACATCGCCTCGCTGCTTGGCCAACACGCGGCGCGTAGGCGGCGCGAGGTCGCCATCCGCACCGCGCTCGGCGCCACACCGGGCCGCATCGCCGCCCAGGTACTGGCTGAAACCGGACTGCTGGCTCTAGCTGGCGGGCTTGCGGGTTGGGCCGCCAGCACCGGCATGTCGCATGCGCTTTATGTGCTGCTGCCCAACTTTGGAATGCCGCTCGCCTTCAACCTGCACAGCGACGTGCGCATCCTGCTCTTCGTTACCGCGGTAGCGGTAGCGGTCACAATTGTTTGCAGCATGGCCCCCGTGCGCCAATCCCTGCGCGTCTCGCAGAAGGAAGCACTGCATGCAGGCGGCGCAGCCTTGGTCGGTGGCGCGCGCAACAAGCGCGGCCAGCGCATCCTTCTCGGCCTGCAACTTGGTATCTGCTTCGTGGTGCTGGTCTGTTGCGGACTGCTCACCCGCACGGCGCTCAACATCATCAATCGTGATACAGGTTTCAATCGTGCCAACTGCCTCACGGCCAGCATTGATTTCTCCCGTTCGGGATACAAGAAAGAGCGCGGCCTGGCCTTTCAAGCGGCGCTGCTTGATCGGCTCCGCACAGCCCCCGGCGTGACCGCTGTGACCCTCACGTCGCATCTGCCGATGGGTGACATGGGCGGAGGAAATACACAGGATTTCACTATCCCAGGTTATGTTCCGGCCAAAGGCGAAAACCTGCAGGTTGTCACCGACTTTGAAGGCCCTGACTTCTTCCACACCATGGGCATTGCCATGCAGCAGGGCCGCGAGTTCACACCGCAAGACAATGCTGCCGCGCCCGATGTCGCCGTAGTAAATCAGTCGATGGCTCATCGTTATTGGCCCAAGGGAGATGCCATCGGCCACAGTGTGATCGTGGGAGACAAAGCCAGGCAGATTGTGGGCATCGTACGCGATTACACCTACTACAACCCACAGAACACTGAGCCTCAGGTCTTGCTCTTTTTGCCTGCAGCTCAGAATTACTCGAGCTATGTCTCCGTGGCGCTTCGCTCGCGCACCTCCGCATCCGCGCTGGTCGGGCAACTGCGCAAGGCTGTCTCGGATCTAGATAGCTCCCTGCCGCTTGAAAATGTGCAGACGCTCAACGAGGTCACCGGCGCGCGCTATCAAATGTCCCGCCTCCCCGCAGAACTGCTTGGCGTGTATGCCCTGTCGAGCGTGCTGGTGGCTATGCTCGGTCTCTATGCGGTCATGGCCTATTCCATCATCGAACGCAACCGCGAGTTCGCCCTGCGCATCGCCCTGGGATCCACGCGCGCTGGAATCTTCAGCCTCGTGTTGGGTGGCAGCACATGGATTGCTGTGCTGGGTCTTGTGAGCGGCGGCCTTGGTTCCATTGCCGCAGTGCGCCTGCTGCGTTCCATGCTGTTTGGTGTAGCGCCGTTTGACCCTGCCAGCTATTGCGCCGCAGCGGTCTGTCTGCTGCTCACTGTCTTTGCGTCGGGCCTTTTTCCCGCGCGCCGCGCCGCATCCATTGAACCCATGCAAGCGCTTCGAACCGAGTAGTCCTTCATCCCCAAAGTACGCAGGTCGCATTCGGCCACGGAGAAGAAACGCAATGAACCAACTGATTCAGGACATTCGCTACGCACTACGCCAGTTGCGCAAATCGCCGGGCTTTACGTTGACGGCCGTTGTCACGCTGGCCCTGGGCATTGGCGCCAACACGGCCATCTTCACGCTGGTCCAGGGCATCCTGTTGCGCTCGCTGCCGGTTGCTGAACCGTCGCAGCTTTATCGCATCGGCGACGTGGACGAGTGCTGTGTCGAAGGCGGTTTCCCCGGCAACGCCGGCGACACGGGTGACTTCTCTATCTTCTCGTACGATCTCTACCAGTACCTCAAAGACAACGCGCCGGAATTTGAGCAACTGGCCGCGGTGCAGGCTGGGCAATGGCCGTGGAGCGTGCGCCGCGGCAACGCTTTGCCCAAGTCTCTTCACGGCGAATTCGTCTCCGGTAACTACTTCTCCATGCTCGGCCTGGGCGCTTACACGGGACGTGTGTTTGCCGATAGCGACGACACGCCCACCGCGCCGCCCGCCACTGTGCTCAGCTACAAAGCATGGCAGGGTGAATACTCCGGCGACCCGTCGATTATCGGTTCCACCATCTTCATTCAGGCGCGCCCCTTCACGGTTATTGGCATCGCGCCGCCCGGCTTCTTTGGAGATCGCGTTACCGATAACCCGCCCGATTTCTGGATGCCTATCCAGACGGAGCCGTATGTCCGTGGTGACAGCTCCATCCTGCATCATGCCGAGTCGCATTGGCTCTACCCGCTGGGAAGAGTACGCCCCGGCACCAATGTAGGCGCTCTGCAAGCCAAGCTCACAGCGGAGTTGCGCCAATGGCTCTACACACGCCCGTTGCTGATTGCCAACGGCGGCGCTTCAGTTATTCCTAAACAGCATGTGGTTCTCTCTCGCGCCGGCGGCGGCATCCAGAATTTGCAGCAGGAAACCGGCCGCGGCCTGAAGATGTTGATGATCCTCTCCACTGTCGTGCTGTTCATTGCCTGCGCTAACATCGCCAACCTACTCATGGCACGCGCCACCGCGCGGCGTGCGGATATAGCCGTGCGCATGGCTCTGGGTGCGAGCCGCCGTCGTGTCATTCGCCAGATCCTCACCGAAAGCGTGCTCTTGAGTTGTATCGGTGGACTCGCAGGGTTGGCAGTCGCCTACGCGGGCTCTCACACCATTCTTGCTCTCGCATTTCCCGATGCGCGCAATATACCCGTCGACGCCGCTCCATCCTTACCTGTTCTCGGATTCGCGTTTCTCGTCTCGTTGCTCACAGGCGTGCTCTTCGGCACAGGACCCGCGTGGCTGTCGTTTCATGCGCAGCCAGCCGAGGTGCTGCGTGGCGTCAACCGCTCCACGCGCGATCGCTCTTCTCTGCCGCAGAAGGCTCTGGTTATCTTCCAGGCCGCACTCTCACTGGTTCTGCTGGCCGGCGCCATCCTCATGACCAAGTCGCTCATCAACTTGCAGAATCAGAAATTCGGCATCGCCACCACCAACCGTTATGTATTGCACTTCGATCCGGCGGGCGCCGGCTACACCGCCGATCGCGTGCCTGCCCTCTACCGCCAGATGGAAGATCGTTTCTCTGCGCTGCCCGGAGTGAGCGCTTTCGGCATGGCGCTCTACAGCCCGCTGGAAGGCGACAACTGGGGCGAGTGCGTCATCCAGCAGGGCCACCCAGCGCCCGGACCGAATGCCCACTGCGGCTCTACGTGGGATCGCGTCAGCGCGCACTTTCTCGATTCGATTGGCGTGTCAATCTTGCGCGGCCGCGGCTTCAGCGATCAGGATACAGCGACATCGCCGCAAGTCGTCGTAGTTAATCAGGCCTTTGTCAAAAGGTTCTTTCCCAATCAGGACCCGATCGGTCAGCACTTCGGTCTCGACGTCCCGCAGTACTCCGGCAGCTTTGAAATCGTGGGTGTCTTCGCCGACTTCAAGATGAACAACCCGCGCGATCCTGTCCGGCCGGTCTTTCTGCGCCCACTTACTCAACGCTTCACTGCCTACAAAGAGCCCATAATGATTACGACCGAGTCGCAATCCATGCTCATCAACGCCATGGTGATTGATTTCAACCAGCCGCAGCAAAATGTTGAGGCTTTGATTCGCAGCACGCTCTCCGGCATCGATCCCAATCTGACCGTTATGGATCTTCGCTCTCTCGATGCGCAGGTTGCCGGCAACTTCAATCAGGAGCGCCTCATCGCGCGTCTCACCAGCCTCTTCGGCATCCTCGCACTGCTCCTTGCATCGGTGGGACTCTACGGCGTCATGTCCTACTTCGTCGCGCGCCGCACCGGTGAAATCGGCATCCGCATGGCGCTTGGCGCTACGCGCGGCAGTGTCGTCTCCATGGTGTTGCGCGGCGCACTCTGGCAGATTCTTATCGGCCTCGCCCTGGGCATTCCCGCATCGCTGCTCGCCGGACACTTGATGGCCAGCCAACTCTACGGCGTCAGTGCATACGATCCGCTGGCTCTCGCCGTCGCAACATTCGTGCTCGGTCTATGCGCCACCGTGGCAGGCTTCATCCCTGCGCGCCGCGCCTCGTCCATTGAACCCATGCAAGCGCTGCGCACGGAGTAGCTTGAACAAGACTGTCTTGTTGTGAGATCGGAGTAAGTCGTCATGATTGAGTTGAAGAATGTCGAACGTAGTTATAAAACCGGCTATACCGAAACCTGGGTGCTGCGTCGCGTCGGAATAACTATCAAGGAAGGTGAGTTTGTCACGGTGATGGGTCCGTCCGGAGCAGGGAAGTCGTCGCTGCTCAACGTGCTCGCACTGCTCGACGACGGTTGGCTGGGTGAGTACTGGTTTGGCTCCACGCCCGTGCACTCTCTCAGCCGCAAGCAGCGCGCCGATCTCGCCCGCCAGCACATCGGCATGGTCTTCCAGAGTTATCACCTGTTGGACGATCTTACGGTCGCGGAAAACATCGACCTTCCTCTCTCTTATAAAAACCTTCCCGCCAAAGAGCGCCAGGGAATGGTGGCCGACATTCTTGATCGCTTTCAGATCGTGGCCAAAAAGGATCTGTATCCCTCGCAGCTTTCTGGCGGGCAGCAGCAGTTGGTGGGCGTTGCCCGCGCTGTGGTACACGCGCCCGCACTGCTGCTGGCCGACGAGCCCACCGGCAACCTTCACTCCACGCAGGCCCGCGAAATCATGGAACTCTTTTGTGAACTCAATCGCGCCGGAACCACCATCGTGCAGGTGACTCACTCGGAAGAAAACGCGCGCTACGGCTCGCGCATTCTCGAACTGCGCGACGGCTGGCTCACACGCGATGAAACCCTGCAAGCCAAAGCAACGGAGGTCGGCGCACAGTGAACCATTTCCAAGCGAATCATTCAAAGCCAAATCCGGCCCCTCGCATGCGCATGCAGGCTCTCGTTGCGATTCTCCTGTTGCAGGTCAACATGGCCCTGGCTGCGGAACCCGCGCTGCCAACTGCTTCAGTGCAAACAGCTCCACCGCTGGCCGCATCTGGGCCGGATCAGCAAGGTGTCATTCCTTTTGACCAGTTGCAGCGGCACTCTCTCAATCCCATCGACGCCTACCGCGGCACGGCCGTTGCGCCTCCCAGCATGGCCAACTCCGCGCGCCTCAGCTCTCTGGTCCGTGACGGAAAGATTTATCTTTCCCTGCGCGACTCCATTGACCTTGCCCTTGAGAACAACCTCGACCTCGTGATTGCTCGCTACAATCTGCCCATTGCACAGACTGACGTGCAGCGCACTGCGGCCGGTGGTCTGGTGCGCGGCGTCAACACCGGCGTAGTGTCGGGCACACCCGGCGGCGGCGCTGGCGGCTTTGGAACAAGCGGAGCCGGCGCAGGAGCCGGCGCTGGTGGCACCACTGGCGGCGCTGGCGGCGCTGGCGCTGGGGCTTCCGGCATCGTATCCTCCACGCTGGGCACAGGCACGTCTGTTTCGGGCTACGATCCGGTCATTACCGCGCAGGTGCTTGACGATCACCAGTCACAGCAACTCTCCAACTTTCAGGTGGAGGGTGTCTCTGTCTACAAGGTCAATTCGGAACAGGCCAACGTCAGCTACACGCAGGCCTTCCCCACAGGGGGCAGTCTTGAAGTGGACTGGAGCAATTACCGGCAGACGTCGAACGGCATCTATGACTACTTCAGTCCGCAGTTGTTCACCAAGGTGCGCGTGCTCGCTCAGCAACAGCTCCTAGCCGGCTTTGGCTTCGGGCCGAATCTGCGCTTTCTGCGCATTGCCCGCACCAACCGAAAGATCTCTGACATCGCTTTCCGCGCACAGGTGATCGCCACCGTCACCCAGATTTGTGATATGTACTGGGACCTGGTGAACGCCTATGATACCGAGCAGGTAGGCGAGCGATCCGTGGCCTTTGCCACGGAAACGCTCAGTACCGCTCGCAAACAGCTTGAGCTGCGAGCCATTCCCGAGATGGACGTGCTCAAAGCAGAGGGCGAACTGGCCACACGTCAACAGGACCTGACCGTCGCCCGCACCAACCTGGAGTTGCAGGAACTGTTGATGAAGAACGCCATCACGCGCACGCTCGATGACCCGGTCCTCGAAGAGATGCCGGTGGTGCCCACCGATCGCATCGGCACGCAGATTGAGCCCATCACCGAGCCCGTGCAGCAGATGATTGCAGAGGCGCTCAAAAGTCGCACAGAGCTCATCGAGTCCAATCTGGATCTCGAGAACCGCGCACTGAGTCGCAAGTCCGCGCGCAACGCCTTGCTGCCGTCGCTCACCGCATACGGCTTCTACGCTGGCACGGGAACAGCCGGCGAGCTGAATCCCAGGTACTTTGATCGGTCGATTCCCACCACCCTGCCGCAAGATTACGGTGGCGCGCTCCACAGCGCGGTCAGTAACAACGCGCCCGAATATCAGGTCGGACTTCAGTTGAGCATCCCACTGCGTAACCGCATTGCCAAGGCCGACCAGTACCGCACCGAGTTGGAGTACCGGCAGTCTCAGGTTTACTTTGAAGAACTGAAGAAGCGCATCCACATTGAGGTGCGCAACGCGCGCTATGCTCTCGAACAGGGAGCCAGCCGCGTGGATGCCGCCCGCAACGCGCGCGACCTGGCGCAGCGCACATTGGATATCATGCAGAAGGAACAGAAGCTGGGCGCCGGGTCGAATCAGCAGACGCTTTCTGCCGAACATGACCTTGCCCTGGCCGAGTCGGACCTGGTGACTGCCGAGACCGCCTATGAAAAGGCGCGCATCGAAGTGCGGCGTGCCACCGGCTCGGTCCTCGAAGACTACGGAATCTCGATCGCCGACGCCAAGAGCGGCGCAGTGGAAGCGGAACATAGATGACAGACCCTCGCAAGCAGGCACGAATCCGCGTTCTCGTGGCCGACGATCAACCGCACATCCTCGAGGCCGTTGAACTGCTGCTTCAACCGCAGGGCATTCATGTCGACTGCGCTCGTTCACCACAGTTGTTGCTGGAGGCCCTCGGCCAAAGCGACTACGATGTATTGCTCATCGACCTGAACTATACCCGCGACACCACCTCCGGCCAGGAGGGCCTCGACCTGCTCACCCGTTTGCAGGAGATCGACCCGCGCCTGCCCGTCATCGTCATGACCGCGTGGGGCAACATCGACCTCGCCGTCGAAAGCATCAAGCGCGGTGCGCGCGACTTTATCCAAAAGCCGTGGGAGAACGAGCGTCTCCTCAGCCTTGTCCGTGTGCACGCCGAGCTGCATCAGGCCTTGCGCCGTGCGCGCCAGTTGGAGCTTGAAAACCGCCTCCTCCGTGCCGAAGGCATGCCGGAGTTCGTAGCCGGCGCGCCCTCCATGCAGCCCGTTCTGGAACTCATCGCGCAAGTCGGCCCGTCCGATGCCAACGTGCTCATTACTGGCGAGCACGGTACCGGCAAGGAGATCGTCGCCAAGCTGCTCCACGCAGCCTCGCCCCGTTCGCGCATGGCGTTGGTGGCCGTCAACGCAGGCGGACTGCCTGAAGGAACCTTCGAGAGCGAAATCTTCGGTCACGTCAAAGGCGCATTCACTGATGCGCGCACCGACCGCGTGGGCCGCTTCGAACTGGCCAACGGCGGTACGCTCTTTCTCGACGAAATCGCCAATGTTCCTCTGCGCCAGCAGGCCAAGCTGTTGCGCGTGCTTGAAACCGGCGAGCTGGAACGCGTCGGCTCGTCGCAAACCCGGCGTGTCGATGTGCGCGTGCTCTCCGCCACCAACGCCGATTTGCAAGGCGAGGCCATGGCAGGCAACTTCCGTGAGGACCTGCTCTTCCGCATCAACACCGTTGAAATTCATCTGCCCGCGTTGCGCGACCGGCGCGAAGACATTCCGCTGCTGGCCATGCACTTTCTGGAACGCAACCGCGCCCGCTACCGCAAACAGATCACTGGCTTTTCTGCCGCAGCCTTGCAGCAGATGATGCAGTATTCCTGGCCGGGCAACGTGCGCGAGCTCGAGCACACAGTGGAGCGCGCAGTGCTGCTCTGCCGCGGCGAAGAGATTGAGCCGGCCAGTCTCGCCATTGCCGGCGCGCGGCCTTCTGCGCAGTCGTTTGAGAATATGAGTATCGACGAGGTGGAGGCCCTGCTCATCCGCAAAGTGCTGCGCCGCTGCGACGGCAACATTTCGCAAGCCGCCGAGGCTTTGGGTCTGAGCCGGGCTGCCCTCTATCGCCGCATTGAAAAATATGGCGTATGAGCGAACCGTGCGCAGGAGCAGACGCTCGGCTGTTCGCCGCGCGTGGCTCTACTGTGTGCTGCTAGCGCTACCCGCGCTGATCTTCGCTGCTATTCTTGTTTACAAGCGAAGCGTCTCCATCGCGCCGGCCATTCTGCTGGGCGCTTGTCTGCTGATTTACTTTTCAATGATCGCCGCGGCACTCATTGAAAGCCTGGTCCGCCCTCTGCAGACGCTCTCCAATGTGGTGTCATCCCTGCGCGAAGGCGACTACTCATTCCGCGCGCGCGGAGCCGGTGCGCAGGACGCGCTCGGTGAGCTGGCCACGGAGATCAACGCGCTCGCAGATCTCCTGCAAAAGCAGCGCGTGCGATCGCTTGAAGCCACCGCCCTGCTCGCACGCATTCTTGAAGTGATGCATGCGCCGCTGTTTGCCTTTGACCGCGACGACGTGCTCCAACTCGTCAACGACGCAGGCGTGCAGATGCTCGGCGTGCCGCATGCACGCTGCTTTGGCCGCACTGCGCGCACGCTTGGCCTGGACAATCTGCTCGCCGCGCCAGACCAGTCCATTCACTCCTTCGGCGCCAGGCCAACGCGCTGGCTTCTGCGCAAGGCCGCGTTCCGCCAGGATGGAGCGCCTCACATGCTGCTGCTCTTGGCCGATGTAAGCCGGCCTTTACAGGAAGAAGAGCAGGCAGCGTGGAAGCGGCTTATTCGTGTGCTTGGTCATGAGCTCTCCAACTCTCTCGCGCCCATCAAGTCCATCGCCGGCAGTCTTCTCGCGCGTGTGGACCACATGGAGGGCGAAGAAGATATACTGCGCGATTTCCGTCGCGGCCTGGGCGTGGTCGAGAGCCGCGCCGACTCACTGCACCGCTTCGTGCAGTCCTACCGTCTGCTCGCGCAGTTGCCTCCGCCACAACTCAAGGCCGTCCTGCTGGCACCGCTGCTGGAGCGGGTCGCCCTCCTGGAGCAGCGCGTGCCCGTGCAGCTCGACCTCGGTCCTGCTGCTACATTGCATGCTGATCCAGATCAGTTGGAGCAGATGTTCATCAACCTGCTCGCCAACGCGGTGGACGCATCGTTGGCCAACGGCGCGCAGCCTGTGCGCATCTGCTGGCGTCTTGAAGAGCTGGGCGTCACCGTCGATATTGAAGATCGCGGTCTCGGAATCGCCAACACTGAAAATCTATTTGTACCCTTCTACACCACCAAGCCCAAGGGAAGCGGCGTAGGCCTGGCATTGGCACAGCAGATCGCCCGCGCCCACGGCGGCGAAATCCGCCTCCTTAATCGCGATGACTGCGAGGGCGCGCGCGCCACCGTCCGGCTGCCAGTCGCGTAGCCACGAGCCCTTGATCTGTTGGCTCGATGTAGCCGCATTTTCCTGCGAACTGATCTCCATCGCCTCAGCGCAGTTGCACCCGCTTTTCTTGGCGCGATGCAATGTCGCGTCGGCGGCCTGATACCAATAGGCGTACACATATTCGCGGACCAGTTGGCTGACGACAGAAGGCCGCAAGGGCAGCGGCGTCCAACAACTTCGCGCGTCGCTGATGCGTCTGAAACGGTCCTCGTCTTGAAACAGAACGCCGACGTCTCGTGCTCCCGAGACAAAGCTGAAATAATAACGACGTTATTCTGAGCGAAGCGCAGCGCAGCCGAAGGACCTGCATTGGGCGATGCCAGCACGGAGCCAGACTTCTGCGGTTTTCAACAAATGAGTACGAATGCCCTCAATCGCAAACCATCTCTGTCTCAGGGAAGGCCGTTTCGCCGCCTTCAGGTTCCTCGCCGTCCTGCCCACTCCCGGCGAGTTGTCCCTCGAAGAACGCATCCACCTGCGCCAGGACCGCGGCTCCGGTGCGTGCCTCATAAATTGCCCGTCGCAACTTGGCTCCGCCCGGCACGCCGTGGGTAAACCAGGTGGCAAACTGCTTCATCTTGCCGGCGGTCTCACCCATGCGGGCGTCGCGGGGCAGATCTTTCGTGGCTTCGGCCTCGTCCAGCAGCATCTGAAAGTAGGCGCGAATCATCCGGTAGCGGTCTTCCACCGTGGGCTGCTCATAGCTCCCCGTCGCCGTGTATTGAGCAATCTGGCGAAAGATCCACGGGTTCGACGGAGCAGCGCGCCCGATCATCACTGCGTCGCAGCCCGTCTGTGCCACCATGGCTGCCGCGTCTTCCGGGGTGCGAATGTCTCCGTTGCCCACAACCGGAATCCTCACCGCCTGCTTGACCGCCGCGATCCACTCCCAGCGCGCCTGACCGCTGTAGCCCTGCTCGCGGGTCCTGGCGTGCAGCGCCAGGGCGTTCAACCCCTCGGCCTCCGCCATCCGCGCCAGTTCCTCGCACACAATGTCGTTGTCGTTCCAGCCCATGCGGAACTTCACGGTGAAGGGAATCGTCACCGCCTTCCTTACGCAACGAAAAATCTCGCCGATCCGCGGCAGGTCCCTCAGCAGTCCCGAACCGCCATTCGACCCCACCACCCGCTTGGCCGGGCAGCCCAGGTTCAGGTCCACCAGGTCAAATCCCGTGTCTTCCACAATCCGCGCAGCCTCAGCCAGCGTCTCTGGATTCGACCCGAACAGTTGTGCTCCAATCGGGTGTTCGTCGTCATAGAAGGTCAAGTAGCGCCGGCGCTTCGTCTCCCGCATCCGCGACAACCCATCGGCCGAAGTGAACTCGGTCATCAGTAAGCCGCAGCCCGACTGGGTGTTTGTCACTTCCGCGTCAATTGCGGCGTCGCCGGGATTGGCCGAGGCAGTAAACAGGCTGGCATGACGAATGAACCGGCGGAAAACCGTATCCGTGACCCCAGCCATGGGCGCCAGAACTGTGGCTGGAGCCACCCGGACCGTCCCCAGGCGCACTTTCGCCGGCACCCGCGCATTGGCGGGCATCGCGTGCTCCCTGGGGTTGTCCCAGTCCTTCTTCACGGTAAAGCCCTTGCCAGCCAAAATTTGAACCTCATCCACCCCAAACACCGGGTGCCCCACGTTCGCCGGTACGTGTTTTCTGCGTAACGGTTAAGGTGGGATAGATCCACCTGTCTAAGGTTCTGTATTGTTGCTATCTACTGGTTCTGTGCCTTTTCGCCCTTCGGCCGAGTGCCCGCGCTCGACTACCTCGACCACAATGTCTCAGGCTTGCTCATGAGTCAAGTGATCAAATCAGCCCGGCAACTCATCCACTTGATAGACAAATGGCTTGCCCCGTGAACCTGGGTCCCATCCTGCCTCCATCGCTTGCTGAATGTGAGCTTCCACCTTCGCAGCCAGGACATTCTGCTGGACCGGTTCAGTCCTCGTATAGCCGCTCTTTTGGGTTCTTGCAGCCGGATACTCCAGAAAAAGCTCACGGCGTGCGCCATCCGCAACCTTTACGTGGATGGCTACTCCCTTCCATCCATCCGCAGTGCACCATTGCTGCTCGCGGTGCAAATGCCAGATCAGGGAGAATCCGTCGATGGTTATTGCGGACTGAATCGAGCGTTTTGCGCGGGGCATAGTGGGTCCCATCTCATCTTCAAAACCGTCGGCCCGCATCCGGTCGTTCATGCGCGCGATACAACACAGCGAGGCCACCCCCAAGGCGGAGGCCCACGTTCGTATCAGTCGGTTGCCGTGGCGCCGCTACTTGGCGGCCGCCGCCTCGCCAGCCTTGGCATACTTGCGGCGGAAGCGCTCCACGCGGCCCGCCGTATCCACCAGGCGCTGCTTGCCGGTAAAGAACGGGTGGCAAGCCGAGCAGATTTCCACGTGAATATCGCCCTTGTGGGTCGAACGGGTCTCAAAATTGTTCCCGCAGGCGCACAGAACCCGCACCGCGGCGTAATTGGGATGAATCTTTTCCTTTGGCATCTCTCGAGACAGACCTTTCCTGCAATCATTCTATTGTAGGGGGATTCGTGCGGTTTCGCAATCACTCGCCCCCTGATCTCTGACCCCTGTCTTTCCCTACTGCGCCAGCGCCTTCTCGATCCCCGCCTCTGCCAGCGGCGCCATGATGGCGTACCCGGCGGGCAGCGGATGCACCCCATCGTTGCTCAGCGAAGGAGGCAGCCCATCCCGGCTGTCCTTCATGGCCGAGTGGTAATCCACGTAAATATCTCCATTTTCAGCCGCATAATTCTTGATCCATGCGTTGATCGCGTCGATCTTGGGCGCCGGCTCCAGCCCCGGCTTCCAGGGATAATCGAAGGCCGGCGTAATGGAGCACAGCACCACGCGAATGTGGTTCGCCGCGGCCATTTCAGCCATCGCCGCCAAGTTGTCCTCTGTCTGCTTTGGTGTCATGGGGCCGGTGTTGCCGGCGATATCGTTGGTTCCCGCCAGAATCAACACCACCTTTGGCTGCAGGTCGATCACGTCCTGAAAAAAGCGCAGCACCATCTGCGGCGTGGTTTGCCCGCTGATGCCCCGGTTGATGTAGTGCTTGCCGGGAAACGACTCATCCAAATGCCACCCCTCAGTGATCGAATCACCCATGAACACGACGCGATTTTCGCCTGCTGCGGGCTGCCCCAACTGCAAATCAGCCTCCTTGAAACGGCCCAGCCAGGGCCAGTCGTTTTTCACCTGCTCCTCGTGCGCCTTTTGCCAGGCTGCGATCTGCTCGGCCGTGGGCTTGGGATGAGGCGCGGCAGGGGCCTTGGTCTCCGGCACATTCCCGGGCTCCTGAGCTGTGAGCCGCACTGGGACAAGTAATCCCGCCAAGGTGGCGGCGACCAGCGCGATGCGCAAAACCATTCGATTCACTTGGGGGTCTCCATTAGTTCGCGTAAAGATCGATTCTTTCCGTTCGAGTTCGATTGTAGGCAATCGCGCTACAGGCTGGCCACGTCTTTTCCACAAATCGGCCTCGAACCGCACCGGTTCGCCTCCCGGCCTCTTGCGCTAGGCTTTAGAGAGTCATGAGCGAGTGTCCCATCTGCGGTGGTGTCGGTCTGGTGCGGGTGATGTCTGCTTCCGGTCGGTGGGTTTCCCGTGCCTGCGAGTGCCAGCAAGCCGAGCGCGAGGAGCGCCGCTTGGCCGCGGCCCACATTCCCGAGCGCTACCGCCACTACACCCTCGACGGTTACGACCCATCCTTTCGCGGCGCTGATCCGTCGCTGGCTCGCGCGCACCTTACTGCGCGCAAGTTTGTCGAGGCCTATCCAGTGGACACGGCGGGCAAGGGCCTGCTTTTCACCGGCTCCATCGGCGTGGGCAAAACTCACCTCGCCGTGGGAGTGCTGCGCCGTCTGGTGCAGGAGCGTGGCGTCAAGGGACTGTTTTGCGACTACCGCGAACTGCTCAAGAACATCCAGAACAGCTACAACCCGCAGGTGAACACCACAGAGTTGGAGCTGCTGAAGCCTGTCTTTGCTGCTGAAGTGCTGGTGCTGGACGACCTGGGCGCGCAAAAGCCCAACGAGTGGGTGTGGGACACAGTGGCCCTCATCCTCAATAGCCGCTACAACGACGAGTTGACCACCATCATCACCACCAACTACGCCGACCTGCAGGCAGGAAACGGCGCTAAGACCGACGCTGAGCGCGCCGCCCGCGAACCTACGCTGGGCGACCGCATCGGCGACCGCATGCGTTCTCGCCTGGCCGAGATGTGCGTCCGCGTGGAGATGACGGGCGAAGACTTCCGCCAGACCGTCAAACGCGCCCGCTTCGGATGATTCCGGATCTGGTGGACTATATTGGTTCGATACCACCTGCATCGAAAGGCCCCTATGCGCAAATCGTTGGAAGCGATTGGATTGGGAGCGTTGGCGCTGCTGGCGTGGATTACCTGGAGCGCTCTTAACGGACCTCAGCGGCTGCCCGATCGGATTCCCACTCACTTTGACGTGGCCGGCAATCCCAATGGCTGGGGCTCTCCCGCCATGCTGCTGTTGTTGCCAGTGGTTGCAGTGGCGCTTTACCTGACCATGACTGTGGTGGCCCGCTTTCCCTCGTCCTTCAATTATCCCGTGCGCGTGACACCCGAGAACCGGCTCCGGCTCCAGGATCTGACGCTCAGCATGATCGCCTGGCTCAAGACGGAGCTGGCTTGCCTCTTTGTCTGCCTGCAATGGTTCATGATTCAAGCGGCGCGCAGTGGTGAGGGCCGCCTGTCTCCCCTGATGATGCCAGGCTTTCTGGTGGTCGTCTTCGGAACTCTAGGTTGGTATATGGTCGCCGCTGTCCGCACGGCGCGTCCCGGCGGCGGTTCCTGAGTTGAGGCGGGGCGCTTGTGTCCTTTTCCCGTCGCTTCAGAACGCGCAGCCTGTCAGGATACGCAGATCAAAACACCCATACGCTTCCCAGCACCAGCAGGATAGCGCCGATGGTCACGGCCTGATACACGATGTCGTCGGCTCTCCAGTTTCGCGGGGACGGGCTAGAGCGCTCCGGCAGCACAGTGGATGCGGATTCAGAGGAGGGGTGCATCGCGGGCCTGCCTTTCTATGCCTCACAGCAACAGTTAGCAACAGTTACGTCGTTGTCCGTTGACCGGTTCCGGTTCTTCCCTCTATTAAGTACCCACTTTCCTGGCAGGGGAATCAAACAAAAGATGTAGACCCAACGGAAAAGATGCAGCATTCTTTCGGTTCTATCGTCCGGCGGCCGGAAAAACTTTAACCTGCAACATAAGAACGAGGAGGGGCCAACTATTCCTTTGCCTACGGGTGTAAAATCCGCTCGTGAGCACCGGCCCCAATCTTGATCTTGGTCCTGCCTCCGAAGCGCGGGAACGCAACTGGCTGCCCTTGGCGATTGCTGCCGGTTTGGTGGTCGTGGTTGCCGTCGTTGTCATTCTGGTGATGGAGCACGGCCGCGGTACGGCCACAGTAACACCGATTTCTGCTCCCACCGACCCTTATGCGGCCAGCCTGCCCATCACGGGCCTGGTCATGAGCGAATCCAGCAACCTGGCTGGCGGCAAAGTCACCTATGTTGACGGGCACATTGCCAACCAGGGTGGGCGCACGGTCACCGGCATCACCGTGCAGGTGCTCTTCCGCGACATGGCCCATGAAGTTACTCAGAACGAGACCCAACCGCTCAAATTCATTCGTATGCGGGATCCATATGTTGACGTGGAGCCGGTCTCCGCCGCGCCGCTCAATCCCGGCTCAGAGCGCGACTTCCGCCTCATCTTCGATGCTGTCTCGCCCGACTGGGACGGTGCCTACCCCCAGATCCGCATTGTGCACGTCGGCACAAAATAGCCCCTAACCCCCTCTTTACCCGGTAGAACTTACCCCGCCATGTAAAAACTACACTGTAGATGCTGCCCATCTGCGGGCGAGGAGCTTCCTCCTCGCGATTTCCATTCCCGTAACAAACACACTCTTAATGGGTTAGTTAGGTAATCCCTTGCGCCAATCACTTTGGCACGGGCATTGCTATCTCTATGGGCGAGCAGCAAGAAAAGCTCATCCGCAGAGTTCCTGCGGTCAAGTTTCCAAGGGGGCACCAACCATGAAGAGATCTGATAAGACAGCACGGACCTTGTTCTCCAGCCCACTCGCAGTATTTGTGCTGGCATCTGCAATGGCAATTCCCGCGGTGGCGCAGCAAGCGCAACCCGCTGGCGAACCCCAGAACACCCCTCCTTCGGCGGTGCAGCAGCCCTCCCCATCCGCCTCAACGGCGAATACCGACAAGGAGGGGTTCTGGGGTCATCTCAATCCCTTTGCGCGCAAGGTCTGGGTTAAAAAGCGGCTCGATCCGATCAATGGCCGGCTCACAGAGCTGGACGAGGTGAATGCCAAGAACGCCAGTGACATCAAGGATGTGGACAGCCGGGCTCAGGCAGGCATCCAGAAGGCACAGGCTGCGGCCGATGCCGCCAACCAGACGGCCACTGCGGCAGGCACCCAGGCGCAGAACGCCAACGGCCTCGCACAGGGAGCAGCTGGCCATGTGGACCAGTTAAATACGACCGTTAGCGGTCTGGACCAGTACCACCAGATCACGGATGCCAACGTCGAATTCCGCTCCGGAGCGCCTGTGCTTTCCGCGACAGCGCGCAAGCAACTCGATGACATGGCGGCCAGCCTTGCCGGCCACCAGGGATACATCCTCGAACTCGAGGCCCACTCACCCGCCCATGGTGCCGTAGGCATGCAGAACTCCCAGCGGCTGGCTGAAGCGGTTGAGCGCTATCTCGTCACAGAACATCAGATTCCCGTCTACCGTTTGCACTCCGTAGCCCTGGGTAACGCCCAGGTTGCGGCTTCCGGTGAAGATGCTACAGAGCCGGTTCGCCACAGCAGCGTGCATGTCCGGTTGATGGAAAACAGTTTGGCGGCCCAGGGGTCCGCATCTCCCCATGATGCGGCCTCCTCGACG